>ENA-UESJ01001145-UESJ01001145.1-human-gut-metagenome-genome-assembly--contig:-NODE-1145-length-12830-cov-5.343997_pt1 | contig 12830 bp, 10 predicted proteins | sample MGYA00243000_ERZ508001 | MGnify/ENA primary metagenome ERZ508001 (study PRJEB26167, sample SAMN06115479) | human gut metagenome | host: Homo sapiens | place: China:Chongqing | collected 2015-03-03... | reverse complement strand
AACTTGATGCCTTTCACTTCTTTTGACTTCCGGCTAAGTTCTTCGATGACTTGCCAGGAGTGGTCTGTACTACCATCCCGACTTCCCGTAAGCAGGTCTTCTCTACTGCTGCTGATAATCAGCCTTCAGTTGATATCCATGTACTGCAGGGTGAACGTGAAATGGCTGCCGATAATAAAACTCTGGGACGTTTTGAGCTTTCCGGCATCCCGGCTGCTCCTCGTGGAGTACCGAAGATCGAAGTTGCTTTCGATATCGATGCTAATGGTATCGTAAATGTAAGCGCTAAGGATCTTGGTACCGGTAAAGAACAAAAAATCACTATTACGTCTTCAGGTACTTTGGAAAAAGACGAAATCGACCGTCTGGTAAAAGAAGCAGAGGCTAATGCTGAAGCTGATAAAAAACGTAAAGAAGGCGTTGAAGTACGTAATAATGCTGACTCCCTGTGCTATCAAGCCGAAAAGACCATTAAAGATATGGAAGGCAAAGGCTCTGAAGAATTGATTGGAAAAGTACAGGCAGCGCTTGATACTTTAAAAGAGACTCTGAAAGGCGAAGATATGGAAAAAATCAAAGCAGATACTGAAGCTTTGACCAAACCTCTTTATGAACTTTCCGCAGAGCTGTACAAACAAACTGAAGCTGCTAAAGGTGCTGAAGGTACTGAAACAGCCGAGGGCGCAAAAAAAGCTGATGACGATGTTGTTGACGCCGAAGTGGTTGACGAAGACAAAAAATAATCGGCTTAGGATGGTGTAAACTTTGAGTAAAAAAGATTATTATGACGTGCTAGGCGTGTCTAAAACCGCTACAGCAGATGAAATAAAAAAAGCATACCGCAAACTGGCACGTCAGTATCATCCTGATGTGAATAAAGATAATCCGGAAGCGGCTGAGAAATTTAAAGAAGCGTCCGAGGCTTACAGTGTACTCAGCGATGAGCAGAAACGTGCCCAATATGACCAGTTTGGACATGCTGCTTTTGAAAACGGCGGTGCCGGCGGTGCTGGTGGATTTGGGGGCTTTGAAGGTTTCGGCGGTTTTGGCGGCGGAGGCATGGAAGATATTTTTGATATGTTCTTCGGCGGGCAGGGCCGCGGCTCGCGTGGTTCTAATGCCGGTCCTCAGCGCGGTGCTGATTTACGCTTTGACCTGGAAATCACTTTTGAAGAAGCTGCGTTTGGTTTAGAACGTGAGATCAGTTTATATCGTGACGAACAATGTCCGCATTGTCATGGGAATGGTGCGGAACCTGGTTCTAAAGTTGAAACTTGCCCTGAATGTCACGGAAGTGGCGAGATCCGTTTTACTCAAAACACTATGTTCGGACAGATGACCAATGTACGGAAGCATCTGGCTGTATCGGGCGTATAAAGCATTTTTTGTGCTTGGCACCGCGGGAAGCCTTCTGTATGTGATCTGCTATAAGAAGCACCGCAAAATATCCGGAAGAGAATGGTTCTTCCATATTAATATGCTTTATTGCATTTGTATGCCGGCATTTCTGACGATTTATTATGCATACACCACGGATTATCAGAATCAGGGACGGTACCTGCTCCCAGCGCTGCTCCCCCTGATGTATTATATGATAAAAGGAATTCAAAAACTTTCGGAACTGAAGATCAAAGGCAGAACCTTTCCCCGGTGGCTGGTGAATACAGGGGTTGCGATATGTTTTCTGATCCTTGTCGGAGGCACAATAGATATGGTATATGTACGGGCACTTCCCGTATATCTGGAGACAGGACTGGTACTGAAATAGTGCCGGTCCTTTTTTGTGTATACGATGAGCCAAGTACAGATTTGTGCTTGCACAAGAATCTGTATTTGGCGAATGAGGCTCTGAATAGTTTTTTTTAATAGTTTGTTTAGAATTATTTTCGGGAAAATCAGTTGACAATAATATCCTGTAGTGATATTTTAGGGTAAGAAGATGTTAGCACTCATTTTAGACGAGTGCTAATAATCCCAAAGGGAGTGATGGAATGCAATTGGATGACAGAAAAACAATTATATTGCAAGCCATTATCCGGAACTACTTGGAAACGGGAGAGCCGGTAGGCAGCAGGACCATTTCAAAATACACAGATCTGAATTTAAGCTCGGCGACCATTCGCAATGAGATGGCGGATCTGGAAGAGATGGGTTATATCATACAGCCGCACACTTCCGCAGGAAGAATTCCTTCCGATAAGGGATATCGCTTCTATGTGGATACCATGATGGCCACCAGAGAGCAGGAAGTCAATGAGATGAAGGATATGCTCTTAGAGAGACAGGATAAGCTGGAGAACCTGTTAAAACAGGTAGTCAAGACCCTGGCTCAGAACACACAGTATGCCACCATGATCAGTGCTCCGCAGGTACATCATAACAAGGTGAAGTTCATCCAGCTGTCCCGGGTAGATGCCGGGCAGATTTTGGCAGTCATCGTTGCCGAAGGCAATGTGATCAAGAACAATATCCTGGCAGTGGATCGGGAACTGGATGATGAGACGCTTTTGAAGCTGAATATCCTGCTGAACACACACCTCAATGGTTTGTCCATGGAGGAGATCAATTTGGGAATGATCGCAGCGATGAAACAGCAAGCCGGAATCCACAGTGAGATCGTCAGTGAGGTGATCGATGCCGTGGCAGATGCCATCAAGGCAGACGAAGATCTGGAGATATACACCAGCGGCGCGAACAACATTTTCCGGTATCCGGAGCTGGCAGATCAGTCCAAGGCAAGTGAACTGATCAATGCTTTCGAGGAGAAGCAGCAGTTAGGCGGTCTGATCCAGGAATCCCTGGCAGACGAGGGCAGCACAGGTATCCAGGTGTACATCGGAGACGAGACACCGGTACAGGGCATGAAGGATTGCAGTGTTGTCACAGCTACTTATGAATTGGGAGAAGGCATGAAGGGAACCATAGGAATCATAGGTCCCAAGAGAATGGATTATGACAAGGTCATAGGAACGCTGCGGACGGTGCAGAACCAGTTGGATGACCTTTACCGCAAAGAATAGACAGATTCCAGAAAGGAAAGTAAGAATGGCAGATCAGGAAAAAGAAATATTAGAGGAAGAAATGGAACAGGATCTTTCAGATGCCGAAGAACTGAAGGAAGAAGAGACAGAAGATGAGGAACCCGTGAGCAAGGAAGACAAAAAGGCAGCAAAGAAGCAGGCAAAGCTGAACAAAAAGGAAGATTCCTACAAGGAGAAGATCGATCAGCTGGAAGACAGAGTAAAGCGTCAGATGGCAGAGTTCGAGAACTTCCGTAAGAGAACCGATAAAGAGAAACAGGCGATGTTCGATACCGGTGCCAAGAGTGTGATCGAGAAGATCCTTCCGGTAGTAGATAATTTTGAAAGAGGTCTGGCAACGGTTCCCGAGGAATCCAAAGAAGATCCTTTTGTAGACGGTATGAACCGTATCTACAAACAGCTGATGACAGAGCTTGAGAATATCGGTGTAAAACCCATCGAGGCAGTCGGACAGGAATTCGACCCGAACCTTCACAACGCAGTGATGCAGGTGGAGAGCGATGAGTATGAATCCGGTGTGGTAGCCCAGGAACTTCAGAAGGGCTACACATATCATGACATGGTCGTAAGACACAGCATGGTAGGCGTTGTTCAATAATTTGATTATCACATATTTTTGAGAATAGAAACTATAAAATGAAAACAGAGAATAAAAACAGGAGGAAAATATTATGAGTAAGATTATTGGTATTGACTTAGGTACAACCAACAGCTGTGTAGCTGTTATGGAAGGTGGTAAACCCACCGTTATCGCTAATACAGAAGGTGCAAGAACCACACCCTCTGTTGTAGCATTTACCAAGACCGGTGAGAGACTGGTCGGTGAGCCTGCAAAGCGTCAGGCAGTTACCAACGCAGAGAAGACCATTTCTTCCATTAAGAGAGATATGGGTACCGATCGCGGCCGTACCATTGACGGCAAGAAATACTCTCCTCAGCAGATCTCCGCAATGATCCTGCAGAAGCTGAAAGCAGATGCCGAGAGCTATCTGGGTGAGAAGGTTACCGAGGCAGTTATCACAGTTCCCGCATACTTCAATGATGCCCAGCGTCAGGCTACCAAGGATGCAGGTAAGATCGCAGGCTTGGATGTAAAGCGTATCATCAACGAGCCTACCGCAGCAGCACTTGCTTATGGTCTGGACAATGAGAAAGAGCAGAAGATCATGGTATACGACCTGGGTGGTGGTACCTTTGATGTATCTATCATCGAGATCGGTGACGGTGTCATCGAAGTACTGGCTACCAACGGTGATACACACCTTGGCGGTGATGATTTCGATAACAAGATCATTCAGTGGATGCTGGATGAATTCAAGAAGGCAGAAGGTGTAGATCTGTCCGGCGATAAGATGGCTATGCAGAGACTGAAGGAAGCAGCTGAGAAGGCTAAGAAAGAGCTGTCCAGCGCAATGACTACCAACATTAACCTTCCTTTCATTACCGCAACCGCAGAAGGACCTAAGCACTTTGATATGAACTTAACCCGTGCTAAGTTCGATGAACTGACCAGAGATCTGGTTGACAAGACCGCTATCCCCGTACAGAACGCTATGAAGGATGCAGGCCTGAATTATTCTGATCTGGGTCAGGTACTGTTAGTAGGTGGTTCCACACGTATCCCTGCTGTACAGGATAAGGTAAGAGCATTGACCGGTAAAGAGCCCAGCAAGTCTCTGAATCCTGATGAGTGCGTAGCAATCGGTGCTTCTATCCAGGGTGGTAAGCTTGCCGGTGATGCAGGTGCCGGTGATATTCTGTTACTGGATGTAACTCCTCTGTCTCTGTCCATCGAGACCATGGGTGGTGTTGCTACCAGACTGATCGAGAGAAATACAACCATTCCTACCAAGAAGAGCCAGATCTTCTCTACCGCTGCTGATAATCAGACCGCAGTAGATATCAACGTAGTACAGGGTGAGCGTCAGTTCGCCAAGGATAATAAGTCCCTCGGACAGTTCCGTCTGGACGGTATTGCTCCCGCTCCCAGAGGAATCCCTCAGATCGAGGTTACCTTCGATATCGATGCCAACGGTATTGTAAATGTATCCGCTAAGGATCTGGGTACCGGCAAGGAGCAGCACATCACTATTACCGCTGGCTCCAACATGTCCGATTCCGATATCGAGAAGGCTGTCAAGGAAGCAGCTGAATTCGAAGCACAGGATAAGAAGCGTAAGGAAGCTATCGAGGCAAGAAACGAAGCAGACTCTTTCGTATTCCAGACCGAGAAGGCTCTGAATGAAGTAGGTGACAAGGTACCCGAGAGTGACAAGACTCAGGTACAGGCTGATCTGGAAGCTGTTAAGGCAATTCTGGAGAGAACCAAAGACCAGGAGATGAGCGACAGCGATGTAGATGAGCTGAAGGCTGCAAAAGAGAAACTGACCCAGAGTGCTCAGTCTGTATTCACCAAGATGTATGAGCAGGCTGCTCAGGCACAGCAGGGTGCACAGGGTGCAGCAGGCCCTGACATGAATGCACAGGCCGGTAGCAATGCTGGATCTAACGCAGACGATGATGTGATCGACGGAGATTTCAGAGAAGTATAAATAACTTCACAAACAGAGCAATCCGTGGTATAACAGTAAATGCTGTGTAACAGTGATTGTGATAACAGGCGGCACAGGGTATGCGAAAGCGTGCCCTGTGCATAACCGTCTTAAGATTTATGTGATAGAGGTGCAGAAATGGCAGAGCAAAAGAGAGACTATTACGAGGTCCTCGGTGTAGATAAGAATGCAGATGATGCTGCAATCAAAAAAGCATACCGTGTATTGGCGAAAAAATACCATCCCGACATGAACCCCGGAGACAAGGAGGCAGAACAGAAGTTTAAAGAAGCTTCCGAGGCTTATGCCGTGCTGAGTGATCCCGAGAAGAGACGTCAGTATGATCAGTATGGCCATGCGGCATTTGACGGTGGCGCAGGAGGTGCCGGTGGATTCGATTTCAATGGAGCTGATTTTGGAGACATTTTCGGAGATATTTTCGGAGATATCTTTGGCGGCGGCAGAAGCAGAGGTGCCAGAAATAACGGCCCCATGAAAGGTGCCAACATCCGTACCAGTGTTCATATCACTTTTGAAGAGGCAGTTTTCGGCTGCAAGAAAGAGATCGATCTTACGGTAAAGGAAACCTGTAAGACCTGTAACGGCTCCGGTGCGAAGCCCGGAACCAGCCCTGAGACCTGTACCAAGTGTGGTGGTAAGGGTCAGGTGGTATTTACCCAGCAGTCTTTCTTCGGTACTGTGCGTAATGTACAGACCTGTCCCGACTGTCAGGGTACCGGTAAGGTGATCAAGGACAAATGCCCGGATTGCCGTGGTACCGGATATATTCCTATGAAGAAACGTTATGCGGTGGATATTCCCGCAGGTATCGACAACGGACAGTCTACCCGTATGCCGGGACTGGGTGAGCCAGGTGTCAACGGTGGCCCCAGAGGCGATGTGCTGGTAGAAGTGATCGTAGGTCGTCATCCTATCTTCCAGAGACAGGATTTCGATATTTTCTCTACCGTACCTATTTCTTTTGCAGTAGCGGCATTGGGCGGCGAAGTGCTGATCGATACGGTAGACGGCAAGGTGGTATATGATGTAAAGGCCGGAACCCAGACCGACACCAAGATCCGTCTGCGCGGCAAGGGTGTTCCTTCCTGGAGAAATAAGGATGTCCGCGGTGACCACTATGTAACATTGGTGGTACAGACACCCGATAAATTAAAACCGGAGGCAAAGGAACTGCTGAAGCAGTTCGATGCACTGACCGGAGATTCCCTGAATGCAGTGAAGAAAGCAACGGAAAGCGGAGAGGGAGAGACCAGGGAGAATGACTCCAGGGACGGCAAGAAGAAAAAGTTTTGGAAGTAAAAGTTAATAAATAAAATTCCCCGTAGCCTCGGCTGGGGTAAGAAACGCGGCACGCTCGCGCTCTATCGCAGAGCGTAGCGGCACTGCTTATTCTTACACCCAGCCGGGGCTACTGGTTTGTTGGGAAAAAGTGAAAGGTATCTTTGAAGGCCAATGATATAGAATACAGTTTGGTTTTTTTGTCAAAAGGCAGGGTGAACGGTTTGACAGAATGGGCAGAAACGCTTACAATTCAAGTAGTTATGCTGTCTGTGACACGAAGGAGCCTGCAGGATGGAGAACCGGAAAGAGGAATTTCTGAAAATTGTATGTCAGAGTTATCTGATCGTTATTCTGGCAGTGCTGCCTCTTTATTATATTCCCTGGAATGGATATTATAAACTGGGTGATACCAAATATTACCTGTATCGCAATGTTTCACTGCTTTGCCAGGGGATCGCATTGCTGGCAATGTGTGTCTTTGCTGTAAGCAGCCGGTGGACAGGGGAACATCGGATTTTTGCCAGATCTCTGGCTGAAGTAGTGAAAAAATCGGTCGATAAATGCAGAACACATGCGGTAACGACGGCGGTCTGCCTGTACGGAATCTGTGCGTTACTCTCTGCAATCTGCAGCCCCTATGGCAGTATCGCGTGGAACGGAGAGCGGGAATGGTACATGGGAGCTGTCACGATCTGTTTGATGATCGGAGGTTTTTTACTGACGGCGAAGTACGGAGGTAGTTGTAAAACGGCGATATGGTTAGGAGAGGCGGCTTTTGTGGCGGTCACCCTGATCGGTCTGTTGCAGAAGCTGGGCTATGATCCTCTGGGACTTCTCAAGGGTTACGTTGTGGGGGACTGGGAATTTACCCATATGTTGACCACGCTGGGGAACAGCAACTGGCTCAGCGGGTATTACAGTGTGATGTTTCCCTTTTCCATGACGCTGTTTCACCGGGCAGTGGAAGCAGGGAAAAAAGGTCCCACACTGCTGGCAGGAACGTGCAATATGTTGGCCATGATGCTTCTGCTTTTACAGGGAAGTGACAGCGGTGTGATCGTGGCATGCACAGTCATGGGGTTGTGCTTTTGGCTCGACCGGAAGCAAACCGGACATTGGGAAGTATATTTCCTTTTTCTTGCAGCGGTGGCGCTGGGAATGTGCCGTTGGGGTAAATGGATGTTATATCTGGGAACGTTTGACATTCTCCTGCAGGATGGCATCGCCAAAAAACTGGCAGCCTGGCAGGGATGGATTCCGGTTGCAGCAGGGTGTCTGCTGCTTTGGGGAGCCTGTCGCAGGATTCCGGAGAATAAGAAAAAAATATTGCAAGAGGGAGTATTGTGTTGTGCACTGGCAGGAATAGCGGTAGTGCTGGCATGGTATCTGCATCGGTTGTCGGTAATCGATTTTGCGGAATGGGGCAATCGCCGGGGAAGATTGTGGCAGATGGCATGGATGGGTTTCCAGAAAGGAAATCTGCATCAGAAGCTGTTGGGAGCAGGCCCGGATTGTTTTGCATCGTATCTGGGAGAACTGTTGCCGGGAGGCACGGTGCTTTTTGATAAAGGATATTTTGAAGGCTCTGTTTTTACCAATGCACATAATGAGTGGCTCACCACACTGGTCAATATGGGACTGCTGGGTGTGGCTGCCTATGCAGCTGTTTTTATCACGGCGCTGCAGACATACAGGAAGAATTTTCTCGCAGTATTGTTACTGCTTACCTACGGGATACATTCCCTGATCAGCTTTCAGCAGGTGCTGAATGCGCCGCTTTTCTTCCTGATACTGGGATTGTGTGAAGCGGCGGCCCGGGGAGAAAAGACCAAAACCAATCAAATGGATACGGATGAGGAGTTGTTAGAAGCTATATGAAAAATATTTGGAAGATTTTTACCCGAGATCTGAAAAAACTGGTGAAGCAGCCTTTTGCGCTGGTTATTATTATCGGGTTGTGCGTGATACCGTCGCTGTATGCGTGGTTTAATATATTTGCCAACTGGGATCCCTATGCCAATACCGGAGGAATTCCTGTGGCGGTAGTATCCCTGGATCAGGACTATACGCTGAAAGACGGATCGGTGGTAAATATGGGAGAATCCGTACTGGAAAGCCTGCATTCCAACACCAGTGTAAAATGGATCTTTCTGGATACCGAGGAAGAAGCAAAAGAGGGCGTGGAAGCCGGAAAATATTATGCAGCCGTCGTCATTACCGATAAATTTACTTATAGTATGTACAATGTATTTTCGGATGATTTTGAGAATCCGGCGCTGATCTATTATCAGAATCAGAAGAGCAATGCCATTGCCACCAAAATCACGGATACGGTGGCAGGAACTCTGCAGAATACCATCAATGAGACCTTTATCAAGGTGGCGGCTACCACGGTATTTGAAGAGGGCAATACGGTGTCGGATCAGGTACAGGGGGACAGTTATGTAGAGGAATTCTGTTCCAAACTGGAGGAACTGAATGACAATCTGAAGGAATACAGTGCCATGATCGACTCCTTTCAGGCAGGCAATGCGCGGCTGGAGTCTGCCATCACCCATGTCAACTATGAGATTCCCGCGATGCAGAAGAAACTGGACAGCACCACAGCCAGTCTGAACCAGAGCAGTCAGGATCTGTCTTCTACCAGAGACACCCTGGGCAATTTCAGCAACAACATCGATACTTCCATGAGCAATATCAATAACTCTCTGGAAAGTATCAAAAAGGCTCTGGATGAAAGCAAACTGGCGGAGGATACCGCTCAGATGACGAGAGATCTGAACCGGGTGGCAAGAGATACCAATACGCTGAACGGACAAGTAAATACACTGCTGGCGGCACTGATCCAACAAAAGCTGGAAAGCGTCTCTGACGGTAATGCTGCGAACGGCGGCACCGGCAGCAATATCAACGCAGCGGCAACTGATGCGGCTATGGAAGCATTGAAAGCCATGCAGAAGGAACTGGATCTGATGAATACCGTAGTGGGCAGCGTTCTGGAATCCACGGACGACAAGGCTGCGGAGAATGCAAAGGTCAATGTCAACAATGCCATGAATAATTTAAGGAGCGCCATTGACAGCTGCGAGACTTCTGTAAGTAATATGCAGGGAATCTATAAGAATAATCTGGTGCCCCAGATGCAGAAGGTTCTGACAAATATGTCAGATTCTCTGAATCAGGTGACCAATCTGGTAAATACCCTGAGCAATACGGTGAAAAATGTCGGAGTTGTCATGGAAGGTGTCGGTGACACTGTGTCCGGAACCAGTGAGAGTCTGGGACAGATCAAAGATGTGGTAGATAATATCAGCGCCAAACTTACAGATCGGACAGAGAAGCTGGACGGTGCATCCGAAGAGGAAATGATGGATATTCTGGTGCGTTTCCTTGGAGGAGATCCGGATAGTCTGGGGGCATATTTTGCATCTCCCGTAACCATGGAGACCATAGCCATGTATCCGGTGGCTACGTATGGTTCTGCCATGACACCGTTCTATTCCACACTGGCGATCTGGGTAGGTTCTACGATCCTGGTGGCACTGGTGAAAGTAAAAGCCTCTCCGAAAGGGCTTGAAAATGTGCAGAGCTATCAATTGTATTTCGGCAGATATTTGCTGTTCTTCTTATTGGCACAGATTCAGGCAGCCATCATTGTGGCCGGAGATCTGTGGCTGTTAAAAGTAAACATTGTGGAACCGGGGCTGTTTTTCCTGGCGGCAAGCTTTACGGCTACGGCATTTTCCTTGTTGATCTATTCTCTGACACTGGCATTCGGAGATGTGGGCAAGGCCGTCTGCGTTATTGTTATGGTATTGCAGATCGCTGGTTCCAGCGGTACCTTCCCGATCGAACTGCTACCGGACACCTACCAGAAGATTTATATTTTCTTTCCCTTCCCCTATGCCATCCGGGCCATGCGTGAGGCACTGGCGGGTATGTACGGTACTGCCTATATGGAAGCACTGGCAAAATTGAGCCTGTTTATGATCGAGGGACTGTTGATCGGCCTGGTGATCCGGATCCCGTTCGTAAAACTGAACCATTTTGTGGAAGAGCGTATGGAAGACACTGAGTTAATGTGACACCTGTTCAGAACCATGAAAACGAAAACTCCGCAGGAGTGGGTTTGTGAATGAAGTTCCGAACAGGCAGAAAGGTAAAATCATGGAGAGAAATTACGAAGAAATTTTTCAGAAGGTTCTGGATTACGAGCAGGCCCTTCATGAGAAGAATAGAAAAAGAATAAAGATCGGTCTGAAATGTATCTGGATCGTCCCCTTGTTTTTTCTGGCACTGTTGTTCCTGACTGGCAGCAACAAGGTCATCTTCCTGATCCTGTGGATCGTGTCGCTGTTTGCCCTGTCAATCTATCTGATCGTTGTGGAATATATGGATTATAATCTGCAGGAGAAGATCATGGAGCTCAAAGGAGAAGAAGGCGATCTCAAAGCGGTGACTCCGACAGACTTTGACCGGGCGGCGCAGATCATCCGGGAGACCCGGAAACTGATTGGTGAAGGCCTGAATTCCCCGGCCGAGACCGGGACCGAAGAGAATCCGGAAGACGAAACCGAAGAGAATCCGGAAGACGAAACCGAAGAGGAAAACGAAGACGAGACCGAAGACTGGGAGGATGGTGAATAGTATGCATAATATCTGGAAAATATTTACCACCGACATCCGTCGGATCAGCAATAATGTGGTGGCGGTCGTTATTATCATGGGACTCAGCATCCTCCCGGCACTGTATGCCTGGTTCAACATTTTCTCCAACTGGGATCCTTACGAGCCCGCAGCTACCAGTCAGCTGAAAGTAGCCGTGGCTTCCGATGATGCCGGGGCGGAGATCATGGGGCTGTCTCTGAACGTGGGAGACAGTGTGCTGGAGGCTCTGGGAGCCAATACCACTATCGGCTGGGTGTTCCCGGAGACCACGGAGGAAGCACTGGAAGGCGTGAAGAACAGTGATTACTATGCGGCATTGATTATTCCGGAGACTTTTACTCAGGAAATGCTGGGATTTATCGATGGTGAAGTGGATCATCCCACCATTTACTACTATGAAAATGAGAAAAAGAATGGTATTGCCCCCAAAATCACGGGCAAAGCGAAAAATGCTGTGCAGGAACAGGTAAATGCCACCTTTATCAGTACTGTGGCAGAAGCGGTGATGAAAGCGGGAAATGCCCTTTCGGTGGTGAATGCCGGCGGGCAGACCAGTGTGGAAGAATCTCTGGATACCATGCAGGCACAGTTGCAGGATTATGTGGTTATGTTACAGTCCTTCCAGAGTATTATGACCTCCGCGGAGATGATCATGGAGACCAGCCAGAATATGCTTCCGGATATGGATAATATGCTGGAGAATGGACGAAATACCATGATCGGTATGCAGACCATGATCAATTCCAGCGTCGATGCGGTTGACGTTATGGGAGATATGGTGAGCAGCAGTATGGATATGGTCACGGAAGCGTTGCAGTATCTGTCGGTCTTTTCTGATGGATTGTTGGAGCAGATGGGCAGCAACAATGTGGGAAGCACCACGGACACCGGATTGGGCACGGCCATCGGACTGGTACAGGGCATGCAGGCCAATATGGATGTGCTGGGAAGCCTGATCACCGGACAGGATGCTCAGATTCAGGAGATCAACCAGTCTCTGAAAACGATCGAAGCGGATCTGAAACAGCTGCAAGACAGCAAGGGAGATGTGGATCATGATATCAATACTCTGCGGGCACAGATCCGGGAACAGATCCAGATCTGCAACAAACAGCTGAATAATCTGATGAGTGATTACAATAACAATGTCAGACCTTCTTTCCGGGCTACCGGCAAATCCATGCAGCAGGCTTTCCTGAATGCCGCAGCGATGATGAACGGTACGGATGTGAATATGGATGAAATTTCCGATATTCTGAAAGAGTAT
>ENA-UESJ01001130-UESJ01001130.1-human-gut-metagenome-genome-assembly--contig:-NODE-1130-length-12900-cov-13.144194_pt1 | contig 12900 bp, 9 predicted proteins | sample MGYA00243000_ERZ508001 | MGnify/ENA primary metagenome ERZ508001 (study PRJEB26167, sample SAMN06115479) | human gut metagenome | host: Homo sapiens | place: China:Chongqing | collected 2015-03-03... | reverse complement strand
GTTTCTGCCGCTGTTCCGTGAACACAGGGAATATTTTTACGACTGGTGCGAGATCGGTTCGGTCTACGGTGCACCAGCCGACTGCATCTGGGGCGGGGGCCGCGCTGGCTTTGGAGATGCACAGCCGCATCGGGTGCTTGCACTGATGCAGGAATATGGCATATCGGCCCGGCTCACCTTCAGCAATTCGCTGCTCCGGGAAGAGCACCTTGCAGACCGGAAATGCAATGCCCTCTGTGCGCTGTTTGAAAAAGAAAACCGTGTGCAGAATGGTGTCATCGTCCATTCGGACCTGCTGCTGGACTACCTGAAAAGGCAGTATCCGGGCCTTTATTTCGTGTCCTCCACAACAAAAGTCCTTACAGATTTTCAGCAGCTCCGCAGAGAAACGGAACGGGAAGAGTTCCGCTATGTTGTGCCGGATTTCCGCCTGAACAAGTCGTTTGCAGAGCTGGATACCCTGTCGCAGGACCAGAAGGACAAGGTGGAATTTCTGTGCAACGAATGCTGCTGGTACGGCTGCCGGGACAGAAAGCACTGCTACGAGAATGTCAGCCGCAAAAATCTGGGCGAGGACTGCCCGGACCACCGCTGCACAGCGCCGGGCGCACAGCAGGGCTATCGTTTTTCAAAGGCAATGGAAAACCCCGGCTTCATCGGGGCCGGGGATATCCGCAAAATTTATCTGCCCGGCGGCTTTTCCAACTTCAAGATCGAGGGGCGGGGACTGGGCAGCGCGTTGATACTGGAATTTCTGCTTTACTACATGACAAAGCCTGAGTATCAGCTGCGCGTCCGGGAAGAAATTTATCTGGACAACATGCTGGATCTGTTCTGCTCCGGCAACGGCAACAACGATGGCAAGTACGCCAACCCCGCGTTTGACAAGGTCATCGAGGAGTCCCGCGTTGCCGACAAGGCTACCCACTTTGAGAAGCTGCACGAGGCCGAGGACATGCTGATGGCCGACGCCGCCTGCATCCCCGTTGCTTACTACAACGACTTCTGGCTGCAGAGCCCCTCTCTGAAGGGTACCTGGCACAGCCCCTACGGCTACTGGTACCTGCAGTACGGCTACATCGAGGAGTGATTTTCTCCCTGTGCTGTGCAGCGTAAGCTGAACCGTAAACTATAAGCACTAAGCACCCCGCTGACCGGAAACGGTTGGCGGGGTGCTTTTTGCTGTTCGACAATAAGAAAAAAGGCGAGTGCACGGTTTTGCCGATGCACTCGTCCTTTTATGTAAACCATGCTGAAATAACGATGTCTTGCTTACACCGCAGCCATAGCAGCCAAAACGCTCTGCCAACTCTTGCTGCGTGCGGCAGGCACCGGCGCGGGGCGGGTGCGCCGTGCAGCCGGGGCAGTGTGGCTGGCCGCAGAGGATACCGTCAGGGCAGGGGAGGGGCAGAAGAACACAGCGGTGTCCTTTGCCAGCCACTGCGCAGCCAGTGCGGCGGCCTGCGGGTCAGACTGCAACGCACGGCGCTCGTTCCCGGCCAGAAAATCAGCCAGCCAGTACAAAATTGCGGCCAGCGGCAGGCAGGGGGAAGCGTCCTGACTCCAGTAACTCCAGCGTGCGCCGCGGCCGAGGTGGCTTTCGACTGTGATCTGTGCGCCGGTGCGGGCATTCTGCGGGATGGCGCCAACATAGTTCGTCCCGGCACGCTGCCCCAGTTCCTCTATAAGGCGCTGGGTGCGGGCGGCATCCAGCCGATCCTCCCGGCAGTAGGCGCGGAAGTCGGTCTGGCTGAGCAGGCTGTCGGCACTGGACGGAAAACGTCCGGTCAGCTGCCCATCGGCATTGTGGCACAGCTGCCAGCCCTTGCGGAACAGCTGAAAATTCAGGCAGCGCCGCCCCATGGTGGAGTAGCACACAAGGGCGCTCTGCTCCCCGGGCAGCTGTTTTACTTCAAGATAGGCATCGTTGCCGCAGGTGTCCTGCAAACGGATGGTGAGCAGCAGCTGTGCACCGGCGTGCAGGGTGGACATGGCGTTGTGCATGGCGTCAAAATAACGGGAAGCGTCCATGATTGATCTCCTTCCTAAAAAGCAAACAGCGAAACGTTGTAAAAGCACCAGCCGGGTGATCGGGCCGACAGGCTGTACAAAACTTCTCTGAACGTAGTATAGCATACTTTTGAAGAAAAAACAACTGCAAGTTTCTTCGAAACGACAAAATTTTGCAAAAGCTTATGGCATAGAGCAAACGGAAGTTCAAAGCATGGTTGTGCTTTATGATAAGCGGTTGTGAAAAAATGACCCCTGCGGGAGATGCCGGCTAAGGCAGGAGTTGCTCCCACAGGGGTCATTTTATATTTTTCAATCGCCAAGCTCCCGGATCTCGTTCTGGATCAATCGCCCGGCAGCGCGGGCAAGCTGATCCATGCCGCGGATGCGCGCCATATTTTTGCCGTAGATCTGTGTGGCGGCGCCGGCGCTGCTGTCCTCGCCCATAAAAACGGCAGACACCCGCACGCCCTGCCGCTGCAAGGTGCGCACCTGCGCGGCGGTATCGGCCACACCGGCGGCGTCCTCGTAGGCGCAGCCCAGTGGGTTCTCTGCTGTGGGCGGAATGCGGCGGCTGTCGTTGGGGCTGGCATCGGTCAGCAGGATCATCAGGTGGCGCGGGGCGGGGTCGGGGGCGTACTGAATCAGATTGCCCGCTGCCCGCAGCGCCAGACCGTCCCGGTTCCAGCCCGAGGCAAAATAGCGGAAAATGTTCTGCCGGTTCTTGTCCGCAAAGCCTTTCAGCACCCGCAGCACCGTGTAGCCCCGCAGGCTGCTGAAGGCGCTTACTCGCACCGGAATACCGCAGTTGGCCAAGCTTTCGGCCAGAATGACACCCTGCGCCGCAATCACCTCCTGACAGTGCAGGCGGGAGGCAGAGGCGTCCAGCAGCAGATCCACCGTAAAGGCAGGGCAGTTTTCCTGCTCCGGGCACAAAAACACCCTGTTATCGTTCAGGTAAGGGGCGCGCCACACCCGCCCGGCGCACAGGTTGCCGCTGCGCGCCACCCGCTGGTTGGGCTGCTGATGCACCAGAATACAGTTGCGAATCTGTTCGGTAAGGCGCAGCACCACGCTGCGGTGCAGCTCCTGATTTTTGGCGTAGTAGGCGCGGTTGCGTTCGGCCTGCAATTCGGCCTGCTGTGCCAGCTGCCGCGCTTCCGGGGTGGGTGCCTGCGCCGGGCTGGGTACACCGGCGCTGAACCACAAATGACAGCCCAGATGCACCCCAGTGCACAACTCCTGCTCGGCCTTGCGCAGCTGCTCCGGCGGGTAGAAGCAACGCCCGAAGCAGCTTTCAATGTAGGCGCGGTCCTGCGCGGCGCGTTGCTTCAGGGTAATGTTTGCCCGGCGCTTGTCCACCGCCAGCCCGCTGCCTGTGGCATCCACCGCACCGGAATGCTCCACCGTCACCCGGTCGGTTTTGATCATCTGGGTGGGCATGGTTTTGGTGGCAAGCTTTGCCCAAAAGCCTTGCAGCCGCAGATGCAGCGCGGGCTTCTGGCGCACCTTGCCGTCAAACAGGGCGAACTTTGCAAATAGCGCCAGCAGGTCGTTTTTGAGCTGTGCCGGATCCGGTACGTTCTCCGGCTCCAGCGCAGCGGCAAGGCTGCTCTCGTAAGGGGTCATGACTGGGGCAGTGCGTCTCAGCACCTCGCGCCAGCGGGCGGCCTGCATGGTGTACACCAGCTGGTTTTTCGCCATCCACTCCTGCCGCGAAAGCTTATACTGGATGGCAAAAAAGTAGTCTGCGTGGGCAAAGCGTAGTGCTTCCAGCACCGGGCGGCGGGGCAGCTCCAGCCGGTAGGCGGCGTTTTCTAAGTACAGCCACGCCATATCGTCCAGCATGGGCTGGCGTGTGTCGCCCTCCCAAGCAGAAAAAATGTCCCGGATCAGCGCGTCACCGTAGTATTTGTGCACCAGACCTACGATGCAGTTCATGTAAAAATCAATGGTGCCGTCCGTGTTGTGGGCCAGAAACAGCGGCTCAAAGCCGTAGGCTCCGGCAGCGGCCCAGACCTGATTGGCCGCGCGCCGCTCCTGCGCGGTGTAGCTTTGGGCGTCCATCAGGCAAACAGCTTTCCGGCATCCAGCTTGGCCGGGATGCGCGCGGCGATCACGTCCCGGATCAGCCCCTGCTCGTAGGAGTCAAAGGCTTTATTGGTAATGCCCATATCCAGCGCCGCCCCGGCCGGGATGCCCCTGCGGATCAGCCGCAGCGCGTCCAGCATACCGCGCAGATCCAGCGCTTTGGTAGAAATTTCTGCACTGTCGCACTTTTTCTGCAGGTCCAGAAACAGCAGCGCAAACTGATGCACATATTTTGCGGTAAGATCCGGGAACTGCGCCCGCAGCAGCTTTTCCAGATTATCCTGTGTGATGGTGGGCATCTGCACCACCGCAAAGCGAGAGGTCAGCGCCTCGTTCAGCTCCCGGGTGCCCGCGTAGCCGTAGTTCATGGTGGCGATAAAGCGGGTCTCCTCGGCCAGCGGGATGCGGTCGTACCCGGGCACGTCGATGGCGCGGCGGAAGTCCAGCACCGCGTGCAGCACCGCCAGCGCTTCGTTTTTGGCCATGTTGATCTCGTCCAGCACGCCGAAGCCGCCGCACTGTGCGCAGCGGTACACCGGCCCGGGACGGAACACCACCTGCCCGCCCGCAAAGGTATCCATGCCGATGAGGGAGGCGGCATCCATGTTTACATGAAAAGAGATGTCCCATGCGGGGCGGCCAAAAGCGGCGGCAAGGTTTTCTGCCAGCACGTTTTTGCCGGTGGCTTTGCCGCCGGCCAGCAGCAGGTTTTCGCCGCAGAGGATGGCCGCCAGCGCCTGCTCCCACACCTCCTTGCCGTAGTAGGTAAAGGCAGGGGCGGGGATGCGCGGGCGCAGCGCCTCGCTGAGCGGATGGGCGGCGCGGTATTCCTGCACCGCCGCAAGCAGGGCGGGATCCACCCCTTCCTGCCGTAAGGTATCCAGAATATCCGACATTTGTACAAACACCTCGATCTCTGACCGGGCGGGAATGAACTGCCCGGTTTCACGCTTATCATAGCACAATCGCGGCCATTTGTGTAGGGGGCGTGCGGGGTAAAAAAGCAAAGAGGGGCAGCCCCAAATGGGACCGCCCCTCTTCACATGAAAAAGAAGAAAAGAAGAAACGCTTAGAGTATGCCGGAGAACTGCGCTTTATCAGGCGTTCTCCAGACCAGCCATCTGTTTGACAGCCTTCATGGCGTAGGTCAGGGTGCGGCCCATAGCCACACCGGCCATCAGGCAGGGATAGTTGTTGGCGAAGAAGGAGCCGGACATATCGCCGGTGACATACAGGCCGGGCATCGGCTTGTTGTCGTTGTCCAGAGCCTGACCCTTGTCGTTGATGGCGATGCCCTGCTCGGTGGTCAGCAGGGAGGCACCCAGCCAGCAGCCGTAGAAGGGAGCGGTGCGGATGGCGCTCAGGCGGTAAGCAGGCTTGCCGAAGTCCTCGTCGTTCTGCTTGTCGTACAGCTCATTGTAGCGGTCAACGGTAGCGAGGAAGGTGTCCTTGGCCTCACCGGTGAAGCCCAGCTTGTCGGCCAGCTCTTCGATGGTGTCGCAGACGAACAGGGTGCCGGCTGCAACAGCCTCATCGACCTTGCCCTGGAAATACTTCTCGCCGCCGGCACGGGTCTGAGCAGAGCAGCCGATGGTGTGGAAGCGCTTTGCATCCTCCAGAACATTGGCGTCGCAGATCTGTGCGTAGACACGACCCGGCTGATGGGCAGCAGCGTAAACAATATCGTTGTAGGGGCTGCTCTCATTGGCGAAGCGCTCACCGTTGCGGTTGACCTTCAGGAAAGGCTGAGTGCCGGGGTTGTACTGGCGGATGGGGCCGGGGAAGGCCTTGCCGCCGAAAGCGGAGTCGCTTGCCACATAACCGCCGTCCACGCCGGGAGCCACGATGCCGCGGTCGAACAGCATGGGAGCAGCTTCCTTGTCGAAGTTTGCACCGGCCCAGACAGCGGCACGGATGCCGTAGCCCTTATCGGCCGGAGAGTAGGAGCAGGCAGTGGTGACGGAGGTTCCCAGCGGGTCCAGCTGCTCCATCATGTAGGGGTTGCCGGGGAAGCCGCCGCAGGCCAGCAGAACGCCCTTGTTGGCGTTGTAGCGGATGAAGTGGTCATCCTCGGTGCTCTGGGCGATGATGCCGGTGATGCGGCCAGTGGAGTCCTTCTCCAGCTTTGCCAGAGAGGTCTTGAAGTCAACATCGTAGCCCAGCTCACGGATGTAGTCCAGCAGCAGCTCGTTACGGGCTGCGCCGGAGCTGCGGTCATAGGTGTACTCGATCTCGGGGTACATATAGTCGGTGTTGTGCTCGGCGTTCTCGGCAGGCCACTTCGCCTCATCGCCGTAGGTGTAGACCATCTTGACACCGTACTTGTCTTCCATGATGGAGCGGATGAACTCGATCATCTCTCCGGACTCGTTGATCCAGGTCTTGACAACGCGCTGGTCGCACTTGCCGGAAGCGTAGCGGGAGATCTCGCTCAGCAGCTTTGCACAGTCCATCTTGATGCCCTGTGCCTGTGCGCCGAAACCGTCCACAGCGCCGACCCAGTGACGGGTATCCTGCACGTTGCCGTTCTGCTCGATGACGCGGAAGTTCAGGCCGTGAGCGGCAGCGTAAGCAGCTGCGCCCATACCGCCGTTGCCAGCGCCGACGATGAGGATGTCGGTGTCCACGGTCTCGGTGATGGCAGCCTCGTCGATGTCAGGCTCCTTGCCCAGCCAATCGTTTTCGTCACCGGTGGGCAGCTGGACGGAGGTCACAGTAGCTTCGCCCTTGGCCTGAGCGTAACAGCTCTTGGCAGCCTTCATGACAGCGTCGGAAGTGATGGTGGAACCGGAAACGCCGTCGATCTCAGCAGAGCCTGCAGCCATCAGCTGCTCACGCAGCTGGTCGGCAGCAGCAGCGCCGTAGGAAGCGGTCTCGCCGGAGGTATCGACCACAACGTCGGTCACAGCGCTGTCGGAGAAGGTCATGGTGACCTTGACGGTAGAAGAGATGCCCTCAGCAGTACCCTCATAGGTGCCGGGGATGTAGGTGCCTGCTGCACCGGAAGCAGCAGTGGAAGAGCTGGCAGCATTGCAGGCAGCCAGAGCACCGGCAGTCACACCAGACATGGCGGCTGCGGCAGCGATCTTCAGAAAACCTTTGCGGGAGATCTTGTTCATTTTGCGTGGTTCCTTTCTTCGTGTCTTTTTCTTCTTCTCTATTCTTTCTCATAGCTCCGTGCAGCGGCAGACCTTCTTGCACTGCCGCCCACATCGTTCGATAATAATTTAACACAAATTCAAGGGTCTGTCTTTTAAGAATCCTTAAACATCCTGGCCACTTCTTCGTTCAATTCCTGACATTCTCGTTAATTATTTGCTTAACAAGTCCAAAAAGAGCACCGACCGCTTAAGTTTCCTTAAGAAGTCGGCGCTCTCATCAAAACGATTCTTAAACCTTGCCGCCGTCCGGCTGGAAGACATAACCCTTGCCCCAGACATTTTTTAAGTAGACAGGCTTTGCCGGGTCGGGCTCTATCTTGCTGCGGAGATTGTGGATATGTACCTGCACCGTCCGCACATCGCCGAGGCTTTCCTTGCCCCATATCTTCTGGTAGAGCTCGTTGGCTGTGAAGAAGGTGTTCGGGTAGCGGACGAAGAGGGTGAGGATGCGATATTCCATATCGGCCAGATGGACGCTGCGGCCATCCTTCTCCACGCTGTGGCTGTTGGCATCCAGCGTGAAGGCCGCGCAGTGGTAGCCGTTGACGCTGGGCTCTGCGCCGTCCATCTGCACCCGGCGGATGTTGGCCATGATGCGGGCCAGCAGGATCTTGTTATTATAAGGCTTTGCCAGAAAGTCGTCGCCGCCCATTTCCAGCGCGCGGACGATGGTGTCGGTATCGTCCAGACAGGATGTGAAGATGATGGGGCAGTGGTGCCAGCTGCGCAGACGCTGGCAGAGGTCCACGCCGTTGGTGTCCGGGAGAAGGATGTCCATCAGGATGACATCGAACTTTTCCCGCGCATGGCTCAAAGCGTCGCCGCCTGTCTCTGCACAGACCACCTCAAAATTCTGCTGACTTTTCAGAAAATAGCATGTGGTGTCGCGGATCACGGGGTCATCTTCCACCAACAATACGCGGATCATCCTGTCAGCCCTCCCCTTTTTTCGCACGATTTGATATACTATAGTATACCTTATTTTTTGCACATCTACAAGGGGAGGCATCGCCATGAAGCAAAAATGGCCCATTCTGATTTTCTCCGCCCTGCTCACGGCCTTCATCGTGCTGGCCGGTATCTGGGGCAACGCACAGTTCGAGCATCTGCACAGCGGCAGTGTGCTCACAGCCCAGCACGCCGTCCAGGGCATCGCGCTGGACGGCTGGCGGCAGGAAGCCCCCGGCCAGTGGCACTTTACTTTCACGGTGGGGGAAGACATCCCATCCCTCACCCTCTGCGTCACCAACACAGCGGCACCGCTGGCCCATGAGAGCCTCACCAGCCTCGAGCGCTCGGGGGAGTTGTATGCACTGGACGTCACGCCCGGCGAGACGGTGGAGCTGGTGTTCACCTGCAGCCGCAGCCCCCAGACATGGCTGATGACTTCCGCCTTCGCCTCCCGGGCATTCCGCTTCCGTACCATGACTCAGCTCATCGCTCTGACGGCCTTTGTGACCATGGGGATGGTGCTGCTGGCGCTCTACCACTATAAGCACCTGCCGGAGCTGGGGTACTTCCTGCTCTACCTCGTCATTATGAGCGCCTGGGCGCTGATGGTCTTCTTCTTCCCGGCCATCCGGAACCGTCTGCTCCAGCGCATCCTCCGCTCCTTCTTCTCCCTCACTGTGCTGGCCTCGGCACTGCTAGCGGCAGGGCTGCTGGGGGTAAAACTGCCCCGATCCGGGCGGGGGTTCCTTGCGCTTGCCGCCGGATGCATCGTCTTCTTTGCACTGTCCATGAGCAGCTATCCCCCGCTGCGGGTCGGGATGCTGATAGCGGGCATGTGTCTCTGTCTCTACTACTTAATGGCCGCCGTGAACGCAGACTATGAGGGTGCCGCTCTGATGCTCCTGCCCGGTGCTGTCACCACCGGCTTCCGGGTCTGGGCGCTGATGCCCGGGCTGGACAGCGCGCTTTTTGTGGAGTCTGTCCCCTTCTACCTGCTGCGCTGTTCCCGCCTTTATGATTTGCCCTTCGCCATCGGCTGCATGGTGTTCGTCTGCCGGAGGTTCGCTCTCCTCTTCGACCGCACCGAGCAGCTGGCCCGGGAGCTGGACGCCCGGGTGGCAGAGCGGACAAAAGAGCTGACCGCCGAGACCGAGGCCCGCAAGAGCATGATGCTCAACATCTTCCACGACCTGCGCAGCCCTCTCTTCGCCGTCAGCGGCGGGCTGGAAACACTGGAATCGGCCCCCGAGGCTCTTCCGGCCCTGCTTCCGGCTCTGCGTCAGCGCATTGAATTCCTGCGGCGGCTGACGGAAGACCTCTTCCTCGCGGCAAAGCTCGAGCAAAAGCAGATCCTGCTCAACGAAGACCACGCCGCCCTCAACGAAGAAGCCGCCGCCGTCTGCGCCGCCTGCCGGAGCGAGGCCGACCAGAAGGGCGTCGAACTCCATATCAGCGCCGACACGCCTCTGCCCGTCTGGGGCGACAGCGTGCGGTTACAGCAAATTATCCAGAACCTTGTCACCAACGCCATCCACTATACTCCCGCCGGGGGCAGCATCCATGTGGACTGCCGCGCCGAGGACGAAACGGCCTGCGTCAGCGTACAGGACACCGGCTGCGGCATCGCGCCGGAAGATCAGAGCGCTGTCTTTGACCGATACTTCCATACCACCGCCGACAAAAAGCACGACTCCACCGGCCTCGGCCTGACCATCGCGCAGGAGCTGGCCCACCTCCACCACGGCGAGATCACATTGCAAAGTGAAGTCGGCAAGGGCAGTATTTTCACGCTGCGGCTCCCCTTACTTACAGACTGAGCGGGCAAGGCCGCTGATGAGATCTATCTCTCAATAGAGAAAGAGGACATCACGCAAAAAATCGCATGATGTCCTCTTTCTTTGTTATTTCAGCAGCTCCGTCAGCTTTGCCAGACGATGCACAGCCTCGTCCAGCACGTCGGTGCCGCGGGCAAAATGCATCCGGATGAGGTGGTTGACCGGCTCTTTGAAGAAGCTCGAACCGGGGACAGCCGCCATCATGGCCTCGGTGCCGCCGCAGGTGACGCAGATTTCCGTGTTGGGATCCACCTCTTAGTCTCCCCTCGAGAGGGGAGCTGTCACCGAAGGTGACTGAGAGGTTCAGTCCTTAAAATACGCATTCTGCACAGCCAGCAGGACGCCTGCGCGGCTGGCGGCGAAGTTCAGGCCGCCCTGCAGGTAGCAGGTATACGGCTCACGCAGCGGGCCGTCGCAGGAAAGCTCGATGGTGCTGCCCTGTGTAAAGCTGCCGCTTGCCATGACCACCTCGTCGGTATAGCCCGGCTCCGGAGAAGGTTCCGGGGCGGCATAGCTGTCCACGGGGCTTGCAGCCTGAATGCCCTGACAGAAGCCGATGAGCGCATCCGCAGTGCCTGCATCAAAGCAGGTGACGATGTCGTTATGGTCGTCGCAGTAGCGCGGCACTGGATTCTTGCCCAGCAGCTCCAGCATACACTGGGCGTAAATGGCGGTCTTGATGGCCTCGCACACCACACCGGGCGCATAGTAGAAGCCCAGATACATATCACGGGGCGTTTCCAGCGTGCAGCCCAGATCCTTGCCGAGACCGGGCGCATTCAGGCGGTAAGCGCACAGCTCCACAAGGTCTTTGCGGCCCGCAATGTAGCCGCCGGTGGGAGCGATGCCGCCGCCGGGGTTCTTGATCAGGCTGCCCACTGCGATATCCGCGCCCACCTGACAGGGCTCCTGTGTCTGGGTGAACTCTCCGTAGCAGTTGTCCACAAAGATGATGATCTCCGGGTTTGCGGCGCGGGCGGTATCGGCAATTTTGCGGATGGTAGCAAGATCAAATGCGTTGCGCTGCAGATAGCCGCGGCTGCGCTGGATGTGGCATACCTTTGCACCGGGGGCTTTTTGGGCGATCAGGTCGTAGTCCGGAGTGAAGTCAGCTTTAAGGGGGGCTTCGTCATAGTTCACGCCGTAGTCCATCAGGGTGCCGGTACCCTTGCCCTTACCGTCCAGACCAATGACGCCCTCCAGCGTATCATAGGGGCGGCCGGTGGCGGCCAGCAGGGTATCCCCTGCCCGCAGCAGACCGAACAGCGCCACCGCCAGCGTGTGGGTGCCGCTCTGGAACTGGCTGCGCACCAGCGCATCCTCTGCGCCCATGACCTGTGCAAAGATCTGCTCCAGCTTGGCACGGCCGGTATCCCACAGGCCGTAGCCGGTGGTGCCCAGCATATCGGTGGAGGACATCTGGGTATCGGCAAAGGCCTTGAGCATCTTCAGCTGGTTGAAATCCCGGATCTCCTCCATCTGGCGGAAATAGGGTTGGCACAACTCCATGGCCTTTTCGTCCAGCGCCAGCACCTCGGGCTTATAATCAAAAAAGTGGTTCAGAATCGACATTATAACGTGATAGTTCCTTCCTGTTATTTTTGGCTATTTTGCGCAAAAGCTTTATTATTTCTCGGGCACATAGCGGGCGTACTCGGCCAGCTTTGCAAAGCCAAGGCGGGTATAAAACCGCACCCGCTCCGGCGCGCAAAGGAATACCGGACGCAGCCCTTCGGCGGCAAGGCTGTTTGCCATTTCCACAATGAGCCGCCCGCCGATGCCTTTGCCCCGCAGCGGCTCTGCGGTCTGCCCACAGGCCATATAGGCCTGCCCATTGCACAGGGCATAAGCGCCCACGGTGCAGACGACTGTACTCCCCTGCTCCAATGTCCATGCCGCTGCCCTGCCCCGGCTGCGCTTTGTGCACAGTTCTGAGTAAAAGTCTGCCTGCCGGGCGGGGTCTACTGGGTAAAGCGCTGCTGCCACCCGGGCGGCGGGTGCTTCCCGGCAGAGAGACAGCTGCGCCCACAAAGCTTCGTCCACGGCAGGCAGGGGCAGCGGCCCAGCCTGCGGCAAACCAAACACGGTCAGTGCTTCTGCCTTGTGCCAGCCGTCCGGCGGCGGACAGACAGTCTCGTCCAGAATGGCACTCTCGCACCCGCAGAAGGACAAAAAGCCTGCCAGTTCTGCGGGGTTTGCGTGCCCGGCCAGCCATGCCGTGCTGCCGGAAAGTTCCAGTGCCAGCGTGGGGCCCGCGTAGAACCGCCACGGTTGACTTTTGCGAAAGAGCGCACAGTCCAGCGGCAGCAGAGCGTCCAGCACCGGCAGACCCCGGCAGGCATTTGCGAACCGGGTACGGCGTTTTGCATCCTTTACCTGTGCGATCACTTGAGCGCGTTGACGATCTTTTTGAACTCGCGGCCGCGCACCTCAAAGTTGGGGTACAGGTCAAAAGAAGCACTTGCCGGGGACAGAATGATGATATCGCCGGGCTTTGCTGCGGCGCGCGCCAGTTCTACGGCATGCTGCATATTGTCTGCGTGCTGAATGGGCAGCGCGGTCTCGTCAAAGCCAGGGCACTCCCGTACAGCCTGCTCGATGCGGGGGCCAGTAGCGCCCATCAGCACCAGATTTTTGACGTGGGCGATGATCTCCGGTGCCAGCGGCTCGTAGGGGATGTGCTTATCGTAGCCGCCCGCGATGAGGATGACCTTCCGGTCAAAGCTGCGCAGACCGGCGATGGTGCGGGTGGGGCTGGTGCCGATGGAATCGTTATAGTACAGCACGCCGTCCAGCGTGCGCACCGGCTCAATGCGGTGCTCCACACCGGTAAAGGTGCTGCCCACCTTCTG
>ENA-UESJ01001128-UESJ01001128.1-human-gut-metagenome-genome-assembly--contig:-NODE-1128-length-12910-cov-4.277410_pt1 | contig 12910 bp, 10 predicted proteins | sample MGYA00243000_ERZ508001 | MGnify/ENA primary metagenome ERZ508001 (study PRJEB26167, sample SAMN06115479) | human gut metagenome | host: Homo sapiens | place: China:Chongqing | collected 2015-03-03... | reverse complement strand
GCATCGACCGTTTTCTTGAAATCATGGACGCCCCGGCGGAGATTGTGGACGCGCCGAACGCGAAGGTGCTGACGGATATCGGTACAGATCACGGATATTTGCCGGTCTGGCTGCTGCAAAATGGAGTCATTCAAACGGCCATCGCGGCCGACATCCATGTCGGTCCGCTTGCCAATGCGCGGAAGTCCGCCGCCGCTTACGACTTGGAGGAGCGCGTTCGGTTCGTGCAGGCGGACGGTCTGCAGTTTCCGGACGCGCAGGCAGCGGATGTCATCACCATTGCCGGCATGGGCGGGGAAACGATCTGTGCGATCCTGGCGGCCACGCCGTGGCTGCGGCAGGGAAAACGGCTCGTTTTGCAGCCGCAGAGCAAAGTGCAGGAACTGACGGACTGGCTCTGGCACAACGGTTTTACGATCGAGGACGCAGCCCTCTGCCGCGATGCCGGCAAGCGCTATCTTGCCCTGCGCGTGCTTGGGCAGCCGGCCGGGCAGACATACACGGTGGAGCAGCTGCTGCTTCGCCGCCGCGATCCGCTGCTGCCGGAGCACCTCACAGAAGAGATCCGGCGGCAAACGCGCGCACGCGCCGGCATGGCGCTTGCAAAGCTGACGCCGGCGGCGGAACTGGCAGCGATCGACGCGCGGCTCTCGCAGCTGCAAACCTGCCTGAAGGAGGTACAGACATGGTGATCATCAATGACATCTACGCTTTCTTAAATGAGATCGCGCCGGTGCGGTATCAGATGGATTTTGATAACGCCGGTTTTCTGGTTGGTGACGGTGGAACTGCGGTAAAAAAAGTGCTGCTGGCGCTGAACATCACAGACGCCGTGATCGCAGAAGCGATCGAGCTGCGCGCGCAGCTCATTGTTTCGCACCACCCGCTCATCTTTACGCCGCTGCGGCACGCGACGACGGATGATCTCGCCGGACGCAAGGTGCTGACCATGGCGCGGCACGGCATTTCCGCCATCTGTATGCACACGAACCTGGACATTGCCGACGGCGGCGTCAATGATGCGCTCATGGCGGCGCTGGGCGCGGAGGTCACGGGCGGCCTGGAGCCGGCCGGTACGGCGGCCGACGGGCGCGCGCTTACCTGCGGACGTGTAGGGAAGCTGCCGGAGCCCATGACCATGGCGGAATTTCTGCCCTATGTTGCCGGACGTTTGCACGCCAACGGGCTGCGGTATGTGGACGGTGGCCTGCCAGTGGAAAGAATCGCGGTTTGCGGCGGCTCCGGTGGGAATATGCTGGAGCTGGCGGCTGCGAAGGGCTGCGACACCTTCGTGACGGCAGATATAAAGTACGACCGCTTCCTCGCGGCAAAGGAGCTTGGCATCAACCTGATCGACGCCGATCACTTCTGCACGGAAAATGTGGTCATCCCGGTCCTGCAGGAGAAACTTCAGCGGCAGTTCCCGGATGTCACGTTCACCGTTAGTCAGGTGCTCCATCAGACCGCACAGACATATTGTCCATAACGTATGCCGCCGGCACGCTGCCGGCGGCATATTCTCGTCCCGGACCTCATACAGTTTTGGTAAGACTGATGAGGAGAGGACGACAGAATGGACAATTCTTCAATTTACGCAGACATTGCCGCCCGTACCGGCGGGAATATTTACATCGGCGTTGTCGGCCCGGTACGCACCGGGAAATCGACCTTCATCAAACGCTTCATGGAAACGCTCGTGCTTCCGAATATTTCCGATGATTACGTGCGGGAGCGTGCGCGCGACGAGCTGCCGCAAAGCGGATCCGGCCGGACGATCATGACAGCAGAGCCGAAGTTTGTCCCGGAGGATGCCGTCTCGATCGAACTGGATGCTTCCGTGCGCGCCTCCGTGCGGCTGATCGACAGCGTTGGATATATGATCCCCGGCGCAAACGGTCAGTACGAAAACGGGGAAGAGCGTCTGGTCACAACGCCGTGGTACGATCACGAGATCCCCATGCGCGTGGCGGCGGAAGAGGGAACGCGCAAAGTTATCCGCGAGCACTCGACGATCGGCATTGTCGTCACGACCGACGGCAGCGTGACCGAGCTCGCGCGGGAGGACTATGCCGCGGCAGAAGCGCGCATCGTTGCAGAGCTGCAGGACATCGGAAAGCCGTTTCTCATCCTGCTCAACACGGCCGATCCGGCGGGGGAGGCCGCACAGACATTGGCGGCTCAGCTGCGCGAGCAGTACGATGCCGCCTGCCTGCCGGTCAACTGTCTGGAGCTGACGGAGCAGGATATTCTGGAGATCCTGCGCTCGGTATTGTATGAATTCCCGGTCACAGAGGCTTGCTTCCGTATGCCGGAGTGGATGGACGTCCTGCCGCCCGAAAATGAGACAAAGCAGCAGCTCTATGCACTGCTGCGCGAACAGATGCCGTCACTGCACCGCCTGCGTGACGCACGGCGCGCGGCGCAAGTGCTCGCAGACAGCGAACTGTTGGAAGCGGCGGACGTGGAAAACGTCTCCGTGGACACCGGGGCCGTTTGTTACGTGCTCACATTTCCGCGCGCGCTGTACTACAGCATCATCAGCGAACAGGCGGGCGTTTCCCTGCGCAGTGATGGGGAGCTCATCTCGTTTCTGGCGGAAATGGGGCGTATCCAGGCTGACTATCAGCACATCCGCGGCGCACTGGAGGACGTGCGCAGCAAGGGCTACGGGGTCGTCATGCCGTCGGCCGGTGATCTGCAGCTGGCAGAGCCGGAGATCGTCCGCAAAGGCGGGCGCTACGGCGTCCGGCTCAAGGCCACGCAAAAGCCATTCACATGTTCCAGACTACGATCGAGACAGAGGTCTCGCCGGAGATCGGCGGAGAGAACGCATCGAGCGAGATCCTCGGCTTCCTGCTGCAGGGCTTTGACGGGGATGTTGAGCAGCTCTGGCAGTCCAACATTTTCGGGAAACCGATCTATACGATCGCACGCGAGGGCGTGGAGGAGAAACTCAGCTGCCTGCCGACCAAAGCCGTCAGCAAGCTGCAGGAGACACTGCAGCGCGTCGTCAACGAGGGCAGCGGTACGCTGATCTGCATCATCCTGTGAGGAAAACGCTCCGGCGCCGCCGGGGCGTTTTTTCTCAATCCGGCAAAAATGACGTGGATTCCGGTTGGCGTTTTGTGTAAGGTTCGCGTTGTTTTCTTCACAATGCTGTGGTAAACTATGGGTAAGAATTCTAAAGAAAACGAGGGATGTTTATGAAGGCACTTTCCAAAATTGCTGCCGGCGTGAGCCCGTCTGCGACGCTGGCCGTCAGCGCGCTGGCCAAGAAGATGAAAGCAGAAGGCAAAGACGTCATCGGCTTTGGCGCCGGTGAACCCGATTTTGCCACGCCCGACCGCATCAGCTATGCGGGTGTGCGCGCGATCTGCGACGGAAAAACGCGCTACACCCCGGCGGCCGGCATGCTCGAGCTGCGTCAGGCGATCTGTGACCGCGTCAAGGCGGATTACGGTCTGGAATACGAGCCCACGCAGGCAGTTGTCGCCAGCGGCGCCAAGCATATGGTCTATATTGCGTTGGCCGCTCTGGTCGACCCGGGCGACGAAGTCATCGTCCCGGCCCCGTACTGGGTCAGCTATTATGAGATGGTGCGCCTGTTCGGCGGTGTGCCTGTGGTCGTCAATGTCAGTGAGGAGCAGGGCTTCCAGCTCACGCCGGAGCAGCTCGAGCACGCCATCACAGACAAGACGAAGGCCATCATTCTCAATAACCCCTCCAACCCGACCGGCGCTGTCTATCCGAAAGAGGCGCTCAAGGCTGTCGCCGATGTCTGCGTCAAGCACGACCTGTATATCATCTCGGATGAGATCTATGATAAGCTCGTCTATGACGGCGTGCCGTTCACCAGCGTCGCCGCGCTCAGTGACGAGATCAAGGCACACACGATCCTCATCAATGGCGTCTCCAAGACCTATGCCATGACTGGCTGGCGTATCGGCTATTCTCTGTCTCCGGCGCTGGTGGCCAAGGCTATGACCAATTACCTCAGCCACTCGACCGGTGCACCGGGCACGATGTGCCAGTGTGCGGCCATCGAGGCGCTCTCCGGCCCGCAGGACGAGGCGGAGCAGATGCGCCAGGTATTTGAGCAGCGCCGCGACCTGATCGTGCGCCGCATCAACGCCATGCCCGGTGTCAGCTGCCTGAAGCCGAGCGGCGCGTTCTACGTCATGATGAATCTCGAGCAGATCCTCGGCAAGCAGATCGACGGTCAGGTCATCGGCAGCGGTGATGATTTTGCAAAGCTGCTGCTGGAAAAGAGCCTGGTCGCGGTCGTGCCGGGCAGCGGCTTCGGCGCACCGAATTTTGTGCGCCTGAGCTATGCGATCTCGACGGAAAACATCGAGACTGGCATGGATCGTCTGGAGGCGTTCCTGAAGCAGCTTCAGTAAACCGATATTTGTGAGGCGCGTGGGTCGACCACGTGCCTCTTTTTCTGTGCCTTGGTTGACGTGCCGGGCACAAAATGGTATCCTGAGAGCATGTCATAAGCGTCCGTTCCCGCCGCATACCATAGCAAGAGGGGGGAGCGCCGTGACAAAGTTACTCTATCAGCGGATCCTGGTCGTGCTGCTGGCGTTGATCGTGGTGTTCGGCGGCTGGTTTGCCGCCGACTGGCAGCTCCGGCGCGCGGAAGCGGCCGCAAACTGGACCGATCCAAAGCAGGTCCTGATCCTTGACGCCGGTCACGGCGGGGAGGACGGCGGGGCAGTGGCACCAAATGGGACGGTCGAGGCGGATATTAACCTGCAGATCGCGCTGCGCGCACGCGCGATCGCGGAGATGACCGGCATTGAAGTCGTCATGACACGCGACAGCCCGGACATTGCATATCCGGACAATGCCACCACGATCGGCGAGCGAAAGAAAGCCGACCAGCACCAGCGCGCAGAGCTGATCCGAAAAACGGATAACGCCGTGCTCATCAGCATCCACCAGAACTGCTATCCGGATTGCAAACCGTCAGGCGCGCAGGTTCTGTATGCGGCGAGCGACGGCAGCGAAGCGCTCGGCACACAGATCCATGACAATCTCGTTGCGTATCTTGACCCGCAAAACCGGCGCGTTGCGGCGCCGATCTCGGAGAAGATCTACCTGATGCGGGAAGTGAAATGTCCCGCAGTACTGGTCGAGTGCGGCTTTTTATCCAATGAATCCGAGTGTACAAAGCTCAAGGACGGCGGCTACCAGACCAAACTGGCGGCCGTGATCATCGCGTCCTACTTACAATACCGGCAGTCTCTGCCGCAAACAGGAATGGTTACATGAAAGCAAAATCGAGTACAAAAACCGTTTTTTATTGCTCCGAATGCGGCAATGAGACGGCAAAATGGATGGGGCAGTGCCCGGCATGCGGCGCATGGAACACGCTGGTCGAGGCGCCGAAAGAACCCAAAATGTCTCTCGGCACGCGCGCAAAACGTATCGCACAGCCAAAACTGATCTCGGAACTGGACGCCGAGGAAGAACTGCGATTTTCCACCGGGATCGGGGAATTTGACCGCGTGCTCGGCGGCGGCGCCGTGCGCGGCTCGCTGGTTCTGGTCGGCGGCGCGCCCGGCATTGGTAAATCCACGCTGCTGCTGCAGCTCTGCGGCCGCATCAGCGAGCAGGAAACGATCCTTTACGTCTCCGGCGAAGAGAGCCAGCGCCAGCTGAAAATGCGCGCGCAGCGCCTCGGCGTTGATCACGGCAGCATCTATGTGCTGGCGGAAACGGACCTGAACACCGTTCTCGCCACGATCGACGACCTGCAGCCGACCGTCCTGATCGTAGATTCCATTCAGACTATGTACGACGCCGAGACGGCCTCGACGCCCGGCAGCATCAGTCAGGTGCGCGAGTGCACGATGCGCATCATGCGCTCGGCCAAGGACAGCGGCTATACGGCATTCGTTGTCGGCCACATCAACAAGGAGGGCAGCATCGCCGGCCCGAAGGTGCTCGAGCACATGGTCGACTGCGTGCTGTACTTCGAGGGCGATCAGAGTATGTCGTACCGCATTTTGCGCGCGGCAAAAAACAGATTCGGGTCAACCAACGAGATAGGCGTCTTCGAAATGGAAGATTCCGGGCTTCGAGAGGTAACAAACCCATCGGAAATGTTACTGTCCGGACGTCCGACCAACACGCCGGGCACCTGCGTCGTCGGCGTCATGGAGGGTTCGCGCACGGTGCTGGCCGAGGTGCAGGCTCTGGTCACGCCGTCTGGCTACAGCGGCGCGCGCCGGAACGCCAACGGCATCGACTATAACCGCGCCATGCTGCTGCTGGCCGTGCTGGAAAAGCGTGCAGGTTTTTCGCTGTCGAGCTGCGATGCGTACATCAACGTCGTCGGCGGTCTGCGGCTGGACGAGCCGGCCACGGATCTGGCGGTCATTCTGGCAATCGCATCGAGCTATAAGGATCTGCCGGTCGGCAGCGATCTGGCCGCCGTCGGTGAGGTCGGCCTGTCCGGCGAGATCCGCTCCGTGAGCCATTTGAATCAGCGCCTGTCGGAGATCGCACGGCTGGGATTCCGGCGCTGCATCATCCCGGCGCACGTGCGCGATGATGTGCAGAAGCAAAACGGCCTGCAGACGATCCCGGTCAAAAACATCCGGGAAGCGCTCAAGGCTGTGTTCGGTGCGTAGATCTTTCGATTTCAGCTGCGAGAAAGCGCACGATGAAAAAATGAGAAAATAGCGCAGAAAACAGCCGAAAGACGCTTATCGTGCTTTTCGGCTGTTTTCTCCTCCTCTGAATTCGGCAAAATTTTTATTTTGCCGAATTATTTGTGGATTTCGTCAATAGACACTGCCCCTTACTTCTGGTATGCTCTTATTAGAATTTGAGGTGTTGGCTATGGATTATTCAGATGCGCCGCAGGTGCTGCGCGACTTTTTGATTTATCACGAAACGATCTGCGGGCATTCCAAGGCGACGGTCGACCAGTATTATCTCGACCTACGGATGTTTCTGCGATTTTTGAAGCTCGACCGCGGGCTCGCGCCGCGCACGGCGGAATTGGACGAGATCTCCATTGCGGATGTGGATATTTCCTTCCTGCATGCCGTAACGCTCACGGAGGTTTACAGTTTTCTGGCCTATCTGTCGCGCGACCGCGTCAGGCAGCCGAATGCGCACGAGCCGGAATACGGCTTGAGCGCCAGCTCGCGTGCGCGCAAGATCGCCGCGATCCGCAGCTTCTTCAAATACCTGACCGTGAAAGCGAAGCTGCTGGAGGAAAACCCGGTACAGGATCTCGACTCCCCGAAGATACCAAAAACCCTCCCCCACTATCTCACACTGGAAGAGAGCAAGCGGCTGCTGTCCGTTGTGGATGGGAAAAACAAGGAGCGCGATTATTGCATTCTGTGTATTTTTCTCAACTGTGGTCTGCGTATCTCGGAGCTGGTCGGCTTGAACCTGCAGGATGACCACGGCGACAGCCTGCGCATCCTTGGCAAAGGCAGCAAAGAGCGTGTTGTCTACCTCAACGACGCCTGCCGCGAGGCGCTCGACCGCTATCTGGCTGTGCGCAGCGAAATCGCGCCGCCGCGCACGACGGCCATGTTTCTCTCCAACCGGCGCACGCGCATCAGCTGCGATTCCGTACAGGTCATGGTTAAGAAAAACCTGACCCGCGCGGGACTGGACGCCAGCCAGTATTCCACGCATAAACTGCGGCATACCGCCGCTACACTGATGCTGCAAAACGGCGTGGATGTGCGCACGCTGCAGGAGGTACTCGGCCATGAGCACCTGAACACCACGCAGATCTACACCCACGTAGACAACGATCAGCTGCGCACGGCTGCAGCGGCAAATCCGCTGGGAGAATTCTCTCCTGACGAGAAAACGGCGAAAAAAATCTCCGATTCCTGAAAACAGGGATCGGAGATTTTGCTTGCTTATTTGGATTTGACCTTCGGCAGGTAATCGCGGACGCGATGATGCGGCTTATCGAAGCCGAACGCACGGATCGCCATCAGCAGCGTGCCGAGCGCGGCAGCGCCGTCCAAAACGGCGGCGAACCACAGCGTACAATAGCCGAGCTCTGCCATCACCAGCAGCAGGACCTTCACGACCACGCCGATCGCCAGATGCTCGCGGCAGATGCCCTCGACCCAGCCGGCCGTCTCGATCGCCTCCGGCAGCAGGTACGGATCCTGGCTTGTGAGCAGGATATCGGCGTCAAACCGCTCGTCGCTCTCCTCCGGGATCACGCAGGCGTCCAGATCTGCCGATGAGTGCTCCGGATGCGCCGTGCAGCGGCGGTCATAATACAGCAGCAGTTCCCCGTCGCTCAGGTTCTCCACCTGCTGCGACAGGATCTGTTCCTTTTCCGCCCCGCTGCGCTTGCAATAGAGGTGATCCGCCTTGAGCTCTTTTGCATTCTCTGCAACGGAGTCGTTGCTGGCATTGCTGAAGAGCGTGATCGTGTGCACGCCCAGCGCACGCAGCTCTTTGAGCGCGGGCTTCGTGTCCGACTGCACAACTTCCTGTAGCAGGATCTTGCCTGCATACTGCTCACCAACGGATACATAGACCACATAGCCGTCTGTCAGGTCTGCATCCGGGATGTCCACACCCTTGAGGATCATCAGCTCACGCGTGCCGACGCAAACGCGGGTCGATTCAATGTAAACCTCCACGCCGCTCTCGGGAATATCCACCGCGCGGGAGAGATACTGCGTGAGAATGGGGCCGCTGTAGGCAGCGCAGATCGCGCGCGCCGTGCGGCTGTTCGAGCAGGACTCCGCATTGGCCGCCAGTTGCAGCAGGGCCTCCGGCGTCAGCTGACTGGATTTCACGCTGATCACCTTCGGAAGCTGGCTGTCCCCTTTCCCTTCATCGACTGCAACCGCACGCACGGCGTTGAGCGCGCGCATGCTGCGGCAGCTGCGAAACAGCACGTCGCAGCGGTATGCACCGTTGACGGCACTGTACCACACCAGCGGCACAGAAATCAGCAGCGCACACGGGGTGGAAAGAAAGAGGACGATCATGGCGGCATGAATTGCCCGGGAAACCGTTGCGACCTTGAGCACGATCTCCAGCACGGCCACCAGCACCGCAATGCACAGACCGGCCGGTGCAAGATAGCCGATCCACTTCGGGGCGGCGAATTCAGCCGGAGAATGGATCTCCCCGCCGACGGCGGCTTCCAGCGTTTTCTGCGCATGCACCGTAACGACCGCGATCAGTATCGACATGACCCGGTACACGAGCAGGAAAACGGCGGCATCCACCGGCTGCCCGACCGCCATCGTACCGATCACGCACACGATCACGATCACCGCGGGCCGGAACACCTGCCGGTCCAGAATGCAGGCGATCGCAGATGCAAGGTAGTCATACCCGGCGGCGAGCGCGGACAAAGCCAAAAGGATATACTGCACCACCGTGTTGTGCACCAGTGCGCCGATGACGCACAGTATCAGCGCCGCAGCAAGACGCACGATCAGCACAAGATCCAGTCCCGTTTCCGGAAACAGGCGCAGCGTTTTCCAATCATAATCCGGCCGGTCGGCAGCAAAACAGCTCGCAGACAGCCGCATCAGAAGTTCCTGAAAATTCATGGGAGTTCCCCCTGTTCTGACTGAGCCGTATACAGACAGCAGCTCAGGCTTTTCCGTCGCAGCCGAGCACATCGACGATCTTGTGCTTGACAAGCTGCTTGATGTTTTCCCGCGCGGGGCCGAGGTACTTTCTCGGGTCAAACTCTGCCGGGTGCTCGGCAAGATACTTGCGGATCGTGCCGGTCATGGCCAGACGCAGGTCAGAGTCAATATTGATCTTGCACACGGCCAGGCGCGCTGCCTGACGCAGCTGATCCTCCGGCACACCGATCGCACCGGGCATAGCGCCGCCGAACTCGTTGATCATCTGTACGTATTCCTGCGGCACGGACGACGAGCCGTGCAGCACGATCGGGAAACCGGGCAGCCGCTCGGAGACTTCCTCAAGAATATCGAAACGGAGCTGCGGCTTCGTGCCGGGCTTGAATTTGTAAGCGCCGTGGCTCGTGCCGATGGCGATCGCAAGCGAATCGCAGCCGGTGCGTTCGACGAATTCCTGCACATCCTCCGGGCGCGTATAGGACGAATCCTCGGCCTTGACCTTGACATCGTCCTCAATGCCGGCCAGCGTGCCGAGCTCTGCCTCCACGACGGCGCCGTGTGCGTGCGCATATTCCACGACCTGGCGCGTCAGCGCGACATTTTCCTCAAACGGCTTGGAAGAAGCGTCGATCATAACAGAAGAAAAGCCGTCATCGACACAGGCCTTGCACAGCTCAAACGAGTCCCCGTGGTCCAGATGGAGACAGATCGGCAGGCCGGTTTCGATCACGGCGGCTTCCACCAGCTTGACCAGGTACGTACGGTTGGCATACTTGCGCGCGCCGGAAGATACCTGCAGGATCACCGGCGCGTTGCACTCCTTGGCAGCCTCCGTGATGCCCTGAATGATCTCCATATTGTTCACGTTGAAGGCGCCAATGGCATAGCCGCCTGCATACGCTTTTGCAAACATTTCCTGAGAAGTAACAATCGACATTGACAAGTCAACTCTCTTTCATATAATATATAGAATGTCAATATGATGCAAAACAAATCATCGGTTCAATTTATTTTACACATGTTTTTAGATAATATCAATAGTGGAATTCAATGTTTCAGTAAAATCTATCAATTCTTTGAATTTATGGAGGTACGTTATGTCCGGTGAATTGAAAGGCGCGTGTATCTTTGGGCAGTCCGGCGGGCCGACTGCAGTCATCAATGCCAGCGCCTACGGAGTGCTCAAGACTGCGTTGGAATCCGATGCCATTACCAACGTTTACGGTGCGGCCCATGGCATCCGCGGCGTTCTGGATGACCGCCTGTATGATATCGCTCAGGAGAATCCGGACGAGCTCCGCCTGCTGCTGCACACGCCGTCGTCGGAGCTGGGCTCCTGCCGCTACAAAATGGCAGACCCGGACGCGGACGATACGGATTACCGGCGTATTCTGGAGATCTTCCGGAAATACAACGGGCGCTACTTCTTCTATAACTGCGGCAACGACGCCATGGATACCTGCAACAAGATCAGCCGCTATATGCAGGCGCACGATTGGGACTGCCGCGTGATGGGCGTGCCCAAGACGATCGACAACGACCTCTTCGGCACCGATCACTGCCCCGGCTTTGCGAGCGCCGCCAAGTACATAGCGACCTCCTGCATGGAAGTGTCCAAGGACTGCCGTGTATATGACACCGGCACGATCACGGTCATGGAGATCATGGGCCGCCACGCCGGGTGGCTGGCCGGCAGCGCCGCGCTGGCATCGGCCTGCGGCTCCGGTCCGGATCTGATCTATCTGCCGGAAGTCGATTTTGACATGGAGCAGTTCCTTGCGGATGTGCACCGCATCTACGAGGAGAAAAATAACGTTCTCATCGCTGTTTCCGAGGGCATCCACTACGCGGACGGCTCATTCGTTTCCGAGGCCAAGGCCTCCGCGACCGACGGCTTCGGCCATGCGCAGCTCGGCGGTCTGGCGGCGCGTCTGGCGCAGGTGATCAAAGAACACGAACACGCCAAGGTGCGTGGCATTGAACTGTCGCTGCTGCAGCGCGCGGGCGCGCATCTTGCCTCTCAGACGGATATCGACGAAGCGTTTGCCGCCGGTAATGCAGACATCCTGATTTCTACAACGATTGTGGAAGTTGGTGTCAATATACCGAACAGCACGGTAATCGTTATCAAAAATGCTGAGCGGTTTGGACTCGCCCAGCTTCACCAACTTCGTGGTCGTGTCGGACGCAGTAGCTATCAAAGTTATTGTGTGCTGCTCTCTCAAGACAAAGAAAATGAACGGCTGCAGACAATGGCATCTACTACCGATGGTTTCAAAATCGCTGAAAAGGATTTGGAGCTTCGCGGCACTGGTCAGATTCTTGGAGTTAAGCAAAGCGGTAAAGATGTCTACATGGAAATGATGCTCAAGTATCCAAAACTCTACAAAGAGATTCGCACCCAAGCTGCAAAAGATGTAATTTTATGTGAAAACAGTGCTTGACCGCACTTGCGAATTGCAGATAATTAAAGGCGAAGTACCATGAATTTGCCATTGCATGCAGCAATGGCATTTTGCTACTACAATTTGGAGGACTACATATGGCTTTTTTCAGCAGTAAAAAAATCGCCGCCGAGACTCCTGTTCCAGAAGTGATGGAAGAGCATAAGCAGAGTATCGGAAATCAGGTTATGGAAGCGCTAGGCGTTGGTGAACCGGCGGCAGCAGACAAGGCAAAGGAAGACGAGGAGTTTGAAATTATGATGCCCATGAAAAAGCAGCAGCAGTTGGCAGTCGAAGAGATGGCAAGACAGCATGAAAATGTCTGTGTTATCTCAAAGGATACCGTTATTAAGGGAAGCATCGAGGTGCAAGGGACGATTGTGGTTGCAGGTACGGTGAAGGGCAATATTTCTGCCGCTTCTGTTGCCTGTGCCAACGACACCTGCAGCATCGAAGGCGATATTGTCTGTGATGAACTTGAAATGCACAGCGGCAAAATCAAGGGAAACATCATCGCTTCCAACAAGGCTATCATCAATGGCAATGTGGAGGGCAATATCGACTGTCAGAGCAGCGTTGAAACCTCTTTTGGTGAACATGCTGTTGTAAATGGTCAGTATATCCGCTGCGGTGTACTGAAAGTTGAGCCGGGTGCTCAGATTGCAGCAACTATCGAAATGCACATGAATCAGCCGGTGAAGCATCCCATCCGATTCAACACTCCTGCCGTGCAGCCCACGGTTGATGTGGAGCTTGACTCTCCGGAAGAAGATGATTCGGCGGCTCTGCCTGAATAAAAAGGAGAAGACACATGAAACGAGTAGTAGCAGGCTTGCTGGCCGGTGTTCTGAC
>ENA-UESJ01001125-UESJ01001125.1-human-gut-metagenome-genome-assembly--contig:-NODE-1125-length-12978-cov-9.111077_pt1 | contig 12978 bp, 10 predicted proteins | sample MGYA00243000_ERZ508001 | MGnify/ENA primary metagenome ERZ508001 (study PRJEB26167, sample SAMN06115479) | human gut metagenome | host: Homo sapiens | place: China:Chongqing | collected 2015-03-03... | reverse complement strand
CCATGCTGCACGTGCGCGAGATGGACGACGATTCGTTCCTCGTCTTTGCCACGCGCAGCGGTACGGTCAAGCGCATGCCGCTCTCGGCCCTGCGCAACATCCGCACGAGCGGCATCCGCGCGCTCACGCTCGACGAGGGCGACGAGCTCATCAACGTCATGCGCACCGACGGCAGCCGGAACATCCTCCTGGCGACCCACAACGGTCAGGCCATCTGCTTTGCCGAGACGGACGTGCGCCCCATGGGCCGCGAGGCCGTCGGCGTGCGCGGCATCCGCCTCAAGGACGGCGACTGGGTCGTCGGCGCCGAGATCGCGCAGCCGGACGCGGACGTGCTGTCCATCACCGAAAACGGTTACGGCAAGCGCACCCCGGCCGCCGACTATATCCGCGGCGGCGAGGAACCGCAGCACCGCGGCGGCTCCGGCATGAAAAACTACAACATCACCGACAAGACCGGCCCGGTCGCGGCCGTCAAGGTCGTGCAGGAGAGCGACGACGTGCTCGTCGTCTCGGACGACGGCGTCATCATCCGCATGGAGGCTGCCGGCATCTCCGAGCTCGGCCGCGCGACGCAGGGCGTGCGCATCATGCGCCTGTCCGAGGGTGCGCGCGTCATCTCTGTCGCGCTCACCGACCGCGCCGAGAGCGAGGACGCTGCCCCCGCCGAGGAGCCCGAGGCATGAAGCAGGTCACGATCTATACCGACGGGGCCTGCTCCGGCAACCCCGGCCCCGGCGGCTGGGGCGCCATCCTGAAATACGGCGCGCATGAAAAGGAGCTCTCCGGCGGCGAGCCGTCCACGACGAACAACCGCATGGAGCTGCTCGGCGCGATCACGGCGCTGCAGAGCCTGCACGAGCCGTGTCAGGTGTCGCTGTATACGGACAGCCAGTATCTCGCCAACGCCATTAACCTCGGCTGGCTGCGCGGCTGGAAGCAGAAGGGCTGGCGCCGCAAGGAGGGCGAACTGAAAAACGCCGACCTCTGGCAGACGCTCGACGGGCTGCTCCAGACGCACAAGGTGCAGTTTTTCTGGGTCAAGGGTCACGCCGACAATGTGTACAACAACCGCTGCGACGCGCTGGCCGTCGCGGAAAGGGAGAAGTTTGCATGACAGAGCCGAACGAACCGAAGATCGTCCATTTTTCACCGCGGGCACAGGCTCCGGTGCAGGACACGGCCGGCAACTGGGAGCCGGACGAGCAGCTGTTTGGTCTCGAGGAGCTGCTGCAGCAGCTGCCGCCGATCCGCAAGCTGCATCTGGAAAAGGGCAGGCTCACGGACCTCGTGCGCCTGTATCCGGACATGAAGCGCACGTTTGACGCGCCCGAGCTGCTGCCGGAAGCCGTCATCGCCAGCGCCGTGGTGCGCCGGCGCATGGAGCTGCTGCTCTTCCGCGCGGACGACAGGCGCGAGGCGGGCTATGCGCTCGTGACGGTCTGCTCGCCGTATGGCTACGTGCTCGTGCACGCGCTCACGATCTATCCGTATCTGCGTGGGCAGCTGCTCGGCCGCGTGGCCATGGAACTCATCGCGCGCTGCTACGCCGGTAAGAAGGGCATTCTCTATTGCCAGAGCCGCACGTGCGTGGCGCTGCCGGAGCGCGAGCGGCTGCTCACGAAAAACGGCTACCGCGACACGGGTTTCCGCTTCCGCTGGGGCGGGCAGCCGGCGGCGCTGTATCTGCGCCCGTGCCAGAGCACGGAGGACATCACGCCCGTGGCGCAGCTACTGCTGCGGGATCTGTACGGCGATCTGCTGCCGCCGGTCAACGCGCGGCGCATGATCCAGCCGGAGGCGTAAACAGGAGGACAATATGGGACAAAGTGTAGATCTCCGCGTGCTCACGGCGGAGGAATTCGAGCCGTTCCGGCAGCGCAATATCGCGCGCTACGCGCAGGAGCTGCTCTTCGCCCGCGCCACGGACACAGAGGAGCACGCGCTCACCGAGGCGCAGGGCGCGCTCGACGAGATGCTGCCGCAGGGCGCGGAAACGCCGCGCAACTACCTGCTCGCGGCCGAGTCCGGCGGTGAGACCGTCGGCGAGCTCTGGTGCGACACGACCGAGCCGGAGACGGTGTTCATCAACGACTTTTTCGTCTATCCGGCCTGCCGCGGCCACGGCTGGGGCAATGCGATGCTCCGCGCCGTGGAGGAGCTGGCGGCCGCGCAGTCGTTCGAGCAGATCGTCACGCACGTGTATCACACCAACCGCATCGCGCTGGCCATGTTCGAGTCGGCCGGCTTCACGCAGATCGGCCCGCCGAAGGGCGGCAACATCTTTCTGCGCAAGCGGTATATGCGCTCGCCGTTTCTGGCGTAATGTTATAAAAAAACCTCCGCACTGTTTGCGCAGTGTGGAGGTTTTTTATAAGGTCAGGCAGTATTTATTTTCGAAGAAAATAAATAAAAAATAGACCACCGGGGCGCGACAGATGCACGGAGTCTCATGGTACCAGAGCCGCAGGGGAGCCCGAGAGGACAAGGCCCGCCTCGGATGGGATCGGGCAGTATTTATTTTCGGAGAAAATAGATAAAAGAACGGACCACCGGGGCGCGACAGATGCACGGAGTCTCATGGTACCAGAGCCGCAGGGGAGCCCGAGGGGGCAAGGCCCGCCTCGGATGGGATCTGGCAGTATTTTTATGCAGAGCATAAAAATACTGCCCCTGGCTGAGATGGGACCAGAGGCAGACCCGCTGCTGCGGGAAGGGGGGAAAACGCGGCGCACAGGGTGGAGAAGGATGGAAGGAAGTTGCCTGGATGGTGGCAATGGGATTTTGCGCCGCAGGGAAGAAAGCAGTTGGATCAGGATGCGTAGATCTTGCCGACGATCCGGGTCGCAAGCCCGGTCGGCAGGATGCGCATGAGAAACACGAACAGGGCGTACTTGTGTCCCATCGTGCAGATGAGCTTCGCGCGCTTTTGCGTGGCGCGCCGGGCCACGAACTGCCCGGCGTATTCGGCGCTCATACCGGTCTGCTCGTCGTGCTCCATCACGGCGACGGAGCGCGCGATGCGGCCGTGATAGATATCGTCGCCGTCGCAGCTCTTGCGCCGCGCGGCGGTGAAGCCGGTGGCAATGTCACCCGGCATGATGACGCAGACCTCGACGCCGAAGGGACGCACCTCGCTTGCGAGCGCGAGCGAATACGTGCGCACGGCGGCCTTGGAGGCCGAGTAGTACGCCTGAAACGGAATGGCGATCGGCGCGGCAACGGAGCTCATGTTCACGATGCGTCCGCCGCCCTGCTGCCGCATGATGGGCAGAACTGCACGGTTCATGTTCACCATGCCGAAAAAGTTCACATCAAACTGCCGCCGGGCCTCCTGCGCCGGCGTGAACTCGATCGCGCCGGAGATGCCGAAGCCCGCATTGTTGATGAGAATGTCGATGCGCCCCTCGCGGCGCAGAATCTCCGCCACGGCGGCGTTCACCTGCGCTTCGTCCGTCACGTCTGCCTGCAGGTGCGTTACGCCCGGCTCCGCGTTTTCGGCGCGGCGGCTGAGCTCATACACGTTGAGACCGCGGCCGCGCAGGGCACGCGCGGCGTGCAGGCCGATGCCCGAACTGCCGCCGGTGATGACGGCCACGCGCGCTTCGGTGGTGGATGACATGGAGATCGCCTTCGTTTTCTTCGAATTTTTTAAGTATTTTCTAAAATACTAGCAGACCGTATGGAAAAATGCAAGGGACAAGTTGTGAACTTTTCTTGACACCGGTCACGGCCCGCCCCCGTGCCCATTGACGCATGGCCGGATTTTGGGTATACTGTGTGCAGAAAAATATAGACAGATCGGGCGGCGCGGGCTTACCCGGCGCCATGGGAGAAAGTATGCATCTGAGTAAACAAATCGAATCCATGTATGACGACGCGGTGCGCATCCGCCAGGACCTGCACCGCATTCCCGAGATCGGCTTTCAGCTGCGCGATACGCAGGCCTATGTCCTGCGCGAGCTGAAGCAGTGCGGCCCGGACCGCATCGAGACGCCGGCCGTCTGCGGTGTGAAGGCTGTGTTTTTCGCTAAGGACGCCGAGACGACCATCGCCTTCCGCGCCGATATGGACGGCATCCACAATGACGAGGCCAATGACGTGCCCTACTGCTCGCAGCGCCCCGGCAACATGCACGGCTGCGGCCACGACGGGCATATGACGATCCTTTTGCTCTTTGCGCGCTGGATCGCCAAAAATCGCGCGCACATTCATTGTAATATTGTCCTGCTGTTCCAGCCCGGCGAAGAGGGCTGGGCCGGCGCGCGGCGCATGATCGACGACGGCGCGCTCGAAAACCCGAAGGTGGACCGCATCTACGGCCTGCACCTGTGGCCGACCGTGCCGAAGGGCAAGATCGGTGTGCGCTGGGACTATCTCATGGCGCAGACGAGCGATTTCGAGATCACCGTCCACGGCAAGAGCGCCCACGCCTCCACGCCGCAGATGGGCATCGACGCCATCGTCGTTGCGGCGGAGCTCATCACGATGGTGCAGACCGTCATCACGCGCGACGTCGATCCGCACCAGGACGCGCTGCTCACGCTCGGCAAGATCCAGGGCGGCACATCGCACAACGTTATCGCCGAGGAGGTCACGATCAGCGGCACGCTGCGCGTGTTCAGCAACGACCTCTACCGCACCCTCAGCCACAAGATCGCCGCGCTCATGCAGGGGCTCGAGACGGCCACCGGCGCGCAGATCGACATGGACCGCAAGGTCCGTTACCCCAGCGTGCGCAACCCGCGCGAGCTGGTGGAGCAGTTTTACACCGTGCTCGACTCCATGGACGACGCGGTCCTGGTCGAGCCCGTCATGGCGGCGGAGGATTTCGCCGAATACCAGCAGGAGATCCCGGGCCTGTTTTTCTTCCTCGGCGTGCAGGAGCCGACCGGTACCGCCCCGCTGCACAGCAGTCATTTCAATTTCGACGAGCGCGTTTTGCTGACCGGCGTCGAGATGTTCAAACGGATACTGGAGTGTGAGTCAAAATGTACGAAGAAAAAATAATCCCACCGAAAAAGTCCATGCCGCAGGCCGTGGACGGCACGCTGCGCAAGTTTGCCCTGCGCGTGCCGGAGGTCATCTATCAGTGCAGCGGCATCATGATTTTTGGCAAGCGTATCAAGTCGCTCGTGTTCTCGACCGACCTGTCCATCATCAAAAACGTGAACGCGGACGCCATCATCGCGGTCTACCCGTTCACGCCGCAGCCGATCATCACGCAGGCGCTGCTGCTCGCGGCCGATATCCCGGTGTTTGCCGGCGTCGGTGGCGGCCTCACGCAGGGCCAGCGCGTGGTCAACCTCGCCATGTTCGCCGAGATGCAGGGTGCGACCGGCGTCGTGCTCAACGCGCCGACGGCCAGCACCGTCGTCTCGCACGTGGCCGAGACGATCGACATCCCCGTCGTGCTCACGGTCGCGCGCGCAGACACCGACTTTGACGAGCGCATCCGCGCCGGCGCGGACATCTTCAACGTTTCCGCCGCGGCGGAAACGCCTGCCGTCGTGCGCCGCATCCGCGAGCAGCACCCCGACGTGCCCATCATTGCGACCGGCGGCCCGACGGATGAGAGCATCCTCGAGACCATCAAAGCAGGCGCCAACGCTATCACGTGGACGCCGCCGTCCAACGGCGAGATCTTCCGCGACATCATGGCCGCCTACCGCGAGAACAAACCGCACCCCTGACCCGGTGCATAGAAAAACCGACCCGAACAAGCGTTCGGGTCGGTTTTTTTGCGCTCATCGCAGCGTCTGTGCGTCCTCGGGGAAAAACTGCAGCGCGTGCTGTACGGTGTAAAACGCACCGGTATTCCCGAAGGCGGACGTCATCCGCTTTTCCATCGCCGTCACGGCGGGATATTGCAGCAGGCTCTGCTGGTGGGTGTAGTTGCACCAGCTGCTGAGCAGACAGTCGCTTTGCACCGCCGCGGCGGTGTAGGCGACATAGCCGCGCGCGCTCTCTGCGTGCCGCGGCATGGAAAAGGCCGCGAACAGGTCGCTGTTCGTCCGCTGCCCGAAGAACACGGAGTCGGCGGTGTAGGTCTGGCGTCCGAGCGTGTGGTAGGACGCGGTGAACGTCTGCCCGTCCCGGTCATACAGCACGCGGCCGGTCACGTCTCCGGCGAAGCGCCATCCATCCTGCATGTTTTCATCGGCAGGCCAGATCTGGAGCACCTCCGTGCCGCAGAAGCCGGGGTCGGTCGTCCAGAGGAAGTGGTGGTACACCCGCCACGTCTCCTGTGCGCCGGGCAGCTGCACGCCCACGCCGGTCAGGCGCAGCTCTTTGACGTCGTAGACCGTGTCCTGCACGTAATAGCGCTCATGTTTCTCGTTGTATGTTTCCCACAGCACGTTTCTGCCGTCGTTGACGGGATAGTCTTCCGTTTCGACCACGACGCGCAGCGCGCCGTCGCAGGCGGCGATGTCCTCCGGCGTGAGATCGTCGAGCACAGCCTCCGGGAAGCCGAGATCCAGCAGTTGCTGCCGGATCGCCGTCGTCTGCGTCTGCTCGGATGTGTCCGCGGGCTGCCAGTCCATCCGGTAGCTGCTGCCGAAGAGATACCCGAGCGTGCAGCCGATGCCCAGCACTGCGGCGAGCACGAGCACGAGGCACCGGTCCGTCACCCGCACCGGCCCCGGCGCGATGGCGTATCCGGCCTCGTCCAGTGCGCCGGACAGCCGGTAAAGGCTGCGGAGGATGAATCCATAGCCGATGAGCATTGCGATCGGCACGACCCATCCGCCGTACTGAACGGCGGCGAGGACGCACACGAGCGCGTACCACACGATCAGCGCGAGCGCGCCGCCGGCCTGCGCGGGCAGGCCCGCCTTTTTCTGCACCGCCAGCAGCCCCCGCCAGAAGCAGAAGTACAGGGCGAGGAGCAGCACTGCGTTTATGACGGTGAGCGTGGTCGTGACGGCGGGCGTGAACACGGCACTTTGCAAAATCGTCGTATTCAGGATCAGCGTGGCGAAAAAGCAGGCCGCGCGGATCACGGTGACGGCAAAGCAGCCGCCGAGCCAGCGGTTTTCCCGCCGCAGCGCGCGAAAGCCGAGCAGCAGCAGCACCGTGCCGATGGCGGGGAGGATGTAGTTTAAGCACCAGAAGTTCAGGGTGATCGCGCACAGCGCCATGCCAAAGAGGATGCGGTTCATGGCGCGCCGCCACGGGGTCACGTCGGCGACGATCTCCTCCGGCGGCAGCTCGGCCACGCTCTGCGCAAGCAGCGCCTCAAAGGCGTCGTCGCGCGCAGATTCCCGCTCGTGCTCACGCATCGCCGTCACCTCCCAACATCGTGCGCAGCCGTTTTTTCAGGCGGTACAGCCGACCCTCGACCGCGCGCTCGGTCATGCCGAGCTCGGCGGCGATCTGTGCGGTGGACTGTAAGTAATAATACTTTCGGTAAAACAACGCCCGGTCGTTCTGACCGAACCGTGCGAGCGCATCGTGCAGCGCGGCGCGGCGCTCGGCTTGTATCAGCGCCTCCTCCGGGGATGCCTCCGGCGACGGTGCGCCCTCCGGCAGAGTCTGCGTGCCGCCGTGCCGGGCGGCGCTGCGCTGATAGTTCAGCGCTGTGCTGCGCGTGACCGCCGTCAGCCACGCATTCCAGCTCCCGCGCGCCGGGTCGAACTGCGCGATGCGGCTCCAGACGCGCATGGACACCTCCGACAGGCACTCCTCCCGATCCTGCGGGTCCGGCAGGATCGGCGCAATGATGTAGCGCATCAGCGGCCCGTAGTGCAGCAGCAGGGCCTCCATGCCGCGCTCATCCTGCTGCAGCAGCTGTGCGATCATCTCCTGCTCCTGCACGTCCTCGCCTCCTCCCGGCTGTGTTTCTACTCCATTATACACGCCGCGACCGAAAAACCCACGCATATTTTTCCGCCTTCGCGCGGGAAGAAAAAAACAGTGCCCGGCTGTGATGCCGGGCACCGTCTGTTTTTATCTATATCTGTGTTCTCACACGGGCTTGTTCGAGGTCTTGAGCACGACGTCGTGCGCGCCGCCCTCGACGATGCTCACCGAGGACACGAGCGTCAGCCGCGCCTTTTCCTGCAGCTCGCGGATGGTCAGTGCGCCGCAGTTGCACATGGTCGAGCGGACCTTTGCCAGCGTCTGCTGGACGTTATCGGAGAGCTTGCCGGCGTAGGGCACGTAGGAGTCCACGCCCTCCTCGAAGGACAGCTTCTTGCTGCCGCCGAGGTCGTAGCGCTGCCAGTTGCGCGCGCGGTTGGAGCCCTCGCCCCAGTACTCCTTCATGAGCGTGCCGTTGACGTTGACCTTGTCCGACGGGCTCTCGTCGAAGCGGGCGAAGTAGCGGCCGAGCATCACGAAGTCCGCGCCCATGGCCAGCGCGAGCGTGATGTGGTGATCGTGCACGATGCCGCCGTCGGAGCAGACGGGCACGTAGATGCCGGTCTCGCGGAAGTACTCGTCGCGTGCGCGGCAGACCTCGATGACGGCGGTCGCCTGGCCGCGGCCGATGCCCTTGGTCTCGCGCGTGATGCAGATCGAGCCGCCGCCGATACCGACCTTCACGAAGTCCGCGCCGCAGTCGGCCAGGAAGCGGAAGCCGTCCGCGTCCACGACGTTGCCGGCGCCGACCTTGACGCTGTCGCCGTAGCGCTCGCGGATCCACTCGAGCGTGCGCTTCTGCCACTCGGAGTAGCCCTCGGACGAGTCGATCACGAGCACGTCCACACCGGCGTCGACCAGCGCGGGCACGCGCTCGGCATAGTCGCGGGTGTTGATGCCCGCGCCGACGAGGTAGCGCTTCTGACTGTCGAGCAGTTCGTTCGGTTTCTGCTTGTGGAGGTCATAGTCCTTGCGGAACACGAACGCACACAGGCGGCCCTCGTCGTTGACGATGGGCAGAGAGTTGAGCTTGTGCTCCCAGATGATGTTGTTGGCTTCCTTCAGGGACGTGCCGTCGGGCGCGGTGATCATCTTCTCGCGCGGCGTCATGAATTCGCGCACCGGCGTCTCGGGCGCCATGCGGCTCACACGGTAGTCGCGGCTTGTGACGATGCCGACCAGGCGGCCGTCGGCCGTGCCGTCCTCGGTGACGGCGACGGTGGAGTGGCCGGTCTGCTCGCGCAGGGCCAGAATGTCCGAAAGCGTTGCGTCGGGGCTGATGTTCGAGTCGCTGCGCACAAAGCCCGCCTTGTAGCTCTTGACACGGGCGACCATCGCGGCCTCGTCCTCGATCGACTGCGAGCCGTACAGGAACGACACGCCGCCCTCCTGCGCCAGCGCGACGGCCAGCCGGTCGCCGGACACGGACTGCATCACGGCCGAGACCATCGGCACGTTCAGCGACAGGGCCGGTTCCTCGCCCGCGCGAAAGCGCGTCAGCGGCGTGCGCAGAGAAACGTTGTCCGGGATGCACTCGCTCGACGAGTAGCCGGGCACCAACAGATACTCATTGAACGTGTGCGACTGGCCGGAAAAGAAGTAAGCCATGGGAAAGACCTCCTTATAACAATATACAGTGTGGAAAGCGGAGCGGGTCGCGCCCCGGTGATGATTTTTGCTATTGTACCGCGAACGGGCGCGCTTGTCCAGCCCGCAGCACGGAAAAAAATCAGGGGTGTGACCGCCTTTTTTTGGACATATGATAAAAACTGCGCACCGCCGCCGGCGGTGCGCAGGGAATCACAGTTTGCGGATCTTGTCCTTCTCCTCGATGAGGGGCAGGTAGTCCATGTACGGCGTGTCGTTGGCGCAGGTGAACTTCGCCTCGGAGCTAAACGCCTCGACCTCTTTGTGCGACTGCTCGATCGGGCGCAGCGTGCCCGCACCGGCGATGCAGCCGCCCGGGCAGGCCATGCCCTCGAGCAGGTAGCCGTCGTACTTCCCGACCTTGGCCATCATCAGCAGCTTGCGGCAGTCGGCCAGACCGGTCGCCGCGGCGACCTTGACCTCCCGGTCGGGTTCCATGTCGTGGATGGCGTTGACGACCGCCTGCGCCACGCCGCCGGAGTAGGCAAAGCGGCGCGCGTCGCGGCTGGAGTAGGCGGGCATCTCCTCCTCGTCCTCGGGCGGGAACGCCTTGTCCATGCCTTTGGCCGCGAAGATGCCGAGCGCCTCTTCAAACGTGAGCACGAAGTCCACGTCGCTGCGCACGCTTTCACGCCGGGCCTCGAGCTTTTTCGAGTCGCACGGGCCGACGAACACGACCTTGCAGTCCGGGTGGTCGCGCTTGATCATGCGCGCGGTGAGCACCATGGGCGTAAAGGCCACGGAGATGTTCTTTTCAAATTGGGGGAAGAGCTTTTTGACCATGTCGCTCCACGACGGGCAGCAGGACGTGACCATGAATTTGTGCTTTTCGGGCACTTCCTCCAGAAAGTCCGCCGCCTCTTCGATCACGCACAGGTCCGCGCCGATGGCGACCTCATACACGTCCGCGAAGCCGAGGCGCTGGAACGCCTTGCGCATCCGCTCGGGCACGCCCTCGGGGCCGAACTGCCCCACGAACGCCGGCGCGAGCGCCACGTAAACAGGCGTATCGCTCTTGACGGCCTGAATAGTCTGAAAGATCTGGCTCTTGTCCGAGATGGCGCCGAACGGGCAGCTGACCATGCACTGGCCGCAGGACGTGCACTTGGAATAATCAATGTCGGCGCGGCCGAGCCCGTCGGAATGGATGCAGTCCATGCCGCAGGCCTTGCGGCACGGCCGCTCGAGGCGCACGATGGCGTTGAACTTGCACTCTTTCAGGCAGCGTCCGCAGCGGATGCACTTATCCGGGTCGATGTGGGCCTGGCCGTTCTGCCGCGAGATGGCCTGCCGCGGGCAGACCGACATGCACGGATGCTCCAGACAGCCCTGGCACACATTCGTGATCTTCACAACGTTGTCCGGGCAGCGGTTGCACGCGAACTTGATGACGTTGATGAGCGGTTTTTCGTAGTAGATCTCCGGGTCGAGCGCCTTTTCCACGCCGTCCGAGAGCAGGGAAAACTCCGAAAACTTGCGCAGCGGCAGCCCCATGGCCAGCCGCAGCCGCTCGCCGACGACGGCGCGCTCGAGAAACAGACTGTCCCGGTAGGAACCGATCTCACCGGGGATGATCTTGAACGGCAGCTCTTCGAGCCGCTTTGCGTAATCGCCGCCCTCATAGGCCATTCGGGCGATCTCCGTGAATACTTCGTGACGGATACGTACTTTTCCGGTTTCAATGCCGCGCATAGGGTTCTCCTTTGAGAATAAAAAGTGAATTCTTGCTCGTGAAATTTGCAACAAGCACTTGACGCGAGGTCATGCAAAACATTATACTAATACGTGATAAATTTCGCAATTCTTTTTTTGCAATCTGGACAAAAAATAACGATTATCTCCATTTTTGTCGAAAAATCAAAGAAAACGGCGCATGTGTCTGGGAATGACATCCTGTGTTGGGGCAGGTTTGTGACCTGGACACAGAAAGATCTGCCGGATCTGTGGTAGGATGGATGCAATCGAAGCCGCAGCTTCCGCAAATTTTTCAGCCGTCAGGAGGGAACGCACTATGGAAGAAAACAAAACGAAAGCCAAGATCATCGCAGTCGCCGGCAAGGGCGGCGTCGGCAAGACCTCTCTGTGCTCGGCGATCGTGCGCGAGCTGGTGGAGGCCTTCCCCGGCAAGCGCATCCTCGCCATCGACGCAGACCCGGCCGTCGGCCTGTCCACGGCGCTGGGCGTGCACGTCGAGCACACGATCGACGACATCCGCAATGAGGTCATCCAGACCTCGGAGCGCGGCGAGTACCGGCAGGCCATCGAGGTGCTCAACGAGGCGCGCTTCCGCATCTTCGACACCATGGTCGAGTGCGACGGCTTTGCCTTCCTTGCCATCGGCCGTCCGGAGGCCGCCGGGTGCTACTGCTCGGTCAACTCCTACCTCAAGGAAGTCATCAGCATGCTCGCCAATGATTTCGATTATGTGGTCATCGACGGCGAGGCCGGCATCGAGCAGATCAGCCGCCGCGTCATGGAGCAGGTCTCGCACCTGGTCCTCGTCACCGACCAGAGCGCCAAGGGCGTGAACGTCTGCCGCGAGATCAAGGAGGCGGCCGATGACCTCATCACCTACGAGCGCATCGGCATGATCGTCAACCGCGTGGTCGACCCGAGCATGAACGATCTCGTCAAGCTCGACGGGGTGGACGTGCTCGCCTACATCCCCACCGATCCGATCCACGCTGCCAACGACATCCATGGCAAGAGCGTGTTCGAGCTGCCGGAGGACTCCAACATCATGGTCGGCGTCCACCAGGCGCTGCACAACCTGGGCATTTTTTGAGGAGGGAACAACATGAAGGATATGGAACTGTACGACAGCTTTATTCGCGAAACGACCGACCTGCTCGGCGCGCCGACGCAGAAGTGGGCCTATAAAGAGCGCGATGCGTGGAAAGATAACGGCGAGAGCGAGCTCGTGCTCCTGCGCGACGCTGCGTATGAGCTCGGCGGCGGCGCGAACGACGCCGTGAACTTCACCTGCGTCACGTCCGACAGCAGTCTCGTCCCGGCGGACGAGGTGCTGCTCTACGGCCCGGATATGAAGGAAATCAAGGGCGACGTGCCATTTGCCCGCCTCGTGATACTCGGCGTCAAGGACATCGACGTCGAGAACAAAGACGCGACTTACACCGCCATCCGCAACATCGAGTTCGTGAAGTACCATGTCTTCCCGGACGGATACATGATGCGCGTCTCGCCCGAGAGCAGCCGCGAGCAGATCCGCGTGAGCAAGAAGGCCATCAAGAAGGGCATCTCGTTTTACAAGGTCGGCTGCGACTTTATCCGGCAGTATAAGAAAAACCCGAACATCACGAATGTGCGCGTGATCTTCATCACGAAGAACGTCGACTTCAAGACCCTGCACGACACGGCCAAGAAGATCGACGACGTGACCAAGACCATGAACACCATCCTCGAGGGCATGCCCGAGGATCTCGACTGCGCGAGCTGCAGCTTCAAGCC
>ENA-UESJ01001122-UESJ01001122.1-human-gut-metagenome-genome-assembly--contig:-NODE-1122-length-12993-cov-22.800635_pt1 | contig 12993 bp, 8 predicted proteins | sample MGYA00243000_ERZ508001 | MGnify/ENA primary metagenome ERZ508001 (study PRJEB26167, sample SAMN06115479) | human gut metagenome | host: Homo sapiens | place: China:Chongqing | collected 2015-03-03... | reverse complement strand
GGGCGGTCTTTTTGTTTGGGGGTGATGCCTATTCCGTGTCCGCATTTCAAAATTACCATCGTCAAGCGCAGCCAAGGGCAGTCCGCTGTTGCCGGGGCCGCTTACCAAAGCGGCGAACGGCTGTTCAGCGAGTACGACCAGAGAACAAAATTCTACAACAAGAAGAAAGAGCTTGTCCACGCTGAGATCATGCTGCCATCCTATGCGCCGCCCGGATATGCAGACCGGGCGACCCTCTGGAACGCCGTAGAAGCTGTGGAGAACCAGTGGAACTCCCAGCTTGCCCGGCGCATCGTGCTGGCGTTCCCGGTGGAGGTGCCGAAGGAGCAGTATTTGTCCATGATAAAAGAGTTTTGTCAGGAGCAGTTTGTTTCCAAAGGGATGATTGCCGACTTTGCCATCCACGACAAGGGAGATGGAAACCCACACGCTCACATTCTGCTGACGCTCCGGGCAATAGATGAACACGGCAAGTGGCTCCCGAAAGCCAGAAAGGTGTACGACCTTGACGAGAACGGTGAGCGCATCCGGCTCGCTTCCGGCAACTGGAAGTGCCACAAGGAAAACACGGTGGACTGGAACGACCAGAAGTATGCCGAGGTCTGGCGGCATGGCTGGGAGACCATTACCAACCGCTATTTGGAAGCGGCTGGCCGCCCGGAACGTGTTGACCTGCGCTCCTTTGAGCGACAGGGCATCCAGCAGATACCGACCGTGCATCTCGGTCCCGCCGCACACCAGATGGAAAAGCGTGGAGTGGAAACTTTTCTCGGCAACCTGAACCGGGATATTCGCGCCGCCAATAGCCTGATGCAGTCCATCCGCAGTGCGATTCGTGGGCTGCAACGCTGGATCGCAGACCTGAATGAAAAGAAGCAGATTCTTTTGGATGCACTGGAACAAGCCAAGGAGCCAATGCTGTCCGACCTGCTGGTGGATTACTTCAACCTCCGCAACGAGCAGCGCAGCGATTGGTCTGGCAAGGCAAAACTGAAATGCACTGTCCGAGACTTTGAGGAAGTCAAACGGGCGGTGGACTATCTGAAAGCCCATTCTCTGAACACCATCGAGGATCTGGATACCGCAATTTCTAACCTGAACCAGACCGCCGCCCCTCTCCGTAGGCAGTTGAAGCAGAACGAAAACCGTATGCGGGCAATCGCCCAGATCAAGGATGCTGCCGCCGCCCATGCCAAGCTGAAGCCCATCCACGACACCTTTATCAAGAAGAACTTCAAGTTGACCAAGGACGCTTATGCCGCCCAGCACAAAGAGGAGCTGGACACCTTTAATAAAGCTGTCCGCACTCTGATGAAACTGAACGGCAGCACAGCGGTAGATTTTTCGGCATTGGATGCCGAATTTTCTGCGCTGCAATCCGGCAGCGCAGAACTGCGTACCAAACTGGAAACCTTGCAGCCGGATGTCTCTGCCCTGAAAAATATCCGCAAGTATATCGACATGGTGCTGAATAAGCAGCAGCTTTCCACACCGGGCGGCAAGCCCCCGGAGAAGGAATCGGTGCTGAAACAGCTGGAGCAGCTTCAGCAGAAAAAGTCCAACTACAAAACGATTTCTACCACCCCAAACCGCGAAGAATCGCTCTAAACGATCTTTCTGTCACCGATATGCCGTTGCAATCAGTGGCAGAAGTACATAATTCATTTGTTTTTTGCTGGCTTTTGGCTATTCTCGCTGGCTAGTGAGTAGAGGCGTACTTTTAAGGCAGAAATTTTCTCCAACACCCCCCATTTTAGGCCACTTTTTCTGTTAATAGTAGAAGCGCCTCTTTGAAAGCCGGTCATTTGTGACCTTTTTGTTAATTCTCAAAAAGATGGTTGTCTTTGGGCTGTTTTCGTTGCCTACCTATTGAGAGGATTTTTTCAAAAGCGGAGATTTGGTCTCAAGAATTACAATTCAATTACAAGTTTCTCACCAATGCTACGAAACAGGCGTTCTCGATGCCTACCAAGTGTAGGGCATCTTTTTCAAGACCATTCTCGGACTATTATGACGTTTTGTTTACAAAATTGCTTGCAATGCTACGAAATGGCCTTTTTCATCGGCTACCAAGTAGAAGGATGTTTTTCGTCCGTCAAAGTCCAGAAATCTTCCATATGTTCCTTGACAAGTGAATAGTTCAATCGTCCGGTACTTCACAAAAGGTACTTCTGTAACTCGCAGCCCGGTCATAACGAAGACGGGGTGGCTGAAATGCCAATGGTGCGGTGCAAGCCCGCCGCCGGACGATTCCCCACTCCTAGGGAAGTCGAGGACCAATATGGGAGACCTTAACTTATTAACGCAGTTGAGCACTTGTTTCGTGCTTTTCTGCGACTGGAGAATTGGAACCCACCAATTCTCGTTACATACTCTTTGTTCCTGATTTCTGCTTCAGCTGGAGGTGATCAACATTTCAGAATATCTTACCACGCAAACTCCGCTGCCGCCGTTTCTCCCATACCCACGCTTCCTTTTGGAACTTGACCTGAGTCAGACTGCAAAAATGACTTATGTGTTGCTACTCGACCGTGCCACACTCTCGCAGAAAAATCTCTGGATAGATGAACGTGGATTCGTGTTTGTCATTTTTACGATTTGCTCTTTGGCTGAGCAGCTAGGGCGCAGCACTGTCAGTGTTTCCAGTGCGCTTAAGGAATTGGACGCTGCGGGATTGATTGAGCGCAGACGAACGCGGTTTTCTTCGCCCAATCACATCTTTGTGAAAATTCCAAATGTTGAATAGTTCTGCGTTTTTCACGATTCAAGAACCGCCAAAATCACGATTCTGTGATGCAGATTCTTAATGGCATCTGCAAAAGATATTTTTCCTATGCAGTATAGCAGCCTTTAAGACTGTATCGAAGAAAACTTTCACCTAACCAACGTAATAAAACAAAAAGAGAAAAACGAATAGAATCCATCCATTCCTTTCCGTATTTGCACCACATGAATGAGGAGGTCTGCCCTTGAACAAAGAAAAATCTGAGAAGAAGCCCACCACACGCAAACGTGCGCCGAGAAGTCCGAAGTCCGTGCGCCTGATCGTGGAACGCCATTATATCGGCAATGTGCCGATGAATACGCTTTTTCAGCGGCTTGTGGAAGAAGAAATTCGTAAAACTGCCGAATCGTATCTCGCCGCTGGCTAATTGGACGTTTTACTGCGGAAAAGGGCTTGCATCGTCACGCAGCATCCGCTACAATGTGATTGATGAGGTCTCTTTTCCATTATGGAGGTACACATGGAAAAGGACAAAAAAGTAACTGCTTTATACTGCCGACTGTCAAAAGATGACGGTTCAAACAGCGAAAGCCTGAGCATCCGCACTCAAAAGGCGATGCTTATGGAGTATGCCACACGCAACGGTTTCGGGAATTGCCAGTACTATGTTGATGATGGTTACAGCGGTACGAACTCTGACCGCCCTGCCTTTCAGGAACTTCTGGATGATATCCGGGAAGGAAAGGTGGCAACAGTCATTACCAAAGACCAGTCCCGACTTGGACGCAACCACATCGAAACCGGAACGTATATGGAAATCTTCTTTCCTGAACACGGTGTCCGCTATATTGCAATCAACGATGGTTATGATTCCAACGAGCAATCTCAGATGGATATTGCCCCGTTCCGAAACATCATCAATGAAATGTACGCCAAAGACACTTCCCGAAAAATCAAGAGTGCCCTTCGGACACGCAAGAAAAGCGGAAAGTATATCTCCAGCGGCGCACCGTTTGGCTACCAGAAAGACCCTGCCGACCACAATCACCTTGTGATCGACCCGAACACCGCCCCCGTTGTTGAGTATATCTATTCAATGGCAGAGGAAGGGCTGGGGCTTCACCGCATCGCCAAGCGGCTCCACGATGAAAAAGTCTTGAAGCCGTGTTACTACAAGAAAGAGATGTTTGGCCGCTTTATTGATGATGAAAAGATGTATGATTGGGACAGTGCCTATATCAGTCAGGTTCTGCACAGCCCAGTCTACGCCGGACACATCATCTACGAAGCCAAGCCCACCGTGTCCATGAAATCCAAAAAGCGGCGTTATATTCCGTTTGAAGAACGCGCTATCGTTCCGAATACACATGAAGCAATCATCCCACAAGACCGCTGGGAAAACGTGCAGCGAATCCTTTACAGCCGTTCCGGTTGTTTTATGTGTGATAAGACCGACTACGACAATATCTTCAAGGGCATCGTCCGCTGTGCAGACTGCGGCAGAACGATGTTAGTCAAGGTCGAGCACAGGCGCAAACGTAACAGTGTTCTGGATCAGACCTTTTATTGTTGCAGCACTTATCGGAAATATGGTGCGAAAGCCTGTGACTCTCATAATTTGGAAGCCCGTGTTCTGCATGAAGCTGTCTTTGCGGACATTCAGGCACACGCAAAGGCCGCTGTGAGCAATCGGGAAGCCCTTGTGAAGAAGATTGCAAATCAGATGCACCTCCGGGTGTCCTCTGACCGGGCGCAGCACAAACGGGATTTGAAGCAGTGTAAAGCACGAATCGCAGAAATCGAAGACCTGTATGCAAAACTTTATGAGGACGTATCAAAGGGACTTCTCCCGGAGAAACGTTTTCAAATGCTTGCAGATCGCTACGACAAAGAACAGGCTGAACTGACCGAGAAGATTGAGCAGTACGAGCGGGAAGGCCGTGCTGAACACGATCAGCTGGACAAGATTCAGGATTTTATTGATGAAGTCAGCAAGTACGCTGGCATCACCGAACTGAACTATAAGATTCTGCATCAGCTGATTGACAAGATTCTGGTATCCAAAGCGGAAAAGGTCGATGGCGAATACGTCCAGAAAATCCAGATTTTCTACCGCTTTATCGGCCCATTGGATGCCATCGAGTAACAAAGTCAGAAAAGTCACCTCCGAGAACTATCCTACAGATGCTGGACGTGCAGGACCCTGCCCAGTGCATCCAGCTGTTCCAGCTGCAGAAGCTGACCCTGAAAAAGGGCGAGGATATGTTCCAGAAGCTTTCCACGGTGTACTATTCCAGCATGGCGCAGGGCTGCAGTCTGGCGGTGATGATCGATGTGCCGGATGCAGGAAGTGGAGCCAACATCTATCTTGGCGTTCGGGAAGATCCTGCTCAGAAAAGTATGGAAAATCGAAAACTGGATATTTCAGGAAAGACATTGCAAAAGGTTTTGCTCTCCAACTTTCCCGGTTCAGAAGTGACCGCGGTTTCACAGAAGGAGGAAGATAAGCTCCTGAATGATCCGGCAGAAGGAGCATTTGGTGAGTATCAGGAAGCGGTGGCCTCGGTGTCCTGTGTGGCAGCACTGCGCGATAAGTCGAAAACAGAGGACAAGGCTTTTGTGCAGGGCATTGAGCGTTTTATGGACGCGATGGACGGCGAGGTGTACACGGCGCTGTTTTTGGCAGAGCCTGTCTCGGCAGAAACGCAGGCGGAGATACGCAGCGGGTACGAAAACCTCTACAGCAGTCTTTCGCCCTTCCGCAAGAGCACATGGTCCTATAGCGAGAATCAGAGCACGGCTGTGATGGAGAGCCTGTGCAGCGGGACTTCCCACACCATCAGCGATACCGTCAGCACAACCACAACGGACGGCACGAGCCAGTCCTCCTCGGTGACGGATGGAACCCAGAAAACGAAAGGGGTCAGCGGCGGCATCAACGGCGGTGTCGGCAGCAGCTCCGGCACCTCGGTCACGAAGGTCTCGCCGGTGGCTGGCGGCATTGCAGGCATTCTGGGGCTGGGCGGCGCAGTAGCCTCGGTTGCGATTCCGGTGGCAGGTGCTGTTATTGGACCGCTGCTGGGCACGGCTGGCAGGGCCATAGGAGGCATGGCACCATCCAGAACGGCTTTCAACAGCATTGCCCGGAACATCGGCGGCTCCATGGGCGTAAACGACTCGTGGGGTACCAGCCACTCTGCCACCGAGCAGACCGGCACTTCGCACAGCACCTCCGATGGGACGTCGCATGGAACATCGGACACTATCAGCCAGCAGGAGAGCCACGGCACAACAGACACCCGCGGCATGGGCCGTACCCAGCAGGTCGAGCTGTGCAACAAATCGGTGGAAGAATTGCTGGAACGCATTGAAAACCAGCTCAAGCGCGCCAAGGAAAGCGAGGATTACGGCTGCTACAAATGTGCGGCTTATTTCCTTTCGTCTACCCCGTCCACGGCGATACTTGCGGCCAATACTTACCGTGCATTGATGGTGGGTGAGGGCTCCTCGGTGGAGAGCGGCGCTGTGAATGTCTGGCAGAACGATGAGGCACAGGTGGCCCAGCTGCGGGAGTACCTCAAGCGATTCATGCACCCGGTCTTTGCCCGTCCGCTGTGGGCGGGTGCGCCGGACAGCCTGCTTTACACGCCAGCAACACTGGTCAGCGGGCGGGAACTTCCGATGCACCTTGGCTTGCCCACCCGCTCAGTGCACGGCTTGCCAATCATCGAGCACGCAGAGTTCGGCCGCAATGTGCCAGACGAAACGGTGCCGGATGCGGACAAGATGGAGCTGGGCAAAATCTACCATATGGGCAGGGAGGAAAAAGCGGACCTTATCCTGAACCGGCAGGCAATGGCCTCCCATACCTTTGTCACAGGCTCTACGGGTACGGGCAAGTCCAACGCAGTCTACCATCTTCTGGACGAGATAACAAAGGATGGACGGACGTCGTTTCTTGTGGTGGAACCGGCCAAGGGCGAGTACAAGAATGTGTTCGGCAGCCGCGCGGATGTAAAGGTGTTCGGCACCAACCCCAGAGAAACTCCGCTGCTGCGCATCAATCCCTTTGCGTTCCCGCAGGACATCCACATTCTGGAACATATCGACCGTCTGGTGGAAATCTTCAATGCCTGCTGGCCCATGTATGCGGCCATGCCTGCCGTGCTGAAGGATGCTATTGAGCGCAGCTATCAGAAAGTAGGCTGGGATCTGCGCAATTCGGAAAGCGAGAAGGGGGGGTTCCCGACCTTCTTCGACCTGCTGGATATTCTGCCGGGCGTCATTGAGGAATCGCACTACTCCAAGGACACCCAGAGCGATTATGTGGGCGCTTTGTGTACCCGTGTGAAGTCGCTGACCAACGGCATTTACGGCAGTGTGTTCTGCGCAGAGGACGCGCTGAGCGACGCAGAGCTGTTTGACTGCAATGTGGTCGTGGACCTGAGCCGGGTGGAGTCGATGGAGACAAAATCGCTGCTGATGGGCATTCTGGTCATGAAGCTGCAGGAATACCGGATGTGTGGCAGCGAGATGAACAGCAGACTGCGCCATGTTACCGTGCTGGAAGAGGCGCACAATCTGCTGCGCAAGACGTCGGCGGAACAGTCGCAGGAAGGGGCAAATCTGCAGGGCAAGTCGGTGGAGATGCTGGCCAACGCCATTGCGGAGATGCGTACTTACGGCGAGGGTTTTATCATTGCAGACCAGGCTCCCGGCCTGCTGGATATGTCGGTCATCCGCAACACCAACACCAAAATTATTCTGCGCCTGCCGGACGAAGAAGATCGCAAGCTGGTAGGTAAGTCTGCCGCCCTGAAGGAGGCACAGATCGACGAATTGTCCAAGCTGCCGCTGGGTGTGGCTGCCGTTTACCAGAATGAGTGGCCGGAGGCGGTGCTCTGCAAGATTGAGGCGTATCCCATGCCGGAAAATGCTGTTTACCACAAGCCTTCAAAAATGCCGCATGAAATCAACGCAGAGTTTGTATTTGGACAACTGGCAGCGGGCAAAGAGCTGGAACCGCTGGGCGTTTCGGAGATGGAGCAGCTGAAGCTCTGGCTGAAACGCCATGAGATGATGTTGAAGCCGGAGGACGGCCGCTACCTGGAACAGGTCTTTGCAGGCGGCGAACTGGATGTGGCTAAGACCCGGAAAGCTGTGTTTGATTTCTTTGGTGGGATTAGCACGGTCGTTGATTACTGTGCCGCAGCCGAAAAATCGTTCACACCCCGTAAAGAATTTCTGGAACAGTTGCAGGGACAGTACGGCCTGAAAGCTGCTGCCGCAGACTGGGTGCTGAATAGCGTGATAAGCATGGGCGTGAGCCTGAACCCGGATGCAAAGGCTGTAGATAATCTAAGGACGAATTTTGAACAGCAGGGAGGTCGTGTGCTGTGAGGCGAGAAATCTCAGAAGCGAAACCGATGGAAGCAAAAATGCACATTGGGTTGGATGATGTCGTCAAACAGTCATTTGAGCGTCTACAGAAAGGCGCGATAGAAAAGCCAGAAGAAAAACTGGATGCTGCTACGGAAAAGTCATTTGCAGAGCTAGAAAAAGAGCTGGAATACAAAAATAACGATGATGGAATGCCGTACCGTATGGAGCAGGATCTTTTGTCGGATGCAGAGTATAAAAGAAACGGATATGAGTATACTACCGATCACCTTGGAAGGCTGTTTACAGCCGAAGGAGACCTGCATCTGAAAGAGCATGATGGTCGTCTGCAAATTAAAGACAGCATCCATGACATTGGAAAAGGATATGAAAAAAGCACAGATGACCGTGGACACGCGATTGCAGACCGCTTTGGTGGGGCAAACGATTTGGAAAATCTCATTCCGCAGGATTCTGGACTAAATCGGAACGAATTCAAAAATTTTGAGAATAAACTGGCACAGGAAGTGGAAGCTGGGAAAAAAGTCAATCTGAAATTGGAGATGCATTATCCGGGAGACTCCTTCCGCCCGGATGCCATTCCTGCTGCAATAGCCTTTTTTACCCATTCATAATGAAGATTATTTGGAAGCGGAATATAAACTGCCTGCACTTTGGGGTCTGACAAAAGTGCTTCATACCCTTCGTATGCTTTTTCAAACCCAAACATATCTTTATAATCTTCTGCTTTTTTCAAGCTGCGCCCTGCAATTCCATACCGTTCACAATTTTCTGCCTTCTGCATTCCCGGTATGCTGCAATCTCTGGCAATTCCTGCTGTTCCTAAAACTCCCCATCTTATCTTTTCCATTTTTTTCCTCCTTGGCATTTCAATCCTGCTTTTTTCAGCCATTTTCGATAGCTTTTCATTTTTCCGGACGGCACATAAACCGATGCTTTTCTCGGAATTCCACGAAAAGCATTCTTCCCAATATTCTTTTTCTTGAGATACTTAAAGTATCTTGATTCATAGGCAGCTCCTTTATTCCCACGTCTTCCACACATCCGGCTGATATCCCAGTGTCGCCTGTCTGCCATTGCGAACGATCGGAATTTTTAAAATCTGCGGATTTTCAAGTATCTTATCCAATTTATCCTCTTCCGCAATATACGTCACCAATGCAAGAGCATCCCGGTCCTTACATTCTTTGTTAATCATGCCTTCCAGTCCGCCATTGACGGCTGCCACCGATCGGAATTCGCCTTTGCTTAGTGTCTTTTCCCGCAGATCAATGTATTGAAACCGGATTCCCCGTTCCTTGAAAAAACGCTGTGCTTTTTTTGTGTCGTTGTCTTTTTTGCTGCCAAAGATTTGGATGTTCATACCTACCTCCTATATCGGATTATTTCACGATAACAATAACTGTCTTCGTTATTCCATAACACTTTACTTTTATTTTTGTCTTCCCCTTCTTCATGCCTTTTAGCATTCCCTTTTTGGTAACTGCTGCAATCTTTTTATTCGCGGAAGCAAACACAACTTTCTTTGTTGGACGGACTTTAACAATAATACGAGCCTTTTTTCCTTTTTTGACCTTTATCATCTTTTTCGCCACTTTAAATGTTGGTTTCTTTACAACAATCCTGCACGTGCTCTGATAACCATCTGCACTCGCAGTAATCAAAGCAGTTCCTGCTTTTTTTGCTGTTACCCGGCCATTTTCATCTACAACTGCCACTTTTTCATTGTCAGATGTATATTTCACTACACTTTCTGTATCAGCACTAAGCTGTATGATTTTTTTCCCTTTTGTATACAATGTGACAGATGTCTTGTTCAATGTAAATGCCCGCGGTTCACTAGTTGGCGGCAATGGTGTTACCGTTGGTGGCGTTGGAAGTATTACAGGTGTGGCATCGGGTGTTGAATTTGGTACTTCTGTCGCAGCCGGAGTTGGAACCGTCGGCGTCGGCACCTGCGTTGGTGTTGTTGTCGGCGCTACGGTTGACGTTGCCGTTGGCGTTGGGGTCGGCACCTGCGTTGGTGTTGTTGTTGGAGCTACGGTTGGCGTTGCCGTCGGTGTTGTTGTCGGCGCTACGGTTGGCGTCGGTGTTGGTGTTGTTGTTGGCGCTACGGTTGGCGTTGCCGTTGGTGTTGTTGTCGGCGCTACGGTTGGCGTTGCCGTCGGCGTTGGGGTCATGGTTGGGGTTACTGTCGGAATCGGCTGTTCTTCACCCACCAAAAGCACTCGCGATATACTCTTGCCGGTTTTCGAATGGGTCAGCGTCAATGTCAGTTCACCCTTACAGTTCTCCCAGTCGTATATACATACAATCACCTGATTATATTGGCTTTGCCCCTCGTTAATACACTCCTCATCCCAACTGCAGAAAGCCGCTTCCTCTAAATCAACCGCTTCCCCGTTTTCCTTCGTCAATGCCAAATCGTAATCATAAAAAAGTTCCTCAAACGTTGGCTTATAAACCGTACCATCTGCCTTTTTAAATTCAACCGGATAATAATATTCTTTTCCCTGCTGACTGATCACAGATTTTTTATCTGCATCTCCAATCCAATAAAAGTCATCTGCGTCCTCATTTTCCAGTTTTCCAATAATCCAGGAATATATTTCTTCGGTTTTCTTTTTATTTAATTGAAAATTTGTATACTGCGTGCCCTCAATTGAAAAATTCCCACTCGAAGAGGCCTTTGCCTGTATGTAACAATGATTCTCCACAAATCTCGCCATATATTCTGAGCCATTTACGTTTAATTTTGTTAGACCATAGACTTCTCCTTTTATCTCAAGTGTAGTATCATTTCCAACCAAAACGGAGCCACATGTTTGATCCTCGCCGGATACCGTTACACCGGTAAAATTGTTTGCAACACTCGGATTCGTTGACATTTGTCTGAGATCAAGCACCGCATTTTTCTCGCAAAAGACGTTATTTACGTTAAAATCCGCCTCCTTAGGAAGCGTGATCCGCGACTTTTCTGCCATCGTGAGATTATTGATACCGGAAAATGACAAGGTATCAATATGAGCTCCCGCTTTCACATTGACATTCAACTCACCTATCAGATCCGTCTTGTCAAAATCCGTTACATTACTATCTTTTCCCAGTGTAACATTTACATTTCCTGTCAATGTATGACCATCGGCACCCGCTGCATGAATCTCCGTGTCTACCAATTTGGAATCCAGTTCTATATCCACTTTGTCTTGTTCGGAATCGCGATAATAATCTCCTGCATAAATTGCAGCTATCTTAGTCTGGGATATGGGATTGACCACTTTAATCGTTGTGTGACTTCCCATCTTTCCTTCCTCTCCCTGGTACGCGCCACCGCTGATCAATGGCCTCACATCGTCCTGCAATGTACTGGTTCCTACTCTCGTATCTACCGCATCCAACACCAGCGTATGTCCCGCCGCATAAATTGTTGTCCCACGTGCATTCCCTGCCTGCGGCACCATTTGCAGCCACATATCACGAAACGTAACATCCGCTCCCAGCTGAATCATACTGCGTATTTTCAAACCTGCTGACGTATCTGAACCAACAATCGTGATATCTTTATCAACAAATAATGGTTTCGGAGATCCGTCTTCGCACGTCTCGTATTTGGTGTAGGAGACTTCACCCACAAGTACAAGTGTCTGTCCCGTCTGAATCTGCTTCAAGGCCGTACGTATATTTTGATACGGTCTTTGGGCGGTTCCGTCACCTTCCGTAAGACTGCCTTCTCCATTTTCCACATAAACCTTAACTTCATCTGCTGCATCCGCCGCCTTAATGCCCATTGGAGCAGCTTGGTTCATAATTAACGCTAAAATCAATAATAATACACTTAATTTTTTTCTCATATCACACTTCCTTTTCTGGGGTTATAAGTTTACTTTGCTTCAATGTATCAATAAGACTTCCCACCTTGATTTTGGTATCAAGTTCTTCCTGTATTTCTCGTTTGAGTGCCTCTTGCGGCGTTTCTCCCGGCTCAATTTTTCCACCGGAGAATTCCCAGCCGCCTTTCATATCTCCGTACCCTCTTTGGGTAGCAAAAAGTATTTCTTTTCCTTGTTCATCGACAGCTTCTATAACCGCCGCCACTACATGTATCGTCTTCATATCGTACCTCTATTCATTCACAAAATACTGATAAATATCTTCTCTCACCGGATGACTCATTTGAAGTTAAAAATTCATAATGGGAAGAAATCTTCCTTTGTCATCATACATTGTACTCTTTGCAATATCCTCTTTTTTGTGATACTTCACTATATCTTCGAATTCCAAGTTCTACTATATCTTTCATTTGCCAGATTCTGGGATACAAATTCCAGACAGGCTTCTTCCCTGTCCGTCATTTCTCCGCTATACTCCTTATCAATCATTTTCAAAAAATGATAATAATTTCCTGCGTATTGAATCAAAATGAATCATACTTGCACCGGGAATAACGCGGCTGCCTTCCCTCAAATATCTTCGGATATTATCTTTATTGTAACTTCTGTCTCCGAATAGTGCAATTGGAATCATGAAATTATTTTTATAATTTCCAATAAAATCGAGAATTACAACATATTCCTTCCCCTCTGCTTTTCGGAGGCCACGCCCCAACTGCTGAATAAATACGATCGGCGATTGGGTTGGGCGAAGCATAATTACTTGATTTACTTCAACAATATCGGTTCCTTCCGAAAAAATATCAACGGTAATCAAATAATCAAGGTAGTCATCGTCTTCCGACTGCACATCCATCGTCAAGCGTTCAATCGCACGTGCTATTTTGCGTTTTTTGTTTCGGCACACATAATCTGGTAAATATCTTCTTTACATAACTCATCAAAATTATCTGCAATTGTCAATGTTTCATTTCCAAA
>ENA-UESJ01001120-UESJ01001120.1-human-gut-metagenome-genome-assembly--contig:-NODE-1120-length-13019-cov-6.690079_pt1 | contig 13019 bp, 9 predicted proteins | sample MGYA00243000_ERZ508001 | MGnify/ENA primary metagenome ERZ508001 (study PRJEB26167, sample SAMN06115479) | human gut metagenome | host: Homo sapiens | place: China:Chongqing | collected 2015-03-03... | reverse complement strand
TAAATCATTAAATTGTAAATAGAATTATGGCAACAGGATTCAGACCGAAATATGAGCGGACAATAGAGTTAGCCGGATATTCATCCGAAGAGCTGATGCTTCTTGCCATTGAAGCATCCAAATCTCTCGGTTGGCAAGCGGGCAGTATAAAACGTGATAAATCAGATTTTTATACGCCTACAAGTTTTAGATCGTGGCAAGAAAAGGTTATTCTTTCTGCAATAGACGGGAAGGACGGACAACTTCTTGCTACAAGCATATGCACATCCATGCAGTTCATGGACTGGGGAAAGAACAAGCAGAACCTTAATAAGCTTACAGCTACCATGCAGCAGTTGCAAAATGTTCATAATATCTTTCCGACGGAAGCCGATACTGCAAATAAAACCACGTGTGCATATACTCCGGAAGAAAAGAATACTGTCATTTCTCATATCCGTCACTTCTATGGAGGTATTAAAGGCATCACAAAAAACATTGTTTCACCGTCAGGAGTGGAAATCCTCATTGTTGAACCAACAAGCAGGTTTGACTGCTATACATTGGTAACATGTGGAGCAGGTGCTTCTGTTATGCCGGTGCCGGATAAAGCAACTCCTTCGAGGTGTGAATTCTGTATGTGTATGCCACCAACATGGAATACAGAAGACTCATGGCCGATTGACTGGCTTTTGCAATGTATCTCATGGCTTCAACAAGGGAATTCCTGGCTTGCATGTGGGCATTCGCTGTCCGATGGTACACCGTTGCAGGATGATACTCTCATGACATCCATGTTGCTTACCATTCCCGAAGAACGGGACAAGGGTGCGGAAAACTGTCAACTGCCCAATGGAGATTCTGTGGCTATTTACCAACTGGTTCCTGTATATACGGAAGAAGTTCTGTTCAAACAAGCCAATGGCATCATTCCTTTATTGGACAAGATGAAGAATGTATCATATATTGTCGATACACACAGAGAAAACACATGTAGAAATTTTTCTGCTTTTGAAGAAAACGGGGATAGTTCCATAAGCATGGATGAAAAAGCGAATGCTTCCTTACGTTCAATACTGACAATCCGTAAAGGGAATATGGCAACACCCCTGATTGTTTATATCAATATTGCCCTATTTGTCGTCATGTCGATATGCGGAGTGAGTCTGCTTGCTCCCACAGGAATATCCATCATAAAATGGGGAGCGGATTTCGGTCCCCTTACACTTACCGGCGACTGGTGGAGGACCATTACCTGTAATTTCATTCATATAGGAGTGATTCATGTTCTTATGAATATGTACGCACTGCTGTATATCGGAATATTCCTGGAACAGCTTATCGGCGGAAGGAGACTTATAAGCGCATATTTTCTGACAGGATTGTTTTCGGCTCTTGCCAGCTTGGCAATGCACCCTGAAACCATAAGCGCCGGAGCTTCCGGTTCGATATTCGGACTTTATGGAATATTCCTTTCCTATCTGGTGTTCCATCACAGGATAGAAAAAGGGCAACGCAAGTCCTTGTTATACAGTATCGGTTTCTTTGTATTCTATAACCTTATGTCCGGTGCAAGAGCAGAGGGCATAGATAATGCCGCCCATATTGGCGGACTTGTGTCCGGAATCATATTAGGCATCATATACTTGCTGACTGACCGATTTGCAACGAAGAAAACCTCTACCCTCTTTATATCGATTACGGAAATTTCTTTTGTGCTGATCTTTACGGCACTTTTTGCAGGACAGACATCCAACCTGCCGGCAGATTTTATAGAAATCAGGGAGATGTGGGAGAATGGTACACTTGAAGAATACGCACAAAGCGTTTCTTCTGAAAAAGATACTATTGAAACAGATCCCAACACCTCGTACTATATGCCGCAAAATGCAACGGATGTTTCCACTTTCATCGGAAGTGAAACAGATCTGGGCAATGGAATGAAAGAATACATAAATAATAGCTGTGGCTTCAGTTGCCAATATCCGTCAACTTGGGAAACAATAGGAAAGTCCGATACGGAACAGATATTGCAACTTCGAGGACATGGTGTCAGCAGTTTAACCGTTAGCTACATCAAAGCTCCTTCTAAGGGAGCAATGGAACATATGTATGATTTATTGATTAATTCCATGAAAGACTCCCGGTCAGAAAACATAAATATTCATGGAAAAACATTCGAAAGGATTTCGGGAAAGATGGAATGCGCTGTAGCAGGCGGTGGAAGTATCCATATAAATCAGAATATTGTTATCCATATGAATGAGGAGACACTGGAAAACTTCATCATTACTTCCACAACATCTGATGACAGTTCTGAATCCGAAGTTCAGGAGATTATAAAGACCATAAGAATAAATTAGACTGTGAAAAATATAAAGTATTCAACGCTTATGAGGAAAAGACTATTATCTCTGCTGCTCCTTTCACTTTACGGGAGTATGCTCTTTGCACAAGAGCCACTGGATATTAACGATGTGGAAAGAGTTCCATTGGGAGATTTTACATACCAATGGCGGAATATATATGACCGTACTCCACTACATGGAAAGTGCCGGATTATATTAAGCTACAGGTCTTACACCATAGCCCATTTCAACAAGGATGGCATTCTCGATGGATTATATGAAAAATATGAAGATAATCATCTTGTACAGAAACTGACCTATGTAAAAGGTATACTAAGGGGAAAAGGGTATGAATACTATACAGACGGCACTGTGAAGAAAGAATGTGTCTGGAACGAACAAGGAAAGATAGACGGGTTGATGATAGAATACAACCGGATAGGAAGAACGGAATGGGACTACAAGAATGGCGAAGTGGACGGACAACAACGAACATTTGACAATAACGGTCGATTAATCACGTTCGTTTCGTACAGTAAAGGTATGCAACATGGTCCTTTCCGCATCTATGAAGAAGGCGGTACTGATATGCCGCCTTTTATAAGAGAGGGGTATGCTTGGGGATGGCGCGGCAAGAAAGGCGAATATAAGGAAACCTGGGCACTGAGCGGAAAGCCGAAATGTATAGAGCATTACACAGAGAAAGGCGAGAAAACCGGCCGGTGGCAGGAATGGGATGAAAACGGGAAACTTGTCCGAGAGGAAAATTATACGGAAATGCCATATTATTCTGTGAAATTTGACAAGAATAGCTATCCGTTAGAACGGTACTACTATAATGAGGACCTGTCGGTGAAGAGCATACAGGAGTTCTATCCCAGAACGGACAAGATAATGAAAGAAGAATATAATCTTGATTTCAAAAACTTCAAGCGTGACTATCGTCAGTTTTATGAAGACGGTACAATACAGGAAGAAGGGCATATGAAAGGCGGAGACGTGGTATTTGCCAAAGAATACTATAAAAACAGGCAACTGAAATGCGTCAAAAAGATACAGAATGTATATGGATATAAAATTCTCACCGTTACGGAACTATATGATGAATCCGGGAAGCCGTTACCTATTCCCTCCGGTACATTCTAACTAAAAAGCAGATTTGGATTATTCTGCTTGTCTCAAATTAAGGATAATGCCGGTATCGTGAAAAGGCGTCAAAACACTGGCACAACTTTTTTGTTATATATCTATGTTTTAGTATTTTTGTAATCAATAGGCAGCTATTTCTAATTTATAAAAAATATACTCTATATGGATAAAGGTATAAAACAAGTTGTGATTCTTTTGGCACATCCCGACATTAAAAGTTCGCAAGCCAATAAGGCATTAATGGATGCTGTTAAAGAAATGGAAGAAGTGGCAATATACAATTTATATGAAATGCGTCCGGAAGATGCCTATAATATTGATTTATGGAGCAAGATTATATCGCAGGCATCTGCTCTTGTGTTTCAATTCCCGTTATATTGGATGTCGGCTCCTTCCTTGTTGAAGAAATGGCAGGATGAGGTATTTACTTATTTGGCTAAAACTCCGGCTGTGGCAGGAAAGGCATTATTGGTAGCGGTCACTACCGGTTCCGAATACAGTGCATATCGCAGTGGGGGAAGAAACAACTTTACAATGGATGAACTGTTAAGACCTTATCAGGCAAGTGCCCTACATGCCGGAATGGTATGGCAGACACCTGTTGTCGCATACGGAATGGGAACGGCAGATGCCGGGAAAAACATTGCAGAGGGAGTTAATGACTACAAACTGAAAATAGAGTCCCTAATAGGAAAGAGTCACGTAAGCGGTGATTGGTGATACTCCAGCGGCAATACCCGTAAAATAACAGAACCAAGCATCATTCGTCTGAAATTTCGAATGGTGCTTGGCTGTTTTAGTAATCAGCATATTGATTTTACCTGTATACTATCCCTTTCGTTTGCAGCATGGTAAAATCCTCTTCACGCATTCCTATATCGTTCAATGAACGGGCTTCATTATGGTCATTGAGGTATACTCTGTTTTTTTCGGTATATGAAGCATTTATTACGGACAATGAATCGTTTCGGCTAGGTGTGTCTATGCCACCTAATTCCAGCATCGTCTGGAAGAAAGACGCACTGGATGAAATATTTTTCTGTCGGTTTATCTCTGCATTTTTAAAAAGATCCGGATAATTCTTCCGATAATTGTCAGACATCCATATCAGAAAAGGCACGTGTATCTGATAATAGGACGGAACGGGTGAAGCATGCAGGAAAAGGTGACGGTCATCATCAAAGATATCCTCTCCATGATCTGAGGTATAAAGCATTGCCGCATCTATGTCCTGTTCCTGTAACATCCGGATGAGACGAGCCAGAAAATTATCTGTATACCGGATAGAATTATCATAAGCATTTATCAGATTATCCTTATATTTCAATTCTGCATCTACCGGAAAATCAGGCAAAAAGAAAGCGTGGTCCGCCGGATAGCGTTCCCGATAATTAAAATGGGAACCATAGGTATGGAGAACGATAAATTGCTTGGAAGCATTTTCTGCCAACTCGGCGGCTACCAGTTTCAAAAGTTCATCGTCCGAAGGGTTGTAACTGCCATCTCCTGCATCTTCTTTAATGAAATCGCATATATCGGCTTCTTTTCCAAAGAAATCGATGAAAGAATGGTTATAGCGTTGATTGGAAAAGAAAGCAGTCCGGTAGCCCGCTTCCTTAAATGCTGTGATAATTCCTTTTTGCCGATAGATGGAATTGAAGTCGTGCGCCGTAACCGAAGACATCAGCATAGGGACACTTTTGTGCGTAGTATTGGATTCTGTCAGTACATGAGAGAAGGCTGTCAATCCTTTTATTTTGGTAAGTTCCGGATTCGTATTGCGGTTATACCCGTAAATAGACCAGTTAGCGGCACGGGATGTCTCTCCGATTACCATAACATAAACTTCCCTATTCTTCTCCGGACGGGTGGTTTTTGCCTGAAAAGTAAAATCTTTAGAGGTTTCCGCATAGTGTTGCGTCTGTGCAGTACGTTGGAAGGCAAGTGCAATATTATAACATACGTTTGCCGGATACAAATCCGATTTCAATTCATAACGGGCATCAAACAGATAAGCAGCTACCAATGACAGAATTCCTGCAATGACCGTTATCCGGGCACGTTTACGTTCTCTGCGAACAAACGTTTCCGATAGTCTCCGTTTCTTGCTGACGGCCACCGCAGCCAAAATCAGCGCCGGTATATATAGCAGCACAACAATAATAATGGCTGGAATCAGGTTGTCCAGCAATTCCAAAGCCTCACCGGGATTTGTTGTCACCAGATTGAGAAACATATCTACTGCAATAACAGACTGTCCGAAAAGATATAACAATACAATCTGGAATGCTCCAAAAAACAGAAAAGGAAACAATATCCAAAAAGTCTTGCCACAATTTCCCGACCAACTCATTATCATGTGATATATGGAGAATGGAAGCAATACATTGCACACCTTCGCCACAAGTGGCATAGGCTCAGTAAAACATAGTACGATATTGGGTACTATCAGAATTATCAGGAACAAGTAATACAAGTTCTCTTGGTTTTCAAACCATTTTTGAATTTTTCTAAAAAGCTTCATTGATATTAAATATAAATCCGGTCTGATGTTTGCCAAACCCTAAATCCAAACGTACATTCACCCTCTTTTTAAATTCCCAGCGATAGCCGAAGCCATAATTAGGAAGAATATGCTTCACGTCAAACTCGGAAAACTTTGGGAAAACAGTCCCCGCTCCTACCCATACAGCCACTCCGTTTCGTTTCCATACATGCTGGCGAAGCTCAATCTGAGCATCCATGGCACATTTGTCACGATAACGCCCTTCATAATAGCCACGCATGGAATACGAACTGCCTAAAGTTGCCAACAGTCCCCAAGGTGGATTTCCGTAATTGAGCAGTGTATGAAACTGCCCCGCCAGAACGCCGCCTTTCCATATGGTATGATAATACCTCGTATCCAGTTCTGTACTGCTGAAAGCATATTTATTTCCCAAAAATGCCGGACTGAAACGTTGGTCTATCCTCAAATAGTATCCTTTATACGCATTTGTCAGGAAGTCGCGCGAATCATAAAGCAACGATAAACCTACACTTAGATTCGTAGTACGCGTGCTCATGCCTTCCCACAGTTCCGGTTTTTCAAAACCATGTCCGTATACATAATCGAATACAGCCATGGGACCTACGTAGAAATTACGTGCCAACCGGAACATAAAGTCCACTTTCATCTGTGCTTGAAAGCGGTCATAATCGCTCTCATTGTCACTGTTGGCACCATTGTCGTATCCTGCACCCCAATACAGACTGGGAAAAGAATAGAAATACAGATTATAGTTCAAACGATACTTATCATGAGGAAACAAATGCGTTCCACGTACTCCCAACAGATAGAAGCCTACCGTAGAAACATCTCCGTACAATGAAACATTGGAAGGCGGCAGAATCGTATCGTTCCGGTCGGAACGGTAAAGCCCCGCAGCCACCAGTCCCAACCCTAATTTGGTATCGCTGGAGTAGTGCGGTCCGCCGATAATGCTAAAATCGAATTTCTTATTTTTCTTTTCTTTATTGGCATCGTTGAAGTAGTCTAAAAATTTTTTGAAGAAACTCCGCTTAGCAGGAACAGAGTCTGGGACGATGACAGAATCCGTACCAGCCGAAGTATTTGCTTCTGCCAAACGTGTTTGTGCATGCACAGCAGTTACAGTCACCAACAAGATTAAAGATAACAGACATCCTTTTAATTTTGTGTTCATCCTTTATTATTAAGAAAACCTCGAAACAAAGTTAGTTGTAAATAATTCATGTTACAACAATGTTACGGGGCTTTTTGTTTCCGTTTCTTCCTATTTAATGTCTGTTATTTCCTTAAAGTATTGTGGGCGTAAAGAAGCGACGGAAATAAACATTTATTCATTCTTATTTGTTAAGAACATATATCAACTTAAAAAAACGAATGATTATGTTAAAACGATTTTTATTTCCTACCAATCCGAATGGCGTTTTTATATCTGTTATATTATTAGTAGTCAGAATTGTATTCGGTATTCTGATGATGAATCACGGTATTGATAAATGGGCAAACTATCAGGAACTTTCTACGGTGTTCCCCGATCCTCTCGGCATCGGCAGTCCCCTTTCTCTGGGATTGGCCATCTTTGGTGAACTGGCATGCTCAATGGCATTCATCATAGGCTTCTTATACAGATTGGCAATGATTCCTATGATATTTACGATGTGTGTGGCATTCTTCATTGTTCATGGCAATGATCCGTTTGCGGTAAAAGAACTTGCATTTGTTTATTTGGTGGATGAAGCGATCGCTGGATTTAAGGGAACTGCATCTGTTGCGGATATGCAAGCATTTGACTATTGGTGTAATGGTGATATCGCTTTGTGGAAGAAGGTCGCTAATCAATTGAAACTACGTTTGGCTATGCGTATCGTAAAGGTGAACCCTACATTGGCGAAGCAAAAAGCGGAGGAAGCCGTTCAAGGAGGCGTATTGACTTCCGCTGATCGTGATATCTTGATCAACCAAGGTTTGAGCAATGAGTTGACTCGTATGTTTGAGTGGGGTGATTGTGGAATGAATGCTAGCTTAATCACGATGTTGGAAGGTTTCAAAGATCCTCGTTTACCTTTGTATGTGACCAAGAATCAAGCGGCTGTTACTTGTGAAGATGGCTCGACAATTGAGGAGGGGACAAAGTATCTTGGTGTTCGCGGCGGATGTAACTTACCTTCTAAGCCAAATCAATGGGGTAATTTCTCTAAAGTGATTTGCACTTATACGACCGCTTTCCCTGTCATGAAAGTTGCTGAGGGTTATTTTTTACGTGCTGAAGGTGCTTTACGTGGCTGGAGCATGGGAGGTAGCGCTAAAGATCTATATGAGGAGGGCATTCGTATTTCTATCAAGAACGAATTGGCTTATAAGGGCAGTATTGCAGGTGTAACTTCTATCTCAGATGCGGAAATAGACGCTTATCTCAATGGAACCAGTGGACAGATTGACTTTGTTGACCCGGTTAAGGCGGAAAATAGTATAAAGGCGATGAATACACTAGGTGTTAAATGGGACGAAGGTGCTAGTAAGGAGGAGAAGTTGCAACGTATCATTACTCAGAAATGGATTGCATTGTACCCAGACGGTCCGGAAGGCTGGAGCGAATACCGTCGTACCGGATATCCGGAACTGATTCCTGTAGTAGTAAACGGAAGTAACGGAACTATTGATACTGAATTGCAGGTACGCCGCTTGCCGTACACTCGTGATGAAAAAATCAATAATCCTGACGGTGTTGCCAGTGGTATTGCTGCCTTAGGTGGTGCTGACAATGGCGGTACTAAGCTTTGGTGGGACAAACGTGATCGTTAACCGAAAATATAACTCTAAATAAAACAAACGACTATGAAACTTAAACTTACAAGTATATTGGCATTGGTTCCGGCTATTGCTACTTCATGTAATGCTTATTTTTGTTGGGGACTGTATCACATGATAGGAGCCAAGAAAAAATACGGTTCGGTACAGAATGCGATGTCTACCTGGCGTGACTATATGGTTTCGATGGGGTTTGGATATCCGTTGGGTGTAGATCTTCCGGGAGAGAAGCGGGGAATGATTCCGAATGCAGAGTATTATGACAAGAATTATCGGGGCTCTTGGAACGGTTTGACTATTATCAGTATTGCCATCGGACAGGGAGAGGTGACATTGACTCCGTTACAGATTGCCAATTTGGGAGCGACAATAGCCAATCGTGGTTATTATGTTACTCCCCATGTGGTAAAAGAAGTGGAAGATGAGCCGTTGGATACTCTGTATAGTACGAAACATTATACGAAGGTGAGTAGCCGGCATTATGAAACGGTGGTGCAGGGGATGCGTGCAGCTGTATTGGGTGGTACATGCCGGGGAGCCAATATTCCCGGTATAGAAGTTTGTGGTAAAACCGGTACGGCACAGAATAGAGGTAAAGACCATTCTGCTTTTATGGGGTTTGCTCCGATGAATAATCCGAAGATAGCTATTGCAGTTTATGTGGAGAATGGAGGATTTGGTGCGGTATATGGGGTGCCTATCGGAGCACTGATGATGGAACAGTATTTGAAAGGAGAATTGTCTCCTGACAGTGAGGTGAAAGCTAATGATATACAAAACAGGAGGATAGATTATGGCATACACGAGCGATAATATGTTGAAGTCGATAGACTGGATAACTATTTGCATCTATTTAGCATTGGTTATCTTCGGCTGGTTCAGTGTATGCGGGGCCAGTTATGACTATGGTGAAATAGATTTCTTCAGTTTCGATACACGTGCCGGTAAGCAGTTGGTGTGGATTTCCTGTTCATTGGGGTTGGGATTTATTTTGTTGATGCTCGAAGATAAGCTTTATGATATGTTTGCCTATATTTTTTATGGGGCAATGATGTTGCTATTGCTTGTCACTCCTTTTTTGGCCGAGGATACGAAAGGTTCTTATTCATGGATTAAGTTTGGACCTGTCAGTTTGCAGCCGGCTGAGTTTGCCAAGTTTGCTACGGCTTTGGCTTTGGCTAAATTTATGAATGTTTATGGATTCACCATGAGTAAGCTGAAGTATTCTCTTCCGGTAACGGGGATGATATTACTGCCCATGTTGCTTATTATATTACAGCGTGAAACAGGTTCTGCATTGGTCTATCTGGCTTTTTTCTTCATGCTGTACAGGGAAGGAATGCCCGGCTCCATTCTGTTTGCCGGGATTTGTGCTGTGGTCTATTTTGTGGTTGGCATTCGTTTTAGTCAGGAGATGATGGCAGATGACTGTACATCGGTCGGGGAATTTTCGGTCTTGCTGTTGATAACGATACTGTCTGCCTTGTTGGTTAATTCTTATTGTAAGAAGAAGCCGGTGGTGTGGTATATTCTCGGTTTCGGTTCTGGAGGGACCTTACTGGCGTTGCTCTTTTCTTATTATGTGATTCCTTTCGATATTACGTGGTTTCAGTACGGACTGTGTGTAGCATTGGTTTTTTATCTCATATTCCTTTCCATGCGCGAGCGTATGCGTGATTATTTTTATATTGCTCTGTTTGCTATTGGCTCTGTGGGTTTCCTTTTTTCTGCCGACTATGTATTTGAAAATGTGCTTGAACCTCATCAACAAGTACGTATAAAAGTGGTACTGGGAATGGAGGAGGACTTGGCAGGGGCTGGGTATAATGTGAATCAAAGCAAGATTGCAATCGGTTCGGGAGGACTGTTGGGAAAGGGGTTCCTGAATGGGACGCAGACGAAGTTGAAATATGTTCCCGAACAGGATACGGATTTTATTTTCTGTACGGTGGGTGAGGAGGAAGGTTTCCTGGGTTCTGCTATTGTGTTACTGCTGTTTATGACTCTGATTTTAAGGTTGATAGTTATTGCCGAAAGACAACACACACGCTTTGGACGTGTATATGGTTACTCGGTGCTGAGCATCTTCCTGTTTCATCTCTTTATCAATATAGGAATGGTACTCGGATTAACGCCGGTAATCGGTATTCCATTGCCTTTCTTCAGTTATGGAGGCTCTTCTTTATGGGGTTTTACCATCCTGCTTTTTGTATTTTTGCGCATTGATTCGGCACGAGGAAGTCATTAAGGTTTTTCCAAACGGATGCCGACATCACTGATTCCTTTCAGTGGATTGTCTGTCATGATATGAACGATGCGGATATTTCTGGAAGCACTGTCTTGGGCGATTGTAAAAGAGGGTGTATAGAGCTTGGTAAATTGATATAGTCCGCCGGGACCATTTCCGTTCCAGTTTCCTGTTTTATCGGCAAGGAATAATTGCAGTGTGTCTGTGGTATAGGTGGATGTGTCTTTTACATTTGTGCTGATATTCATCCATAAATCACGATACGGATAGCTTTCCTGATGCCTGATGCCGATAGTCATTTCATACGTTCCCGCAGGTATTGAAGCCGGAAGGGTATAAACAAGAGTATCACTCTTACTCCATCCCGTTGTAGGGATGGATTGATAAGAGTGATAAACCGTATTACTGTGACATGCTGTCAATAGTAAATATATTATCGGCAGGCAAGCTATTTTATTCTTTATCAGCCACAGGAGCTTGTGGCTTGGAATTGTTGTTCTGAGTTGTTTGGGCATTGTTACCGTTATTATTTCCATTTTTATTGTTGGCAGAAGCGGTGTTCTCGCCATTGCCTGGACGCCGGTTACGGTTGCGCTCGCGGCCGTCTTCACGGTTGCGTTTTCCCTCTGCTCTGTTTTCTTTATTTTCGCGTGGAGGTCTTCCTTCCCCTTTGGGTGGGCGGCCTTCTCCTTTCGAAGCTCTGTTTTCCCCTTTCGAAGCTCTGTTTTCTCCTTTGGGTGGACGTCCTTCGCCCTTCGGCTGGTTATCTTTGAGCTGTTGAGGCTTGTTACCGTTGGTAGTACCTTCGTTATTGCCGTTGGTTTCTCCTTTTCTTTTCTTTTTACGATTGTTGTTATTGCCTTTGCGTTTGTCAAAACGGGTTAGGCTTTCCTGTTCCACTAAATCAACCGGTTGTTGCGGTTCGTTTTTCTTGATGGTTTCCAGCAAGTTTTCCGGTTTTTCGCCACGTCTGTTCATATTGATGATTTCAAAGGCTCGTCGTGCAGGGATTGTCACAATGTTTGCCATGAAATTTTTGTCGGTGGAGTAGGTAATGGAACCTTTTAGTATATCAGCCTTGAAGAAGTAGAAAGTGCCGTCGACGGTTTCCAATGTGATTTCTTTACTCGGGAGTCGTTTTTGTGCTTCCACGTATGCGTCCACTTCATAGTTGAGGCAGCATTTCAGTTTGGCGCATTGTCCTGCCAGTTTCTGCGGGTTGAGTGAGATGTCCTGATAGCGAGCCGCACTGGTAGAAACAGAAACAAAGTTGGTCATCCATGTGGCACAACACAGTTCGCGACCGCAGGGACCGATTCCCCCGATGCGTCCGGCCTCCTGCCGTGCACCGATCTGCTTCATCTCGATACGCACGCGGAAAGTTTCTGCCAATACTTTAATTAGCTGACGGAAGTCAACGCGTTCATCAGCAATATAGTAGAAGATGGCTTTGTTGCCGTCTCCCTGATATTCCACATCACCAATCTTCATGTTCAGATTCAGGTTCAACGCAATTTGGCGTGAACGAATCATCGTATCATGTTCTTTGGCTTTTGCTTCTTCATACTTTTCCATATCTACCGGTTTTACTTTGCGGTAGATTCGTTTAATTTCGACATCCGGTTTCAGGTTTGCTTTGCGCATTTGCAGTGGAACGAGTCGTCCGGTCAGTGTCACTACTCCGATATCATGTCCGGGACTTGCTTCCACGGCAACAATATCGCCTTTGTCCAGCTTCAATTTGTTGCTGTTCTTGAAATATCCTTTGCGCGTATTCTTGAACTGAACTTCAACCATCTCCTGTTCCTCGGCATTTCCGGGAATATCAGCCAGCCAGTCGTAAGTATTCAGCTGTTTATCCTGTCGTCCGCAGCCTTTGCAATACAAACTCCACTTCCGTATCCTTGAACTTGACTTGTGCCGTACCGAAGTTCTTGAAAACAGATACATGCGCACCTCG
>ENA-UESJ01001119-UESJ01001119.1-human-gut-metagenome-genome-assembly--contig:-NODE-1119-length-13029-cov-5.612338_pt1 | contig 13029 bp, 12 predicted proteins | sample MGYA00243000_ERZ508001 | MGnify/ENA primary metagenome ERZ508001 (study PRJEB26167, sample SAMN06115479) | human gut metagenome | host: Homo sapiens | place: China:Chongqing | collected 2015-03-03... | reverse complement strand
TATTAGGCTCGATAATCAGCACGTCCGCGCTCGATTCGGAGATGATACGGGAAGCGATATATTTGGCGGGAGATTCCCGTAAGTCATCGATATTCGGTTTGAAAGCCAGTCCCATGCAGGCAACGACCGGTTCGTGCTCGTTCTGTTCCACAAACTTCTGACAGGTTTCCAATACTTTGTTCGCACACCAGTCCGCTTTGTAATCGTTCGTTTCACGGGCACGCTTAATGAGCTGCGCCTGTTCCGGATAGTCGGATACGATGAACCAAGGGTCTACCGCAATGCAGTGACCGCCTACTCCGCAGCCCGGTTGAAGGATATTCACACGCGGATGCTTGTTGGCAAGTTCGATCAGTTCCCATACATTGATTCCGGCTTTGTCGCAGATCATGGAGAGTTCGTTGGCAAAGGCGATCTGTGAGTCGCGGGAGGAGTTCTCCGTCAGTTTGCACATCTCTGCCGTGCGGGCATTGGTGCCGTGCAGTTTGCCTTGTACGAAAGCGGAATAAAACTCAATGGCTTTTTCGGTGGATGCCGGATCGATGCCGCCTATCACGCGATCGTTGTGCACCAGTTCGTATAATGTATTTCCCGGCAATACGCGTTCGGGACAATAAGCGATATGTATCTTCCCTTTCAGTTCGGGACGTTCTTTATAGATCACTTCCGCCATACGTTCGGTGGTATATACCGGAGAAGTGGATTCGATGACAAACAGGTTACCCTCCTGCAGATAAGGGATCACGGAACGGGTGGCCGCCTCCACATAGGTGATGTCCGCCCGATGGTTCTGCTTGAATGGGGTAGGCACTACGATAAAGAAAGCATCCGCCGCTTCCGGCTTGCATACTGCCCGTAACTTTCCACTCTGCCCTTGCCTGCGCCGTATGTATGCCGCGACAGCAGCACCTTTCCCTCATGTATCACAACTGCGGTCACCGACTGCGACCAGTTTGTATTGCCGTTTTCCATTATTCCTCCCGGATCCTCGCCGCGCAGTACCTATACCCCGCGTGCCGGAATCCACAATTTTCGTAAAATCCCGTGAGCCTGTCCTCGCATATCACCTGGATCTCTCCACCGAGGGCGCGGCAGACTCTGCGAAGCAATCCGCCTGCGTACCCTTTCCCTTCGAAGTCAGGAAGCACCGCCACCTGGGAAATCAGGCTCTCGGAACCTATCGAATGCTGAACCACAAGCGCGGATCTCCCGTCTGAAACGCACCGTGAAACTCCATGCCTCACCCTGTGCGACATGTCAAGGTACCATGGTTCAAAATCTATCGGAAACCGCGTTGAAATAACCTTCCAGGCCTCCGACGGCGAACATTCCGGAAGTTCCTCTCCGGATTTTTCAGGCATTCTCAGTTCCATCAGGCAGACCCGGCTGAATTCTGCGGGAATTTTCCCACGGAGCATATCCCCCGCCGTTTCCGAGCAGAACAGGTCGGAGAATCCGTTCATCGCCAGGAATCCTGCAAGCTCCTCCCAGTCGCAGCCGGGATCTTCGCTTATCACAAAAGAGCCGTCCAGGCACGCAAGGTAGGTACTCCACTGCCGGAAGAACCTGCAAAATTCGTAGCTCCCGCCGTACGCGTTGAACAGCGCCCGGATTTTCAGCGCCTCAACGCCCCGCGCCGGAAGCTCTGATAGCTGCTCCGCTGTATAAATACGCTCCGTCACAGCTCTGCAAATGCGCTCAGCACCGCTTCGGCCAGCTTTGCCGTCGCTGTGTAGTCCGCCTCATTGATAACGCACGCAGGCGAGTGAAGGTACCTGCACGGAACCGAAAGCGCGCAGGTGCGGACTCCGCCGCGGCTGACATGTATCGCGCCGCTGTCGTTTCCGCCGGCGATAAGCGTTTTCGTCTGATTTGCAATGCCAAGCTTATCCGCGGTGATCCTTGCAAGCTGGTACAGCTCGCGGTCGTAGATCGTTGCTCTGTCCATGTAGGATACTACGCAGCCCCTGCCTAGCTCGCATACGCGCTTGGCGCCGGAGGTCTCGGCGATATCGCAGGCGGTCGTTGTCTCGAGGACTACCGCGATATCCGGCTCTATCGTGAACGCAGCCGCCTTTGCTCCACGGGTCCCGACTTCCTCCTGAACCGTGAACGCATACCACGCGTCGTACTCGGGTTCGCCGTTTATCATGTCCATCATTATAAGGCAGCCGGCGCGGTCGTCTATCGCCTTGCTCTTTACGAAACCGCTTCCAAATCTGAAGCTGTCCGAATCGAACACCGCGCAGTCTCCCCTTGACACGCGCTTTCCTGCTTCCTCCGCGTTTTCCGCGCCGATGTCGATAAGAAGCGCGTCAAAATCCGGAGCCTTTTTGCGCTCGTCCGCGCTCTGCTGATGAACCGCCTTCGTGCCGATCACTCCGCGGGTGCCGTTCCTGAATCTCACGGCGCGTCCCAGTACGACCCTCGGGTCAATTCCGCCGACTGCCCCGAACCTCAGGAAGCCGTCGCTCGTGATGTCAGTCACCATGAAACCGACCTCGTCCATGTGCGCCGCGAACATAATGCGGTTTTTTGGGGTTTTTCTGCCCTTCTTGAACACCAGCAGATTTCCCAGGTTGTCGGTTATTACCTTGTCAGCATGAATACTGGATTTGATGTAATCGCGTACCGCGCCTTCGTCTCCGGAAGTTCCGTCCAGCGCGCATATTTCAAGAAGCCTGTCCATCATCAGTTTTTACCTCCCGCAGCGTACTCGCAGATCAGTCTTGCAGCGCTCTCGATATCGCTCAGCCGAACCGTTTCGATTGGAGTGTGCATATAGCGTATCGGAATAGAAACTGTGCAGCACTTCACGCCCGCTCTGCTTATTGAAATGCTGTCCGCGTTAGTTCCTGTGGAAGACGGCATGACCTCTATCGTATACGGGATCCCATTCTTTTCCGCGGCTGATTTCAGCGCGTCAGACATTCCGCGGTCAAGCGCTGCGGAATATCCTATCATTGCGCCGCTGCCAAGTACGGCGGTCTCATGCGGAACGCTGTCCGGGGTTCTTCCAAAGGATACGTCGACCGCTATCGCCTCGTCAGGCTGGAGGCGGAACGCTGCACCCTTTACGCCGCGCTCGCCGGTCTCTTCCTGGGCGGAAAAGCACACCGCAAGGTTGTATCTGAGCTTTCTCCCGCGGAGCATATCCAGCGCGCAGAGAACAGCGCATACGCCGCTGCGGTCGTCAACGGAAGGCGCGGATATCACGCCGTCGGAAAGATCGCGGAAATCGGAATCCACAGTAACGCGGCTGCCCAGCGGAACCGACTTTTCGGCTTCCTCCCGGGTCATTCCGATATCTATTGCGATATCGCCTGCCTCCGGAACTTTCGTGTGGTCGCTGGAAACATGCGGCGGCAGAGTCGAAACCACGCCGCGTATATCCTGCACTCCGTGAACGGTAACGCTCTGAGCCAGCATAATGCGCATGTCCGGACCGCCGCAGGCGCCTACCTTCAGGAAGCCGTCCGGGTCGATATACGATACTATAAATCCGATCTGGTCAATGTGCGCGTCGAGCATGAGAGTGGGCGCGGAAGCGTCCTGCGCGGGAATAAGCGCGGTCACATTTCCGAATGCGTCGCACTGTGCGCCCGGCGCGTATTCGCTCAGCAATTCGAGCGCCGTACGGGAAGCCTCGCTTTCTGCGCCCGAAACTCCGGCCGCTCCGGTCAGCAGTTCTAGTGTTTTCCTTATATCCAAAATCTGTCGTTCCTTTCTTGGAAAGTTACTTTAAAAAGTCGCTCGCGGTATCCGTTATGTTGAAGTGATGCCCCTTGTGATTTAGAAGCTCCAGCTTATACGAAAGTATCTGCGGAACAACTCCGAGTTCAAACGCCGCTTCCTCCATGGCGGAAGCGTAGCTCATCACAGAGAGCGTTTCCTTATCGGTAAGGAGTATCTCCGCCGCAAAGAGGTTAGCCTCGCGCTCCGTCTTGTTGGTCGCCAGAAACAGCGAGCTTTCGCGTATTCCGCCCGCCGACAGCTCCCGGTGGAGCATATCGTGGCCGAATTCGTGCGCGCATACCGTCTGCTGGAGCAGCTTATCCAGCGACTTGTTTATAATAATGTATCGCCTGTTGTTTTCGAACAGGTAGAAGCCCTTGAGGGAGCCAAGTTCCCGCAGCCATACTGCCGCGCCGGAATTCTCAGCGGTCTGGAAGATCGTCCTCCCACCGAATTCGCCCCGTACCTGTTCGACAAGGCTTATTATACGATCCATCATTCGCCGGAGTTATCGCGGGAATCCTCGTAGATCTCCATAAGGCACTTGATAAGGCTCTCTTTGTCCTCGGAATTCAGCGTGTTTCCTGCAAAAAGCCCGCGGGACTGCGCAAGGAACTGAGCCGCCTGTGCCTTGTCAGCGTCGCTGGCGCAGATCTTGCGTATGAACTGCTCCTCCACCGTAAGCTCCAGCTCCTGGCTGTCGTCCTTCAGGAATTCCGGCGTAAGCTGGAGCTGATCAGCCATTTTCTGGAGAGTCTCTGCACGGGGATTGCGGGTACCGTTAAGATAATTTGCAAACGCGCGGTAGGTTATTCCTATGCTGTGCGCAAAATCAGTCTTTTTGATACGCTTTCTGCTCAGCATTATCTCAAGTTTCTCGTTCATTTTCATGGTGTTTTCCTCCTAATTTACGCCGGCTGAATTCCATCAGCGCACGTTCATGATTATATTATAAACATGAACGCGAGTTTTGTCAAGTGGTTTTCCTGATCAATTTCCCCTGCCGCACAGTCCGCCAATGTATATTATACAATAAATATTCATTCCAAGCTAAGAAATCAAGCCAGTAAATGCGGTTATTTCATCTTTTTGCAAGAAAATATTCAATAATTCAAAATTTCTTGTATATTATTCGCTGCACGGTATTTTTCCACTTGACAAACGCCGGAAAATGAGTATAATTAAGATTGTAAAAATTAATCAACCTTTTTGGGCTGAAATGTCGTAAAGGAGACACAAATCATGGCAAAGGAAATCAAAAAGATCGTTCTGGCTTACTCCGGCGGTCTCGACACATCTATCATTATCCCCTGGCTGCACGAAAATTACCCCGGCTGCGAAGTTATCTGCGTAGCAGGCAACGTAGGTCAGGATTCCGAGATCGTTGGTCTCGAGGAGAGAGCTAAGAAGACAGGCGCTTCCAAGCTGTATATTGAGGATATCCAGGACGAGTTCGTAAACGACTTCATCTTCCCGACCCTCAAGGCTGGCGCAAAGTACGAAGGCTATCTGCTCGGTACTTCCTTCGCTCGTCCTCCTATCGCAAAGCGTATCGTGGAGATTGCACGCAAGGAAGGCGCTGACGCTATCTGCCACGGCTGCACCGGTAAGGGCAACGACCAGGTGCGTTTTGAGCTGACGATCAAGGCTCTTGCTCCTGAAATGCAGATCATCGCTCCCTGGAGAATCTGGAACATCAAGTCCCGTGAGCAGGAGATCGAGTACGCAGAGGCTCACAATGTTCCGATCAAGATCACACGTGAGACCAACTACTCCAAGGATATGAACCTGTGGCACCTCTCCCACGAGGGTCTCGACCTCGAGGATCCCGCAAACGAGCCGCAGTACAACAAGCCCGGCTTCCTGGAGCTCGGCGTATCCCCCGAGCAGGCTCCTGACAAGCCCACTTATGTTACTATCCACTTTGAGAAGGGTATCCCGACCGCGCTCAACGGCGAGAAGATGGACGGCGTAAAGCTCATCAAGGCTCTGAACAAGCTCGGCGGCGAGAACGGCATCGGTATCTACGATGTAGTTGAAAACCGTCTGGTAGGCATGAAGTCCAGAGGCGTTTACGAGACCCCCGGCGGAACTATCCTCTACCACGCACACGAGGTTCTGGAAACCATCTGCCTTGATAAGGAAACTCAGCACTACAAGGCTGGCCTGGCTCAGAAGTACGCTGACATCGTATACAACGGTCAGTGGTACACTCCCCTGCGCGAGGCTATGGATGCATTCGTAGACAAGACCCAGGAAACTGTTAACGGCGACGTTAAACTGAAGCTCTACAAGGGCAACATCATCAACGCGGGCGTTACATCTCCTGACACTCTGTACAGCAGAGATTTCGCTTCCTTCGACGAGGACGACGTTTACGACCAGAAGGATGCCGCAGGATTTATCAACCTGTTCGGTCTTCCTATCCATGTAAAGGCTCTTCTGGACGCTGAGAGAAACAAGAAGTAATTTTACGGCTGATGTTAAGAGCGGGAAGTTCAGCCTTTCCGCTCTTAAATATTTTTCAGGATAATAAAAACGAGGTAGTTTTATGGCAGAAATGATGTGGGCTGGGCGTTCCTCACAGGGCGTGGACAGCAGAGTTAACGCGTTCAATTCTTCTATCGCTTTCGACGGAAGAATGTACAAACAGGATATCCAGGGCAGCATTGCCCACGCGACCATGCTCGGCGAACAGGGCATAATCAGCATGAGCGACAGCCTGGAGCTTATCGGCGGTCTCAAGGAGATCCTTGCGGACATCGAGAGCGGAAAGCTCCAGTTTGACATGACGGCGGAGGACATTCACATGTTCATCGAGGCGGAGCTTACAAAGCGCCTCGGCGACGTGGGAAAACGGCTTCACACTTCGCGCTCAAGAAACGACCAGGTCGCGCTTGACATACGCCTCTATCTCCGCGACGCCATAAAGGAACTGCGGGAGCTTGTGGTATCTCTTGTCAAGGTGCTCTGCAGCATCGCCGACGAGAACACCGAGACCATCATGCCCGGATATACTCATCTGCAGCGCGCTCAGCCGATAACCTTCGGTCATCACATGATGGCGTACGCTCAGATGCTGCTCCGCGACATCGAGCGCTTCGACGATACTCTGCGCCGCATGAACGTTTCCCCTCTCGGAAGCTGCGCACTCGCCGGAACCACCTACCACATCAACCGCGACAGAACCGCTGAATTGCTCGGCATGGAAGCTCCGATGGTGAACTCCCTCGACGGTGTTTCCGACCGTGATTTCTGCATTGAGCTTGCCAGCGCCATCTCAATCTGCATGATGCACCTCTCCCGCTTCTCCGAGGAAATAATCATGTGGTGCAGCTGGGAATTCAAGTTCATCGAACTTTCCGACCGCTTCTCCACCGGCTCCAGCATTATGCCCCAGAAGAAAAATCCGGACGTTACCGAGCTTATCCGCGGCAAGACAGCCCGCGTTATCGGCGACAATATGACCCTCCTTGCCATGATGAAGGGTCTGCCGCTCGCCTACAACAAGGACATGCAGGAGGATAAGGAAGCGATATTCGACGCAGTGGACAATCTCAAGCTCTGCCTGACTACGTTTATCCCCATGCTTGAAACAATGACCCTGTACAAGGACAACATGCGCAAGGCTGCCGCAAAGGGCTTCATCAACGCCACCGACTGCGCTGACTACCTCGTTAAGAAGGGCATGCCGTTCCGTACCGCTTATAAGATCACCGGCGGTCTCGTTGCTCACTGCATCGAACTCGGCACCACGCTTGAGGAGCTCCCGCTTGCTGATTACCAGAAGCAGAGCGACCTCTTTACGGACGACGTTTACGAGGCTATCAGCCTTGACACCTGCGTACGCGAGAGAAAGTCGTTCGGAGGCCCCGCGCCCGAGAGCGTAAAGAAGCAGATCGAGCTTACCAGAAAGAAACTGGAGGAACTTTGCAATGGTTAAGGTATACATCGACGGTCAGGAAGGCACGACCGGACTTAAAATACTTGAGCGATTCAAGAACCGCTCCGATATAGAGCTGCTCCGTATCGACGAGGACAAGCGCAAGGACGCGGACGAGCGCAGAAAGCTCATTCACAGCGCGGATTTCACGTTCCTCTGCCTGCCGGACGCCGCAGCTAGAGAGGCTGTGGCTCTCGCAGAGGGCAGCAATACAAGGATCATCGACGCTTCCACCGCTCACAGGACTAACCCAGACTGGGCTTACGGCTTCCCGGAGCTTGGCGCGGATTTCCGCGAGAAGATCGCGAAGTCCCCGCGCACTGCGGTTCCCGGGTGCTATGCAAGCGGCTTCATCTCAATGGCGTACCCGCTGGTAAAGCTCGGAATAATGCCCGCTGACTACCCCGTGAGCGTTCACGCGGTATCCGGCTACAGCGGCGCGGGCAAGAAGGCCATCGCAGTCTACGAGAGCGACGACCGCCCCGCAGGTTTCGACAGCCCCCGTCAGTATGCGCTGACTCAGCAGCACAAGCACCTTCCGGAGATGCAGAAGATCTGCGGTCTGGAATATGCTCCGGCGTTCAATCCGCTGGTGTGCGACTATTTCAGCGGCATGGTCGTTTCCCTGCCGCTGCACACAAGGCTCCTCGCTAAGAAGTACTCCGCAGACGACGTACGCAAGGCTCTCGCCGAATACTACGCAGGCGCAAACTTCGTGAAGGTAATGCCCGAGGGCGCTCCGGAGGACGGGTTCCTCAGCGCGAACGACCTCAGCGGAACAAATATGATGCAGCTTTTCGTCAACGGCAACGACGACCGGCTGATACTCTGCTCAAGACTTGATAATCTAGGAAAGGGAGCAAGCGGCGCGGCGGTTCAGTGCCTCAACATCATGATGGGCATTGACGAGACCACCGGTCTGCTGTAAGGTACATAAAATGGTTAAATTTGAAGGTTACGAATTCGTAGACGGCGGCGTCTGCGCTGCCGAGGGCTTCACCGCCGCCGGCGTTATCGCAGGAATAAAGGCCGGCAACACCACCAAGCGCGACCTCGCTATGATATTCTGCGCTGAGCGCTGCAAGGCTGCGGCTCTCTACACCACCAACAAGGTGAAGGGCGCTCCTATCTACGTTACAAAAAAGCACCTCGAGGACGGCTGCGCACAGGCGGTTATCGTTAACTCCGGCAACGCCAACACCTGCAACGAAAACGGCATTGAGATCGCCGAACAGATGTGCGAGCTCACCGCAGAAGCGCTTGATATCGACGCTGACGATGTTCTCGTAGGCTCCACCGGAGTTATCGGTCAGCCACTTTCCATCAAGCCGATAAAGGCGCGCATACCCACCCTCGCAAAGGAGCTTTCCTCCAAGAAGAGCAGCGAGGCATGCGAAGCAATAATGACCACCGACACCCGCAAGAAGGAGATAGCCGTTGAATTCGAAATCGAAGGCAGAAAGTGCCACGTTGGCGGAATCTCCAAGGGCAGCGGAATGATCGCACCGAACATGGCTACAATGCTCGGCTTTATCACTACCGACGTTGCTATCTGCCATGAACTGCTCGAAAAAGCGCTCCGCAAGGTGAACTCCCTGACATACAGCATGGTAAGCGTCGACGGCGACACTTCCACCAACGACACGCTGATACTCATGAGCAGCGGTCTTGCGAAGAATCCTGAGATCACCTGCGAGGACAAGAACTACGAGAAGTTCGAGAATGCGCTGTACGCTGTTATGATGAACCTCGCGCGTGAAACCGCACGCGACGGCGAGGGCGCGACAAAGCTGCTCGAATGCATCGTAAAGGGCGCTCCCGATGAAAACACCGCGAGGGTCGTTGCGAAGTCAGTTATTTCATCAAGCCTTGTCAAGGCTGCAATGTTCGCGGCTGACGCAAACTGGGGACGCATTCTCTGCGCTATCGGCTATGCCAAGGCTGATTTCGACATCACAAAGGTTTCCGTGGAGCTTGCCAGCGAAAAGGGCAAGGTAACAGTCTGCACCAACGGCGCCGGAGTGAGCTTCTCCGAGGAATCCGCCTCCGAGATTCTCTCCGAGGACGAGATCAAGGTGCTCGTCGACCTCCACTGCGGCGAAGGCGAAGCGATCGCATGGGGCTGCGACCTCACGTTCGAGTATGTAAAAATCAATGCGGAATACCGCACATAAGGAGCAGAAGAAATGCAGATAGATTACGATATACGGGCAAACGCCCTTGTAGAGGCGCTCCCCTATCTTCAGGAATACAACGATAAGGTAGTCGTTGTAAAATACGGCGGCAACGCCATGACCAACGAAACCCTCAAGCAGGCTGTAATGCAGGACATCGTGCTGCTCTCCCTGGTAGGAATCAAGGTTGTACTCGTACACGGCGGCGGTCCTGAAATCAACGCTATGCTTAAAAAAATCAACAAACAGAGCGAATTCGTCAACGGTCTGCGCTATACCGACGAGGAAACCATAGACATCGTTCAGATGGTTCTCGCCGGCAAGGTAAACAAAGACCTGGTGCAGCTCCTCCAGCGTGCCGGCGGCAAGGCGATGGGTCTCTGTGGCCTTGACGGGGATCTCATTAAGGCGAAGCAGCTCAACCCCGACCTCGGATTTGTCGGCGATATCACTGAGATCGACCCGGATCCCATCAACACCGCCCTCAACAATGGTTACATTCCGGTTGTTTCCACTGTGGCTTCCGGAAAGAACGGCGAGGTATTCAACATCAACGCGGATACCGCAGCCGCACGTATCGCGGCTGAAATGGGCGCGGCTAACCTCATTCTTCTGACCGATATCAAGGGTCTGCTTGAGGACAAGGACGACGACAGCACTCTAATCAGGGTAGTCGGCGTAAGCGAAGTACCCTACCTCAAGAATCAGGGCATTATATCCGGCGGAATGATTCCCAAGATTGACTGCTGCGTTGAAGCAGTCCGCCGCGGAGTTAAAAAGACCAACATCATCGACGGGCGTATCCCGCATTCTATCCTTATCGAGCTTCTCACCGACATCGGTGCGGGCACGATGATAATTCCGTAAGAGGTCATTATGAGTACAATAGAACAATTCAACAAATACGTTATGCCGAGTTACGGCAGGTACGACCTGGTTCTTGACAGCGGCTCCGGCAGACAGGCGGTAGACGAAAACGGCAAGGAATACATAGATTTCGGCAGCGGAATCGGCACTAACTCGCTGGGCTACTGCAACGAAAACTGGGTCAGGGCTATCTGCGACCAAGCTCACAAGATTCAGCACACCTCCAACTATTACTACACAAAGGTGCAGGCTGATTTCGCGAAGGCTCTCTGCGAGACCGCGGGCTACACTGATATGTTCTTCGGCAACTCCGGCGCGGAAGCCAACGAATGCGCAATCAAGATCGCACGTAAGTACAGCTTCGACAAGTACGGCAAGGGCAGAAGCAACATAATCACCCTCGTGAACAGCTTCCACGGAAGAACGCTCTGCACACTTTCCGCAACCGGTCAGGACGTGTTCCACAACTACTTCTTCCCGTTCGTTGAAGGCTTCGTCAACGTTGAGGCCAACAACATCGAGGATCTCCGCTCTAAGCTAGACGACACGGTCTGCGCCGTAATGTTTGAGTACATTCAGGGCGAGGGCGGCGTCATGGCTCTCCAGCAGGAATTTGTAGACGAGATCTACAGACTCTGCGCTGAAAAGGACGTCCTCACCATCGCGGACGAGGTTCAGACCGGCGTCGGAAGAACCGGTAAGTTCCTTGCGGGCGACAACTTCGGCAAGAAGGCTGACCTGACTACCCTCGCAAAGGGACTGGCTGGCGGCGTTCCGATCGGCGTATGCCTCTCCGGAGAAAAGTGCGCTAATGTCCTGACCGCCGGAACCCACGGTTCCACCTTCGGCGGAAACCCCATCTCCTGCGCAGGCGGACTTGCAGTGCTTGAGACCGTAAACAAGCCCGGATTCCTGGACGAAGTTGCACGCAAGGGCGCGTACATTCGCGAGAAGCTGCTCACCTCCCCGGAGGTCGCTTCCGTTTCCGGAATGGGTCTGATGATCGGCATTGAACTCAAGAACAAGAAGGCCGGCGACGTTGTAAAGGCGGCTCTTGACAAGGGACTGCTGCTGCTGACCGCAAAGACGAAGATACGTCTGCTTCCCCCGCTTACCATCACCTACGAAGAGATCGACAAGGGGCTTGAGATCCTGCTCGGTCTGCTGAACGACTGATATGAAAGGAAATCCACAATGAAGCATTTATTAAAGCTGCTTGATCTCAGCACAGAAGAGATCACCGACATTCTGAACCTTGCCGACCAGCTCAAGTACGAGCAGAAACACGGCATTCCACACAATATTCTCAAGGGTCAGACCCTCGGTATGATCTTCCAGAAGTCCTCCACAAGAACACGCGTTTCCTTTGAGACCGGTATGTACCAGCTCGGCGGCCAGGCGCTGTTCCTTTCTTCACGTGACCTTCAGATCGGCCGCGGCGAGCCGGTTCAGGACACCGCGCGCGTTCTGTCCCGTTACCTCAGCGGTATTATGATCCGCACCTTCGCTCAGAAGGAAGTCGAGGACCTCGCTGAGTACGGCTCTATCCCGATAATCAACGGTCTGACCGACTACTGCCACCCCTGCCAGGTCCTCGCCGACCTCCAGACAGTCCGCGAGCACAAGAACAAGCTCGACGGTCTGAAGTTCTGCTATATCGGCGACGGCAACAACATGGCGAACTCCCTGACAGTAGGCGCTCTCAAGGTAGGTATGAGCGTTTCCCTCGGCTGCCCGGAGGGCTATTTCCCCGACCAGACCATCATCGACTTCGCAAAGCAGTACCCCGGAAAGTTCCAGATCATCAGCAACCCTGTCGAAGCTGCCGCTGACGCCGACGTGGTTTACACAGACGTATGGGCTTCCATGGGTCAGGAGGGCGAAGCCGCTAAGCGCCGCGAGGTATTCAAGGGCTATCAGATCAACGACGCTGTAATGGCTTCCGCTAAGCCCGACGCTATGGTAATGCACTGCCTGCCCGCTCACCGCGAGGAAGAGATTACCGCAAAGGTATTCGAGCAGCATGCGGACGAGATCTTCGACGAGGCCGAGAACAGACTCCACGCTCAGAAGGCTGTAATGGTAAGGCTGATGGCTCCCGAGGCATAATAAATACAAATACACTCCTGTTAACAGCAGGAGTCTTAGACCGGCGAAAAAGTCACTAAAGTGACTTTTCCGCCGAAACATCCCAGCCGCGCGCACGTCTTGGCGGCTTTGCCGCCAACCCGCACACTTGCTGGGATAGAAGTGTTTTTTGCCTCGGCAGAGCTGAGGCAAAAAACGGATTTCAAATGCCCGCTTCGCGGG
>ENA-UESJ01001116-UESJ01001116.1-human-gut-metagenome-genome-assembly--contig:-NODE-1116-length-13035-cov-7.678423_pt1 | contig 13035 bp, 12 predicted proteins | sample MGYA00243000_ERZ508001 | MGnify/ENA primary metagenome ERZ508001 (study PRJEB26167, sample SAMN06115479) | human gut metagenome | host: Homo sapiens | place: China:Chongqing | collected 2015-03-03... | reverse complement strand
CTCCGTGCCGGAGACCATGCGCCACTTCAACGGCGAGACCCTGCTCTTCCCGCAGTGCGAGACCGCCGAGGCGCTCGATATCATCGAGGACATCTGCGCCGTGGACGGCGTGGACGGCATCTTCGTCGGGCCGTTTGACCTGTCGATCTCGATGGGCATGCCGGGGCAGTTCGACGCGCCGGAATTTCAGGCGGCTATCACGCGCATCGTCGCCGCCTGCCGTGCGGCCGGAAAGTACTGCATGTTCTTCACCGGCACGGCCGACGGCGTGGTCGACGGCTTCCGCAGGGGCTTCAACGCCATGGCCTACAGCCTCGACGCCGCGCTGTTCATCCAGGGCGTGAAGCGCAATGTGGAGGATATCCGAAGCCGGCTGCAATGAGATAGAATACGACGCAAAAGGCGCGCACCAGCCGGTGCGCGCCTTTTTTGCATACCTCAATGCTTATCCCCGCAGAAGGTGGCCTCATCATTCGACCAGCCGCGGTCAAGCAGCCAGTAGGTCGTCTCGTCGTCGGCCGCCATCTCGTCGTCCGTCAGCTCGCGGTCCTGGTGCTGGCGGCCCCACTTGAGCAGCTCATAATTGCGCAGCTCCTTGAGCGTGAAGGGCAGGCCCAGCTCCTCCGCCACCGGCAGGAGCACGTGCTCGGTCATCACGTCACGGATCTCGAGACTGCCGGGATAGCAGTCCATCGCCTGCTGCACGCGCGCCTGCAGGGCGGGGTCGGCATCATAAATCTCAAAGAACTTATCCACATTCGTTTTCGGTTTGTCTGCCATATCGGTCACTCCTGATACAGGTATTTTCCTGCATTATACTACACCCAACGCCCGCGCGCAAGGCGCGTTCATGCCTCCGGCGATTCGGCCAACTGCGCGAGCACACTGCGCACCGCCGCGATCACGAACGCGGAAAACGTGCAGTCCTTACCCGCGATGGCCGCCTCCACGTCTGCGATGACATCGTCCGGAAAGCGGATGGTCTTGTTCGTCGTGTGTGGCGTGCGCGGTATCTGAAATGCTGCCATGATGCCGCTCCTTTCAGTGTATTCCCTGATAATGCCACGGCCGGTGCAAAAATGCAACCGCCCGCACCCGCGCGCACCCTGCCGAATACCATGGGTACGGGAGGCAATCGCCTCCGGAGGAAGGGGAAGCAACCATGACACAGATCCAAACGCTCAGCGAGCTGCTGCCCGGCCAGAGCGCGACCGTGCGCAGCGTGTGCGCGCCCGACGGGATGCAGCGGCGGCTGCGCGACCTCGGCCTGGTCGAAAACACGCGCGTCGTCTGCCTCGGCAGCAGCCCCATGGGCGACCCGAGCGCCTATCTCATCCGCGGCACGGTGATCGCGCTGCGGCGGTGCGACTGCTGCGGCATCCGCGTGGCCGTGCCGTAAAGGGGGTGCGCGCATGGGACTGACGCACCGCTCTGTCGGCGCGCACGCGGCCGCGTTCGGCGGCACACGCCGGGCGGGCGAGCGCGTCGTGGCGCTGGCAGGCAACCCGAACGTCGGCAAGAGCACCGTCTTCAACGCCCTGACCGGTATGCACCAGCACACCGGCAACTGGGCGGGCAAGACCGTCGGCTGCACGTGCGGCCGCTGCCGCTCGGCGCGGGAGAACTATTTTTTCGTGGACATTCCGGGCACGTACTCCCTGTGCCCGCACTCGGCGGAGGAGGCCGTCGCGTGCGACTTTGTGCGCGGCGGCGAGGCCGACGCCGTGGTCGTCGTGTGCGATGCGACGTGCCTGGAGCGCACGCTCGTGCTCGCGCTGCAGGTGCGCAGTGTGACGCCGAACCTGATCGTGTGCGTGAACCTGCTCGACGAGGCGCGGCGCAAGCGCATCACCGTCGACCTGCCGGGGCTGCAGGCGCAGCTCGGCGTGCCGGTCGTGGGCGTGACGGCACGAAAGAAGAAAACGCTCACCGTCCTGCTCGACGCGCTCGACACCGTCGCGGCGGCGCCGCAGCCGCAGCCGGACGCAGCGCCGCCGGCCGACCCTGCGGACGACGTGCGCCAGGCCGAGGCCATCTGCCGCACGTGCGTGACTTACGGCACGGCCGAATACGCCGCGCGCGACCGGCGGCTCGACCGCCTGCTCACGAGCCGGGCGACAGGCTACCCCGTCATGCTGCTGGGGCTGGCGGGCGTGCTGTGGCTGACGATCGCGGGCGCGAACGCCCCGTCGGAATGGCTGGCGCGCGCGCTCGGCTGGGTGCAGGCGCAGTTTTCGGCATTGCTCACGGCGCTGCGCGCACCGCTCTGGCTGCAGGGGCTGCTGGTGGACGGCATGTTCCGGACGCTGGCGTGGGTCGTGGCCGTGATGCTGCCGCCGATGGCCATCTTTTTCCCGCTGTTTACGCTGCTCGAGGACGCGGGGTATCTGCCGCGCGTGGCATATAACCTCGACCGGCCGTTTCACGCCTGCCATGCGTGCGGCAAGCAGGCGCTGACGATGTGCATGGGCCTCGGCTGCAACGCGGCGGGCGTGGTCGGCTGCCGGATCATCGACTCCGAGCGCGAGCGGCTGCTCGCCGTGCTGACCAATAGCCTCATGCCGTGCAACGGGCGGTTTCCGGCGCTCATCGCGCTCATGACCATGTTCTTTGCCGCGGCCGGCGGCAGCTCACTCGTCAGCGCGCTGCTGCTCACGGCGGCGCTCGTGCTGAGCGTGGGGCTGACGTTCGGCGCGACGTGGCTACTGAGCATGACCGTGCTGCGCGGCAGACCGTCGGCCTTCGCGCTGGAGCTGCCGCCATACCGCGCACCGCAGGTCGGGCAGGTCATCGTGCGCTCCGTGTTCGACCGAACGCTGTTCGTGCTCGGGCGCGCGGCCGCCGTGGCCGCGCCGGCCGGGATGATTCTTTGGACGCTGGCAAACGTGCACGTCGGCGGCGCGAGCCTGCTGACTTGGTGCGCAGATGTGCTCGACCCGCTCGGGCGGGTGATGGGCATGGACGGCGTGCTGCTGCTGGCATTCGTGCTCGGGTTTCCGGCCAACGAGATCGTGCTGCCGATCGCCGTGATGGGGTATCTGGCGCAGGGCAGTCTGGGCGATTCGCTCGGGCTGGCGCAGATGCACGCGCTGCTGACCGCCAACGGCTGGACGTGGACGACCGCCGTGAGTGCCGTGCTGTTTTTCCTGCTGCACTGGCCGTGCTCGACGACGCTCTGGACCATCCGGCGCGAGACCGGCAGCACGAAATGGACGCTGCTGGCGGCGCTGCTGCCGACGGCGATGGGCATGGCGCTGTGCACGGCGTTCACAGCGCTGGCACGCGCACTCGGCTGGTGAGCGGATTAGGCCGCGGCCGCCGGGACATACTAGCCGCAAGACGCAGGAAAGGAAGAAGCAAGTGACCCGACCGACCACGGAGGAGCTGGCACGCCGCGCGCTCGAGTCCGTCGCCCGGGCGCACGGCGTGTCTGTTACCGATGTGCACGCCGCCGTGCGCGGGGCGGCGGAGCACACGAAAGCCCTCGGCGCGCTCACACCGGAGGAGCTGGTGGCATATCTCGCGCACAAGAGCAGAAACCGGGAGCCGTAACGGCTCCCGGTTTTTTTGCCTGTCGGAAAACCCCATTGGGGTTTTCCGACAAAAGGCTTACAGTCTGCTGCGCGCAGAATTTGTGCGCCGATGGCACACAAATTCCACACTTGCAGCCTGAGCGGTATTTTCTCTGCCGCACATGTCGCCAGAGAAAATGATTTCACTTTTTTGCCGCCTGCGGGCGGCAAACTCTGCGAGGCTTCTTCTGTGCGGGGCCGGTGCTTTCATATGCTCCCGGTTTTGTCATGCCGCGGCGAAAATCGCCGTTGTGCCGGGGCGCGATTCGGATTATAATGGAAGCACCACACCGCGGCCTGGCCGCGGGAAGGAGCGGACCGACATGAAATTTCTTCACCTCGCCGACCTGCATCTCGGCAAGCGGGTCAACGGCTTTTCGATGCTGGAGGATCAGGCATATATCCTGCGGCAAATTCTCGCCATTCTGGACGACGAGCGGCCGGACGGCGTGCTGATCGCAGGCGACGTATACGACAAGCCCGTGCCGCCGACCGAGGCCGTCGAGCTGCTCGACGGATTTTTGACCGAGCTGTGCACGCGCGGCGTGCCCGTTTTGCTCATCAGCGGCAACCACGACTCGCCGGAGCGGCTCGCCTTCGGCGGGCGGGTCATGGACAGCTGCGGCATCCACATCGCGCCGGTTTATGGCGGCGCGGTCGCACCGATCGTGCTGCGCGACGAATTCGGCCCCGTATCCGTATGGCTGCTGCCGTTTTTGAAGCCCGCGCACGTGCGCCGCTGGTTCCCGGACGCGCAGATCGAGAGCTACACCGACGCCGTGGCCGCCGCCATCGCGCACATGGACATCGACGACAGCGCGCGCAACGTGCTCGTGACGCACCAGTTCGTGACCGGCGGCGCGCGCAGCGGCTCGGAGGAACTGTCCGTCGGCGGGACGGACAATGTGGACAGCAGCGTGTTCGCGCCGTTTGACTACGTGGCGCTCGGCCACCTGCACGGCGCGCAGCAGATCGGCCGCCCGACGATCCGCTACGCCGGGTCGCCGCTCAAGTACTCGTTTTCCGAGGCGAGCCAGCGCAAATCCGTCACCGTCGTGACGCTGGGCGAAAAGAGCGCGGTCGACGTGCGCACCGTGCCGCTGACGCCGCTGCGCGACCTGCGCGAGATCCGCGGCAGCTACGACGAGCTGACCGCACGGAGCTTTTACGAGCACACGACCTACCGCAGCGACTACCTGCACCTGATCCTCACGGACGAGCAGGATGTGTTCGACGCCGTGGGGCGGCTGCGGGCGATCTATCCGTACCTGATGACGCTCGACTACGACAACGCGCGCACGCGCGCCGCCGGGGCGGTGGCGGCCCCCGCTGCGATGGAGCAGCGCACACCGCTGGAGCTGTTCGAGGCGCTGTACCTGCAGCAAAACAACCAGCCCATGAGCGACGAGCAGCGCGCGTTCGCGGCGCAGCTCATGGAGGAGATTCAGGAGGCGCAGCCATGAGACCGCTGAACCTGACCATGTCCGCCTTCGGCCCGTACGCCGGGCAGACGACCGTGGACTTTTCCGTGCTCGGCACGTCCGGGCTCTACCTCATCACCGGCGACACGGGCGCCGGCAAGACGACGATCTTTGACGCGATCACCTACGCGCTCTACGGCGAGGCGAGCGGCGAGAGCCGCGAGAGCTCCATGCTGCGCAGCAAATACGCAGCGCCAGAAACGCCGACGTTCGTGGAGCTCACCTTCTTAAACGGCGGCAAGACCTACACCGTGCGCCGCAATCCCGAATACACGCGCCCGAAAACGCGCGGCACGGGCACGACCGTGCAGAAGGCAGACGCCGAGCTGACGATGCCGGACGGCCGCATCATCACCAAGGCGCGCGACGTGACCGCCGCCGTGACGGACATCGTCGGCGTCGACCGGGAGCAGTTTGCCCGCATCGCCATGATCGCGCAGGGGGAATTCCGCAAGCTGCTGCTCGCCCAGACGGACGAGCGCAAGGCCATCTTCCGCCAGATCTTCCACACGGGGCAGTATCAGGCGCTGCAAAACCGGCTCAAGGAGGAAGCGGCCGCGCTCGACCGGCAGTGCGGCGAGCTGGAGGCCGGGCTGCGTCAGGCGGCCGGGAGCATCCGCTGTGACGCGCCGGAGACACTGCCGGACGCGCTGGACACCGACGCGCTGCTCGCGGCGCTGGACACGCTGCTGCGCGCCGACGAAACCGCGCTGACGCAGGCGCAGGCGGAGCACGCGCAGACGGAGACACAGCGCGAGCAGGTGCTCTCCGACCTCGGCAAGGCGGAGGCGCTTGAGGCCGCGCGCGGGAAACTCGCCGAAGCGGAGAGCGCGTGGACGGAGGCACGGGCGGAAATGAAGGCGGCACAGGCGGCGCTGGACACCGCTACGGCCTCGCAGCCGGAGATCCAGAGCCGGCGGCAGGGCATCACGCGGCTGGAGGACGCGCTGCGGCGGTATGAACAGCTCGACACACTGCGCGCGCAGGCGGAGGCGGAACGCAAACGGCTGGCGCAAAAGCGAAGCGACCTCGACGCGGCGCGCGCCCGGACGGACGCGGCCGCGAAGGCAGTGGAGACCGCGCGCGGGAAACTGAGCGGGCAGCCGAAGCTGGCCGTGGCCGCCGCGCAGGCCGGGCACGCGCAGGACGCGGCCGCGCAGCGCTGCGCGCAGCTGGCGGCGCTGGAGACGCAGCGGCAGCAGTGCGCCGAGCTGGAAACGGTGCTCACCGCCGCGCAGGCGGAATATCAAAAAGCGGCCGAGGCCGCGCAGGCGGCGCTGGCGCACTACGGCGCGCAAAACCGCGCCTATCTCGACGCGCAGGCGGGCATCCTCGCGCGCACGCTCGTGCCCGGGCAGCCCTGCCCGGTCTGCGGCGCGACGGAGCATCCCTGCCCCGCCGCCGCGCCGGAACAGGCGCCGGACGCCGCCGCGCTCAAGCGCGCGCTCTCGGACAGCGACCGGGCGCAGAAAGCGGCCGCGGACCGCAGCGCACAGGCAGCCGGTCTGCGCGGGCAGCTCGACGCCGTGCGCGGCGCGCTCGCGCAATCGTGCCGGGCGCTGACGCCGCCGCTCGACCCGGACACGCTGGCGGAGACCCTCCCCGCTCTGCGCGCAGCGGCTGCGCGCGACGCCGAAGCGCTCGCAGCGCAGCACACGGCGCAGCAGCAGGCGCTCTCGGCGCTGCAGGCGCTGGAGGCTGGCCTGCCGGCGCAGGAGGAAGCGCTCCGGCGGCAGCAGGCAGACATACAGGAACGCGCGCAGGAGCTGTCCGCACGTGCGGCGCGATGTGCGGAGCTGGACGCGGAGACCGAACGCCGCGCACAGGAGCTGCCGCACGAAAACCGCGCGGCCGCGCAGCGCGCGCTCGTCGAGACACGCACGCAGTGCGAGGCGCTGCAGCAGGCGCTGGACACGGCGCGCGAGCGCAGCAGCGCGGCACAGTCCGTGCTCGCCGCGCTGACCGGAAAGCGCGACGCGCTGCGCGCACAGATCCAGGCCGCGCCGCCGGCGGACATCGCCGCCCTGCGCACGCGGCGGGATGCGCTGACCGTGCGCGCCGAGCAGCTGCAAAGGCAGGTCAGCACCTGTGATGCGCGCCTGGAGCAAAACCGCGCGGCCCGCACCGCCATCGACACGCGGCGGCAGCAGCACGCCGCCGTGCGCGCGCGCTGGCAATGGGTGCACGCGCTGGCCGCGACGGCCAACGGCGCCGTGCCCGGCAAGGAAAAGATCATGCTCGAGACCTACATCCAGACCGCGTACTTCGACCGCATCCTTGGCCGCGCGAACACGCGCCTGCTCATCATGTCCGGCGGGCAGTACGAGCTGCGCCGCTGCGCCCGCGCGGGCGACAACCGCAGCCAGACCGGGCTGGAGCTGGAGGTCATCGACCACTACAACGGCACGGCGCGCAGCGTCAAGACGCTCTCCGGCGGCGAGACGTTCGCCGCCTCCCTGTCGCTGGCGCTCGGCCTGTCCGACGAGGTGCAGGCGACCGCCGGCGGCGTGCAACTCGAGGCCATGTTCGTCGACGAGGGCTTCGGCTCGCTCGACAGCGAGGCGCTGCAGCAGGCGCTCGCCGCGCTCGTGGGCGTGTCGGGCGGCAGCCGCATCGTGGGCATCATCTCCCACGTGGCGGAGCTCAAGGACCGCATCGACCGGCAGATCATCGTGACCAAAGACCGCAGCGGCGGCAGCCGCGTGCAGGTGCAGGCATAAAGCAAAAAAGCCCCGGCAGCCGAAGCTGCCGGGGCTATTCTCTGAAGCAGTATCACTCCACGACGAACAGCAGATACCACTGCCCGTCGACCTGGACGAACTCGAAATAAAAGTCGTTGTCCTGCCCGTTTTGATACGTCACGTCGCAGGCGACGATGACATTGTCGTCGATGCGCACACCGAGCTCGCGCTGGATCTCGCGCACGTCGCTGGCGTCGAGACTGTCGTCGTCATAGACGTAATAATCATCGATGGCCTTGCCGTAGTCGTAATACCAGTCGTCGAGCTGGATGAGGGCGGCCTCGCGGCCGGCGGCGGTATCGTCGTCCTGCATGTACGTGATCACTTCGGGCAGGAAGAGGTCGAGCATGGCGTCGGCATCGTCGTTTTCAAAATTCGTGAAGTAGCGCTCGAGGAGCCGGTCCACCTCCGCGCCGCCGGCCGTGCTGGGCTCGCCTGCCTGACGGGCGGCGAAAATGCCGGCCAAGACCGCCACGATCACGACCAGTGCAGCAAAGCCGCACAGCAGACCGATGAGCAGCTTCTTCGGCTTGTGCTTCGGGCCGATCTCCGGCGAGGAGACTGTGCCGCCGGGCGCAGGCGCATACCAGTCGCCCTGGCCCTGGGGCGCTTCGGGCGCGGGCATGCCGCAAACGGTGCAAAAACGCGCGCCGGGCGCGAGCCGGCTGCCGCAGCGCGGGCAGATGCCCGGGCCGAACGGAGCTGCCGCGCCGGTGTAGGACGCGCCTGCCGCGCCCTGCTGCGGCGGGACGGACTGCGCCGGGCCGGCGGAAGCGGGCTGCTCCGGCACGGGCGCGCCGCAGTTGGTGCAAAAACGAACGCCGTCATCGAGCGGCGCGCCGCATTTCGTGCAGGTGCGCGGGGCGGCGGGCTGCGCGGACGCAGTGGGTTCGGCCGGCTGGGATGCCGGCGGGTACGGCGCTTTCGGGGCGACGGGCTGCTCGGGCAGCATGGCGCCGCAGGCGCGGCAGATCACGGCGCTGTCAGACAGCTGCGCGCCGCATTTCGGGCAGAGCATGGCAAGACCTCGTTTCTGTTTCGGATTTTTTCTCATTGTAACATCCGGCTTTCGATTTTACAATCCATTCTTTGCGTGTTATACTCACATTATCTTCTATTCTGATTTTTTCCGGAGGCAACAGATCCATGAACATCACTGCCATCATCTATGACGCCGACGCGCGCCGCACGGCCTACATCCTCGGCACGGTCATCGGCAACTGCAAGCTCTTCCCCGCCGAGCGCGCCCCGCGCGACTGGAGCGGGTACGCAAACGTCATCACCGTCACCGCGGGCGAGGACGGCCCGGTCGTGACCGCCGGGTTGCAAAAGCGCGTGACCTTCCGTCCGAAGGGCAAGGATGAGACTGTCGCCGCGGCCGAACTGATCGGCAAAGCCTTCTGCCCGCCGGAAGCCCCGATGCCGACGGATGCGCTCAAGGCGCGCATCGACGCCTTCCTGGAGGCGCACAACACGCTCGCGCTCGCGACCGGCTGCGGAAAATGGGTGCGGTGCACGCCGCTGGAATATCTGCGCGTGGACGGCAGGCTCTACATCCTTACCGAGGGCGGGCTGAAGTTCAAGGGCATCTGGTGGAACGGAGCGATCTCCGCCGCCGTGTTTGACAGCTACGCGGGCATGGCGTCGCTCGCCGGGCTGCAGATGACGGGCACGGCCGTGTACATCGACCCGCTGAGCGACGAATACCGCAGCGTGATCGAGGCGCGCGGTGTGCAGCTGCAGCAGCTGCAGCAGATGCCCGCGATGCTGCACGCGGTGCGGCTGGACATCACGCGCTACGAGCTGCTCGACGGCGCGCTACGCGTCGATGGCTACGCCGCGCGGCAGGTGCTCGATCTGGGCTGATGTATTCTATTTTCCCAACTGTGCCATACTATGGTTAGGGAGCTCCCGCTCCGAAACCGGACACAGAGGAAGGTGAAACCTTTGCACAAAGCAGGCACGCAGCCGGCCATCCCGGTCGGGCTGGGTATGGCGCTGGTGCACAACCAGCAGGCGCTGGCAAAGTTTTCGGCGCTCACGGACGAGGAAAAGCGCGCGTTCATCGCGGGCGTGCACGGCATCGACTCGCGGCAGGAGATGCGCGCGTATGTCGGCCGGTTCGCAGAAAGCTGAAGATACCCCCGCTGCATTTTTGCAGCGGGGGTATCTTCATGTCTCGAAGCGGATGAGCGTGCAGAGCGTGTCGCCGCTGTAGACGCACACGAAGGGGTTTCCGTCCGACAGGCAATATTTGAGCGTGACGGCATCTACGTCCTTGACCGCCTTCGGATAGACCATGCGAAAGCCCGTGAACGCATCGCGCGGCACGGTGTCCGGCAGGGCCTCGAGCGCAAAGTCGAGATACTTCGTGTTATGTACATGGCCGTTGAAGTCAATGTCGCTGCGGCGCAGGGGCAGCGTTTTCTCCCCATCGAAGGCGGCGGGGGCACGCAGGCGCGGCGCGGCGGACGCGAACACGCCGCGCGTCTCCGGCAGATAGGACCGGAAGCGCTGCTGGTCGATGCGGATGATCTTCTGCGCGCGCAGGTCGAACAAAATGAGCCGCGACTCGGCGCACACGAGCTCCGTGCCGCTCTCGTCCGCGAGCGTATAGTCGCGGAAGATGCGCCCGGTGGGCACACTGTCGCGCACCCAGGTCGTGACGCGCAGGGGCGCCTTGCTGTCCGGCCGGCGCACGATCCGGACGCGCCAGTCGGTCAGCACCCAGGTGATGCCGTTGCGGCTTTCCTCAATGATGTCGTCGCCCGAGCTGTCGGAGTGGCGGCTGGCCGTGTTTTCCAAAATGCGCAGGATCGCTTCATAACCGAACTTGCCGCTAGGGTCGAAATCGGCGACGCCCGGCTGATATATCTCCGAAAAAAACATAATGATCGCTCCGTAATCGTAAAATTGTGTGCCTTCAGACGCCCGGCAGGCAGCCGTTTGCGAACATCCAGCTATAGGCCAGCGCCCAGGAACCGAAGAGGTCCGTCTCGTGCAGGGCGCGCACCTGCGCGCGCGTATACCACGCCGACTCGATCTCCTCCATGGGGTCGGCGCTCGGGCGGAACGTCCCCTCCGCCGTGCCGAAAACGCAGACCGTGCGCTCGTCACCGATGCCGACCGTGCACGCCGCCGGCGGCAGCACGTGCGTGATGGCCGTCAGGCGCAGGCCGGTCTCCTCGCGCAGCTCGCGGCGGGCCGCCTGTTCGGGCGTCTCCCCCGGCTCGATGAGGCCGCCGGGCAGGCCGTAGATGCGCTGGCCGAGCTCCATGCGAAACTCGTGGATGAGCGCGATGTGCTCGCGCGTAGCGTCCGTGAGCACCATGACGACCGCGTCCGTGCGGTGGTGCTGCAGGTGCTCGAGCGAGTCGATATTCCGGTCGCGGCTGACCATCTCATACGTGCGCGGGCAGCCGGTGCGGTCGATATAGTGCAGGTCGTAGCGGTGCAGGAACGCGCCGCCGTCCTTCTTTTCAATGTCAACGAATTGCAATGCGGGTCGCCTCTCTGGTCATGATAGCTTAGGATACCACGTTTTGCGCCGGGGTACAACCGGAAATGATAATAGATCAGCCGCTGTCCTTTGACAGCGGCTGATCTGTTGGGGGAAGAAAGAAAGGGAGGATGCGGGGCAGGCCGACCGGCCGCGCCCAGTATGAGGATACCACACCTTTCTTAAAAAATCATGAGTGTCAGCCGGTCTCCGGCAGCGGCAGAATGCCGTGCGCGAGCTTGAGCTGCAGCACGCGCAGCACGCTCGCATCGAGCGCATCGGCCGTGAGCGTGCCGTCTGCGAGCGCCTGCTCCACGGCCGCGACCGCACCGGGCACGTCGCTGATCTCAAGCAGCATGTCGTTGCCGGCGGCGAGGGCGCGCACGGCCTTCTCCCCGTCGGTATACTGCGCGAGGGCCTGCATCTGCAGCCCGTCCGTGACGATGACGCCGCGGAAACCGAGGTCATAGCGCAGCAGGTTCGTGACGAGCTTGTGCGAGAGGGACGCGGGCGCATCGTCCATCGTCGGCACGGTCAGGTGGCCGACCATGACCATGTCCGCCCCGGCGGCGATGCCGGAGACGAAGGGCTTGAGGTCCTCCTGCCGCAGCTGCGGGAGCGTCTTATCGACCGTGGCGGCGCCGTTGTGCGAGTCCGTGGCCGTACTGCCGTGGCCGGGGAAATGCTTCAGACAGCAGATGACCCCGGCGTCACGAAAGCCGTGCACGGCGGCGGAGACGAGCGTGGCCGCCTCGTCATAATCATCGCTGTAGGCGCGGTCGCCGATGGCGTTGCTGCGCTTGTTCGTCCAGACATCGGCCACGGGCGCAAAGTCGGTGTTGAAGCCGTAGGCCGCGATGTCGTGCGCGAGGGTCTGGGCATTGTCATACGCGCCCTGCGTGCCGAGACTGCGGTAGCTGTACATGCTGTTTAATTTCGTCGTGCCGACGGTGTTCATCAGGCGCGCGACGCGGCCGCCCTCCTCATCCACGGTGACGAGCGGGGCCGCGGCGCAGGCAGATGAGAGCGCGGACGTGAGCGCCCGGAGCTGCTCGCCGGAGGTCATGTTGCCCGCCGAGAGCAGAAAGCCGCCGACCGGATAGTCGCGCAGCGCGGCGGCGAGGTCATCCGTCATGGCCGTAACGGCGCCGCCGTCCGTGAGCGTCTCGGGGTGCACGATGAGCAGCTGGCAGATCTTCTCGCGCGTGCTCATGCCGTCGAGCAGCGTCTGCGCTGCATCCTTCTGGACGGCAGCGGATGTGCGGGGCGTGGGCTCGGGCTGCGCGGCGGTCTGCCCGCGGCGGACACACACGACCACGAGCAGCACCGCCAGCGCCGCGAGCACGAACAGGTAAATGGCCGCGCGCCAGTTTCGCCTTAAAATTTTCCAAAATGCATTCCATCTCATGTCTCCAGTTTACCGCAGCGGCGGTGAAAACGCAACCACATCCCATCGACGCGGCGGACTTGTTTCGTTCACAATTTCGTGCTATAATAATGGTCAAAATTTCGGGGGCGCGTGCTCCCAGACAGGAAGTGCTTTCTTTTATGACAAAAATTGATATTTTCTCCGGTTTTCTCGGCGCCGGCAAGACCACGCTCATCAAAAAACTGATCGCCGAGGCCTACACGGGCGAAAAGATCGTGCTGATCGAAAACGAGTTCGGCGAGATCGCCATCGACGGCGGCTTCCTCAAGGACTCCGGCGTACAGATCAACGAGATGAACTCCGGCTGCATCTG
>ENA-UESJ01001114-UESJ01001114.1-human-gut-metagenome-genome-assembly--contig:-NODE-1114-length-13098-cov-7.597112_pt1 | contig 13098 bp, 9 predicted proteins | sample MGYA00243000_ERZ508001 | MGnify/ENA primary metagenome ERZ508001 (study PRJEB26167, sample SAMN06115479) | human gut metagenome | host: Homo sapiens | place: China:Chongqing | collected 2015-03-03... | reverse complement strand
GACATTGCCTTCAAATACGGCACTTTGTGTGGGCCCGAAGATTGACTATGTAGCTGTTCAGACTTACAATGCTTATACCGGAGAACCTATCACGGTTGTTCTGGCAAAAGCTTTATTGAATGTACACTTCAATGCAAAAGCTGCTGATCTGAAATTGGAGGACTACAAAGCTGGAGATAAACTTGTACCATTTAAAGTGATTGCCGAATACAAAGGCACTGATCTTGTTGGTATGGAATATGAGCAGTTGATTCCTTGGGTGAAACCGGTTGAGGTATCCGAAGATGGCAACTGGAAGCCTAGTGATAAGGCTTTCCGTGTGATACCGGGTGATTATGTTACTACAGAAGATGGTACAGGTATTGTTCACATTGCACCTACATATGGTGCAGACGATGCGAATGTGGCACGTGCTGCAGGAATCCCGTCATTGTTCATGATTAATAAGAAAGGCGAAACTCGTCCGATGGTGGATTTAACTGGTAAATTCTATCTGTTGAATGAGCTGGATGAGAATTTCGTAAAAGAATGTGTTGATGTAGATAAATACAAAGAATATCAGGGTGCATGGGTGAAAAATGCTTATGATCCTCAATTTATGGTGGATGGCAAATACGATGAGAAAGCTGCGCAAGCTGCCGAATCTTTGGATATTGTCATTGCCATGATGATGAAAGCAGACAACAAGGCTTTCAAGATAGAAAAGCATGTTCACAACTATCCGCACTGTTGGCGTACAGACAAACCGGTGCTTTATTATCCGTTGGATAGCTGGTTTATCCGTTCTACCGCTTGCAAGGAGCGAATGATGGAATTGAATAAAACCATCAACTGGAAACCGGAATCTACCGGAACCGGCCGTTTCGGCAAGTGGCTGGAAAATCTGAATGACTGGAACCTTAGCCGTTCTCGTTATTGGGGTACTCCATTACCTATCTGGCGTACAGAAGATAATACGGATGAGATATGCATCGAATCTGTAGAAGAACTTTATAATGAAATCGAGAAATCGGTAGCTGCCGGATTTATGAAATCCAATCCATACAAGGATAAAGGTTTCGTGCCGGGTCAATATTCGGAAGAAAATTATGATAAGATTGATCTTCACCGTCCTTATGTAGACGACGTCATATTGGTATCGAAAGACGGCAAACCGATGAAGCGTGAATCAGACTTGATTGATGTATGGTTCGATTCGGGTGCTATGCCATACGCGCAGATCCATTATCCGTTCGAAAATAAAGAACTGTTGGATAACCGTCAGGTATATCCGGCTGACTTTATCGCGGAAGGAGTAGACCAGACTCGTGGTTGGTTCTTTACCTTGCATGCTATCGCTACCATGGTATTTGACAGCGTGTCCTACAAAGCTGTTATCTCTAACGGTTTGGTACTCGATAAGAACGGTAACAAGATGTCCAAGCGTTTGAATAACGCTGTCGATCCGTTTACTACGATTGAAAAGTATGGTTCCGACCCGTTGCGTTGGTACATGATTACCAATTCTTCTCCGTGGGATAACCTGAAATTTGACGTTGAAGGAGTGGAAGAGGTTCGTCGTAAATTCTTCGGTACCTTATATAATACGTATTCATTCTTTGCGCTTTATGCGAATGTAGACGGATTTGAGTATAAAGAAGCGGATGTACCGATGGCAGAACGTCCGGAGATCGACCGCTGGATCTTGTCTGTATTGAATACATTGATAAAGGAGGTAGATACATGCTATAATGAATATGAACCGACAAAGGCAGGACGTTTGATTTCTGATTTTGTGAATGATAATTTGTCCAACTGGTATGTTCGCCTGAATCGTAAACGTTTCTGGGGTGGTGAATTTACACAGGATAAATTGTCTGCTTATCAGACATTGTACACTTGTCTCGAAACAGTTGCCAAACTGATGGCTCCTGTATCTCCGTTCTATGCAGACCGTCTGTATACTGACTTGATTACAGCAACAGGACGCGACAATGTAGTTTCTGTCCATCTTGCCGAATTCCCGAAATATCAGGAAGAAATGATAGACAAGGAACTGGAAGCCCGCATGCAAATGGCACAGGATGTTACATCTATGGTGTTGGCATTGCGCCGCAAGGTGAATATCAAGGTACGCCAACCGCTGCAATGTATCATGGTTCCGGTGGTAGATGAAGAGCAGAAAGCTCATATCGAAGCTGTGAAGAACCTGATTATGAATGAAGTGAACGTAAAAGAAGTCAGATTCGTTGATGGTGCAGCCGGTGTATTGGTGAAAAAAGTGAAATGTGACTTTAAAAAGCTAGGCCCGAAATTTGGCAAGCAAATGAAAGCAGTAGCCGCTGCGGTTGCAGAAATGTCACAGGAAGCCATCGGTGAATTGGAGAAAAACGGAAAGTATACATTAAACCTGGATGGTGCGGAAGCTGTTATTGAAGCATCAGATGTCGAGATCTTTAGTGAAGATATTCCGGGATGGTTGGTTGCCAATGAAGGCAAACTGACAGTAGCGCTTGAAGTGACTATTACTGAAGAATTGCGTCGCGAGGGTATTGCCCGTGAACTGGTGAACCGTATTCAGAATATACGTAAGTCAAGCGGCTTCGAGATTACAGACAAAATAAAAATAACAATCTCGAAAAATACGCAAACAGATGATGCGGTAAATGAATATAATACTTATATTTGTAACCAGGTTTTAGGCACATCTCTTGAACTTGTAGATGAAGTGAAAGACGGAACAATGCTGGAGTTTGACGACTTCTCATTGTTTGTGAACGTGATAAAAGACTAATACTATATTGATTAACCTTTTAAAATTGTAAAGTTATGGCAGAAAAGACTAGATATTCGGATGCGGAACTCGAGGAATTCCGTGCCATTATTATGGAGAAACTGGAATTGGCACAACGTGACTATGAACAGTTGAAGAAAAGTTTGATGGGACTGGACGGCAATGATACCGACGATACATCTCCTACGTATAAAGTATTGGAAGAAGGAGCTAATACGCTCTCCAAGGAAGAAACGACCCGACTGGCACAACGTCAGCTGAAGTTTATCCAAGGATTACAAGCTGCTTTGGTACGTATTGAGAATAAAACGTACGGCATTTGCCGTGAAACCGGAAAGTTGATTCCGGCAGAACGTCTGCGTGCTGTTCCTCATGCTACATTAAGCATTGAAGCAAAGAACAGTGGTAAAAAATAACAGATAGCAAGTAGGCTACAGGTAACGAGCTACAAGTAGCTGCGCAAAGTTTACGCACGGCACTTGTAGCTCGTTATGTTTAATTTATAATGAACGCATGAAGAAACTATTCACGAAGGGAACAATCGCTCTGATCGTTATCTTTTCCGTATTGATTATTGACCAGATCATCAAGGTCTGGATTAAAACTCACATGTACTGGCATGAAAGCATACGTGTGAACGATTGGTTTTATATCTATTTCACCGAAAACAACGGGATGGCTTTCGGTATGGAAATCTTCGGCAAGTTATTCCTGACAACATTCCGCATTGTTGCGGTAGCATTGATAGGGTGGTATCTCTATAAAATCATAAAGAAAGGGTTCAAAACAGGTTATATCGTCTGTGTGGCTCTTATTCTGACCGGTGCTTTGGGGAACATCATAGATAGCGTGTTCTATGGAGTTATTTTCAATGAAAGCACTCATTCGCAGATTGCCAGTTTCATGCCCGAAGGTGGTGGATATTCTGACCCGGGAATTGATGTTGGATATTATGTGGTTGATGCCATGTATGATTTTGATAAGGCTGAGGAATTCATAAGGGAATATCTTCAGGAAGAATATAATGAGACAACTAGATTTCATTATATGGCATATGTTGCTATTATTGCATACTATTGGTTTGTATGGGCTATGTACAGGGAATCATGTGGTGCAGATATGGGAGAGGCATTGGAGAACTGGCGGGACATGGCAGTTAAATATGCTGAGTACCTTTTGAAATAAATAATATTAAAAGGATACTGTATTATGTAAAAATACCTTTCAATAATTAATAATAAGTGGTATGATTAATTATTATGTTGGGTGACTCTGACACAATCAATAAAAGCTTCAAAAGAGGAGCCATTTATGGAAATATTATCGACAGCCTTAGGTTATGTAATGAATTTTTGTTACAAATTACTGCATGATTATGGATTGGCAATTATATTATTCACTCTGATAAGTAAGATTGTTCTCTTACCTGTATCTATCTGGGTTCAGAAGAATTCTATCAAAATGGTAAAGATGCAGCCGGATATTAACAGAATTCTTATTAAGCATTATGGGGATAAGGATGAGATAGCAGAGGAACAGTCTAAGCTTTATAAAAAAGAAAAGTATAATCCGCTGGCTTCACTCATACCACTTATCATTCAGATAATTTTATTGCTTGGAGTTGTAGAGGTTATTAAAGCAGGCATAAGTGCAGGTGAAATAGACATGAAGTTCTGCGGCTATGACCTTACATGGATTACTACAAAACAGTGGGGATTATCAATCATAACACCAATTATAGCAGGTGTCTCAGCATGGCTTTTATGTGTTGCACAGAATGCAAGTAATGTATTACAGGCAGAACAGAGTAAGCTTAATAAGTATGGTATGATGATATTTTCAGTAGGTTTGTCGTTATATTTAGGATGTTTTGTATATGCAGGAGTAGCTCTTTACTGGACTGCAAGCAATATATTTGCAATTCTTCAGTTATATCTTCTTAACTGGGCTATTAATCCTAAGAATTACGTTGATTATGAGGCTCTTGAGGAAACAAAGAAAGAACTTGCGGAGATTGAAGCCCTTGGTACGAAAAAGGGTAAAAGAAACAAAGAAGATATTAAGAGAGAAAAGGCCGATTATAAAAAGTTTTTCTCCGTTGTTAATAAACATCTTGTATTCTATTCAGAGGGTTCAGGCTTCTATAAGTATTTTAAAGGGATAATTGAATACATACTTAATAATACCAATATTACAATTCATTATGTAACAAGTGATCCTGATGATCAGATATTCAGAATTGCCGAAAAAGAAAGTAAGATTAAACCTTATTATATAGGGGAAAAGAAACTTATAACACTTATGATGAAGATGGATGCAGACGTTGTTGTTATGACTATGCCTGATATTGAGAATTATCACATTAAAAGAAGTTATATCAGAAAAGATATTAATTATGTTTATGTTCCTCATGGCATGGACAGCCTTAATATGACAATGCGAACTGGCTCAATGGATCATTATGACTCTGTATTATGTACAGGAAAGATTCAGAAAGAAGAAATAGAAAAAACAGAAGAAGTGTATAATCTTCCTAAGAAGGAGCTTGTTGAGTGGGGATATTCATTGCTTGATGAGATGCGTGAGGATTATGAAAAGATGCCAAAGAAGGAAAATGATATTAAGTCAATACTTATTGCTCCATCATGGCAGAAAGATAATATTGTAGACAGCTGTCTTGAGGACATACTTGATAATCTTAAGGGACATGGTTATAAGATTACAGTCCGACCACACCCACAGCATGTAAGACATATGCCTGAGAAGATGGAAGGACTTAAAGAAAGATATAAGGATGATACAGATATAGAGATTCAGACTGATTTTTCATCAAACAGTACTGTTTTTGAGGCAGATCTTATGATTACAGACTGGTCAGGTATAGCATATGAATATGCTTATACTACATGTAAACCGGTTCTTTTCATTGATACACCAATGAAGATAATGAATCCTGAATACAAAAAGATTGGAATTGAGCCACTTAATATATGGATGAGATATGAAATCGGGCGTGTACTTAAGCTTGATGAAATTGATAAGACAGCTGATACAGCAGCAAAGATGCTGGCAGCTTCTGATACATATAAGGACAGCATAGACCGATTTGTTAAAGAATATGTGTATAATCTTGGCAGTAGTGCTTCGGTTGGAGCTAAATATATTATTCAGGAAATTCAAAAAGCAATTAAAAGACATAAGGAACAAGAGTAACGTCAGATTATAGGAGGGGATTATGCAGGCAATTATTTTAGCAGCAGGAATGGGAAAGCGTTTAAAGGAACTTACCCAGAATAATACCAAATGTATGGTAAAGGTTAATGGAGTATCGCTTATAGACAGGCTTTTGCATCAGCTTGAGAAACAACATCTCTCAAGAATAGTGATTGTTGTGGGCTATGAAGGACAGAAGCTGATTGATTATATAGCGACATTGGGAATTAAGACACCAATTTCATATGTTGACAATGCGGTATATGATAAGACAAACAATATTTATTCACTTGCACTGGCAAAGAATTATCTTATGGAAGAAGATACTCTGCTTTTTGAATCAGATGTAATTATTGATGATTCTGCAATTGATGAACTTGTAAAAGATCCGAGAGATACACTTGCCATGGTAGATAAATATGAGAGCTGGATGGATGGTACATGTGTAAAGCTTGACGAATATGATAATATTGTTGCATTTGTTCCAGGAAAGAGTTTTGATTTTAAGGAAAAAGAGGAATACTATAAAACTGTAAATATCTACAAATTCAGCAAACATTTTTCACAGGATATATATGTTCCTTTCCTTGAGGCATATTGTAGTGCGTTGGGAGAAAATGAATATTATGAACAGGTTCTTAGAGTTATAACAATGCTGGATACACCTGGAATTAAAGGTATGAGATTATCAGGTCAGAAATGGTATGAAATAGATGATGAACAGGATCTTGATATAGCAACAACACTTTTTGCTCCAGATGATGAGACAAGAATTAACCTTATGCATAAAAGATATGGAGGATTCTGGAGATATCCGGGATTGTTGGATTTCTGTTATCTTGTTAATCCTTATTATCCGCCTAAAAAGCTTAAGGATGAACTGCGTGCAAGCTTTGATACACTTTTGACAGAATATCCTTCAGGTATGGGAGTTAATTCTTTACTTGCAGCTAAGAATTTTGGTGTCCACAAAGACAACATAATAGTTGGAAATGGAGCAGCAGAACTTATTAAGTCACTTATGGAGAGTTTTTCTGGAAAGACAGGCGTTATCAGACCTACATTTGAAGAATATCCTAACAGATATGCTGTTGAAGACGAAGTGGTATTTACACCGTCAAATGATAATTATACATATTCAGTTGAAGAACTGATAGAGTTCTATACATGCAACAAAGTAGATAATATTATTATTATTAATCCTGATAATCCATCTGGTAATTACCTGAAAAAGGAAGAGATTATAAGGTTAATAAAATGGACAGACAGTCAGGGAATAAAGCTGGTGGTTGATGAGTCGTTTGCTGATTTCTCAGATGAACCGGATAATTCTCTTATAGAACAGAAATTTATCGAAACATATAGCAGATTATATGTTATGAAAAGTATATCTAAATCATACGGTGTACCGGGGCTGAGGCTTGGAATCCTTGTTTCTTCAGATACAGAAACGATTGCAGCAATGAAAAAAGATGTTGCAATATGGAATATTAATTCATTTGGTGAGTATTATCTTCAGATTGCAGAAAAGTATAAGAAAGATTATGCGGCTGCAATGGACAAATTCCGCGTAGAAAGAAAAAGGTTCTATAATGAACTGGAGCAGATATCTGGTATAAGAGTTATCCCATCACAGGCTAATTATTTTATGATTGAGATAACTAATGGAATGACGGCAAAAGAACTTATGATAAAACTGTTTAAGAATCATTATCTGCTTATAAAGGATCTTACATCAAAAGTACATGATGGAAAACAGTATATAAGAATTGCAATCAGAAATGATGCAGATAACAACAAGATGCTTGAAGCATTAAAAAAGGAATTTAATTAAAACGGAGATAAAAAGTATGTTGACATTATTAAATTTAAATGTAGCAGGTTACATTGACCCATCTGTTATGACTTATGCCATTCAGGCTATTGCCGGAGTGATAATTGCTGTTGGTGCATTTCTTGGTATTTATTTAAGAAAGGCAAAGAAAAAGCTTAATAACAAGCTTGGCATTGATGAAAACAGAAACAAGGAAGTTGAGACAGATGATATCGTTATCAACGAATCAAAATAATAAATGCATTTCCAGGACGCCGTTTTTATACGGCGTCTTTTTCTTGATTTGTTATTGATAAAAGTATAAAATAATATGGCGTTATATCAATAAAAACAGTGAGGTAATTATGAGTAACAATACAGATAATAATATGCAGGAAACTAAGCCGGATATATTTGATAAGATTATGCATCTGCCGGGTCTGAGGGTGTTTGAACCATTGTATAAGAAGTATAAGGAAGTACTTTTGTATCTTTTCTTTGGAGTACTTACAACAGTGGTGAGTATAGGTTCATATGCATTCTTTAATGTTGCACTTGGAATTAATGAGCTTATTGCAAATGTTATATCATGGGTGCTTGCAGTACTTTTTGCATTCTTTACTAACAGGATATGGGTGTTTGCAGCACCAACTAAGACTGTGGAAGAATTTATGAAACAGTTGGTTTCATTTGCAGGTGGAAGAGTATTAACTCTTGTAATTGAGGAGATAATTCTTCTTGTATTCATTACAATGCTGCATTTCAACAGTATGTTAATAAAGTTTATTGCGCAGGTAGTTGTAATTATACTTAATTATGTTATAAGCAAGCTGCTTGTATTCAGAAAAGATAAGAGTAAGAAGTAAAAGGAGAAGGTAATGGAAAAGAATGTATTAGAGTTTCTTGAAAACTCACAGAGAATGTATGGGGAAAAGACAGCGTGTGCGGACATGAATAATGAACTTACATACACACAGCTTATGAATCAGGCAAAGTTCATAGGAAGCTGTCTCTCACTTAAGATTAAGCCTACACAGGGAGTTCCTGTGTATATGGATAAGACATGTAATACATTATCTTTATTTATGGGAATTGTGTATGCAGGCGGATATTACTGTATGCTTGATACAACTCATCCGGTTGAGAGAATTAATCTTATATTAGATACGATTCAGGCAGATATTCTTGTTGTAGATAATAAGTCAGCCAAGAAAGCAGAAAAGCTCGGCTTTCAGGGTGAGATTATTAATCTTGATGAATTACTCGAAGAGTATGACGGACAGGTGTTGGATTCAGAGGCTCAGGAAAGACTGGCAAAGATAAGAGAACAGGCACTTGATACAGATCCATTGTATTCAATATTTACATCAGGTTCGACAGGCGTTCCTAAAGGAGTTATTGTTAATCATCGTTCAACAATAGATTTTATTGACTGTTTTACAGAAACATTTGGAATTACTAATGAGGATGTTATAGGTAATCAGGCACCTTTTGACTTTGATGTATCAGTTAAGGATATATATTCAAGTTTAAAGACAGGTGCAACCTTACAGCTTATTCCTAAGATGTGCTTCTCATTTCCAACCAAGCTGCTTGATTTCCTTGATGACAGAAAGGTTACAACTATTATATGGGCTGTATCAGCGTTATGTATTGTAACAACTCTTAATGGATTCGAGTATAAGAGACCATCTTCACTTAACAAGATTATGTTCAGCGGAGAGGTTATGCCTATAAAGCATCTTAATGCATGGAGAGTGCAGTACCCGGATGCAATGTTTGTTAATCTTTATGGACCAACAGAGATAACATGTAATTGTACATATTATATTATTGACAGAGAGTTTGGCCTTGACGAGAAGCTTCCGATGGGAAAGCCATTTGCAAATGAAAGAGTATTCCTGTTAGATGATGAGGATAAGCTTGTTGATGCAGGCAGACCAGGCGAGTTAGGAGAAATATGTGTATCTGGAACAGCTGTAACTATGGGGTATCTGCGTAATCCTGAAAAGACAGCAGCAGCATTTGTACAGAATCCTCTTAATGACAGATATCTGGAAACTATATACCGCACAGGTGATCTTGGTTACTATAGTGAAGATGGTGAACTTTTCTTCTCATCAAGAAAGGACTTCCAGATTAAGCATATGGGACACAGAATCGAGCTTGGCGAAATTGAGACATACATGAATGCTATAGAGGGACTCCTTAGAAGCTGCTGTATATTTGATACAGATGAGAATAAGATTCTCGGATTCTTTGAGATAGAAGGAGCAAGTGAGCTTGACAGAAAGGGCGTAACACATGCCCTCAAAGATAAAGTGCCACAGTGGATGATTCCAAATGTGCTTGTTAAGGTGGGAACAATGCCGCTTACTAAGAATGGTAAAATTGACAGAAAAGAACTTATGAAGATATATAAAGAACAGGAGGCATAGGATGTTAGGAGTTAATGAATTAAAAGAGATTGCCATAAAATGTGGAACACCATCGTATATATTTGACACAGATGAGCTATGTGCAAGGATTGATGCCATGCAGCAGATTCTAGGATGTGGAGTTACAGTGTGTTATGCAATGAAGGCGAATCCGTTTCTTATAAGCGTGCTTGACAAGAAGCTTGATAAATTCGAGGTATGTTCTCCAGGTGAATTTGCGATATGCGAAAAAGAGGGCATAAACAGGGAGAAGATAGTTCTTTCGGGTGTTAATAAGGAAAAGAAAGATATCCTCTACACGATGAAGACAGGTGCTGTTGGAATCTACACAGTGGAATCGCTTAACCAGCTTGAACTTATCAATTCATGTGCAGTTGAGTGTGGCATTAAGGTTAAGGTTCTTATAAGAGTTACCAGCGGCAACCAGTTCGGTATTAATGAGCGTCAGGTGTATGAGATTGCTGATAGAAAGGATGAACTTAAGGGAATTATCATAGAGGGAATCCAGTGCTATTCGGGAACACAGAAGAAAAAATTAAGCCAGATAGAAGCTGAGGTAGTATGGTTACAGGCAATAGCACATACATGTGAGGCTGAACACGGTGTTAAGCTTAAAGAGATTGAGTATGGTCCTGGTCTGTCAGTTGATTACTTTGTTACAGACAAATGTGATGCCATGAATACTGATTTTGACGAGCTTAAAGAGTTTGCTGTGATGATTAAAGAAATGTCCGAAAAATTCAATGTTACTCTTGAGATGGGGCGATATATTGCAGCTACCTGTGGAGTTCTTATAAGCAGAATTGCTGATATGAAGATGAATGACACAACAAGATATGCAATTATTGACAGCGGAATTAATCATATTAATTATTATGGACAGGCTATGGCTATGAAGAAACCAAGATGTGAATTCATTCCAATGGAGTACACAGAAGGGTTTGCTGATGGTGCAGATCATGAGGTCGAAGTGTATTCACAGGGAGTACAGCCATATAATATATGCGGTTCATTATGTACAGTTGGCGATGTAATTGTTAAGAATCTTGAATTAAAGGATGCTAAGATTGGCGATATGATAGCATTTTATAATATTGGTGCATATTCTGTCACAGAGGGAATTTATCTTTTCTTAAGCCGCAGAATGCCGGCAATTGTTATGTATTCAAAGAAGAATGGCTACAGGATTATTAGAAATCCAGTGGACACTTTTTTAATAAACAGTGTTAGTACACAATAATTTTACAATTTTGTTACAAAATATGATTGACTATATGTGAATGAGAAGATAGAATGTTTTCTGTTCACAGATGTGTGATTAATAATTTTTTTGCGAGGTTTATTATGGATCAGTTATTAGACATTTTGAATGAAATTAACAGTGATGTGGATTATGAAATTTGTGATACTCTTATCGATGATGGTATATTCAGCTCATTTGATATTGTATCACTTGTTGGTGAGTTAAACGATGCATTTGACATTGATATCACACCAGTTGATATAGTACCTGAGAACTTTAATTCAGCAGAAGCTATGTGGGAGATGATTCAGCGTCTGCAGGATTAATCCGGAAAGCGGGGTAAAATAATATGTCACTAGTTTCTACCGGATTTCTGGTATTTTTATTAGTGGGAGTAATTGTATATTATCTTATACCTAAGAAGGCACAGTGGGCATGGCTTTTGATATTAAGCTATGCCTACTATTTATGTTCGGGATATAAGACTGTTGTGTTCATATTACTTACAACAATCGTTACTTTCATATCAGGAATCCTTTTAGAGAGAACAGAGGATAATCTTGACAAGAGCCTTAAAGCAGATGGGCTGGCAAGAGAAGATAAAAAGGCTTTAAAAGAAAAGGCAAAGATATATAAGAAAAGAGTTGTAGTACTTGCTCTTCTTCTGGTATTTGGTGTGCTTGCAGTTGTTAAGTACCATAATTTTGCGATTGAGAACGTCAATGGCATAATTAAGGCTTTTGGTGGCAATGGCAGGATATCAACATTTACACTGCTTCTGCCACTTGGAATATCCTTCTATTCATTCCAGTCAATATCATATGTTATTGATGTGTACAGAGGTAAAGTAAAGGCATGTAATAACATTTTTAAATACGCCTTGTTTGTTTCGTATTTTCCGCAGATAACCCAGGGACCTATCGGAAGATACGACAGGCTTGCACCACAGTTTCTGGCAGAGCATAAGTATGATCTTGCAGTTATCCAGCATGGATTGCAGCGGATGGCCTGGGGACTTTTCAAAAAGTTTATTATAGCTGACCGTGCCGGAGTCGTGTCTGATCTGGTGTTTAATAATCCCGGTCAGTATCATGGAATATATGTAATAATAGGTGTTCTTGCGTATTGTGCACAGCTATACGGAGATTTTGCCGGTGGAATAGATATGGTTATGGGTGCTTCCGAGATGTTTGGAATCCACCTGGATGATAATTTCAGGCAGCCATTCTTCTCTCATTCTATTGGAGAGTTCTGGCGCAGATGGCACATAACACTTGGTACATGGATGAAGGATTATGTGTTTTATCCATTCAGCTTAAGTAAAGCTATGAATAAGCTGGGTAAGTTCTTCAAGAAACACAGCAAAACAAGATTTGGTAAATATATGGCGAAGGCATTGCCTATCTGTCTGGCAGATTTACTCATATTCTTTATTGTAGGTGTATGGCATGGAGCAGCATGGAAGTATATCGTATATGGTATGTACAATGGTATAATCATGAGCTTTAGCAGTATTATGGCACCTGTTTATGAAAAAATGTTTAAAATAACTCATATTAATAAGAATGCACGCTGGTACAGAGGATGGCAGATAATAAGAAAATTTATACTTGTTAAT
>ENA-UESJ01001110-UESJ01001110.1-human-gut-metagenome-genome-assembly--contig:-NODE-1110-length-13145-cov-7.811601_pt1 | contig 13145 bp, 8 predicted proteins | sample MGYA00243000_ERZ508001 | MGnify/ENA primary metagenome ERZ508001 (study PRJEB26167, sample SAMN06115479) | human gut metagenome | host: Homo sapiens | place: China:Chongqing | collected 2015-03-03... | reverse complement strand
GCGCAGTGCTTTTCGCCAAAAATGCATCCTAACGCAACGGCTAATGCAGCGAAAAAGCGAAACCAGACTGGGACGCTTGCGATTGCATCTACAATAGGCTGCAAACGCTCAAATGCGCTTGACATATCAAGCATCTCTAATCCTGTTATTTCAACCATAAATTTATCCAAGTGAGGCACAACCTGTTCAAGGAACGTTGATTCTCCAAACCAGCTCAGCACGCCTTCCACCAGCCCTTGCAGTGCAATAGCGGATGATACAACGCTTCCCATAGAACAGAGCGCCCCGACAAAAGGTTTGTAGCCGCATGGAATTGTTGTAATAGAAGTAAATGCCGTTAAAGCATTGATAGTTGGGTAAAAGAAGAATCCAAAGACAGGAATGCCTAACGCGAGCATTAACAGAATTTCCCATCCGTTTGTACCTTTCGGACTCGTGAGTTCCCCAATAATTCCGCAAACTACCAAAACACCTGCAGCTCCAGCTGTAATAATCAACGGAAGCGCAGGATTCCAGCTTTCGCCCTCATGTTTCACACTCACCCAGTTTGCAACAATTCCAATGCCGGCAGCCAGCAGCAAAATCCACCAATTCGCACTTTCCATCAGCGCCATTGTAAGACCTATTGGTGCAAGAATCCACGACATGGAGAGTTCTGCCCCTATCAGCAATGCCAAAACAATCAACAGGATGCATACAAACACCAATCCGCTTCCATCAACTTCCGGCACCAGTTCAATCAGAATGTACATCCTCTATTTCTCCCCTATCCGCCTAATAAATTCGCTCCGGGGGCAAAACGTGCTGCCTTGCACCCGGAGCGTTGTCTTTGGTATGCGAAATTTTATTGCAGGTCGCGGTAACGGTAGTACGTCACTTCGTAGCTGTCCTGCTCATAGCTGACCGTTTCGTTCCACCAGTAGTTTTCATAGCGCTGATGTCCATCCGCCGTTCCGTTCTTAGAAAGTGGTTCATAGCTGCTCATGTATTCCCAATTCCCAGTACCCGCCTTATAGTTGGAACCCGTATACTCAGCATAGGAATAGTACCATTTGTTGTAGCCTGTGTTATAGTAGTGCCAGCGGGAGTAATGGTACACAGGAATCGAGTACGTTTCCGTCTCCACCTTCGTTTCCACCTGACGGGTGGCGCTGCTGCTGACCGGGGTGGTAGACCATTGCGTCCATGCAGACCACTGCGGCGGCGGGGTCGGCGTCGTTGTAATCGTAGGCGTAGGTCCTTTCGTAATCGGTGGCGTCGTCACAGGCGGATTCGTCACCGGCCGCTTCGTGACGGGCGGCTTCGTCGTCGTGGTGCTTGTGTTGTTCGAGGCGGAATTGCTGCTGATGAGCGCCGTTTTCTCATTCGAGGACAGCTGCCGCCCTTCCTTGGTCGTCGCGGCAACATAGTAGGTATAATTGTAGTTCGCATTTGCCGACGTGTCCTTGTAGGACAGCGCCGAACCGCTGTAAATCAGCTGGAAGTTCTTGTCGTAATTGGTGCGGCGGCGATAGAGGCTGTAATTCGTCGCGCCGCTGACAGTCGTCCACTCCAAGCTAACCGCCTTGCCGCTGACGTTGGCATACAGCGTCGGCGGATAGACCGTCACGGTCGTGTTCGCGTTATTCGGCGCAGACGTAGGCGCCGCTGTCGGGGCAGGTGTCGCCGCCGCGGAAGTCTGCCGACTCCACGCCAGCGCATACAGAATGCGGTTCTGCGCGTCCATGAAGTTCAGGCACTGCTGGTACTGTGCCGCTGCTTCCGCATAGTTTCCTTCATTTTCCGCAATGCGTCCCTTCATGTACGCCGCCCATTCCGCAACGCTGGGAATGTTGACGCCGTTCGCGCGGAGGTTCGTCAGTCGCTCATCAAAGCTCGTGTTGATGACAAGCGCGTCGATATACATCGGAATCAGCGTGTAGTTATTAGCCGACGCGTCCGCAAGCCCCAGCGTGTAGTAATAGAAGGCGTTGCTGCCCTCGTAATTTCCAAGTTTCTGGAAATCTTCCGCCAGCGTCGTAATGTTCACCGAATCATCCTGCAGGTTCATCAAGTAACGTTCCAGCCGCGAAAGCGCGTCCTGATACCGCCCCGCAATCGTCCCCTGCGTTTCCGCAAAGACAACGCCCGTCAGCACCAAAGCCAGCGCCACCATAGCCGCTACCAAGCGTGAGAATCTTTTCATTTCCTTTTCCTCCTTTTTCCTTCCGCCCATTTTGCGATTTTTCTCTGCCGTGATCCGCTTCCCCAGACTGCACTCCGGACGCATAGCGGTGCAGGCTGCGTCCGGAGCGTGTCTTTTGTGGGGCGGAAAGCAAACCGCAATAAGTGGAAGGGGGGCGGGCTTTCCGCGGCAGGCGTCGTGTAACCGGTGTATTCGATGCCTGTCCCGAATTTCTTCGGCATTTTTAGCATACCACGAAGCGCGGTTGCATGGTAGTCCACTTTTTCGCGATTTTCTGCCACTTTTCCAAAAACGACAAACACCCCCGCACCACGTTCGGCGCGGGAGTGCAAGGAAACATCAGAAATTACGGGACATATCGTACTTGGAATAGAACTCTTTGCGGAAATCAAGGAAGCAGTCGTTGGCGATGGCTTCGCGAATCTGCTCCATCAGGTGGATCAGGAAGCGCAGGTTGTGAATCGACGCAAGCCGTCCGCCAGTGATTTCGCCCGCCTTGAGCAGATGGCGCACATACGCGCGGGAGAAATGCTGGCAGGCGTAGCAGTCGCATTCGGCGTCAATCGGGCCGAAATCGTGCGCGTACTGCGCGTTCTTGACGACGACGCGCCCCTTGCTCGTCAGCACCGTGCCGTTGCGGGCGATTCGCGTCGCCAGCACGCAGTCGAACATATCCACGCCGCGCAGCACGCCTTCCAGCAGGCAGTCCGGCGTACCGACGCCCATCAAGTAGCGCGGCTTGTTGACCGGCATGTACGGCGCGATTTCATCCAGCATCTCGTACATCACGGGCTTGGGTTCACCGACAGACAATCCGCCGATGCCGTAGCCGATGAAGTCCATATCCGCCAGCGTCTTTGCGCTCTCAATGCGCAGATCCTTGTAGAACGCGCCCTGCACGATGCCAAACAACGCCTGATCTTCCTTCGTGTGGTGCTTCTTGCAGCGCTCCGCCCAGCGGTGGGTGCGCTCCATGTTGATTTTCGCGGTGTTGTAATCGCAGGGGTACGGGCTGCACACGTCAAACGCCATGCAAATATCCGACCCCAGCTTCTGCTGGATATCCATCGACTCTTCCGGCCCGATGAAGTGGCGCGAGCCGTCCAGATGGCTCTGGAACGTCACGCCCTCCTCCTTAATCGTGCGGATGCCGGCAAGCGAAAATACTTGGAATCCGCCGCTGTCGGTCAGAATCGGCTTGTGCCAGTCCATGAAGTTGTGCAGGCCGCCCGCCTCCTGCACGAGGTCTTCGCCGGGGCGCAGGTGCAGGTGGTAGGTGTTCGACAGCAGAATCTGCGTGCCGATTTCCTCCATCTCGCGGGGCGTCATGGCTTTCACGCACGCTGCCGTGCCGACGGGCATGTAAATCGGCGTTTGAATGTCGCCGTGCGGCGTATGCAGCACGCCCAGCCGCGCGCCAGACTGCTTGCAAATGTGCTTGAGTTCATAGGAAAAAGGTTGTGTCACGGCTCAATTCCTCCGTTGTCCGGGATGTCGGGGTTCAAAATCGCTTCGGCAGAGTTGTTGAAGCGGATGGCCATATCGGTCAGTTCTTCAGCGTAGCAGTTCCAAATGGAGCCGCACGGAAGGTTCTGGAAGGTCATGATTTCCTTGCGCGTCGGATGCTCGAACACCAGCCGGTAGCCCCACAGGGCAATCTGCTGCCCCGCAATGCCGCGCCCATACTTATTGTCGCCCCACAGCGGCGCGCCCATGTTCGCCATCTGCACGCGGATTTGGTGATTCCGCCCCGTTTGCAGGCGGATGGCACACAGCGCCGTGCCGTTCTTGCGCGCAAGGCACTCGCCGGACAGCATCGCCAGCTGCGCGCCCTTCTCGTCCGCGTCGCAGATTTCGACCTTGTTGAGGTACTCGTTCTTTTTCAGGTAGTCGATGCAGGTGAAGCGGTCTTTCACGCGCCCCTCGACGACGCAGAGGTACTCGCGCCCCATCTCGTGCTCACGCATCTGCGCAGACAGCCGGGACGCCGCCTTGCTCGTGCGCGCAAAGACCATCAGCCCGCCAACCGGGCGATCCAGCCGGTGCACCAGCCCCAGATACACCGCGCCGGGCTTGTTGTACTTAATTTTGATGTACTCTTTGATCTGCGTTAGGATGTCGGTGTCGCCCGTCTTGTCCGCCTGCGAGAGCATATTCGGCGGCTTGACAGCGACGATGACGTGGTTATCTTCATACTGCACGTCGATATTCGCCAGCTGATGCAGCGGGAATTCGTTCATTTGGCCGACCACCTTCCGCTTGCGCCGCAGGGCAGCACGCCGCCCGTCGTCACCGGCAGGCAAAGCTCCTGCGCGTCGATGATGCCCCCATGGCGGCTGCTGACGCACTTCATCAGCATATTGCTGAGGACGCTGGCCTGAAAGCCCGTCGTGTAGCTGTTGATGAGGAAGAACAGCGGCTTGTCGGAGAGTACCTTCGCGCTCGTATCGACCAGCCCGAACAGTTCGTTTTCCAGCTTCCACACCTCGCCCGACGGCCCGCGCCCGTAGCTCGGCGGATCCATCAGGATGCCGTCGTAGGTGTTGCCGCGGCGGATTTCCCGCTGCACAAACCGCAGCGCGTCCTCGACAATCCAGCGGCTCCTTTCCTCCGGCAGCTTCGATAACTCGCGGTTCTCCTTGCCCCACTGAATCATGCCCTTCGCGGCATCGACGTGGGTGACGTGCGCGCCCGCCGCCATGCAGGCCAGCGTCGCGCCGCCGGTGTAGCCGAACAGGTTCAGCACGCGGATGTCCTTGCGCCCGCTATTGCGGATGAGGTCGCCCATCCACACCCAGTTCGCCGCCTGTTCCGGGAAAAGCCCCGTGTGCTTGAATCCCGTCGGGCGGACGTAAAACCGCAAATCTTGATGCTGTATCGTCCAGCGTTCCGGCAGACGGGTCAAAAACTCCCACTCGCCGCCGCCCTTTTCCGAGCGGTGATAATGCGCCTGCGCCTGTTTCCACAGCGCCGGGTCTGCCTTGGGCCAAATCGTCTGCGGATCAGGCCGCCGCAAAATGACATTCCCCCACCGTTCGAGCTTCTCCCCGTCGCCCGTATCCAGCACCTCATAATCTTCCCATGTATTCGCTAAAAACATAATAACTCCTTTTAAGAGGCGCAAGGGACTTCGCCCCTGACCCCACCAGAGGCGCTGCCTCTGGACTCCGCAAGGGACTTCGTCCCTTGACCCTTTCGCGCGATTGAGTTGGCTACTCTTTCATACTACGCCCGCGTGTTTATCCGGGAATTTCGCGTCTGCGGACGCGCCCCCTGCTGCATAACTTTGTCATCCACCAATTTTGAGAGGCGCTGCCTCTGGACTCCGCAAGGGACTTCGTCCCTTGACCCTTTCGCGCGATTGAGTTGACTACTCTTTCATACTACGCCCGCGTGTTTATGCGGGGATTTCGCGTCTGCGGACGCGATTTCCCCTGCTTCACAACAATGATGAAGCTATTTTACTGCCCCATGCAGTTAAAATTCTTCATCATCCACCAATCTCGACAAGACATCCCCATTGAGCTGCACCAGCCGCCGCACAACCTCCTGCACATACAGCCTGTCCAGCCCTTCCAGCGCCGGGTCAACCTCCACCGCTTCCCGCAGTGCCGACCAGTCCCCCGTCGCCGCCAAGGCAGCTAAGCGGTTCGTCTCGTCGATGTCCATCATGATTTCCGCCAGCGGCGCAGGCACGCGAATCCCCTGCGGCTGCACCAAGCCGTCCGCCAAATGCAGGTCGCCTTCGATAATCGCGTTCGGCGGCAGCTGCGGCAGTTCCCCGCGATTTTGATGCGCAACCGCCGGAATCACCGCCGTTTCCTTCCGCAGAATCGCCAGCGCAAGGCGAACAGGGCGCGTCGGCGGCGTATCCTTCAATAGCATCAGCTGCGCCGTCATGCCGTCGGGCGTTTTGGCCCCCTCGTGACCAATCGTGTTCATGTGGGCAATGCGCTCTTTGCGCTTCTCGATGCTTTCGCCGAACGTCGGGTTCTCTTCGGGGATGTAGTCCTCCTCCGCCGCCAGGAACTCCGCATGGCGCACCACGTCGCCCACGGCAATCGCGTCGTACCAGCCCAGCCAGCGATGCGTCAGGCGGCCGAGCTTGTCCTCCTCCGCCATCTGCCGAAGCGCGGGAATCAAATCAACATTCTTGCCCTTTTCGCGCAGGGACACGAGGAACGAGAAGCCCGGCAGTCCCGCCGTGACCGCCTCGACCGCATCCTCCTTGCGGAAAAGCGCCTTTGCCAGCCGCGGTACGGTGTTTCCGCGATAGGCGGCATCATCCAGCCCATACGCCTGAAAACCCGCGCCGAGGAACAGCTGCGTCGTGCGGGCGACGGGCTGCCCCAGCGTCACGACAATCGCTTTCGGGCAGGCGGAGCGCATATTGCGGCACAAATCCAGCACCGCTTCGCCCTGCCGGAGCGTATGCAGCAGCCCCTCAATGCCGCCGTGGACGCGCGCCTGATCGCTCAGACCGGGGTCATCCTCCTTCACGCCGCCAAGGGCATCCTGATCCTGCTGGAAGCGCGTCGCCGCCATGCAGTCGCCCGCGTAAACGACGCAGTCCGCGCCCATGAGTACTTCCTGCCGATTACCGGAAACGATGACCTGCGCCTTGCGGCCGCTGGCGTAGACGATGGCCTCGGCATAGTGCTGGAGGACATCGCGCATGGCGGCGTTTTTCTCCTCCACCGCGAGAATGCCATCCTCTTTGCCGGCGTAGAGGAAATCGACGAGCAGGAAGGGCAGGTGCATCGGAATATCCTGCCCGATGAAGGCGAACTTAAAAGGCATGGTACAGCCCCGCTTTCTGGATACTTTGACAGTCTATCTTACCATGAAACACGCCAAAAGTAAAGCCCGGAACGATGGTGTTGCGCATCGTTCCGGGGGAAAGAAAGTTTGTTTCGGTTCTTTGGGTGAATTGCTTTTGGGTTCTAACTAACTGGACTTGTCCGCAGCAACCAGAGGGCTTTCCGGTCGCCCTCTGGACTCCTTCGGCGCCGCCACTCTTGGGGTTTCATGTTTCTTTACTGATGCCGGAAGTTTATTCCAGAGCATCTAATCCGAACCGCAGGTTCGCCGGATAAACACGCGGGCATAGCCTGAAAGTGTCACCAACCCAATCGCGCGGAAGGGTCAAGGGAGGAACTCCCTTGTGGGGTCAAGGGGCAACGCCCCTTGCGGAGTCCAGAGGCAGAGCCTCTGGCGCCTCCCCTTACTTGTGCACCCGCACGCCCAGCTTGCAGTCCTGACCGTTGATCGACCAGTCGCGGACGATGAACGTGTCGTCCATCGGGGCGCGCTCGACGACTTCTGCCAGCGTGCCGCGCTTGAGCATATCGACGCCGCTCTCGATGGCGCTCGCCAGCACGTCGCCGCACTCATAGCGCACATCCACGCGGTCGGTCACGTCGAAATCGGACTCCTTGCGCATCGTCTGCACCTTGCTGACGGCTTCGCGGACATAGCCCTCCGCAATCAGCTCCGGCGTCAGATTCGTGTCCAGCACAACCGTCACGCCCTTATCTTCCTGCGCGACGAAGCCCGATTTCTGCATCGGCGAAGTCAGCACATCATCCTTGCCCAGCGTGACCAAAGTGCCGTCAATGTCAAACGACACGGTTTCGCCGCGCTCGAACGCATCGACGACATCGTTGCCATCCATCGTCTGCAGGTGCTGGCCAATCTTGCCCAGCAGCTTGCCGTACTTCGGGCCAAGCGTGCGCATCTGGGGTTTCAGCTGATACGTCGTGAACTCGCGCGCAGACTCGGTGAACACAACTTCCTTCACGTTCAGCTCATCCTCGCACAGCGCCTGATAGCTTTCGGAGAAGGACGCGCCCTTGACGTAGAGCTTCGCGGCGGTTTGACGGGTCTTGATGTTCGCCAGATTGCGGCACGCGCGGCCCAGCTGCACCACTTCCACCAGCGCGTCCATCTGCGCTTCCATATCCGCGTCGATGGCGCTTTCATCCGCCGTCGGGAAGTCGCACAGATGCACGGATTCCGGCGCGCCCGGCACGTTATTGACCACCAGATTCTGATAGATTTCCTCGCTCAGGAACGGAATGAACGGCGCGCAGACCTTACTCAGCGTCACCAGCACATGGTACAGCGTGGTGAACGCGGCGTCCTTGTCCTTCACATCGCCCTTGCCCCAGAAGCGTTCGCGGCCGCGGCGGACGTACCAGTTGCTCAGCTCGTCCACGAAGTCCTGAATCGCCAGGGCGGGCTCGGTCACGCGGTAGTTCCACAGGTCGTCATCGACGCGCTTGATGAGCGTGTTCAGCTTGGACAGAATCCACTTATCCATCAGGCTGAGCTGCTCGTTTTTCAGGTCATGCGCGGTCGGGTCGAAGTTGTCGATATCCGCATACATGGCGAAGAAGGCATACACGTTCTGCAAGGTGGCAAGGAACTTGTTCTGCCCCTCGCGAACCGCCTTTTCGGAGTAGCGGCTGGGCAGCCACGGCGCGGAGGTGGTGTAGAAGTACCAGCGGAGCGCGTCAGCGCCGAACTTGTTCAGCTCGTCAAACGGGCTGACGACGTTGCCCAGATGCTTGGACATCTTGCGCCCCTGCTCGTCCTGCACATGGCCCAGCACGATGCAGTTTTCAAACGGCGCACGGTCGAACAGCAGCGTCGAAATGGCTTCGAGGGTGTAGAACCAGCCGCGCGTCTGGTCGATGGCTTCGGAGATGAAATTCGCCGGGAAGTTCTGCTGGAACTCCTCCTGATGCTCAAAGGGATAGTGCCACTGCGCAAAGGGCATCGAGCCAGAATCGTACCAGCAGTCGATAACCGCCTTGTCGCGCACCATTTCGCCGCCGCACTTTTCGCAGCGGAGCTTTACGGCGTCGATGAAGGGGCGGTGAAGTTCGAGGTCTGCGCCGGGATCTTCAATCGCCATTTCGCGCAGTTCCGCGCGGGAGCCGACGACGTGCATATTGCCGCAGGAGCACTTCCACACCGGCAGGGGCGTGCCCCAGTAGCGCTCGCGGGACAGACCCCAGTCGTGGACGTTCTCCAGCCAAGTGCCCATGCGCCCTTCCTTGATGTTTTCCGGCATCCAGTTGATGGTGCGGTTGTTGCGCACGAGGTTGTCTTTCAGTGCCATCATGCGGATGAACCACGTCGGGCGGGCGTAGTACAGCAGGGGCGTATCACAGCGCCAGCAGAAGGGATAATCATGCGTGAACTGCGGCGCGCTGAACAGCAGCCCGCGCTCCTGCAAGTCCGCCAGCACCAGCGGGTCAGCCTTCTTGACGAACACGCCCGGCCACTTCGTTTCCGCCGTCATGCAGCCCTGCGGATCAACAAAGTTGACGAACGGCACGTCATTTTCGCGGCAGACACGGTTGTCGTCCTCGCCGAACGCCGGGGCAATGTGGACGATGCCCGTGCCGTCGGTCATGGTGACGTAGTTGTCGCAGACGACGAACCACGCCTTCTTGTCCAGCTTGCCGACGGCGAAGTCGAACAGCGGCACATACTCCATGCTCTTGAGCGCTGTGCCGGGCATTTCCGCCAGCACCTCAAACTTCTGCTCCGGGAACACCGACTCCATCAGCGCCTTCGCCATGATGTACACGCGGCCGTCCTCCGCCTTAAAGCGGCAGTAGATGTCGGTCGGGTTCACGCACAGCGCCATGTTCGACGGCAGCGTCCACGGGGTGGTCGTCCACGCCAGCAGGTAGGTGTTTTCCTCGCCCTTGACCGGGAAGCGGACGTACGCGGACGTTTCCTTAACCGTCTTGTAGCCCTGCGCGACCTCGTGGGAGGACAGCGCCGTGCCGCAGCGCGGGCAGTACGGGACAATCTTGTGTCCCTGATACAGCAGCCCCTTCTTCCAGATTTCCTTCAGGCTCCACCATTCAGACTCGATGTAGTCATTCTCATAGGTGATATACGGATGCTCCATGTCCACCCAGTAGCCGACCTGATCGCTCATGACCTCCCAGTCATGCAGGTACTTCCAGACGGACTTCTTGCATTCCTTGATGAACGGCTCGATGCCGTACTGTTCAATCTGCGGCTTGCCGTCCAGCCCCAGCGTCTTTTCGACTTCCAGCTCAACGGGCAGACCGTGGGTATCCCAGCCTGCCTTGCGCAAGACGCTGTACCCCTTCATCGTCCAGTAGCGCGGAATCAGGTCTTTGATGACGCGCGTTTCGATATGGCCGATATGCGGGCGGCCGTTGGCGGTCGGCGGGCCGTCGAAGAACGTCAGCCGCTTTGCGCCGTCGCGGAAATGGAACGAACGGCGAACGATGTCCTTGTCTTTCCACAGCTGGGCGATTTCTTTCTCGCGCGCCGGGAAGTTCAAATCCTTGGCAACCTTGTTGTACATACCATGCACCTCATTCTTGTTGTCTCTGCTGCGGCGCAAACAAAAAAGTCCGCCCCAGCATGAAAATGCACTGGGACGGACGAAAATGCTTTTTGCGATTCATCCGCGGTACCACCCAACTTGACAGGCACGATGCCTATCCGCTCTGTGCAGGCGCACGCACCTGCTTTCTCGATAACGGGAGAACCCGTCTTTCCCTACCCGCTCCGCCAGACTTCCGCCCGCGTCGCTTCGGAAAAGCGCGCTCCGGGGTGATTTGCCATCAGGCAGCCTTGACCGGGCTCACACCCTCCCCGGCTCGCTTTCCAAGGCTTGTCCTGCGCCGTCCCCATCCTTGCGCATTCCCATTCATTATAGCCGCATTTTCCCCTTTTTGCAAGGGGGATTTGCAAATTTTCAAGGGAGGCGCCAGAGGCTCTGCCTCTGGACTCCGCAAGGGAGTTCCTCCCTTGACCCTTTCGCGCGATTGAGTTGTGCTTTCTTCCATAATATATGCGCGTGTTGCGCGGGGATTTCGCGCCTGCAGGCGCAGCCCCCTGCAGCAACCAAAATCCATCCGCAAAGAAACGAAAAACCCCCGCGGCACACACCGCAGGGGGGACACATTTCACTTGCTGGAAGCTGCCGCCTTCTCTGGATACAACCGCTTCTGCAGCTTGCGGATGCAGGTAAAATAGCACGGGAACAGGAACAAATCCGCCAGTATCCACGCAACAGGGTTCGCAAAGCACGCGGCATCGTACCCCAGCGACGGGACAAGCAGCATCGCCACCACCGCGCGGCCGACAAGCTCCATCAGGCCTGCAATCATCGCAATCATGGTGTAGCCCAAGCCTTGAATGGAGAAGCGCACAATGTTCACAAACAAAAGCGGAATATACAGCGCACTGTTGATAATCAGGAACTGCTGCGCCATGTCGATGACCAGCTGGCGGTCGGCGCTGTCCTGACTGATGAACAAGCCCACCAGCGGCTTGCCGAAGAAGTAAATCGCCACAAACGCAAGGACGCAGTAGACACAGCCGATGATGGAGGATGCTTTCAAGCCCTGATTGATGCGGTCGAGTCTCTTCGCGCCGACGTTCTGCCCGGCGAAAGTCGCCATCGTCGAGGCGAGCGCATCAAACACGCAGCAGAAGAACATGCTCAGCTTGCCGCCCGCCGTGACCGCCGCGACTGCAATCGTGCCGATGCCGTTAACGGCATATGTCACCGTCAGAGAGCCAATCGCCGTGATGGAGTACTGCAGGCCGAACGGGATGCCCATTGCCAGCAGACGGCGGACAAACGGCGCACGGATGCGCTTGTCCTCCGGCTGCATTTTGAGGATGGTGAATCGCTTGCGGATGACCAGCAAACACCAGAGACCGCTGATGAGCTGGCTGATGACGGTCGCCCATGCCGCACCCTCCACGCCCATGTGGAACGCAAGGATGAATGTGTAGTCCAGCACGATGTTGAGCAGCGCGGCAATCGTGATGGCGATAACAGGCGTTTTGCTGTCGCCCAGCGAGCGCATCACGCCGCCGCACATGTTGTACAGCACCGTAACCGGAATCGCGAAGAAAACCGGCTGGATATAGGCGACCGACAACGGCAGAATATCCTCCGGCGTGTTCAGCATCCGCAGAAGCTGCGGCGCAAAGAAGCCGGTCAGCAGTCCCATCAGCACAGAAATCACCGCGCACAGGTACACGGAGTGCATCACATAGCGGCGCATTTCCGTCTCGTCCTTCGCACCGAACGCCTGTGCAATCGGAATCGCGAAGCCAGAGCAGATGCCCATGCAGAAGCCGTTGATGAGGAAGTTCAGCGATCCGGTATCGCCCACCGCCGCCAGCGCCTCCGTGCCCAGCACGCCGCCGACAACCATGGTATCCATGAAGCTGTACAGCTGCTGGAACAGGAAGCCGCCCAGCAGTGGCAGAGAGAATGTCAGAATCAGTTTCAGAGGCGAGCCCTGCGTCATGTCACGGGTCACGTTTTTCTGCGCCATGTGGATGTCCTTTCGTTGATGCAGGATAGGGGGAAAATCACATTTCATTGTCTCCTATGGGGAACGCCTATTTATAGCACGTTTTTCGTCGGTTTTCAAGGGGTTTTGACAGGAATTTTTGCGTCTTTTTCCCCCGTGTTTTTCGGGCGGAAAAGCGCCATTTTTCACGACTGAAAGCGGTCATGTAACCGTTATGGTGTAACCTATGTGACGGAATCTGAAAATTCAATCGTATGCTATTGACATCATGCGATTGATTTGCTATAATCACCCCTGCTTCCGATAAAAACATCAGCAAGGAGGTGTCCCATGGACAAGGAATTGGCAGGATTCGGCTGGTACATCAAGCGCATTGACAACGCCCTCGCCCGCGAAGCCTGTCGGAATGTCCAGTCCCACAACCTGACGATGCAGCAAAGTCATCTGCTTTTCGTGCTTTCCGACGCGGAGAATCACACACGGACGCTCAAGGAGTTAGAGAGCATTTTCGGCTGCGCGCAGTCCACGCTGGCGGGGCTGGTGACGCGGCTGGAAAAGAAGGGCGCCATGTATCAGAACATTTACTTCCCTGCGGACAGCGAGGCAGGAAAGCTGACCTACAGCAT
>ENA-UESJ01001100-UESJ01001100.1-human-gut-metagenome-genome-assembly--contig:-NODE-1100-length-13198-cov-5.298224_pt1 | contig 13198 bp, 9 predicted proteins | sample MGYA00243000_ERZ508001 | MGnify/ENA primary metagenome ERZ508001 (study PRJEB26167, sample SAMN06115479) | human gut metagenome | host: Homo sapiens | place: China:Chongqing | collected 2015-03-03... | reverse complement strand
AATAATGAGACAGATACTCTGCCAGTCATGCAGGATGAAAATGATGATTATGAAAGCCGTATCAGGAAACTGGGGATTTTAAGGAATCGTCAAAGGACAAATTGAATCGTGCCATCGCATCTATGTGCGATGAATGGTTGTTGATTGAGGAGATTGATCTGGAAGCGGATACATTTGAAATCCTGCACGATAATTTGCAGAAGCAGGGGATTCCGGTACCACGGAATTGTAGTTACAGCCAGCAGAATTTCGAGATGCAGGAGCTGGTTGCACCAGAATATCAGGAATATCGTTATAATTTCGGTGTGCGGGATAATCTGCGCAAGCTTCTGAAGCAGAGCGATACCGCGGAATGCGAGTATATTGTATGCACGGGAGAAAATGTATGGCGCAGAGATGTGTTCAGGGTAGTTGAATGGAAGGAAGAGGAACCGAAGATTTTGAACTGGTTCCACATGAATATTGACAGCAAGAAGTCTGCAGAGTTAAAACAGCGGCAGGCGATTCGGGATGCATATCTGCAAAGTGAGCAGGCATATGCAATCAAAAATATGTATCTCAAGCGGCTGAACGAGGAATTGCAGATGCCGATCAACATGATCGTCGGAAATGCATCCGTTGCGCGGACATTTGTCACGAATCCGGAACGTGTGACTGCGTGTATCGAGGAGATTTCCCTTTCAGCAAAGGCAATCTTCCGTATGGTGCGTCAGATGATCAATACAGACGCGATACAGCAGGGTACGACGCTGTTGCAGATGCAGCAGACATCTGTAGAAAATCTGTGGAGAAATACGCTTGATATTGTCAAGCCATCCATGCGGCTTCGGCGGCACACAATGCATCTGGACATGGCACAGCTTTACCATCGCAATGTGATTGGCGATGTGGAGAAGATGCAGCAGATATTGTTGAATTTATTGCAAAATGCAATTGATTATACGCCATATCAGGGCGAGATATTTTGTGGAATCAAAGAGAAACCGATGGACGAAACGACCGGATACTTTGAATTTTATGTGCAGGACAATGGAGTCGGTATGTCTGAGGAGTTTCGGAAGATTATGTTTGAGCCATTTGCAAGAGAGCATTCAGACCGGATTGAGCGTGTGGAAGGCTCTGGCTTGGGGTTGATGATCGTGCAGAATTTGGTTCGTCTGCTGGATGGAGAGATTGAGGTTGAGACAAAGACTGGTCATGGGACGAAGATTACAGTTGGAATGAAACTGCGATATGGAACAGAGTCCAAGGATGCCGAAGGAGAGATCCAGTATTTTGACTGGAGCGATTGGGAATCTGCGCGCGAGAGGAAAACGATGTTTTCCGGACAGCATGTGCTGGTTGTAGATGATAATGATATTACCGCTTCGATTGAGGAGCAGATTTTGACAGAACGTGGACTTGTTGTTGACCGTGCGATCAATGGAGAGGATGCAATCTGCATGTTTGAACGGTCACCGGCGCATTACTATGATCTGATATTGATGGATATGGGATTGCCGTTTATGGATGGTTATGCAACAACAATGGGGATACGACAGCTTCGCGAGGATGGAAGGACTGTCCCGGTGATTGCGTTGTCTTCCCGGTTATATGCAGACGATGAGTTTCATGGAGAAGAATATGGAATGAAAGCAAGGCTTCAAAAACCTGTCAGTGCAAGGAAACTGATGGAAGCCGTGCGCGAATATATATAAAATTAAGGAGTCGCAAAAGAAAATGCCAGTTACAGAGTACCTAGAGAGAAATGCCAGATTGTACCCGGATGAGGTTGCACTGGTGGAGTTGAATCCGGATGAGCCGGATACGAGAAGAACTTCGTGGAAGGAGTTCGAGCTGATACAGCCATCGAGATTTGAGCCGTATCGAAGAGAGATTACATGGAGTGTCTTCGATGAGAAGGCAAACCGGTTTGCCAACATGCTGATCGGGCGAGGCATCAAGAAGGGCGATAAGGTCGCAATCCTGATGTATAACTGTCTGGAATGGCTGCCGATTTATTTCGGCGTTCTGAAGACAGGAGCCATCGCCGTGCCGTTTAATTTCCGGTATGATGCAGAAGAGATTTTATATTGTGCAGAGCTCGCAGAGGTTGATATGATCGTGTTTGGCCCGGCGTTCATCGGACGAATCGAGACAAATGCAGAGCGGCTTTCCAAGGGAAGACTGTTGATCTATGTCGGGGATAACTGTCCGGAATTCGCAGAGAGCTATCATCAGCTCGTAGCAGATTGTTCGAGCCATGCACCAAATGTGGAGATCACAGACGATGATTTTGGAGCGATTTATTTTTCATCCGGAACGACAGGATTCCCGAAGGCAATTTTACATAAACACCAGAGCTTAACACAGGCCGCACAGATGGAGCAGAAGCATCACGGCACGAGCCGGGATGATACGTTCCTGTGTATCCCGCCACTGTACCATACCGGTGCGAAGTTCCACTGGATGGGAAGTCTGGTGGCAGGCAGCAAGGCTGTGCTCTTAAAGGGCACAAAACCGGAGACGATTCTCTCCGCTGTGTCGAGTGAGCATTGTACGATCGTCTGGCTGCTCGTTCCGTGGGCACAGGATATTCTGGACGCGTTAGACCGCGGGGACCTGAAGTTAGAGGATTATGAGCTTTCGCAGTGGCGGCTTATGCATATCGGTGCACAGCCGGTACCGCCATCGCTGATCAAGCGCTGGAAAGAATATTTCCCACATCACCAGTACGATACGAACTATGGACTTTCCGAGTCAACCGGACCGGGCTGCGTGCATCTGGGTGTGGAGAATATCCATAAGGTCGGTGCGATCGGTGTGCCGGGTTACCGCTGGGAATGTAAGATCGTGGACGAGAACGGTGTGACAGTCCCACAGGGCGAAGTCGGAGAGCTCTGTGTCAAGGGACCGGGCGTGATGACCTGTTATTATAGAAATGAGGAAGCAACCGCGGAGACAATCAAGGACGGCTGGTTGTTCACCGGAGATATGGCAAGACAGGATGAGGATGGATTTTATTTCCTTGTTGACCGGAAAAAGGATGTCATCGTCAGTGGAGGCGAGAATATTTATCCGGTACAGATCGAGGATTTCCTGCGCAAGCATGACAAGATCAAGGACGTGGCAGTTATTGGACTTCCAGACCGCCGGTTGGGCGAGAAGACCGCTGCGATCATCGAGATCAAGGATGGCATGACCTGCACAGAGGAAGAAATCGAGAACTTCTGTCTGGAGCTTCCAAGATATAAGAGACCAAAGCAGATTATTTTCCATGAGATTCCGCGTAATGCGACCGGAAAGATCGAGAAGCCGAAACTGCGTGAGATGTACGGCGCAGACAAGCTGGTAGAGAAGGAAAATGAGGCATAAAGAACAAAAGGAGTAAATTATAAATGAAAGAATTGATGTTAGGGAATAAGGCACTTGCACGCGGTCTGTACGAAGCCGGATGCAAAGTGATTTCCAGTTATCCGGGTACACCGAGTACAGAGATCACAGAGGAAGCCGCTTTATACGATGAGATCTATTGTGAGTGGGCACCAAATGAGAAGGTGGCTATGGAAGTGGCACATGGCGCGAGTCTGGGTGGAGTCAGAAGCGCAACGGCAATGAAGCATGTTGGATTGAATGTGGCAGCAGACCCATTGTTCACGATCTCTTATCAGGGATTAAATGCAGGTCTGGTTGTCTGCGTGGCAGATGATCCGGGTATGCATTCTTCCCAGAATGAGCAGGATTCCAGACACTATGCTGAAGCTGCAAAGGTGCCGATGTTGGAGCCGGCAGATTCAGAGGAAGCGCGCGTATTTGCAAAGCGTGCGTACGAATTATCTGAGAAGTTCAATACACCTGTATTCCTTAAGATGTGCACGCGTGTAGCACATTCACAGAGTGTTGTAAATACGGAGGAGCGGATCGTTCCAGAGCAGGTTCCTTACAAGAAGGATCCGACAAAGGTTATGATGACGAAGAATTCCCGCGATGCGCATGTGCGCGTGGAGCAGCGGACAAAGGATCTGATCGCATTTGCTGAGAATTGTGATCTGAACCGCGTGGAGATGGGAGATACATCCATCGGATTTATCACAAGCTCCACATCGTATCAGTACGCAAAGGAAGTGTATGGCGATAATGCAAGCTATCTGAAGCTTGGTATGATCTGGCCGCTTCCAGAGAAGCTGATTTTAGACTTTGCAGAGCATGTGGATAAGGTTGTAGTCTTGGAAGAGTTAGATCCATTTATTGAGAATCACTGTAGAAAGCTCGGTCTGGAAGTTGTCGGCAAAGAGACATTCCCGATCTGTGGCGAATTCTCACAGAATCTGGTGCGTACGGCACTTGGCGGAGATGCACCGGAAGAGCTGGCACTTGCCGATGAGATTCCGGGACGTCCACCAGTTATGTGTGCGGGCTGTCCACACCGTGGAATCTTCTACATCCTTTCGAAATTAAAGTGTATGGTCTATGGCGATATCGGATGTTATACATTGGGCGCCGTGGCACCGTTGAATGCGATGGACTTAAATGTCTGCATGGGTGCGTCTTGCTCCGGTCTGCATGGCTTTAATAAAGCGATGGGCGAACAGGGCGAGAAGATGAGTGTCGGTGTAATCGGAGATTCGACCTTCATTCATTCCGGTATTACCGGTATTACAGATATCGCTTACAATATGAGCAATTCGACCGTGATTATCCTGGATAATTCAATCACAGGTATGACCGGACATCAGCAGAATCCGACAACCGGTAAGAATCTGCGTGGTGAACCGGCCGGAAAGGTGAATCTCGAAGCGCTCTGTGCAGCACTTGGATTCAACCGTGTCACAGTTGTTGATCCGTACGATCTCGCAGAGGTGGAGCGTGTCGTGAAGGAAGAGCTTGCCGCAGAGGAGCCAAGTATCATTATCAGCCGCCGTCCGTGTGTTATGATCAAGGGTACGGTACATAAGCCGCCAATCAAGGTGGATACCGATAAATGTGTCGGCTGTAAGATGTGTATGAAGATCGGATGTCCTGCGATTTCCGTGCGGGATAAGAAGGCAGTGATCGATACAACGTTGTGTATCGGTTGTGAAGTATGTACACAGATGTGTAAATTCGGCGCATTGTGTCCGGCAGCAAAGGAGGGCAGGTAAGATGGAAACAAAGAATATTATGATCGTCGGTGTCGGCGGACAGGGTACGTTGCTTGCCAGCAAGATATTAGGACATGTGCTACTCTCACAGAATTTTGATGTGAAGGTTTCCGAGGTGCATGGTATGAGCCAGCGTGGCGGAAGCGTTGTCACATATGTAAGATATGGTGAGAAGGTGTATTCACCGGTCATTGACAAGGGCGAGGCAGATGCGATTGTCGCATTTGAGAAGCTCGAAGCGGCAAGATGGATTTCCTACCTGAAGAAGGGTGGACAGATCATCGTGAATACACAGGAGGTAGAGCCGATGCCGGTCATCACAGGCGCTGCGGAGTATCCACAGGAGCTTGTCTCCAAGATGGAGGCAGCCGGTGCGAATGTCGATGCGAAGGATTTCCTTGCTATCGCAGAGGAGGCAGGTTCTGCCAAGGCGGTAAATATCGCACTCATGGGAAGACTTTCGAAGTATTTTCCGGAGATTCCGGAAGCAGCATGGGAGGAAGCAATCGACGCAATCGTTGCGGAGAAGTTCCGTGCTTTAAACCACAAAGCATTTGAGTTTGGAAGAAATGCATAGGCAAGTGTAAACTTTGCCTGAAAACGCCTTTCCTTTGTTCGTGTAATATAAGGACATCAGCAAGAGCTGAAAAACAAACGAACAAAGGAGAGGTAAAAATGAAAAGATTGGAAATTGCGCAGTATATTGCACTTGGAGCAACTTGTATGACAGTATTGGGGTTCGTAATCAACCTCGCCACACAGAGCAGATGGAGCATAACGATGTGTGGATATGGTGTGATGATCGGATTGATCTCATACTTCTTCGGCGGAATCAAAACCGCAGTGAAGATGGCGGGAAAGATTGCAAAATGGGGCTGGATCATTCTGCCGTTTCCGTATGATATCGTGACCGGTCTGGTTGCATTTTTTATTTCGATTTTCGTATTTATGGCGTTGCCAATTATTCCGATTCGTAAGGCGTACAAGGAACAGTCGATGGAGTAAACGGATGCCTGTGGCAGGCATCTCACAGGATGATGTATGGAAGAAAATGATTTAGAGACAAGATTTATAAGAGAAGAGATCGGAAGATGTGAGGATCTCGAAGAACTGAAAGCGCGGATTTTTCCACTGCTGCAGTCACAGCAGGAGCTGTGGATGCAGAAGATGCAGGAAATCCTTGCGGAGAGCGGACTTACGAAGTCTGCATTTGCGAAGCGGTGCCGCGTGAGCCGGGTGTCGGTCGACAAATGGTGCAAGGGAGCGATACCGAAGAACCGCGAGACATTTCTTCGAATCGGCATGGCGGCGGAGTATGATCTGGAGAAGATGAACCAGCTTCTGCGTCGATACGGGCAGTACCCGGAGCTTTATTCGAAAAGCTTGGAAGACTGTGTCTGTATCTACGTGTTAAATCACAGGTTTGATATGGACTGCGTAGATAATCGCGAGTCGGAGAAGTGCGAGGAAGCGTATGGACTGACCGCCTATGATTACATATTGTCGCAGATTAAGGAGAACATGGCGGCGGATGCGGATATGGAAATCCCGGATATCAATACGGCACAGTTTGCAGAACGGCTGTCACAGGTAGAGGATGCAGATGCCCTGACGCAGTTTATCTATGACAATATCGCAACCTTTTCCTCAGCATATCAGAAGTTCTATGCCTATGTGAAAATGTATGTGACGATCAATTACCAGCGGTATTCGTCGAGTGTGGCGAATCTGGCAGAGGGACAGGGCTGGTCTTCATCGCTGCGGCAGTGTGTGTCCGCGATACGACAGAACAAATGGTATCCGACGCGGAACAAGATCATCTCGCTGGGACTGCATCTGAGCATGGATCATGAGCAGATCGACGAGATGCTCACGCTGGCACATATGGAACCTTTGTGTGCGAAGAACCTGTTCGAAAGTGTGATCCTGTTTATTCTGGATGATGCGGAGTTGAACAATATGCTTGATACGGAATCGGAGGAGTTTGATCCGGATGAGTTATGCCGCTATGCGCGTAAGGTGCTGCTGGAGCTTGACCTGCCGGAGATCGACGCATTTCTCGCGGAGCTTCCGGATCTCGATACGGATATATGGTAGGATGGAAAATAATTTAATCGTAATTGAAAATGGACAATTGAATATCTATTTGCTGGACAATCAGGTTGTCTGGGAGGTTGGACGGATGTCGAAGGAGCATACACCGGATATCCCGATGCATGCAACGACAATCAGCCGTAGGCATGGGCGGTTTCAGAATATGGACGGTATCTGGTTTTACATGGATGAAAACCCGAAGAATGGTACGATCCGCAATTGGAAGAAATTATCTTCCGGGCTGCATGGGCGCGTCAAGCCGGTGATGGTTTCGCCGGGGGATGTGTTCGTCTTCGGTGGCGGCGAGGATGCGGTCGTAAGTCCGGCAACGGTGTGGGCGTTCTTCCGGACGCGGTACTATGATGCGCCGTGGCGGGCGATGGATTCGCGAGGCTGCAGCAAATTCCTGATCGTGGATGGGGATATCCGGATGAAGTTAGCAGACCCGGAGCCGGGAAGTGTGGTAGAATGTGAACACGGGATGGTGATCTATATGGGTGCGCTTACCTATGTGATCGGACCGTTGAAGGTGATGGGAAGTAAAGGGAGTACAGATGGAACCAATTATTACAGAACAAATTGAGAAATTTCAATCCGGAGATTTCAGCGGATATGAGAGCTTTTATTATGCGACATCGCAGACGGTCTATACGATGCTGCATACGATTATTCCGGATGAGAAGACTGCGGCAGAGCTGATGCCGAAGGTATATGAGAAAATCTATGCGAATGTACAGACGCTTCCGCAGACGGAGGCATTTTATGCGTGGAGTGCAAAACTTGCAAATGAGGAAACTTTGGAGTACTTAAAGGGAAACGCAGTACAGGCAGGAAGCTTTGATATGCAGCCAGAGATGGATTCTGTAAATGCACAGACTATGGAATCGGCAGACAGCAGTTCGGATATGCCGTTCTATGATTATGCAGCGGAGGATGAAGCCCTTGCGATTACGGAGGATTTATCTGAGGATCGCGTATTTACAGAGCATGTGCAGGCTGTGATCGAGGCGTTATCACCGATGGAAAAGGTCGTATTCCAGTCGTATTATTATTTTGGCGAGAGCGTACCTGCGATCGTAGAAAAAACGGGATGTACAACGCGGGCGGTAAAGCATACCATCGGACAGACACGGACAGCCTTGCTTTCTGCAATCACCGCGTATGGACAGGCACCTGCATATGCGGTACAGCAGGAGAAGTCGCATAAATTCGGCTTGAAGGATACACCTTGGATGTATATTTTGTTCCAGAATTATATTGGAAAGGTGACGGGCATCGCACATGTCGGAATCACAGGAAGTGCGGCTGGTGCAATCGCGATGGTCGGACAGGCAGGTGGCGTGGCAGGAACATCTGCGGTAATCGGACAGGCAGGAGGTATTGCAGGAACCACGGCAGGACAGGCAGGGAGTGCTGCAAGTGCAGCGGTAACCGGACAGGCAGGCGGAGCTACAGGTGCAGCAGCGAAAGCATCCGCACATGGGATTGCAAAATTCCTTGGTACGGTTGGCGGAAAAGTGGCAGTTGGAGTTGTCGGAGTTGCAGCGGTTGTCGGCATCGGTCTGGGAATCCATCATGCATCGTCCGAACCGGAAAGACACATTGTAGCAATAGAAGAAGAGGATGGCAGTGGCGCACTTATGTGGGAGGATGGACCGGCACCCGTACAGGAGGCAACAACTGAAGAGGTTTCTTGGGTTGACTTAAAATTGGAAGAGACGCGTCAAAATGTAGATAGTTATCGTACAACCGGAAGTGGTACACGGGGAGACGATGCTGAGGTTGGCGAGTCTTTGGATCCATATGAGCGGAAGAATTGCTTTTATGCTGTGGCGGATATCAATGGAGATGGCATGGAAGACATTTACTTTGGATATTGGAATAGTGAGACAAGACAGGTTGAAATACGACATACCTATGAACGGGATGATATTGACGGAATCGTTACATATTACCAAAGGGATCTGTATCTGTCGGATCAGGCAAAAGATTTTTTGTATGATAAAGTAGACAGCCAGTTTGAACTGATTTCTGATTATATGGATAACGAGTCTAGCGGAGGCGTGGGATATTTGAAAATCGATACAGGTGGTGGTGAAAAATATTACAAGGTAATTGCCACTACATGGTATGTGTATGGCGGTTCGGATGGAACAGTCAATTACGATAATTATGATTATGATTTTCTGCTAAGACAAATGAGGGATGAAAACTATAGTGGTTATTATCAGGAGGTTTCCGCTTCGGAGTTTGAGACGTATAAAGCGTCATTTACATACAAAAAACTGGAATGGCATCCTTTGTTTGAGAACGAAACAATTCTGAACGAAGATCCGTCAATTCCGGATGCGGATGGGAAATTCTAATACCAAATCAAAATGAAAAACGAGGAACAAATCTATGAAGAAATTAGCAATATTTTTTCCGGGAATCGGATACCATGCGGACAAGCCGCTCCTATATTACAGCCGGAAGCTGGCGGGAGAGGCAGGCTACGAGCAGATCGCTTTGAAATACGATTATCAGGCGGGGAATATCCGTGGGAACAAAGAGAAGATGGAGGCAGCTTTCCATGCATTGTATGCGCAGGCGGAAGAACAGCTTGCCGAGGTCGATTTTACACCGTATGCAGAAGTACTGTTTGTATCGAAGAGCGTTGGCACGATTATCGCATCTGCCTATGCACAGAAGCTTGAAGAAGCGGGAATGGCAGCAGATATTCGACATATCTTATACACGCCGCTTGAGGCAACCTACACCTTCGCACCGAAGCATGCGGTTGCATTTATCGGAACGGCTGATCCGTGGAGTGATGTGCCTGCGGTGATTCAGATGAGTGAAGCGCAGGGCGTTCCGATGCACGTCTACGAGAACGCCAACCATTCACTGGAGACAAGCGATACCATGCAGAATCTGAAAATCCTGCAGGATGTGATGGAGAAGACCAAAGCAATTATATAATACAAAAGCCCCTGTTGCAGTCCGGTGTGATTGGAAATATATCCACGGACGCAATCGGGGCTTTTTGTTATGGTAAGCAGATTGTTTAATTATCAAACGTTGCCGCTTTTGCTAATGCAACATCAATGTTCTCACAGAAGTTCTCTTCGCCGAGCTTCTCTACGAAACCGGCCTTCTCCATTACATGACGTGGCTGTTCGTTCACGTGGGAGAGCAGTAAGTGGATGCCCTTCTTCTGGCATGTCTTGTATGCCTCTTCGAGTGATTCCAGCCCGGTGATATCCATCGCCGGAACATCACGCATACGAAGAATCAGAACATTCTTGTGTTTTTCGTGTGTAAATGCAAGGTAGTCATTTGTCTCCGCAAAGAACATCGGACCGAGAATTTCATATACCATTGTGTTACGCGGCACATTCTTCAGGTCCGTGTGCTCGGAGATCTCGTTTTTGTCCAGATCTTCTTTGTAGATCCATGGTTTCACTTCACCGACATCGGACATTCGCTTCATGAACAGGAATGCGGCCATGACCATACCGATCTCGATAGCCACAACCAGATCGAAGAATACCGTCAGAAGCAGAGTGGTGATCAGGACGAGAATATCGCTTTTCGGTGCGGTTTTGATCATGTGGCCAAATGTCTTGAAGCCGCTCATGTTGTAGGCAACCATGATCAGGATTGCGGCAAGACAGGTCATCGGAATCATAGATGCATACGGCATCAGGAACAGCAGGATCAACAGCAGGGTGATCGCATGGACGATACCGGCAATCGGGGTACGTCCGCCGTTTTTGACATTGGCTGCGGTTCTGGCAATCGCTCCGGTTGCCGGGATGCCGCCGAAGAGAGATGACATGATATTACCGACACCCTGACCGACTAACTCCGCATTCGAACGGTGATGTCCACCGATCATACCATCGGATACAACACAGGAAAGCAGCGATTCAATTGAAGCTAAAATTGCAATTGTAAATGCCGGTGAGATCAGTTCTTTTACGAGGGCGAACGAAAGCTGCGGGGCGGCGAATTTCGGGAAGCCTGCCTTAATTGTGTACAGATCGCCGATCGTAGCAACCGGAAGCTTGCCAAGCTGGACAATCAGTGTGGTTACGAGAATTGCAATCAGGCTGCCCGGAATCTTCGCAGATACCTTCGGCCAGAAGATCTGGATCAGCAGCGCGAGCATACCGATACCGAACGTCATCCAGTCAATCGTGTGAAATGCTTTCGCATAGGCAGCGCATTTATCAACAAATTCGGATGGCACAGCTCCCATGGACAGACCGAAGAAGTCCTTGAGCTGTCCGGCGAAGATGCCGATGGCAATACCAAATGTAAAGCCGACCGTGATCGTCTTCGGGATAAATTTGATCAGATTGCCGAAATGGCACAGTCCCATGATGATCATGATGATACCGGACAAAAAAGTAGCGATTGTAAGTCCGGTCATGCCATATTGGGCGATGATGCCGTAGATGATAACAACGAATGCTGCGGTCGGACCGCCGATCTGCACGCGGCTGCCACCGAGCAGGGAGATGAAGAATCCTGCGATGATGGCTGTGTACAGACCCTGCTCCGGATTGACACCGGAGGCAATGGCAAGTGCAATCGACAAAGGCAATGCGATGATCGCCACGATGATACCTGCGACGATATCCTTCACAAACTGTTCCTTTGTATATGTTTTCATAGTGCTAAAAAGTTTCGGTTTTATATATTTGAGCTTTTCCATGTCAGTAAAATCCTTTTCACTTTATCTAAAATGTAGTATAACGATCTCCCCGGATCCGGCTACAGCAATCCCTGAATCAGAATGATCAGAATCAAAACCGGAAGTATAAACTGGAAATACGGCTTTAATTTCCGGCTGATTTTAAGCCCTTTTCCGGTATTTGCCTCTTCAATGTAGTTATCAAATCCAAATCCCCATTTGGTAACACAGAACAACAGATAGACGAGTGAACCAAGCGGCAACAGCAGGTTGCTAACTAAGAAGTCTTCCGTGTCGAGTACGTCACGACCGCCGATCAGATGCACACTGCTCCAGACATTGTAACCGAGGACACAAGGCATGCTCGCGATCAGGATGATGATGCAGTTGATGAGTGACGCCTTGTTCCGGCTGATATGGAACATATCCATACAGAACGAAATGATGTTCTCAAATACAGCGATAACCGTTGAGAAGCTGGCAAATGTCATGAACAGGAAGAACAGTGTTCCCCAGATTCTTCCGCCTGCCATATTTACAAATACATTTGGCAGTGTGACGAAGATCAGACTTGGACCGGCACCGACTTCCACGCCATAGCTGAAGCATGCCGGGAAGATGATCAGTCCTGCCATGATTGCAACAAATGTATCGAGAGCACAGATACGGACGCCCTCCCCGGCAAGCGTATTGTCTTTGCTCATGTAGCTTCCGAAGATCTCCATTGCCGCAACACCCAGACTCAGAGTGAAGAACGACTGGTTCATAGCCGCAGAGATCACATTTCGAAGACCGACCTCGGATACGGTTTTTGCATTTGGTACAAGGTAGAACTTCAGGCCTTCCTTTGCACCGGATAATGTCAGACTATGTACAACTAAGATCACGATCAGTGCAAGCAATGCCAGCATCATGAACTTACTGATCCGTTCCAATCCGTTCTGCAAGCCGCGGCTGCAGATGAGAAATCCTGCGACTACGATAATGACCATCCAGATCGTCATCTGAAGCGGATCACCGAGCAGATCTGTGAATACGGAAGATGTCGCGTCGGTGTCCATACCAGAATGGAAAGCACCTGTGGCAAACTTATAAAAATAAGAAAGCATCCAGCCGGATACGGTTGTGTAATACATCATCAGCAGATAGCATCCAGCCATGGCAAACCAGCCGTGGATATGCCATTTGCTGCCGGGCTTTTCGAGTGCCTTGTATCCAAGCACCGCACTCTTGCGGCTCGCACGTCCGACTGCAAACTCCATTGTTAAAACCGGGAGCCCCATAATTACCAGAAAGATCAGGT
>ENA-UESJ01001099-UESJ01001099.1-human-gut-metagenome-genome-assembly--contig:-NODE-1099-length-13199-cov-5.305213_pt1 | contig 13199 bp, 8 predicted proteins | sample MGYA00243000_ERZ508001 | MGnify/ENA primary metagenome ERZ508001 (study PRJEB26167, sample SAMN06115479) | human gut metagenome | host: Homo sapiens | place: China:Chongqing | collected 2015-03-03... | reverse complement strand
AAACCCCGCGCGTATTTCGCGGGCGATACCGAGGACAACCTGTGGGTGTTGAAGACGGTGCGCGACCGCTTTCCCGAAGCTCCCCGCTATGCGGTGGGAGTGAGCCTCGGGGGCAATCAACTATCGAAGTGTCTCGGCGACATCGGTCACGAAGCGTCGGGGCTCGTCGCGGCGGCCGTTTCCGTGTGCGCGCCGCTCGACCTTGTTGCAGGGAGCGAACGCATCAGCAAGGGGATGAACATCCTCTACGCGAATATGTTCTTGGAAACCCTCAAAAAGAAGCTTGAGGTCAAGGCCCGCATGTTCCCCGACGTGATCCGTTCGACCGACGTCGCGCGATGCCGCAACATGTTCGATTTCGACGAGATTTACACGTCGCGGGTGCACGGATTCCGCTCGGCAATGGAGTATTGGCAGAAGTGTTCTGCCAAAAACGTCCTTGCGAACGTGCGCGTGCCGTTGCTCGTGCTCAACGCGCAGAACGACCCTTTTCTCCCCGCCTGGTCCCTGCCGAAGGAAAGCGAGGTTGCCTCCTCTGTCACGCTTGACTACCCGAAGGACGGCGGGCATGTGGGTTTCCCCGCAGGGAGTCGCTTTCCGGGGGAACTCACCTACCTGCCGGGGCGCGTTTGGCGCTTTTTCGAAACCGGAAGTTGAGTTCGGGCCGCTTTTCTAAAGCGCTCATTAAGTTTGTCGAGCGAAAATGCGTCGTTTTTCCATTTTCGCCCTCCTATCGTTATGACGAACCAAGCCGTTCACACCCCGGAGCCGAGCCGCACCGCGGTCCTGTTGATCAATACGGGTTCGCCCGAGGCGCCGACGGCGCCGGCCGTTCGCGACTACCTCGCGCAGTTCCTCTCGGACCGCCGAGTCGTGGAGCTTCCGCCCTTGAGGTGGTTGCCGATTCTGCACGGCATCATCCTGCGCACGCGCCCTGCCAAGTCCGCAGCTCGCTATCGGGGCGTGTGGACCGACCAGGGCTCACCCCTGATCGTTCACACGCGTCGCACGGCCGAAGCGCTCGGCCGACGACTCGAGGGCGTACGGGTCGCCTGGGCGATGTGCTACGGGAAACCGTCGGTCGAATCGGTTGTGCGCGAACTCGTCGAATCGGGCGTCGAGCGGTTGCTCGTTCTGCCCATGTTCGCGCAGTACGCCGCGCAGACGAATGCGGCCGCGTGCGACGCGGTTTTCCGCGCCCTCATGAAGGAGCGGCGTGTGCCCGCGCTACGCGTCGTTCGCGGTTACCACCGCGAGCCCGCGTACGTTCGCGCGCTCGTGCGTCACATCGAAGACTTCTGGACGCGGGAGGGGCGCCCCTTCGATGCGGGCGGGGGCAAACTCATGATCAGCTTCCACGGCATCCCGCAGGCGAGTTCCGATCTCGGCGACCCATACGAAGTGGAGTGTCGGGAAACGGCACAAGCCCTTGCCAAGGCGCTCGGCCTGACGGACGATCAGTGGGTGATGTCGTTTCAGAGCCGGTTCGGTCGCGACGAGTGGTTGAAGCCCTATACGCTACCTCTGGCTGAGGAGCTCGCCCGCTCGGGCGTCAAACGCCTTGACGTCGTGTGTCCGGGCTTTGCCGCCGACTGTCTGGAGACGATTGAAGAAATCGACGACGAATTGCGGGAGGCGTTCCTGGCGGCGCGCTCCGAGGGCGACGAAGGACAGTTCCGCTACATTCCGGCCCTCAACGCAAGCACCGAAGCGATCGACGCGTACGTCAAAATTATCGAGCGCGAATTGTGGTCCGACAAGGCTTGATTTTCCATCCGTCCGTCCCCATATAGAGAGAAACGCATCCATCAATCGCAGCCGAGCCCGTCCGTTCGGGCCGGCTTCGGAGGAAATTTCAGCAATGACGACGCAGAACCAGAACGAAACGAAGCCCGAAGAAACGACGGCCGAAACGTCCGCGCCCTGTTGCGGCGCGCAGGAGGCCGCCGACGGCTGTGCGTGCGGTGAAGGCGCGTGCGGCGAGTGCGACAAGGGCGACGAAACGCCCGAAGTGACCGTTGAGAATCTTCAAACGGCTCTGAAGCTTGCCGAAGCCAAGGTGATCGAACACTACGACCTCTACGTCCGCGCGATGGCCGAACTCGAGAACACGCGTCGCCGTGCGAGCGAAGAAGTACAGAAGGCCCACAAGTTCGGTATCGAAAAGTTCGCCGAAAATCTGCTTCCCGTGGTCGACAGCCTCGAAAAGGCGCTCGAACTCACGAAGGCCGACAACGAGAACCCGATGCGCGAAGGCATGCTCGCCACCTACCGTCAGCTCGTTCACGCCCTCGACATCTCCGGCATGAAGCCGATTGATCCGAAGGGTGAAAAGTTCGACCCGCATCACCACCAGGCTATCGCCATGGTGCCCGCCCCCGAGGGGGTCGAGCCCGGCGCCGTGGTTGAAGTCTTCCAGCGCGGCTGGACGATCGCCGATCGCGTGTTGCGTCCGGCCATGGTGAGCGTGGCTCAGGGCTGAGGCACGTTGTCCGCCCGGCGCTTCGTGCGCCCGAAGGGAACGTCCGTTGGATGGGTGTTCCCTTTTTTTATTCCTCAAGAGACGCCCCGGAAATGATGGGTCGGAGGTCGCGAGACGTAACGAGATGCAAAACGAGGACTTTTTTCGGGCTTGCCCCTTGAAAAGAAAAACCCCGCCCCCATATACGGATTAAAGAGCGTTCCGAGGTCCATCGGGGTTTCGGAACAAGGATTTCAGGAACCCGCTTCCCCCCGCAACGTCTTCGGAAGACGAATGCACGGGGCTTGAGGGAGCGGACGACATGAGGAACAAGGAACTATGGCTAAGATCATCGGTATCGACCTCGGCACGACCAACTCCGCCGTCGCGGTCATGGAAGGCGACAACGTCAAGGTGATTGAGAACAGCGAAGGCGCCCGTACGACGCCCTCGATCATCGCTTACATGGACAACGGCGAAATCCTCGTCGGTGCGCCCGCCAAGCGTCAGGCCGTGACGAACCCGAAGAACACCCTTTTTGCGGTGAAGCGCCTCATCGGTCGTCGCTTCGACGACGCCGAAGTTCAGAAGGACCTCGATCTGATGCCCTTCACGATCACGCGTGCCGACAACGGTGACGCCTGGGTTGAAGTTTCCGGCAAGAAGCTCGCTCCGCAGCAGGTGAGTGCGGAAGTGCTTCGCAAGATGAAGAAGACTGCCGAAGACTACCTCGGTGAACCCGTCACGGAAGCCGTGATCACGGTTCCGGCCTACTTCAACGACAGCCAGCGTCAGGCCACGAAGGACGCCGGCCGCATCGCCGGTCTCGAAGTGAAGCGCATCATCAACGAACCGACCGCCGCGGCTCTGGCCTTCGGCCTTGACAAGGGCGGCTCGGGTGATCGCAAGATCGCCGTGTACGACCTCGGCGGCGGCACGTTCGATATCTCGATCATCGACCTCGCGAACGTCGACGGCGACAAGCAGTTTGAAGTGCTCTCGACGAACGGCGACACGTTCCTCGGCGGTGAAGACTTCGACCAGCGCCTCGTCGACTACATCATCACCGAATTCCGCAAGGATACGGGCGTCGACCTCTCGAAGGACATTCTCGCTCTGCAGCGCCTGAAGGACGCCGCCGAAAAGGCGAAGATCGAACTCTCGAGTCGTCAGGAAACGGAAGTCAACCTGCCCTACATCACGGCGGATGCAACCGGTCCGAAGCACCTCAACATCAATATCACGCGTGCCAAGTTCGAAGCGCTTGTCGAAGACCTCGTTCAGCGTACGATCGAGCCCTGCCGTAAGGCTCTGCGCGACGCCGGCGCTTCGGTCTCGGAAATCACCGACGTGATTCTCGTGGGCGGTCAGTCCCGCATGCCGCGCGTTCAGGCCGTCGTGAAGGAATTTTTCGGCAAGGATCCGCGCAAGGACGTCAACCCCGACGAAGCCGTGGCCATCGGTGCGGCCATTCAGGGTTCCGTGCTGACGGGCGAACGTCACGACGTGCTGCTTCTCGACGTCACTCCGCTCACGCTCGGCATCGAAACGCTCGGCGGCGTCATGACGCCGATGATCAAGCGCAACACGACCATCCCGACGAAGCACTCCCAGGTCTTCTCGACGGCCGAAGACAATCAGCCGGCCGTGACGATCAAGGTCTACCAGGGTGAACGCGAGATGGCGCAGAGCAACAAGCTTCTCGGTGAATTCAATCTTGAGGGGATCCCGGCCGCTCCGCGCGGTCTCCCGCAGATTGAAGTTACGTTTGACATCGACGCGAACGGCATCCTGCACGTGGCCGCCAAGGACAAGGCCACCGGCAAGGAAAATACGATCACCATCAAGGCGAGCTCGGGGCTTTCCGAAGACGAAATCGAACGCATGGTTCAGGATGCCGAAGCCAACAAGGCCGAAGACCACCGTCGCTTCGAACTCGCTCAGGCTCGCAACACCGCCGACGCCGCCGTCAATCAGGTCCAGAAGACCCTGAAGGAATACGGCGACAAGATCGAAAGCGCCGACCGTATCGCCTGTGAAGACGCCATTAAGGACGTCGAAGAAAAGGTGAAGGGCGAAGACAAGGAAGCGATCGACAAGGCTGTCGAACGTCTCATGAACGCCGCTCAGAAGATCGGTGAAAAGATGAACAAGGCCGCTCAGAGCGCCGAGGCAGCCCAGGGCGCCCAGCAGCAGGCTCAGGGCAAGGACGACGACGTCGTCGACGCCGACTTCACGGAACGCAAGTAACCGGAACCGCTCGGAGCGCTGAAGGGGTCTGAGGAACCCTTCAAAAAGCTCGAGGCAAGGGTCGGTCGATTCGTCGGCCGACCCTTTGTCCGATTTATTTTTACGAGGACGACATGGCTGATCAGGACTATTACGAGGTACTCGGCGTATCCCGCACCGCCACGGCCGACGAAATCAAGAAGGCGTACCGTCGCTTGGCGATGAAGTATCACCCCGACCGCAATCAGGGTGACAAGCAGGCCGAAGAGAAGTTCAAGCAGATCGGCGAAGCCTACGCGGTGCTTTCCGACGATCAAAAGCGCGCGGCTTACGACCGTTACGGCAAGGCCGGCGTGGATCCGTCGGCGGCGGGCGGCTTCGGAGGTCGAGGCGGTTTCGGGGGCTTCGGCAACATGGGCGGCGCGGACTTCAGCGAAGCGTTCGGCGACATCTTCTCCGATCTCTTCGGAGGCGGTCGTGCTCAGGGCCGTCAGTCGGCCGGTCCCCAGGCGTATCGCGGCAACGACATGCGGTTCGATCTGGAGATTTCGCTCGAAGACGCCGCGCGCGGCTGTGAAATGGACATTCGCGTACCCGCGTGGGACGAGTGCAAGACCTGCCACGGTACCGGGTGTCGCCCGGGGACGTCCAAAAAGACGTGCCCGACCTGCCAGGGTGCGGGCGTCGTTCGCATGTCGAACGGGCTCTTCCACGTGCAGCAGACTTGTCCGCACTGTCACGGAGCGGGCCAGGTGATCGCCGAGCCGTGCAGCGATTGCCACGGCACCGGTCACGTGCGCACGACGAAGGTGCTTCAGGTTCGCATTCCGGCTGGCATCAACAACGGGCAGCGCATCCGCTTGTCCGGAAAGGGCGAACCCGGGACGAACGGCGGCGAACCGGGCGACCTCTACGTCGAAATCCGTATCCGTCCGCACGATATTTTCGAGCGCGATGGCGACGACCTGCACACCGACTTGCCGATTTCCTTCACGACGGCGGCGCTAGGCGGCGAAATCCGCGTGCCCACGCTTGAAGGCGACACGCGCATCACGCTGCCCGAAGGCACGCAAAGCGGCAAGACCTTCCGTTTGCGCGGCAAGGGCGTTGCGAACGTGCGTACGGGCGACAAGGGGGACCTCTACATTCATGTGGCAATCGAGACGCCGGTGAACCTCTCCGCCAAACAAAAGCAACTTCTGCGCGACTTTGAAGCGTCGTTGAAGGAGGGGGGCGAAAAGCACAATCCGCGTGCAGAATCGTTCCTCGACCGCATGAAGAACTTTTTCCGTAGTGACTCGGACTGAGTCTGGTGTTGGTTTGAAAGAACGCCAATGAAAAAGGCCGTTTCCCATACGGGGAAACGGCCTTTTTCGGTGTGCTCGGCATGGGCACGTTCTTAAGGGTGAAAGTCCCAAGCGCAGGTGGTAGCGCCAAGCGCATAGCCGGAGGCAAGGGTGTCCGCCGCGAGGCGGAATCTGAAAGAAGCCCGAGGCAAACCGTTGGTCCGACGAACAGGAACCGCATCAGGCATACGAGGGTGGGTGAGTCTGCCGAACAAGACGAAGCCCAACAGCTACACGGCCCCGAGGTGTATATGCGGCGGATAGATGACGGGAAAGAGCGTGTTCTTACCCGAGGAGGTCTCACGGACGTCGCCCGCAAAGGCGGCGGAGTAAAGCTTGCCGTGAGAAGTCAGCAGAGGTCGTAGTACCGCAGAGATGGTCGGCGGGAAGGACCGAAACTTATGGAGGTGATGCCACGGCCACCGAGACGGTCACGTCAAAGTCGCGAAAGTCTCTGCGGAGACGCCGCCCCGAAAAGTATCGACGGAATCGAGAGGATACGGCAGGCGCGATGAAGGATCTGAGGAGAGCACGGGAGCAACATCACCGGGCATGGATGAACGAGATGATCGATTTGGAAACCATACTTGCTCGTGACAATCTGAATCACGCCTTTAAGGCCGTCGTTGCGAACAAGGGCAATGCCGGTATCGACGGCATGGAGGTCGAGGAATTGTTCGACCACCTGAAGTCGAACGGCGCCGACCTGATCGAGGACATCAAAGCGGGGCGGTATCAACCGTCCGCCGTTCGTCGCGTATACATTCCAAAGGAGAACGGAAAGAAGAGACCTCTCGGAATTCCTACCGTGGTTGACAGGTTCGTGCAACAGGCGGTGGCTCGGGTGTTGAGCGCGGAATACGAGACCGTATTTCGCGACGGAAGCCACGGGTTCCGTCCGAAGCGGAGCTGTTCGTCGGCCATTGACCAAGCATTGGCGTATGCCAATGACGGATACGTATGGGTAGTGGACATCGACCTTGCTCAGTTCTTTGATACTGTCAGCCACGGCAAACTTCTTCAGGTTCTGTCGAAGCGCGTCAAGGACCGACGTGTCATCAAACTCGTGCACAAGATGCTTCGGGCCCCCGTATCCGAAAACGGAGTGATTGAAAAGCGGGAGATCGGGACGCCTCAGGGCGGCCCCGTCAGCCCCGTTCTGGCGAACATCCTGCTCCACGAGCTCGATATGGAGCTTGAGGCGCGCGGGCACAAGTACGTCCGCTACGCGGACGACCTCATGGTTCTGTGCCGAAGCAGGAAAGCCGCCGAGCGCACGCTTGAGCGCATCCGTCCCTTCATCGAAGGGACGCTCTTCCTGCGGATCAACGTCGAGAAGACGAAGATCTGCCACATCGCGCACCCCGGGCTGAAGTTTCTCGGGTTTGGTTTCTGGCAGAAGCCGAACAAGGAGGGCGGGTCCCTCATCCTCGACCGTCCTCACCGGAAGTCACAGGCGAAGTGCAAAGCTCGGCTGAAGGAACTCACCTCCCGCAGTCGCGGGCAGAGTCTCGACGTGTTCCGTCGGGATCTCCGCCGTTTTGTGGTCGGGTGGATGAACTACTTCGGCAGATCGAGCATGAAGGCTTTCATTGCCGATACGGACAGGTGGCTGCGACGCCGCATCCGCATGGTCTACTGGAAGCAATGGAAGAAACCGTCGATGCGGATCAGAGCACTCCGAAAACTTGGCATCTCCGACGGGAAAGCGTATGAATGGGGCCACTCCCGCAAGGGGTACTGGCGCATCGCGGGAAGCTGGGTGCTCGCCACCTCGCTCACCAACGACTTCCTCCGTCGGAAGGGATGGGTATGCTTGCAGGACGCCTATAGGATGCGCCCTGCTACATAACCATAGGTAACCGCCCACTACGGAACCGTACGGTGGGTGGTGTGGGAGGACGGCGCGGAGACATCCCTGCGCCTCCTACTCGATAGCTTGGCTTCGACAAACACCCGTCAGCTACGATGTGCCTTGCGGCTCGCAAACCACGTGAAGAAGACCGGGACGAAAATTGTCGAGACGAAAGTTGCCGCGATCATGCCGCCGAAGACGCCCGTACCCATCGAGTGACGGGCCGCGGCACCCGCGCCTGTTGCGAGGAGGAGCGGCACAACGCCGAGCACGAAGGCAAGCGACGTCATCAGAATCGGCCGGAATCGCAAGCCCGCGGCCTCAATGGCGGCGTCGAACGGTCCTTTACCTTCAGCCATTTTCTGAGCGGCGAATTCGACGATCAGAATGGCGTTTTTGGCGGTAAGGCCGATTAGTACGAGAAGTCCGATCTGGAAGTAGATGTCATTGGGCGTACCGCGAATCCAAACCGCCGTCATGGCGCCGAGGAACGCATAGGGAACCGCGAGCACGACGGCGATCGGCAATGACCAGCGCTCGTACAGGGCGGCAAGGATAAGGAACATCATGAGCACGCCGAAACCGAGCGCTGCGGCGGACGAAGCGCCGATGCGCTTTTCGTGGTAGGCCTGACCGGTCCACTCGATCGTATAGCCTTCGGGCAGAGCTTGAGCGGCTGTTTCTTCAACGATCCGGATGGCGTCGCCCGCGGAGACGCCGCTCGCGGCTGCGCCCATGAACTGCGCGGCGAGGTATCCGTTCATGCGACCGATCGATTCGGCCCCCGAAATGCGCTCGATTTCGGCGAGCGTCGAAATCGGAATCATGGTACCGCTCGAGGAGCGCACGTAGGCTCGACCGATGTCCTCGGGGGTGCGACGGAACCGGGCATCGGCCTGCATGACGACGCGGTAGGTTTTGCCGTTACGGGTAAAGTCGTTGACGTAGGTGCCCCCCATCATGGTGGAGATCGTGTCGTAGACGTCGGCGACGTCGACGCCGAGCGCAAACGCGCGATCTTCGTCGAGCGTGAGTTTGAGTTGCGGCGTGTCGGCCGTGAGGAAGCTACGAAGCCCCGTCAATTCCGGACGCCGATCGAGTTCGGCGAGAAAGCGATCGACCACTTCCTGAAGGACGAGCGGGTCGTCGTTGCCGTGCGCGAGCACGTAGCCCGAGAAGCCGTTCGTGCTCCCGAGGCCGGGAATCGGGGCGGGGGTCGACGAGACGCCGCGCGCATCGGGGCTCGAGCGCACAAGCTGTTGGAGTTTAGTTTGCACGTCGCGGGCGGACTCGGTGCGCTCTTCCCAGGGCTTGAGCTGCACGATGAAGGTGGCCGCGTTCGAGCGCACGTCGCTCGACATTGTGTCAAAGCCCATCATGGTGACGACCGAGCGGACGGCGTCGATCGCGTGAATCTCCTTGAGAAAGCCTTCCGACACGGCTTCGGTGCGCGGGAAGGCCGCGCCTTCGGGAAGCTGCACGGCCATGCGCACGAGCCCTTGGTCTTCCGTCGGGATGAAGGACGTAGGGGTGCGGACGAAGAGCTGCCACCCCGCCGCCGACACGATGACGAGAATCAGGGCGGAGATCACTCGATGTTGAAGCGCGAGTCGCACGAGTTGCAAAAAGCGCATCGTGAAGGCCGCGAGGAAGCGGTTGAAGGCGCGGAAGACGGCGGGCCGCTTTTCGGCCGCTTCGGGCTTCAGAATGAGCGCGCAGAGTGCGGGCGTAAGCGTCAATGCAACAAAGCCCGAAATCGCCACCGATACGGTCACAGTTACCGCGAATTGGCGGTAGAGTTCGCCCGCGATCCCACCGAGGAAGGCGACGGGAATGAACACGGCGGAAAGTACGAGCACGATCGCAACAAGTGCTCCCGAGACTTCCTTCATGGCCTTTTGAGCGGCCTTGAAGGGCGAGAGGCCCTCGGTACGCATGAGACGCTCGATGTTCTCAAGCACCACGATGGCGTCGTCGACCACGATCCCGATTGAGAGCGTCATCGCAAAGAGTGTGAGCGTGTTGAGTGAAAAGTCGAGAAGCCAAAGACCAGCCATCGTCCCGATGAGCGAAACGGGTACGGCGAGCATCGGGATCAGCGTGGCGCGCCAGCTCTGCAGGAAGAGGAAGACAACGATCAGAACGAGGATGCCCGCTTCGAAGAGCGTCTTGTAGACCTCGTTGAGCGAGGCGCTCACGAAAACCGTCGTGTCGTCCGTGATGAGGTAGTCGACTTTGCCTTCGGGAAAGTGTGAGGCGATTTCCGTGATTTTCGCCTTGACGGCGCTTGCCGCGGCCATGGCGTTCGCGCCCGTCTGCAGGTAGACACCGATATTGACGCCGGGTTTGCCGTTGAGGTCGACGCGGAAGTCGTAGGAGCGCTTGCCGATTTCAGTTGTGGCGAGATCGCGGATGCGGATGAAGCCGTTCGCGCCGTCAGCCTTTACCACGATGTTGCCGAACTGCTCGGGCGTGAGGAGCTGCCCCGGAGCGTTGATCGTGTAGTAGATCTGTTGTTCGTCGACGGTCGGCATCGTACCGACGCGGCCCGCCGTACGCTGCTTGTTCTGGTTTTCGATCGCCCGCTCGACGTCGGCCGTGGTGATACCGTAACGCCCCATGCGTTCGGGGTCGAGCCAGATGCGCATGGCGGACTGTGCGTTGCCGAAAACGGATACGTCGCCGATCCCGGGCAGGCGTTTCAATTCGTCGACGATGTTGAGGTTCGCGTAGTCGGCGAGGTCGGTGGCCTGCATCGAGCCGTCGGGCGACCAGAGCGCCATCATGAGGAGGCTTTCTTCGTTGCGCTTTCGCACCGAGACGCCCTGATCGCGCACCGTGTCGGGAAGTCGACGCTCGGCGGTGCGAACGCGGTTGTTGATTTCGAGCATGGCGTCGTTGGCGTCGGTGCCGACGTCGAAGACGCAGGAAATCGAAATATCGCCGTTGCTTCGAATGCTCGTCGTGTAGTAGAGAAGCCCTTCGACTCCCGAGAGTTGGTCCTCGATCGGTTGGGCGACCGTACGAGCCATCGTGCGGCTGTCGGCACCTTCGTACGTGGCGGAGATGCGAACGGTCGGGGGCGTGATGTTTGGGTACTGGGAAAGCGGAAGCACCCGTAGGGCGAGAAGCCCTGCGAGTATGATCAGAATCGAGAGGACCGTGGCAAAGATCGGCCGGCGGATGCAGAACTGACTCAACATGTCGGTTTTCCTTCCGGCTTATTCGGAACGGACTTTGTCGTCGGCGCCTTCGGCGTTCGCGAGGCGAACGGCCGCGCCGTCTTGAAGCTTCAGCAGCTGATTCGTAATCACGCGGTCGCCCGTTTTGAGGCCCGTGCGCACGACCCAGTCGCTTCCGCTCCAGAGGCCGACGGTGACGGCGCGCCGGACCGCTTTGCCGTTTTCGGCAACGTATACCGCGTAAGAGCCGTCGGGGAGTTGCAAAACGGCTTTCTGAGGAATGCGGAAGACGTTGCGGTCGATGTCGACCATGAGGCGCAAGCGGACGAATTCTCCCGGCAGAATTCGGCTCGTTTCGGGTAGCCGTACGCGCATGAGGCGCGTGCCGAGCGCGGGGTCGATTTCCTGCGCGACGTAGTCGAGCGCGACGGGGGTTTCCGTTCCGTCGGCATTGAGCAGCACGACGCGGCTCTTGAGCGTGATGTTCGCTCCGTTGAGGTCGCGGTCCGAGGGTGCGAAGGACACGCGAACGCGGTCGAGTTGCGTGATCGTCGTCAGAAGCGTGCTCGAGGCGGTGACGAGGGCGCCGGGGTTGAGAACGGAGCGCGCGGCGACGCCCGAAGCGGGCGCCCGCACTTTCGTCCATTCGAGGTTGATGGCGGCGTCCTTTTCCGTCGCCTCGGCTTCGGCGAGAAGGCTCTTCGCCTGATCGCGCGCCGAGAGCGCGTCGTCGCGTTCTTTGGCGCTCGCCGCCCCCGACTTGAAGAGTGCCGCGGTACGGCGCAGTTCGCGTTCGGCCTGCGAGAGATCCACCTCGGCTTTGCGGCGCGCCGAGGCGGCCGCATTGAGTCGGGCTCGGTAGGGCGCCTCGTCGATCGTAAAGAGCACGTCGCCCGCCTTGACCGCTTCGCCTTCGCGGTAGTGCAGCTCCGTGAGAATCCCGCCCACCTGAGCCCGAACCTCCACGCCTTGGCCGCTTTCGGCCTGACCGAGTTGCTCGACCCAACGCGGCGCATCCGTGGATTCGGCTACTACGGTTTCAACGGGCAACGGCGCGGGCGCTACGGGAGCGGGGGCTTCTTTGGAGCATCCGGCAAGGAGCAGACCGGCGGAAGTCAGAGCGAAGAGGAGCTTTGAAAACATGAGGCAGGCAACGGAGCGGAGGCGAATACCTTCGCGAGAAGGACAAAAACAGGAAAAAGTATGGACGAGCTCCGTCGAGCCCTCAAGGCGGCAACCTACGTGAAAATCAAGCTCGCGTAAAGCCCTGTATCAAAATGTTTCCAAAAGATGTTCTCGTCGCGTCGGATTCGCCTCCATCCGGTCCTCGAATCGGAAAATAACTGTCACGAAAGGGGTAGGGTAAAAACCCTAATGGTTATGCAAAACCGAACGTCGCAGTGCTTGTTCGATCGAAGTCGGGCATCGCGAAACGTAAGCTTTTTCCGAGGATTGAACCCGTATCAAACAAAACGGTGTTTGCAGAAGTCTTGAACGAAGATGTCATTGTCACACTCCCTCTGTGGGTAGATAATCGGGACAGTTGAGGCCGCAAAGGACACCCCGAATGCGACCGAACCGGCCTTCAAGGCCGAGGACCCAACCTACAGAGAAAGCCTCCCGCAAGGGATGTGCGAAACACGACAAAGGCATCAACCATGGCTCAGACTCCCGCATTCAAGTACGCGCCCATGTTCCAGCACGGCAAAGACGAAACCGAATACACGCTCGTTTCGAAGGACTACGTGTCGGTTTCCGAATTCGAAGGACACCCCGTTCTCAAGGTCGAGGCCGAGGGTCTCACGCTCCTCATGAAACGCGCTTTCACGGACGTGAACTACAAACTGCGCCGCGAGCACAACGAACAGGTGGCCAAGATCCTCTCCGACCCCGAAGCGAGCGAAAACGACAAGTATGTGGCGTTGACGTTCTTGCGGAACGGTGAAGTCGCCGCCAAGGGCGTGCTCCCCTATTGCCAGGACACGGGTACGGCCATCGTTCACGGTGAAAAAGGCCAGAATGTCTGGACGGGTTTCTGCGACGAAGAAGCGATTTCGAAGGGGGTCTACATCATAATATACCATCAGTGAGCGGAAGCGCTCATCCTCTATGAGGGTGCGCTGTAC
>ENA-UESJ01001094-UESJ01001094.1-human-gut-metagenome-genome-assembly--contig:-NODE-1094-length-13242-cov-4.742727_pt1 | contig 13242 bp, 14 predicted proteins | sample MGYA00243000_ERZ508001 | MGnify/ENA primary metagenome ERZ508001 (study PRJEB26167, sample SAMN06115479) | human gut metagenome | host: Homo sapiens | place: China:Chongqing | collected 2015-03-03... | reverse complement strand
AGTGCCTGCGAAGTCGATTCCTACGGTTTTCTCCCCTCTGGAATATTTGGTATAAGTATATCCTGTGGTGTAAAAAATCTCCGGATGATCTATCAGCACGCACTGAAATACTTTGTCAATGTCCTGTTCATCCATTCCCTGTTCCAACGGTTCCGTGGACAGTTTGATCGTGTCATCCATAGACCCAATCGCCTGCTCGATCTCCTGATACCAGATCTGTTCCTGCGCATCCAGACTCTCATATGCAAAACGAGAGCCTCCCTCCTCTAAAAGGGAAAAGCTCTCTGTATTGTCATTTTCCGCAGCCGCCGTCTCCTGCACAGGCATAGTATCTATCTGTGACTCGGGCAGCACGATGGTCTGGGGTACTTCCTGCAGAACCTCCTGTGAGGAGCATCCTGTCAAAAGCAGTAACATCAGAATTCCGGCACATAACTTTTTCTTATTCCGCATTCTATCCCCCTACACACTTTTTGTTTCCATATAATTACTAATTGCGTCCGAACTCCGTCAGCACCAGTCCCTTATTACGGTCCAGAGTCATGCCGATGCTCCAGGAATTCACAAACAGCAATAAAGGATTACCCTTCATGTCCTTGACCTTCTTCATATCGGAAGTACCGGACAGCTTGGCCAGGTCGATCTCATCCTTATTCTCGATCCAGCGGATATGCTCATAAGGCAGGTTCTCCAGACGGATCTCCACGTTATATTCGTTCTCCAGACGGTATTTCAGTACATCGAACTGCAGCACACCTACCACACCGACGATGATCTCTTCCAGACCGGTATTGAACTCCTGAAAGATCTGGATAGCACCTTCCTGAGCGATCTGCTCTACGCCCTTGACGAACTGTTTTCTCTTCATGGTATCCACCTGACGCACTCTGGCAAAATGCTCCGGTGCGAAGGTCGGAATACCTTCATACTGGAACTTCTCCCTGGGCATGCACAGTGTATCTCCGATGGAGAAAATGCCGGGATCGAAGACACCGATAATATCACCCGCATAAGCCTCGTTTAAGATCTTACGTTCATCCGCCATGATCTGCTGGGGCTGGGATAATCTCATAACCTTATTGCCCTGCACATGACGCACTTCCATGTTGGCATCGAATTTACCGGAGCAGATACGCATGAATGCGATACGGTCTCTGTGAGCCTTGTTCATGTTAGCCTGGATTTTGAAAACAAAGGCACTGAACTCATGCTCCGTCGGGTTGATCATGCCGATGTCTGCTTTTCTTGGCAGCGGCGTGGTAGTCATATTCAGGAAATGCTTTAAGAAGATCTCCACACCGAAGTTGGTCAAAGCAGATCCGAAGCATACCGGGGTCAGGTTACCCTTCTGCACTTCCTCCAGATCAAACTCTGCGCTGGCACCGTCCAACAGTTCCACCTCGCCAAGCAGCTTGTCCGCTGCATCCTCTCCGATCAGTTCCTTCAGATGTTCTTCGTCCTGAATGGGGATCTCGGTGGAAGTTCCTTCCTTCGTTCCCTTCTCCGTATCGGAATATGCGATCACACACTTTTTCTCACGGTCGTAGACACCCTGGAATTCCTTACCGGAACCGATGGGCCAGTTGATGGGGCAGGTGGCAATGCCAAGCTCCTTCTCGATATCATCCAGCAGTTCAAAGGTATCTCTTGCCTCACGGTCCATCTTGTTGATGAAGGTGAAAATAGGGATCTTGCGCATCACGCAGACCTTGAACAGCTTTCTCGTCTGGGCCTCGACACCCTTGGAAGCATCGATGACCATAACTGCGGAGTCCGCTGCCATCAGGGTACGGTAGGTATCCTCCGAGAAATCCTGATGTCCCGGTGTATCCAGAATATTGATGCAGTAACCGTCATATTCAAACTGCAATACGGAAGAGGTAACGGAAATACCTCTGTCTTTCTCAATCTGCATCCAGTCGGATACCGCATGTCTGGCCGTTGCCTTACCCTTTACGCTTCCTGCCAGGTTGATGGCTCCTCCGTAGAGCAGGAACTTCTCGGTCAGGGTCGTCTTGCCGGCATCCGGGTGGGAAATAATGGCAAACGTCCGGCGGCGGTTGATCTCTTCTGTATAATTATTACTCACTACTATAGTCCTCCAAATATATCTCTAAAAATCTATTTTCACAGTTCTTCGGGATCTGCTATCTATGATGGATCTGCCTTTAAAACAGAGCTTCCTTCAAACTCCGGTTGGATTCCGAAATAATCCAATACCGTAGCTCCGATATCGGAAAAAGTCGGTCTGGTTCCGCGATTCCCCGGCGTCACAGGCGCACCGTACATAAGAAACGGAGTATATTCTCTGGTGTGATCCGTGGTAGCCGTATATGCGGGATCACAGCCATGATCTGCCGTGATCATCAGAATATCTTCCGGCTTCATGTGTGCCTGGATTTCCGGCAGCTTCTCATCAAAATAAGCCAGTGCCTTCGCATAGCCGTCCACATCTCTTCTATGGCCGTAGAGCATGTCATAATCCACCAGATTGATAAAGCAGAGTCCTTCGAAATCCTTGTCCAGATATTCCAGTGTCCGCTCAATGCCTTCCGCATTGCCGGAAGTGTATACATGCTCGGTAATGCCCCTGCCTACGAAAATATCCTGGATCTTACCCACAGCAATGACATCCTTACCGGCGGCCTTCAGCTGATCCAGCATTGTCACTGCGGGAGGCAGCAGGGAAAAATCGTGTCTTCTGGGAGTACGGGTATAATGTCCGCTCTCACCGATAAAAGGTCTGGCAATGACACGGCCCACGCCGTGCTCTCCCTGTAAGATCTGTCTGGCGATACGGCAATAATCATATAACTGCTCCACAGGAACCACATCCTCATGGGCAGCGATCTGAAACACACTATCTGCGGAAGTATATACGATCAGTTTGCCGGTGCGCACATGCTCGTCCCCGTAATCCGCAATGACCTGTGTGCCGGAGTACGGCTTATTGCACAGCACATCTCTGCCGGTGCGGATCCGGAACTCTTCCAGCACATCCTCGGGGAAGCCGTCCGGATAGGTAGGCAACGGCTTGGGAGAATAGATACCTGCGATCTCCCAGTGTCCGATGGTCGTGTCCTTTCCACGGGAACGCTCCGTCATGCGGGTATAAGCTGCCGTGGGATGGTCTGTTTTCTCTCCCACTTCCACGCCGTCAATATTTTTCATATTTTGCATATGAAAATAAGGGCTCTTTGACACGCTCCCCAGTGTATTTACATTGATGTCACCGTAAGCTGCGGCATCCGGCATCTGTCCGATACCGAAGCTGTCCAATACAATTAAAAAGACTCTCTTCATTGTTTCTTCCTTTTGTCAAGTTTTCCAGGTTAAGTTATGATACCATCCAGATTGTTCCGTGCTTCGCACTCTCACAATCTGGACCGCATTCGTAATCCGCTCATTTTTCCGCGAAAAATGGCTCCTTACTCATGTGGTACGGCTCTCGAATCTCCGGATGCTCCCGCAAGCGAGCTTGCATCGCACCGTCGTCTCTCGACCCTTGGTATCATAACATAATTTTTCCCCTATGTACACAAAAATATCACTGTGCAATGGTGCTGATGACGATATTTTCCGCCGCAATATCCGTCTTTCTTTTTACAATATCTTCAATCTGCGCTCTCTGTGCATCGGACAGTTCCGCTGCATTGATCACCACATCCACGGCATCCCCGTTGATGCTGACCACAGCTTCACTGAAACCTTTCGCCTGCAAAAGCACCTCGGCCGCCGCTTCCTTTTCCGCGATATCAGTCATGCGCACCATGCTGTCCACCGCTTCCTGTTTCTGGGCATCGCTGAGCTCAGTACTGTTGATAATCTCCAATAAGGTCTCTTTATTCCGGGCTCTGGTCTGCTCCTTGGAAAGTCTTGCAGCAGACAGTACCTCCACACCGTTCGTTCCGGTCAACACTGCTTCCCCGGGAATCTCCCCTTCGTCCGGCGTAGCCTCTGCCACCTGCATATCTTCATCCAGATAATCTTCCATGACGATCTCCACATCCGAATCCAGGCTTTCCATATCTGTGACAATGTCTGTGGAATCCACTGCACTGAGATCTTCTGTATTATCCGACGCCAGATACTCCTTTTCCAGGTTGGTCCCCGCAAACTGCAGATAACCTGCAATGGCTATCATGATGGCAAGTGCGGTAATCATAAGCTGATTCTTCTTAATTAAGTTTTTCACTGCGTTCCCCTTTTCCAAAGGCCTGTATCTGCCTTCTTGATTTTATACTCTATTGTATGTACCCCTTTCGCCGGATATGTTTCCCGCTCTTTATTTTTCCAACACCTTGATCCTGTGCGCTTCCACTCCGAACAGTGCCTGAATGATCTGCGTGATCTCACCGGCCATATTGCCCTTCCCCGCGCCTTCCGCTACGACCAGTACCCCCTCCACTTTCGGTGTAATGGTCTTTACGACAAAAGGATCCCCTCCCGCATCCTCCCGATATATCGTCCGGTACTCTGTATTAGAGGTATTTACCGTCCTGGCTCCTCCGGCAGCATCCTGTTCCTCGGTATTGGACCGTTCTGCCGTCATATCTTTTTCCACGATCTTCTCCTCCGAAGATTCCAGTGTGACCATGACCTCGACCTCCCCCAGTCCCTGTACCGCTTCCAACATCTTTTTTAGCTTTTCTTCCAGATATGCCGCATATTCCTCTGTGCTGCCGGCGGTCACTGTCTGTGTGGATGCCGGTACCTCTTCCAGCATTGCCGTCGCATTTTCCTTCTCCTGCCCCTTTCCGCTGTCTTCCTTTTTTACCGGCAGTGCAATGACGAACAACAGGACTCCCAGCAGGACCAGCAGCAACAGATTATCTCTGCTAAACCATTTTTTCCCCAATAATTTTTCCATCATTTTCCGTCCTCTTTCTACCGGATTTTTATTTCTGCTTCCTCTATTTCCGGAATTTCCACCCGGATCCTCACCGGTTCCGAAGGTCCCGTCTCTTCCGTTACCTCCGTTCCTTCTGCTGCTGTATCTGCGGCCGCTTGAATCTCATCTTCCGTCTGTTCTGCCTGCACAGCGGCCTGCTCCAATACCGTCCGGATTTCCTCTGCGAACTCCGCCGCCTGCACGTCGGTGCCTGCGATGTTATCCCCTCCCAGCACCGTCAAAAGCGGCTGCAACAGCTGGATCAGAAGCATGATTGACAACAAAAGTTTGAAATATTTTTCATAGGACTCTCTGGGTCTGAAATGTATCAGGGTCTGCGCACAGATCAGGAAAATCCCCACTTGTCCGATCACATGATATAACCACTGCATTTTCTATATCCCCCTGCTGCCGATCGCCAGAAGCGCCAGTGTGACCATAAACAACAGCAGCGCCGTTCCCACGGTACGGAACAAAAGCATCATGGCATTTCCCATACGATCCGTGCAATTGGTAATTCTTTTATCACTGACGATTCCCATAAATGCCGTGGCACATTTGATAAATCCTGCCGTGAACAAAATCTGTAATAAGGGAACCGCACACCCTGCCACCAACAGTAACAGTAACAATACTCCTACACTATTCCGGATCACAACTGCCGATCCCAGCGCCAGCTCCAGAACCCCATCCGCAGCATTTCCGATCCCCGGCAGTACCGAGACAGCCTTCTCCACTGCGGAATTTTTCAAGGAATCCACCACCGGTGTGATCAGCGACTGGAACAGACTGATTCCTGTGACCACACCCAGGGAAGCCTTCAGTATCCATCCGATCAGCTTTTCCAGTAAATCCGCCAAAAGTGCCAGTTTTTCCTCTACCCAGATTCCGTTGATCATCGTCAGCAGACAATAGCTGTAAATCAGCGGGAGCACCACTCCCAGAAGAATTTTCTCCGTGCCGTAGATCAACAATAGCATAAGCTGGTACCCGGCTCCCACCGTAACCGGTCCCGAAGCCACGCCTACGGTCAACAGAAAGGTCGGCACCATCAGCCGGACAAAAAGTACTATATTCTCCACCGTTTCTCTGGCCGTTTCCAATACTCCCGAAAAACATTGCAGAAGAATCACACCCATTAACAGATAGATAAAATAAAAACTCAGATCGGCGATCTGGTGTTTATCAAATACTTCCACAAAATGAATCAGCAATGCCGACAGAATCCCCAGTACTATCAACCAGATCAATATATTTCTGATACCGGTGGCGGAATTGCTCATTTCCCGTATGACTTCTTTCAACAGACACCCCACCGCCCCCAGAATATCTCCCTGCAGGATCTGCGTCATCAGATCTGTCACAGAGATTCGAAACGTCGGGAACAGCTTCTGCATTCCCTTTTCCAATTCCTCTATCCCATATTCCTGCCACATCGTATCCATCTGTCTCCGCGCTCCTACATCATACTGTAGATCTGCCGGATCACCGACAGGAGGATCGGCAGGCCCGCAAACAGCACCGACAGCTTTCCCAGGATTTCAAGCTGATCCGAGACAGACGAGAATCCGGCATCCTTGCAGATACCGGCACTGAATTCACACAGATAAGTAATCCCCACCACCTTCATCAGAATCCCAAGGTATCCCTTAGAATCTCCGAGATATTGCTGCAATCCCCGAAACTCTTCCAACAAATTTCCCGCCATCCGGCACACAAAAGAAAATACCAGAATACTCAGTGCGAAACCGATCAGTAATGCATATTCCGGTCTCTGCTGCCTGAATTGAATAGCAAACAATACTCCGGCAATTCCCAACAATGCGATTTTGATGATCTCTGCCATTTTTCCTCCTAAAACGAGAACAGGGTCTGCACGGTATCGAACAGATCATAAATATAAGGAACAATCCAGCTGAGGACCAGAATCAGTCCCGCTAGACTTATCAGAAAAGCGTGTTCCTCCCTGCCGCTGTGTTTCAGGACCTGACTGAGTATCGTAACCAGGATCCCTACCGCTGCTATTTTAAAGATCAGTCCTATTTCCATCTTTCCCCGTCCTTTTTTGTCCTGTTTTTTATCTTTCAGAGCAACAGGAGCACCAAAAACATCCCACTCATAGCACCCAGTCCTACCGCCAGCCGACATTTCTGCGTAATTTCCCGCTGTTGTGCTGTGGCTGTCCGCTCCAATCCCTCTTTGGACAATTCCATCGCCCGAATCTGCATGGTCTCATCCGCATACCCTTCTTTTCCCGCAAAAATCAGGAATTGATCGATTTCTTCTTTTTTTAACGGCAACGCTTCCAACTGCCTGCGAAAACTCTCTCCGGCGATTTCCAGGAAACCGGTTCCTCCCGCCTCTGCGTATTCCCGATATACCCTGTTACAGATCTCTCCCAACCGGTCTTCCCGCTGTCTGCCGATCTGTCTGCATCCTTCCGGCAGTGTAGATCTGTTATAACGGATCTCACTGATCCACTGATCCAGAAGACAGATCAGTTCCCTGGTCATATGTAACCTCATCAAAAACTGCCCGCGATACCACATACCCAGCCCCAGGCAGCCGCAGAGGATCATCCCCCCTCCAAGCATCTGCATTCCATCCGCCCCCTCCCTTTCAAGATCACAATGCGGGCAAACATTTCTCTCATATATTCTCCACCCAGACGTCTGGCTGCATCCTCTTCCCCTGCCCCATGCACCGTAGCCAGCAGGCTGCAGCCGCCGGATGCGGCCATGTGAAGCACTCTCAGATCCTGTTCTTCCCCCAGTTCATCCACAGCAATCACCTGCGGTGACATTGACCGTAATAACAATAACATCCCCAAAGCTTTCGGGCAGGCATCCAGCACATCCGTCCGCATACCCAGATCGTTCTGGGGTCTCCCCCGGTAAGACCCGGCCAGCTCCGAGCGCTCATCTACCACTCCTACCCGAAGTCCCGGTCCGTAAGCATTGCCGTCGGACAGCTGCCGGATCAGATCCCGGAGCAACGTAGTCTTACCGAATCCCGGCGGTGATACGATCAGCGTATTTTGAAATCGTCCCGCTTTATAAAGCTCCGGAAGTATTTTATCTGCGACACCCCTGATTTCATGAGCTACGCGGATATTTACAAAGGATATATTTTTCAGTGTCCGCAGACTATTCTCATTTTCCAGCACAGCCTGTCCGCTTAAACCAATCCTGTGGTATTGGAGCCAAGTTCATGCGCTCGTTATAATTACGTGTGTCTAAAGTTACCCGTTGATATTCACCGTTAATTTTCTTTATTCCGACAGCCGGTAACCTCATTACATCTTTTGCTATCAGCCATCTTCTTATATCAAAGAATCGATGATCTTCAAAACAAAGCTCTACACGGCGTTCTTTGCGTATGCGTTCCCGAAGGGTCGCCTGATTATAATCAGTGGCCAGTAAGTCTGTCGTGATACCGGCACGGCGGCGTATCCTGTTAAGCTGGGCTATTGCTTTTTCTCTGGCTGTATTCGTATCTTCAGCCTCATTCTCGGCTTCTGCATAATCGAGCAGGATTTCTGCATATCTCATCATTGGAAAGTCCATGTAAGTGGTACCACCTTTTCGATGATCGATACGGTCATCCAGGAACTTTGTCAGGAAGTATCCGCTTCCCCATCTATATGATTTTGACAGGTCTATTGTAGCTGGCTTACCGTTGACTAAAGGCCAGGTAGCACCATCACATAGAATACTCTGCGCCAAACGAGGATCCCTGTTAGCATAAGGAGAATTTACATTGTAACCGGAGTTTGGGTTGATGATGGCTTTCGTATTTGATTCGTAACCGAGAATGGGCTGTGATCCGTCGAGCATATCATAACAGTCTACCAGCCATTGGTTCGGGCAAGTCAGTAACTCTTTATTTACATTCCAGGGATCAAAGGCAGGCATCATTCCGTAAAGGTCATTTGCCGGTGCACGGAGAAATCCCATGATTACCTCACCATTGGCACGGGTATTGAATAATCGTGTGTAGCTTTTTTCGGGAGTGGTCGGATCTTCATATAAACGATAGAAATCTCCATTGTCAGCATATTCAATCATATCGTAGGCAGCATCAGCCGCTTCTCTCCAAGTTACTCCGGACGCATTGTGTAAGGGACTTGCTGCATAAAGTAATGTGCGTGCCAGATAGCCTAGGGCTGCTCCCCGGGTAGCTCTTCCGTAATCTGCTGCATCGTATTTGTCGGGCAATACTCCCGGCTCTGCAAGTTCTTTGAATTCATTAGCAATCCAACGGACTGTGGTTTCTAACGATTCACGTTTGATTTCGTCATAAAGTAACGGATCGAGTTCTTTGTCTCCGATTACTAATGCTCCGTAGAAACGAAACAGTTCGTGGTGATACAATGCACGCAGAAAGCGTACTTGGTTTTTCAGGGAAATCTTCTCTGCATCCTCCAATGGTGAACGGTCTACGTTGTTCAGGAATGTGTTTGCAGAACGGATGGCCTTATAGTAGAATATCCATGGATGGTCACCGCCAATCAAACCTTTGGAAGCATCAATTCCCCCTTTGATAAATTTCTCGAGTTCGGGAATAACTGCCCCTCCGGCACGGGTTGTATTTCCGGCTCCATCGTCTGTTGCGTTGTCAAGCATACAAGGCGAACCACCAATGTTTGCCAAAAAACCAAAACTGCCAAGGCGGTCTCTCCCCATGCGCATACGTGCATACAAGTCGTATGCAACTTTGCGGGTCAATGTAATGTCCGAATAAACTTTCTCTGTATCCGTAAGATCCAGTTCGGTTTCTTTCATCAGGCTATCTGCACTACAACTGGCAAGCAGGACAGCCGTTACAAAGGATATAAATAGTTTTCTCATAAATTATTCATTTCAAACATTAGAAATTCAGGTTGATACCAAAATTTATTACTTTTTGTTGTGGATAGAATTGTCCATTACTATTGTTCGATGATTCAGGGTCTACCTTCTTTACGTTATCCCATGTAAAGAGATTGTAGGCATTCGCATATACTCTAAGTGAACGTACTCCGAATTTTTTCAATAGTTTGCGAGGTATAGTGTAACCTAACTGAATGTTTTTCAGACGCAAGTATTTGGAATCTTTCAACCAATAGTCAGATTTATAATAATTAGGATGCGCGGCAGTGGCTGCCTTAGTGAAACGTGGGTACGTTGCTGTTGCTGCTTTCGCCGCTCATAATTGATGTTGGTGGAATAATCGCCATTTTTGTTGCATATTTTGATTATTACTTATTACATTTTGTGTTTGATTTGATATGTTGGTATTAATATTGTCTACCACTGTTTCTGTATGATAATTTTTGTATTTATTTGTTTGTTGAATTACACTATCTTGAATCATTTTTTCAACATCTAATTCTTTAGATGCATCTTTTATTGCCAATTTTATTTCTGTATTTGACGGTGTTTTTCCATTATTTATCTTTTCTACAACAGCTGCACATGATTGTATTCCCATATTACCACCACCAACTATAGCGCCAACTAATCCTCCATTAATTCCCGATTGTAACATTCTTTGACCCATATTATGCCAATCAGATTTTTCTTTTCCTCCTATTGCTCCAGCAACAGTTTCTTGTATTGGTTCCATTATTGCTTCTTGTATAGCATTATCAGCAATTCCTATTCCATAATCTTTCAAAACTTGTTTAATTGACGTTTTAGCAAGTTGCTCTGTACCTTTTTTTGCCGCTTCTTTTCCTGTTTCTTTTATAATACTATTAATTGCTGTACCTGCTTTTTTAAAGTTACCAACTGTTACTCCTTCAGTTATACCTTCCATAATTCCCATCATAGTCCCATAGGAAAACGCTTGTTCATCTGTCATACCTCTTTCTTTGGCATCATCTATATAACTTCCCCCTGATGATGCTGTAAAATAAGTTGCTCCTAAAACTGGATTCACACTACTTGCAACCATTCCAGGTATCATATTTCCTATTGACGGTGCAAGTTCTGCTAATTTTTTAGAAACTGAATTTCCTTGATTTTCTATATTTTTTTGTATTTTTTCTTGGTCTTTATTAATTGATGATTGCAATTTTTTATCCATATTAAATCCAAGCTTGTCTTTTACTTCTTCATTAATATTTTTTAATTTTTTCAACTGTTCCTCTGTTAAATAATTAGGCAAATCAGTTAATTTTATTTCATTTCCGTCTTTATAATATCTTGCTCCTCCGTTTATATTCTCTCCAAATTTAGTTAAATATTTAAGAGATTGTTTCGTTCCTGATGTAGCTCCTAGCCATGTATTTTCTACAGTTCTTCCTGTATCATTCCCAAAATTTCCTATGTTGTTTTTTACTATTCCAACGCTTCGTTCTGCATTTTCTTGTATTTGATTCCATATATTATTTCTCTCATTAAAATTATTCGAAGTTATTGAATTACTCATATTTTCTTTAGAATTTATAATTTTAGAATAATTATCATTAAAATTTGCCTTTGCATTAGATATGAAATCTTCTACATTCTGTTGTACTTTTATTGCATCTTGTTCTTTTTCTTTATCGTTTCTTCCAGCTATATCTTCTATAATCTCCCAAATTTTTTTAAGCATATACTATCACCATCTTCCCATTAAACTATTAAGTATTTTCATGCTACCTATACCAATCTCACTACCTACATCAGCTGCATTTTTTAATATTCGTTGTAGCCTTGGATCAGTTTCTTCTGTTATATTACTATCAGATACCTTTAGTCCACCTGTGCTCTTGGTTGACTTTTTACTACTTTTAGAACTACTAGCCGAACTAGATTTTTTTTTTGACAATTCATATTGCTTTTGCCATTGATTATCAGAAACAGCAGCTCTCTCTTTTTGATAATCAAAATTCTTTTGCCATTGACTATCAGAAATAGCATCTCTTTGTTTTTGATAGTCAAAAGATTTTTGTTTCCATTGATTTTCGATTTCATTTTGCCTTGCCTGTTGGTCAAAGGTTTTTTGCCATTGATTATCAGAAACTCTATCTCTTTCTTGTTGATATAAATATTGTTCTCTATTTTGTCTTAACTCATAATTTTGTGTTAATAATTGAGCTTTTTGTTTGTATAAATCTAATGCTGCTTGTGCTTGTTGTACACTTCCATTTTGCCTTGCTTGTTGAACTTTAAAATCATAATCACTTTTTAAATCTCTGGCATTGTTTAAAGTTTCTGTTACATTTTTCTGATAAGTGTTATATAACGCTGTTTGGGTTGTTTCTGCATAACCACTATGAGCCAAACCTTGTTGTGCTAATTGTTCTGCATTGGCTCCATATTGGTTTGCTTGTTTTTGCCAATTTGAATACAGTCCTTTTGTTGTTTTTATCGTATCTTGTTCAATTTTATCTTTTTCTCGATTTAATTCATCAACTTGCATTTGAGTTTGTTGATTTATTAACTCATTCTGTTTTCTTTCTTGTTCATTTATTAAATTATTCTGTTGATTAGTTAATCTATCAATATCTTCATATCCAGTAGCCATATATACTCCTTTCTAACTTGTTCTTTTCCACATATAACATGTAATATATGGTTGCAAGTTATTGTGTGCTCCTCCACCTCCTGTTTGGGTTGTCAAATTATAATAATGTCCTTTCCCATAAAAATAATTTCCATAACCGTCTCCTAAGCTTGAATAATTTTCATCTTTTATCCATGTTCTATGTGAATGTGGTGGTACTTCTTCTATTGTTAACTTGTGTGTTTTTTCTCCACCAGTCTTTTCAACTGTTTTAAAATCATTATCTGATGCATTTACTCCTACAGGTACTCTTCCTGTTCCCCATGCTACCCATGTTCCTCCAAAAAAAGAACTTGGATTTGTATTTTTTACACTTAAATAAATTGAACCTACTGGATACATTAATTTCCCTACTGTCTTAATATCTGAATTAAATGCTGTATTTAATACTCTATGTTTTATCTTTCCTTCACTTAATACAAGCACCCATGTGTCATTTTCATTATTGGTATTTACATCCCATGTAAAACCATTGATTTTTCCTGTCAAGTTTTGTACAGCTAAATTTCCTGTTATAGTTCCCCCAGTTTTGTCTAACTTTTTATTAAATAATTTATCTAACTCATTTGTTAACACTTCATTTATATATTCTTTTGGTTCAATTATATATATTCCTTTTTTTATATTGTTTTTTCTGGCCTCTATAGCAAAAATATCTGTAATTATTTCATTTAATCTTTCGTATTTTCTGTAATTACTATATAGGTTTGCTTCACATTCATATTGATCAAATCCTGATCTACCTTTTTGTGAATTATGTTCTATTGCATGACATATTTCATGTAATAAAAGATAATCTTCTTTTCCTGGTTAGATCG
>ENA-UESJ01001092-UESJ01001092.1-human-gut-metagenome-genome-assembly--contig:-NODE-1092-length-13248-cov-22.024296_pt1 | contig 13248 bp, 14 predicted proteins | sample MGYA00243000_ERZ508001 | MGnify/ENA primary metagenome ERZ508001 (study PRJEB26167, sample SAMN06115479) | human gut metagenome | host: Homo sapiens | place: China:Chongqing | collected 2015-03-03... | reverse complement strand
GGCCTTGCCTATACCTATGTGGGGCTGGTGCTGTTCCTCACCGGTGCGAATGTCGGCTTTATGCCGGCGGGCAACTATCTGGGCCAGGTGCTGACCGGGCAGAGCTACCACTGGGTGATCATCCCCATCGGCATGCTCATCGGCTACTTTATCGTCCGGGCGGAACCGGCGGTGTATGTGCTGAACAAACAGGTGGAAGAGGTGACCGATGGTGCCATCTCGGCCCAGGCCATGGGCATGGCGCTCTCGGCGGGTGTGTCCATTTCGGTGGGGCTGGCCATGGTGCGGGTGCTCACCGGCATTTCCATCCTGTGGTTCCTCATCCCGGGCTATGCGGTGGCCATCGGCATCTCCTTTGTGGTGCCCAAGCTGTTCACCGCCATTGCCTTTGACGCCGGCGGCGTGGCCTCTGGTCCCATGACGGCCACCTTCCTGCTGCCGCTGGCACAGGGAGCCTGCGTGGCCGTGGGCGGCAACATCGTTACGGACGCCTTTGGCGTGGTGGCCATGGTGGCCATGACGCCGCTCATCACGGTGCAGCTGATGGGCCTTGCCGCTCAGCTCAAAACCGGACGGCGCAGGGCTGCCCGTGCCGCCGAACCCGCGCTGGCCGGGGTGGCAGCCTATGCCGACTGGCCGGATGACGACATCATTGAACTGTAAGGAGGGCAAGCGCTGTGAGTTCGCTGTTTCTGATGAGCACCATCACCGACCGCCGCACTGCCGACGCCTTTCTGCAGTTGTATGAGGCCCACGGTGTGAACGTGACCCTGCGCACGGTGGGCACCGGCACGGCGGTGCAGGAGACCCTTTCCACCCTGGGGCTGGAAAAGACCGAAAAAGCTGTGCTGCTGGCGGTGGTCACAGCCCAGACCTGGCAGGAGGTGCAGCGGGACCTGCGCCGCAAAATGCGCATCGACGTGCCGGGCACCGGCATTGCATTCACCGTGCCGCTGAGCAGCATCGGCGGAAAACGGGCCCTTGGGTTCCTCACGGAGCACCAGACCCTGACCTGGAAGGAGGAGAGTACCTTGAAGGATACCCGCTATGAACTGCTGCTGGTGATCGCAAACCAGGGCTACACCGGCTCCATCATGGACGCGGCCCGCGCAGCCGGTGCCGGCGGCGGCACCGTGATCCACGCAAAGGGCACCGGCATGGAGGGTGCAGCCGCCTTTCTGGGCGTGGAACTGGTGAACGAAAAGGAGCTGGTGCTTATCGTCAGCCGCACCAGCCAGAAAAACACCATCATGAAGGCCATCATGGAGGGTGCAAACCCCAAGGCGGGTGCTATCGTGTTCTCGCTGCCGGTGACCGATACCGCCGGTCTGCGGCTGATGGAGGAGGACGAAGCCCAGCCGGAAGCTGCCCTGTGACCCCTTAAAAATTGACCCCAATATCCGCATTTATCGCCGAAGGCTTGATAAATGCGGATATTTTCGTTATCATAGTAGAAGATACTTCAACTATAAACAAAGGAAGATGTAGATGACGCAATTAACACGCAAACAACAGCAGGTATTCAACGCACTGTCCATTGTGGTGGGCAACGCGATGTATGCGCTGACTGTGGTATTATTTCTGATGCCCTCCGGCCTCATCACCGGCGGTGCTACCGGTATCGCACTGGCCTTCAACAAGGTCACCGGGCTGCCGGTGTCCGGGGTGCTGTTCGTGATCAACATGGCCATGCTGCTGCTGGGCTGGTGGGTACTGGGGCGCCGCTTTGCCCTGAACACTATGGCAAGCACGGTGCTCAGTCCCTTTTTTATGGCGCTGTGGGAGCGGTTGCTGGGCAACCTTGTGCTGACCGATGATCTGGTGCTGAACACTGTGTTCGCGGGCTTTGGCATCGGCATCTCGCTGGGCATCACCATCCGCTCCGGTGCTTCCACCGGCGGCATGGATATCCCTCCGCTGGTGCTGAACAAGTGGTTCCACCTGCCGGTTTCCAGCACCATGATGGCCTTCGATTTCATCATTCTGGCGGCGCAGGCGGCCTTCAGCCCGGTGCGACAGTCCCTGTACGGCGTGGTGATGGCTATCATCTACACCGTCGTGCTGGACAAGGTGCTCATGCTGGGCACCACCCGCACCGAGGTGAAGATCATCAGCGCCAAGTCCGACGAGATCTGCGCCGCCATCTTTGCGCAGCTGGACCGCGGCGTGACCATCCTGCACGGCGAGGGCGGCTACCTGCGGGAGCCGGAGTCGGTGCTGCTGAGCGTGGTCTCCAACCGGCAGCTGCCAAGGCTGGAAAAGCTGGCGCACACCATCGACCCCACCTGCTTTATGATCGTGAGCCATGTTACCGAGGTGAGCGGGCGCGGCTTCTCGCTGGAAAAGGACTATCAGGCGGAGGAGTAAGCGGATTTCCCCAAGGCTCTTGCAAAACTGCCCCGGTTTGGGGTATAGTATAGAGGAACAGTAGGTTATACTGTATCTCACCCAAAACAGAAAGGAAAAGCTATCATGTTTGATATTTTCAATATGCTCAAAAAAGAGGCGCACACCGCACCCAAGCAGGTGACCCGCGATACCATCATCGGCGACATTCTGGATATGGACCAGACCACCGCTCCCTACTTCATGGAGATCGGGATGCACTGCCTGGGCTGCCCCGCCTCCCGCGGCGAGAGCATCGAGGAAGCCTGCGAGGTCCACGGTGTGGATTGCGACGAGCTGCTGGAGAAGCTGAACGCTCATCTGGCCTCCAAGAAGTCCTGAGTGCTGCCGACACTGGATGCGCGTCTGAGCGCTGCCGCTGAGCTGGTGCGCCCCGGTGAGCCGGTGGCCGACATCGGCTGCGACCACGGCAAGCTGACGGCGGTGCTGGCCGCTTCGGGCAGGTACCCCAAGGTCATCGGAGCCGACCTGCGCCCCGGCCCGCTGGCAAAGGCAGAACAGACGCTGGAATATGCCGGATGCAAAGACCGCGCTGAGCTGAGGCTCGGCGACGGTCTTTCTGTGTTGTCTCCGGGCGAGGTGAGCACCATCGTGCTGGCGGGCGTCTCGGCCCAGACAACGTGGGAGATCATCGAGAAAGCCCCGTGGGTATCTGCGCCGGGCGGGCCTCGCCTTGTGATGGTGCCGGCCACCCGCCACAGCGATCTGCGCCGCTGGCTGTGGGAACATGGCTTTGCCCTCGTGGCCGACCGGCCGGTGCAGGCGGCGGGCCGCTGGTATGCGGTCATGGCCGCCGAGTACACCGGCGAGGTGAAAACGCCCACGTTCCGTGAGTGCCTGTTCGGCCTCACCGGCCGGTGGCCGGAGGAAAAAGGCTACGCCGCATGGCAGAAAGCCAAACTGCCTCGCCTCCGCCTCGGTGTGCCGGACGGCACAGAGCTGGCGAAAGAGATGGATGAACTGATAAAAGGGGAGAGCAAAGGATGACGACGGTACAGCAGATATACGAAGAGATGCAGCGCATCGCGCCGCTGGCTCTGGCTGAAAGCTGGGACAATCCCGGCCTGCTGGTAGACTGCGGCGGCGAGGTGTCCCGTGTGCTGGTGACGCTGGACATCACCCCCGAGGTGGTGGAAGAGGCCGCCCGGAAGGGCTGCGGGCTCATCGTGTCCCACCACCCGGTCATCTTCTCGCCCCTCAAAAAGCTGAGTGGGCAGGACGTGGCCTTCCAGCTGGTGAAAAACGGCATCTCGGCGATCTGTATGCACACGAATCTCGATGCCGCCGAGGGCGGTGTCAACGAGGTGCTGGCCGGGTTCTTTGGGATGCGGGAGATGGAAGCCTTCGCCGAGGGCTGCGGCCGTGTGGGCAGCATCGAGCCCATCACAGTCCCCGAGCTGGCAAAAAAGGCGCAGAAAGAGCTTGCCGCCCGCTGCAACCAGCCGTTCAACGGCCCTGCGGTGCAGGTCAAGTTCGCCGACACCGGCAAGGTGGTGCGACGGCTGGCCGTCATCAGCGGCGCAGGCGGAAGCCTCTTCGAGGACGCCATCGCGCAGGGAGCAGACTGCCTGCTGACCGGCGAGGCCAACCACCACCACGCCATCGACGCAAAGCGTCTGGGGCTCTCGCTCATCGCAGCGGGCCACTACGCTACGGAGTTCCCGGTAACGGCGGCGGTGGCTGAGAAACTGCGCAGGGCCTTTCCGGAGCTGGAAGTCCTTGTGAGCGAGGATGCCCGGGACCCTTATACATATTTATAAAACGAGGTAATACAAATGGCATTGGATGCCGCGACACTGGCGCTGACGGCGGCGGAGCTGAAGACCACGCTGGCTGACGCCAAAATCGCAAAACTGTTTGAGCCGACCCGCGACGAGCTGGTCATCACCCTGCGCACCCGCACGGAGACTGACAGCCTGCTGCTGTCGGCCCGGAGCGGCTCGGCGCGAGTCTGCCTGACCGAGGAGAGCTTCGAAAACCCCGAGACGCCGCCCTCTTTCTGTATGCTGATGCGGAAGCATCTCACCGGCGGGCGTCTGCTGGACGTCCGGATGGAGCCGGGCGACCGGATCGTCTACTTCGAGTTCCAGTGTACCAACGAGATGGGCGACCTTGTGCGCAACATCCTCTGCGCCGAGCTGATGGGACGTTACTCCAATCTGGTGCTGGTGCAGAACGGCAAGATCATCGATGCCCTCAAGCGGGTGGATTTCGAGGACAGCGATGTCCGTCAGCTCCTGCCCGGTCTGCCCTACACCACGCCCCCCAAGCCTGCCCGGCCTGATTTTCTGGCCGTCAGCTCGGCGTCCATCGTGGCGGCGGCCTGCCAGCGCGACCTGCCGGTGGCAGACGCCCTGAACAAAACGGTGGCCGGTGTCGGCCCGGTGGTCTGCCGCGAGGCCGTATGGCGCGCCTTTGACGGAGAACATCTGCTGGCCAACGAGCTGACGGAGGCTCAGAAGGTCCGGCTGATGGCGGCCATCGACGAGTTGAAAGAGATCTACGACGCGGGCGGCTGCCCCTGCAGCGTCACCGCTCCGGACGGCAAACCGGTGGAGTATACCTTCTTCCGCCCCCGGCAGTACGGCGAGAAATACCGCATCAAGGAGTGGCCCTCCTTCAACGCGATGCTGGAAGGCTATTACGCCGAGAAAGACCGCGCGGAGCGCCTGCGCACCAAGAGCAAGGAACTCCACAAAGCCGTTCACAATATGTACGAGCGCGCCGTCCGCAAGCAGGCGGCCCGTCAGGAAGAGCTTGCCGCCAGCGGCAAGAGCGAAAAACTCCGCCTCTACGGCGAACTGCTGTCGGCCAACCTCTACCTCGCCGAAAAGGGCATGAAGAGCATCACGGTGCCGAACTGGTACGATGAGGGCAAAGAAGTCACCATCCCGCTGGATCTGCGGTTCAGTCCCAGCCAGAACGCCCAGAACTTCTTCAAGAACTACAAGAAGAAGCAGACGGCCGCCCGGATGCTGGTGGACCTGCTGGCCGAGGGCGAGAAGGAGATCGCCTATCTGGAAACGGTGCTCTACGAGGTGGAGACGGCTTCCGGCGAGGCGGCGCTGAACGAGATCCGCGCCGAGCTGAAGAGCCAGGGCTATCTGAAATACTACAAACAGCGCGACAAGCGCCAGAAGCCCGCCGACTTCCTCCGCTTCACGTCCAGCGACGGCTTCGAGATCCTGGTAGGCCGCAACAACGCCCAGAACGACAAGCTCACCCTCCACACCGCCCGGGGCAAGGATCTGTGGTTCCATGTTCAGAAGGCCCCCGGCAGCCACGTCGTGGTCATGAGCCGGGGCGAGGACATCCCCGACACCACGAAGCAGGAGGCCGCAGAGCTGGCTGTCGTGTATTCCAGCACCTTCAAGGCCGGTGCCGCCGCCAAGGTGGCCGTGGACACCACCGAGGTGAAGAACATCTGGAAAGCCAACGGCGCAAAGCCCGGCATGGTGCTCTACGAGGTGTACACCACCGTGTACGTCACCCCGAGAGAGGGGCTGGAGAAGGCACTGAAAACAAAATGACCCAGGGGGCTCCCCCGGGAGGCTGCTGCATCTGAGCGGATGCGGCGGCCTCTTTTTTTGTGTCCGGAGGAGGCACCCGGCGGGGCAGGGGATGGCTTGCAGCATATTGCCGCAAAATTGAGGACTTTAGGTAAAAATTTTGTTATTTTTCTCTATTGCAAAGATGGGGGGGGGGGGGTACAATAAAAAAAGCGCCCTCCACAAAAAGAGCGCAAAAAGCACAAGAAAGTGTAGAAAAAGAAAGGAGACCACGATGAAGAAGAACAACACATTCCGCCGGGCAGCAGCTCTGGTGGCGGCGCTGAGCATCACAGTGTCTCTGGCGGCTCCGGCCTTTGCAGGGACCTACTATATCGACGACGGCGATATTACCATCATCAAAAATGAGAATGGCAGCCAGACCATCAAACAACAGGGCAAAGAGGACTGTACGGACCAGGTCGGGGATGAGACCATCATCACCACCCATAAAAAGGCCATCACCACGCTGGAGAGCGACCTGGAAGGCCCCGCAGCAGAGGATTCCGGCTTTGGCCCTGTGGTAGAGGACAACTACCAGCCTGCTCCCCCGGCCCAGCCGGAGGACGCTGAGGAGCCGAAGGACGCCGACCAGCCGGAGGACGACGACCAGAAGAACGCTGAGGAGTCGGAGAACGACGAGGAGCAGAAAGACGCCGACCGGCAGGAGAACACTGACCGGAAGGAGAGCGCTGAGGAACCGGAAGACGCCGACCGGAAGGAAAGCGCCGGGCAGCAGGCCCAGCCCCAGCAGGCAGCCCCGGCTGCTGCTGCCCCTGCAGCCCCTGCAGCCCCGACTTCGGTGATTACGCTGATCAACAACTTTGCCAATAAGGTGCTGAACCTCACCCTGAAAGACGTAAAAATTGATGTGAGCAACACCGGACGGGAGAATCACGCAGGAAAGGCTGCCCTGAGCGTTCAGGGAGAGGGCAATGTAGAGATCGAGCTGGACGGCAAGAACGAGCTGAAAAGCGGCTATTACAGGGCGGGCCTTGAAAAAAACAACTCTACCTCCGCAGGCACGCTGACCCTGAAGGACAATAAAGAAGCCGGCAGCGGCAGCCTGAATGCCGAAGGTGGGGCGCTGAGTGCCGGCATCGGCGCTTGCTACGAAGAGGGAACAAAGAACATTATCATCACCGGAGGCACGGTGACTGCTACCGGAGGCGACGGTGGTGCGGGCATCGGCGGCGGTGACGGCGGCGGCGCCGAAAACATCACCATCACCGGCAGCACAGTGACCGCTACCGGTGGCAGCGCCATGGGCTTCGGTGGTGCGGGCATCGGCGGCGGCAGCGATGGTCGCAACAGTGATAGCAATGGCAAAAACATCACCATCACCGGCAGCACGGTGACTGCTAAGGGAGGCAACGGTAGTGCGGGCATCGGCGGCGGCGTCGGGGGCAGCGGCGAAAGCATCACCATCACCGGCAGCACGGTGACTGCTGAGGGAGGCAACGGTGCTGCCGGCATCGGCAGCGGCAACGGCAAAAACATCACCATCACCGACAGCACGGTGACCGCTACCGGTAAGTACGGTGGTGCGGGCATCGGCGGCGGCAATGGCAAAAACGGCGAAGCCATCACCATCACCGGCAGCACGGTGACCGCTACCGGTAAGTACGGTGGTGCGGGCATCGGCGGCGGCGGCTTTGACGGCGGCGGCAACGGCAACCACATCACCATCACCGACAGCACGGTGATTGCCACCAGTGAGGGTGTCGGTGAACGTGGTAACAGAGGTGGTGCAGGCATCGGCGGCGGCTGCATCGGCAACGGCGAAAACATCGCCATCACCGGCAGCACGGTGACCGCTACCGGCCACTTCGGTGGTGCAGGCATCGGCGGCGGCTATAAGGGCAGCGGCAGCAATGTCACGGTGAGCGGAGCCGCTCAGGTGACAGCGATCGCCGGCAAGGGCGATCGCTGGGACGGTGCCGGTGCGACCATCGGCAGCGGCAGCGGCGGCAGCACGAAGAACCCTGATGGTACCTTCACCCCCGGCAGCGGCCAGGAGATCCAGGCGAACATCAGCGGCCTGATCACCGGCTACATCCACCACATCATCTACGACCCGGCCCTGGTCTCGGAAGACAACCCGGACGGCATCCTGAAGGAGTGGTGGGAGCCGGAGCGCCCCCAGCCCAACCCGGAGGACCCGAATGCCCCGGCAGAGGAGAGCAATGAGGTGGACCTGGGTACCCCCGGCCTCCATGTGGAGACGCTGGAGGGTGTCCTCCTGCCCTTTGACGCCCAGCAGCAGGGCAGCACCCTGCGGGTGACGTCCAACACTCTGGCCGCCCGGCTCCACGGCACCCGGCAGGCGCTGGAGGCCCTGCGGGAGCAGGGGGTGGAGCAGATCCAGTTTGTTACCACCCTCAAAACGACCACCCTGTCGGTGGAAGACCTGCTGGCAGAGGGGGGCAGCTGGTTTGCTCTGGAGCACAACGGCCTTGTGAGTCGGCGGCTGAGCGCAGCTCAGGCCGAGAGCCTGAAGTGCCGGATGCGCTAAAAAAATACAGACCCCTTACAGGGGCCGCCTTGGGGAACCACCCGGGGCGGCCCCTTTTTGCTGTATAATAGGTATAAGGCCCGGCCCCCGGGGGCATACTGGTGTCGGCGGGGTTTTCCACGGAAAAAGCTGCCACCCGATTGTGCATTCTGCACAGAAAATCGGCCGGAAGAGAAAACGGAGCAAATAAAAAAGAAAATCTGCGTTTTTTCGAAAAAACACTTGCCAAATGCACGAAGATGTGATAGAATATCTCTCGGCTGCAAAAGGCTTGTGCGATACAAGTCGTGCAGGCCAGCGATATGCGTAGATGCGGGAGGTTGTCATCCGGCGATAGCTGAGATGGGTTATTTCCGCGGAGTATGTCCGATCTTAGAACCGGGCGAAAGAATTACTGACAGCGATGGAATACGTTCCCCCGGCAGGGCGACCTGCGAAACGGGAGGAACCAATGTTCGGATTTGATTTGCTAATAGATTTCCGGGAGAACTGCCGAGCGGTTCACCGGTTTTTCTAGTGCCAAATCGAGGAACACCCGGAACTGTGTAGAGCAATTTATCGGCTCGCCTAGGGCAAAACAATTTTTCAGGAGGCGTAAGCAATGGCAGTCAAAGAGAAAATCAGAATCCGTCTGCAGAGCTATGATGCTCAGCTGATCGATGCCGCAGCAGAGAAGATCGTGGAGACCGCAAAGCACACTGGTGCCCGCGTGTCCGGCCCCATCCCCCTGCCCACCGATCGTGAGATCGTCACCGTTCTGCGCGCTACCCACAAGTACAAGGATAGCCGCGAGCAGTTCGAGAGCCGCACTCATAAGCGTCTGATCGACATTCTGAAGCCGTCCAACAAGACGGTCGAGGCTCTGATGAGCCTCCAGCTCCCCGCTGGCGTGGACATCGAGATCAAGCTGTAAAAGACACTCGATCAAATTCGATGCCCTCGTTTCCCGAGGGGTCATGTTGGCAGTGACGTGCGCTGCCAACCAATAACCTTTACAGGAGGAAAAGAAAATGGTTAAAGGCATTATCGGCAAGAAAGTCGGTATGACTCAGCTGTTCGATGAGAGCGGCAAGGTCATCCCCGTGACCGTCATCGAGGCTGGTCCCTGCACCGTCGTGCAGAAGAAGACCGTCGAGAGCGATGGTTATCAGGCTGTCCAGCTGGGCTTCGGCGAGGTTTCCGCCAAGAAGGTCAACAAGGCAGCTGCAGGCCACTTCAAGAAGGCAAATGTTGCCCCCAAGAAGACCCTGCGTGAGTTCCGTCTGGAAGATGTCTCCGCAATGAACGTCGGCGATGTGCTGAAGGCTGATGTCTTCGCAGCTGGCGACAAGGTTGACGTCGTGGGCGTCTCCAAGGGCAAGGGCTACCAGGGCGTTATCAAGCGCTACGGTCAGCACCGTCTGCGTGAGAGCCACGGCACCGGCCCGGTGGCACGCCACGCCGGTTCCAACGGCTCCACTTCTACCCCTGCTCGCGTGTTCCCCGGCAAGCGCCTGCCCGGCCACATGGGCTTTGTGCGCGTCACCGTGCAGAACCTGACTGTTGTCAAGGTTGACACCGAGAACAATCTGATCGCTGTCAAGGGTGCGGTCCCCGGTTCCAAGGGCACCATCGTCACTCTGGCCAACAGCGTGAAGGCGTAAGGAGGAAAGCTACAATGGCAAAGTTTAACGTAGTCGATATGAACGGTCAGCATGTTAGCGAGATCGAGCTTTCCGACGCCGTGTTCGGTATCACCCCGAACGAGAAGGCTGTCCACATTGCTGTGGTGAACTTCCTGGCCAACCAGCGTCAGGGCACCCAGAACACCAAGATCCGCATGGAAGTTTCCGGCGGCGGCAAGAAGCCCTGGCGCCAGAAGGGCACCGGCCACGCTCGTCAGGGTTCCATCCGTGCACCGCAGTGGACTCACGGCGGCGTCGCTCTGGGCCCCAAGCCCCGCAGCTACAACTACCACATCAACAACAAGGTCAAGCGCCTGGCTCTGCTGAGCGTCCTGTCCGACAAGGCTGCCAATGGCAACATGGTCGTTGTTGATAAGTTCGCCTGCGACGAGTACAAGACCAAGACTGTTGTCTCCATGCTGAACGCCGTCGGCGCTGGCAAGAAGAACCTGCTGGTCAATGAGACTGTCGATGCAAAGTTCGTCAAGAGCGCTGGCAACATCGCTGGCGTCAAGACCACCTTCGCAGGCAGCGTGAACACCTACGATGTGCTGAACGCCGACAAGCTGATCATCAGCGTCGACGCAGCGAAGAAGCTCGAGGAGGTGCTTGGCTAATGAAAACCGCACATGATATTATCCTGAAGCCGGTCATTACCGAGAACTCCATGGCCGGTATCGCTGACAAGAAGTACACCTTCAAGGTCGCTACCGATGCTACCAAGGTCGAGATCGCTCAGGCTGTCGAGGTCCTGTTCCCCGGCGTCAAGGTCTCCAAGGTCAACACCATCTCTGTCCGCGGTCGTTTCCGCCGTCAGGGTATGCATGCTGGTTACACCGCCGCTTCCAAGAAGGCGATCGTGACCCTGACCAAGGACTCCAAGGAGATCGAGTTCTTCAACAGCATGGTCTGATAGAACCCACCGAGGGTTCCTCTATGGGGATATGACCCCGATAATAATTCATAAGATAAACAAAGGAGAATAGCACAATGGCTATCAAAAAGTATGGCCCCACTACTCCGGGCCGCCGCGGCATGACCGTCACGGATTACAGCGTCCTGTCCAAGGTCGCTCCCGAGCGCAGCCTGCTGGAGCCCATGAAGAAGCACAGCGGCCGCAACAACACCGGTCGTATCACCGTCCGCCATCAGGGCGGCGGCAACCGCACCAAGTATCGTGTCATCGACTTCAAGCGTCAGAAGACCGATATGCCCGCTACCGTCAAGACTCTGGAGTACGATCCGAACCGCAGCGCATTCATCGCTCTGGTCGAGTACACTGACGGTGTCAAGAGCTACATCATCGCTCCCGACGGCCTGAAGGTCGGCGATGTTGTCATCAGCGGCAAGGGCGCCGACATCAAGCCCGGCAACTGCCTGCCCTTCGAGAACATCCCCGTCGGTACCATCATCCACAACATCGAGCTGTATCCCGGCCGCGGCGCTCAGCTGGTTCGTTCCGCTGGCAACATGGCTCAGCTGATGGCTAAGGAGAATGGCTACGCTCTGGTCCGTCTGCCCTCTGGTGAGATGCGCAATGTGCCTGTCAACTGCACCGCAGTTATCGGCCAGGTCTCCAACATCGACCACGAGAACGTCAACCTGGGCAAGGCTGGCCGTAAGCGCCACATGGGCGTCCGTCCCGGCAGCCGTGGTACCGTCATGAACCCCTGCGACCACCCCCACGGCGGTGGCGAGGGCCGCGCACCTGTTGGCCACTCCGGTCCTATGACTCCCTGGGGCAAGCCTGCTCTGGGTCTCAAGACTCGCAAGCATCATAAGCGCTCCGATAAGCTCATCGTGAAGCGTGCTAAGTAAGAGAGGAGTTTAAGACAATGGGTAGAAGCATTAAAAAAGGTCCTTTCGTCCAGGCTGCTCTTCTGAAGCACGTTGAAGCTATGAACGCTTCCGGCAAGAAGCAGGTCATCAAGACCTGGAGCCGCGCCTCCACGATCTTCCCCGAATTCGTTGGTCACACCTTTGCCGTCCACGACGGCCGCAAGCATGTGCCTGTGTACGTGACCGAGGACATGGTTGGCCACAAGCTGGGTGAGTTCGTTCCCACCCGTACCTTTAAGGGCCACACCGGTAATTCGAAGTAAGAGAAGGAGGAACACAACATGGAAGCTCGGGCAATTCTTCGTTATGCCCGCATTAGTCCTCGTAAGGTGTCCATCGTTATGGATCTGATCCGTAACAAGCCCCTGGACGAAGCGCTGGCAATCCTGCAGTACACCCCGAAGGCCGCTTGTGAGCCCCTTCTGAAGCTGGTGAAGTCTGCAGCCGCAAATGCGGAAAACAACTTCAATATGGACAAGAACAACCTCTACGTCGCCGAGTGCTACGTCTGCCCCGGCCCGACGCTGAAGCGCATGATGCCTCGTGCACAGGGCCGCGGCTACCGCATCCTGAAGCGCACCAGCCACATGACCGTTGTTCTGAAAGAGAAAGAGTAAGGAGGGAAAACAATGGGCCAGAAAGTAAATCCGCACGGCATTCGTGTCGGCGTTATTAAAGACTGGGACAGCCGCTGGTTTGCCTCCAAGAAGGATTTCAGCGATAACCTCGTCGAGGATCACAAGATCCGCACTGAGCTGAAGGCTCAGCTGAAGGACGCTGGCGTCCCCAAGATCGAGATCGAGCGCACTGTGGATCCTTCCACTTCCGCTCCCCGCGTTACCGTCAACATCTACTGCGCTAAGCCCGGTATGGTGATCGGTAAGGGCGGCGAAGAGCGCGTTGCTCTGCAGAACAAGCTGACCAAGGAGTATGGCAAGACGGTTATCGTCAACGTCATCGAGGTCAAGAGCGCTGCTACCAACGCTCAGCTGGTTGCCGAGGACATCGCTCGTCAGCTGGAGAACCGCGTTACCTTCCGCCGCGCTATGAAGCAGTGCATGCGTAACGCTATGAGCCCCCGCGATCGCGCAACTGTCCCTGCAAAGGGCATCAAGGCAATGTGCTCCGGCCGTCTGGGCGGCGCTGACATCGCCCGCGTCGAGAGCTACCACGAGGGCACCATCCCCCTGCAGACCCTGCGTGCCGACATCGACTACGGCTTCGCTGAGGCTGCCACCACCTACGGCCGCATCGGCGTCAAGGTCTGGGTCTACAA
>ENA-UESJ01001091-UESJ01001091.1-human-gut-metagenome-genome-assembly--contig:-NODE-1091-length-13249-cov-9.195263_pt1 | contig 13249 bp, 10 predicted proteins | sample MGYA00243000_ERZ508001 | MGnify/ENA primary metagenome ERZ508001 (study PRJEB26167, sample SAMN06115479) | human gut metagenome | host: Homo sapiens | place: China:Chongqing | collected 2015-03-03... | reverse complement strand
CTGTGTAAATTGGATGGAAAGACTTTTTCCAGTTCAACATAGTTTATGTTGGGATGGTCTTTGATATAGTGCTTGATTACTTCCAATACAAAACGTCTTTTGACATAGAAGTTGATTCCATCCAATGAGAATTTTGTATGGTCTTTGGAGTCACTTTCTTTATAGTCGTTTTGTGAGTTTTTAGATGTTTGTCTCGTTTTAAGTTGTAATGAAGGGAGAATGCTCTTATTTTCGTAATGTACTGTAAGCGTAAGATTGGCAAATTCTTCATTAATGGCGGATTCCTCAAATCCTTCAGCTGTAAACTTGTCTTTGAGCAACGAAATCATATTCTTTACCCCATTGCCTTCGGATAAGAATTCTGACACCCTCCTATGCAGATTATTACGCGCTTGGATTTTTTTATATTGCTCATTACAGAATGTTTCTATTTTTTCCAGATTGAATTTGTCGTAAGTTAGCAGGTCACAGATGATGGAACCATTTACATCTTCTTTCTTAAATTCTGCTGTAAATACACAAATGGGATTCTCTCCATCATTGGGAATGTCATAGTAAAGTTGTATCTTTTCTCCTATATATAATCCGACATTAAGTTTCAACTGGCGCATATACGACATCAGTTGATTTTCTTGTCTTTCATTTCGTATATTAGACGGACGCTTTATTTCAATAGGGAGTACGGGGGATTGTGTGTCATGCTCGTTCTTTCGCCAAAGTACAATGTCCGGGCGTATGGAGTTGCTATTGCCTATCGGTAATGTATATTGGGATACCATTGTTCCATTGGTCTTCTTCCATCCAAGAAATTTCAGGCAGTTCTCTATTTCCCGCTGGTAGTCACCTTCTACCGAATTTGTTTCAAAATACGGTATCAGTGTTTCCACAATCTCAGGCCAATTTTCATTCATCTTTTATCGGGTTATATTAGGACATATTGTTTACACTTCTTTGGAGTGTGCATAAAGCAAATGTATTGACTTTATTTGAACTGCCCAAATTATAGTCATAAAAAATGAATCGGGCGGTGTACGATAAAAACAAATAGTCCCGGATTCTTGACAAAGAATCCGGGACTATTTGTTTTTATTGTTTTTGAGGGGCTTTACTTAGCCGGCTTCAACCATTTGTCCAGCCATTCAAAGAAGGTACGTTGCCACAGCACGCCGTTTTGAGGCTTCAGCACCCAGTGGTTTTCGTCCGGATAGATAAGCAGTTCGGCAGGAACGCCACGCATCACGGCTGCATCGAAGGCGGCCATTGCCTGGTTGGCAAGGATGCGGAAGTCCTTCTCTCCGTGGATGCAGAGGATAGGGGTGTCCCATTTGTCGACAAAGAGGTGCGGGGAGTTGGCGAAAGTGCGTTGTGCCGTAGCGTTGTTCTTTTCCCAATAAGCGCCGCCCATATCCCAGTTGGCAAACCATTTCTCTTCCGTTTCCAGATATTGCATTTCCATGTTGAAGATACCGTCGTGTGCGATGAATGCCTTGAAGCGTTTGTCATGGTGTCCGGCAAGCCAATATACGGAGAAGCCTCCGAAGCTGGCACCTACGCAACCCAGGCGGTCTTTGTCGACGAAAGGTTCCTTGGCCATTTCGTCAATGGCAGTGAAGTAGTCCTTCATGCACTGGCCGCCGTAATCACCGCTGATGGCTTCGTTCCATTCTACACCGAAGCCAGGAAGACCACGGCGGTTGGGAGCTACGATGATATAGTCGTTTGCCGCCATAATCTGGAAATTCCAACGGTAGCTCCAGAACTGGCTGACGGGACTCTGAGGACCACCTTCACAGAAGAGGAGGGTGGGGTACTTCTTGTTAGGGTCGAACTGTGGAGGATAAATCACCCAGGTCAGCATCTGCTTGCCGTCGGTGGTCTTCATCCAGCGGGCTTCCACCTTACCCATCTCCAGCTGGTCGTAAATCTGCTTGTTTTCTGTGGTCAGTTGCACTGCTTCTGCAAAAGCGTCGCCGTTGCGTGCACTGTTTACGGCATAGATTTCGTCGCCCATGCTCATGGAGTGGCGTTTGGCGATAATCTTGTCTCCGCAAAGGGCAAGCGAAGCATAGTCGTACATGCCGTCGGTGAGCTGGGTAAGCTTGTCGTTTCCGGCAAGGTCGATGTTGTAAATCTGTGTCTCGCCATGCCATACACCGATGAAGTAGATGCTCCGGGAATCTTTGTTCCACAAGAAGGCGTCCACGTTCGATTCGAAAGCTTTGCTTACAAAACGTTTCTCGCCGGTCTCGAGGTTCATGATAAACAAGCGGTTCAAGTCGGCTTCGTAGCCGTCACGTTCCATGCTCTGCCAGGCGATGTATTTGCCGTCGGGAGAGTATTGGGGATTCGTATCATATCCCTTGTTTTCTTCCGTGATGTTTTTGGTTTCCTTGGAGGCAAGGTCGTAGATATAAATGTCGGAGTTGGTGGAAATGGCATACGCCAGTCCGGTTTTCTTACGGCATGTATAGGCCACCTTATCAGAAGACGGGCTCCATGCCAGCTGCTCGATACCGCCCCAGGGCTTCATCGGGCTTTCGTATGGCTCTCCCTCAAGAATATCAGTGACATTGCTGATGGCATTGCCGTCGAAATCGGCAACGAATGGATGGGGAGCAGTAGTCACCCATTCGTCCCAATGCTTGTACATCAGGTCGGTAACGATGATGCCGGTGGCTTTAGGAAGGTCCGGATGTTTGTCTGCCGTACTCTTCACGGTCTTTACCTGGGCAATGAAAAGGAGTTTCTTGCCGTCGGGCGAGAAAGAGAACCCTTCGATGTCTCCCTCGTATTGAGTCAGCTGCTTGCGTCCGCTGCCGTCGGGATTCATTTCCCATACCTGGCTGCTGCCGCTTTCGTTGCAAAGGAAGGCAAGCTTCTTGCCGTCCTTAAACCACGTGGGCTGTCCTTCTTGCCAGGCGTCATGCGTTATCTGGGTATTGTCACTACCGTCGGCATTCATGACGAAGACTTCGCTGTTACTCTTGTTCTGGGGCACGCTGTAATAAGATACCGTGTAGGCAATCTGCTTTTCGTCGGGGGATACGGCCACACTGCCGATGCGTCCCATCGCCCAGAGTGCCTCGGGTGTCATACGCTTTCCTTCAATCTTGATGTCCGACCGCTGGATGAGCGTTGCTGCGTCCTGCTGCTGTCCGGCATCTTTTGTGCCTCCGCAAGAGGCCAATGTCATGGCTGCTGACATAAGTAGTAGATTTACTTGTTTCATATATGCTTTTTGTTTCAGTTATTTTAATGCAAAGATACTAAATTTTCCTTCCTTGCCAATTTCCACGTTTGATATATAGCCAGCAGAAAATGAGAATAAAGCTGGAATAAACCATTTCCGAGGTCCAGCAGATGGCCACGTCGAGTTGTAGAATCAGAATAATGTAGGTGATATAGGCTGTGTAGATGACCAGCGTAGCCATCTCCAACCCCCATGCCGTACGCGTGTTGCCGGTTCCGGAAACTGCCTGGAAATAGACATTGGCGGGAACCAGAAACAGATAGGTGGAGCACATCACCCAGAGTGAATGCACGGCAGCGTCCTGCAGGTCGGGCATGTCGGTATAAATTCCCAGAATCAGCTTGGGGAACAGCGCGAAAAGCAATGCCAGCGGAAGTACGAAAACATAGGCTATGCGTACATGCTGCCGGATAGTGCCTGCCACGCAATCGGAGTGGCCTGCACCGATGAGGTTGCTGACCAGTGAACCGCAGGTAGAGGCAAATGCCATGAGTACCATGAACAGTATGCCGGACACATTGCGGACAATGTTGGTCACTGCCAGCGAGCGCTCTCCCAGATGCTCTACATAAAGGAAGAAAAGGAACCAGGTGGAGAGGGAGAAGAAATTCTGTATCATGGTCCAGAAAGAGACGTTCAGCATCCGTTTCAATACGCCCAGCCGGAACTTAGGAATACGGTCCAGCCCGTACTTGCGGCAGTCGATGCGGCTGCGGGTATAGAGGATGAAGAATAACAGCGAAACCAGCTCGGCCAGTGAGGAGCCGATGGCGGCTCCGGCAATGCCGAGCGCCGGGAAACCGAATTTACCGAAAATCAGGATATAGTTGAATACGACATTGCTCAACACCATGACGATGGAGTTCAGTGTCAGTGTCTTGGTCTGGGTGGTTCCCAAGAAAAAGGCACGGAACATGACTGCGCTGAACGAGAAGAAGGCACCGAATACACGCCAATGCAGGTAGCTGGTGGCTGCTTCGTAGATATGTTCCGAAGCGACGATGCGTTTCAGGATAATCGGTGAGAAACAATAGGATAGCAGGAACATGACTGCCGCCATCCCGACTTGGAAATAGATGCCCTGATAGAACAAGTCACCGATTTCCTTATACTGCTGTTCGCCGTTGCGCCGGGCAATGAGTATCTGGGCCCCGATACTGAAACCGAAGGCAACCATGAAGATGACCATGTAGAAGACACCGGCGATGGCAGATGCTCCCAGCTCGACTTCGCCCACACGTCCGAGGAAGGCGGTGTCCGTCATACCTATCAGTTGCTCCATAAGGAGGCTGATTAGGATGGGGTAGGCTATAAGCCAGATTTGTTTGTAGGTGTATTTAGTCTGCATAATTTAGAGTCTGTGATTTTTTCATTGGCGTAAGGATAAGAAAGCCGGGCAAATGTCATTGTCCGGCTTTCTGCAAAAGAATATCTTGAACGGTAGTCTTACTACTTTTTGTTCTGTCTCTCTTTCATCATCTGTTCCTGCTGTTTCTGCATGGCTTCCAGACGGGCGGCGAAACCGGTTTTCTTCATCTTCTTCGGGTCTTTCTTGTTGGCTTCCAACTGGGCAAGAAGGGCTTCCTCATTGGTTGTCTTGCGCATGATGAGCGTTGTTACCACACTGATTAACGTAGAGATGAAGTAGTAATAGTTCAATCCCGAAGGATAATCGTTCAATATGAAGAGGAACATGACAGGCATCAGGTATGACATCCACTTCATGGCAGCCATCTGCGGATTGGCACCCGTATCCTGCTGCTGCATCATGTACTTCGTGTTCAATATGTTGGTAACCGTCATCAGCAGGCAGAACAAGCTGAGGTGGCTGCCCAGGAACGGGATATGGAACGGGAAGTTGATGAACGCATCATAAGTGGAAAGGTCGTCTGCCCATAAGAAGCTCTGTTGGCGGAGTTCAATGGCACTCGGCACGAACATGAACAAGGCCATCAGGATAGGGAACTGTATCAGCATCGGCAGACATCCGCCCATCGGGCTGACTCCGTACTGGCTGTAGAGGCCCATCACTTCCTGCTGCTTCTTCATGGCATCTTCCTGCTTGGGGTACTTCTTGTTTATCTCGTCGATTTTCGGTTTCAGTACGCGCATCTTGGCAGAAGACATGTAGGTCTTCCACGTAGCCGGGAATACCACTGCCTTTACAATCAGCGTCATGAACAACAGTACGATACCCATGCTCAAACCCCAACTGGACAACCAGTCGAAGATGTTGATGGTGAACCATTTGTTTATCCAGCGGATGAGCGGCCAGCCCAGATAGACCAGACGGTTCAGCTCCCACTTATCGTCACGTCCCTTGTCGAGTGCGGTCAGAGTCTTGTAGTGATTGGGGCCGAAGTAGAAGAACAGCTGGGTAGGTTCCTTGCCGGTAGGATCGAACTTCGTGCTCATCTCTGCAGAATAGTCCTTGATGTAGCCGCTGCCTTGAGTCTCCATCTTGGAACTCAGCTTGGTCTTTTCAAAGTCGGCATCTGCCAGGAATACCGAAGAGAAGAACTGGTTCTTGAAGGCAATCCAGTCCAGACGTTCCGGAACTTCCTTTTCATCGTTCTTGTTGGCGGACAGATAATCGGTACCCTCTCCGGCGATTTTGTAAGTCAGCTCAGCCAGACGGTTCTCGTAGGTGTAACCCTTCTCTATCTGACGGGCACGCTGAGACCACTCGATGTCCACATAATTGTTGGTAGCCGCCAGCTTGCCTTCCATATTGACTGCCTGAATAGTAAAGTCTATCAGGTATGTGTCATTGTGCATGCGATATGTAAAGTCGATATAGCTGTTGCTGTCTGCCGACAAACGCATGGTGACGGTACTGTCCGTACGGTTTACTGCGGTGAAATAATAGTCTTCCGTCTGGATAGTCTCTTTCTTGTTGTAAAAGAGGAAATTCATGGAGGCGTCGTTGCCGCTGAACAGTGTGACGGGGGTCGTCTTGTCTTGTCCCATGTATTCCTTCAGCGTGGCCGAAGCTATGCGCCCGCCTTTTGTATCTACGGTTATTTCTGCCAGGTTGTTCTGGATGGTTACCTGCGAGTTGGTTCCTTGACGGGCGTCGAAGAAGAGGGCAGTGGAGTCAACGCTTGCTTCCGCTCCGCTTTCGTTGGCCAGGGCTGCTTCCGCCTTGGCTTTCAAGTCGGCTTCGCGCTGTTGCACCTGGGCTATGGAGTCGTAGTAACGTTGCTGTGCTTCCAACTGCTCCTGGCTGGGACGGCTCAGAAAGCTGAAACCTACTAACAATATCGCTATCAGAACAAGACCTGTGATGGTATTTTTATCCATTCTTTGTTGATTACAGATTACTAATTACAAATTATTTCTTTTCGTTTTCATTTTCAATGGCGGCCTTCACGAATGCTACGAACAGCGGGTGCGGATGCAATACCGTACTGCTGTATTCGGGATGGAACTGGGTACCGACAAACCACTTCAATGCGGGTATCTCGACAATTTCTACCAGATCCGATTCGGGGTTTATACCCACACACTTCATGCCTGCTGCTTCGTAGGCCTCCTTGAAGCTGTTGTTGAATTCGTAGCGGTGGCGGTGACGCTCCTGGATATGCTCGGTACCGTATGCCTCGTATGCCTTGCTGCCTTTCTGCAGAACACATTCATAGGCACCCAGACGCATGGTTCCACCCATATTGGTGATGGACTTCTGCTCTTCCATGATGTCGATAACATTGTGCGGTGTCTTTTCATCCATCTCACGTGAGTTGGCATCGGCGTAGCCCAGTACATTACGGGCAAATTCGATGGCGATACACTGCATACCCAGACAGATACCGAAGGTGGGGATGTCGTGCGTACGCGCATATTTGATGGCTACGAACTTGCCGGCAACGCCGCGTTCGCCGAAGCCTGGACCGATAAGTACGCCTGCCATGCCTTTCAGGGCTTCTGCCACATTCTCGTCAGTCAGCTTTTCACTGTTCACGAAGTCTACCGATACCTTGCGGTCATTGTAGGTTCCTGCTTGTGAAAGGGCCTCGCGGATGGACTTGTAGGCATCCTGCAAGTCATATTTGCCCACCAATGCGATGTGCAGCGGGGCAGTCTCTTCGGCTTTGTGACGGCGTTCGAGGAAAGCGCGCCACGGTCCCAGTCCCGGAGTGTCGCCGACGGGAAGTCCCATTTTCTTCAAAATGGTAACGTCCAGTCCCTGGCTCTGCATCAAGATAGGCACTTCGTAGATGGTAGGCGCGTCGATGCTTTGCACCACGGCATTCTCGTCCACATTGCAGAACAGAGCCACTTTCTTGCGCAGGGTGGTACTCAACTCGTGTTCCGTACGCAGTACGAGGACATCAGGTTGGATACCGGCACTTTGCAGTTCCTTTACGGAGTGCTGGGTGGGCTTGGTCTTCAGTTCACCGGCAGCTGCCAGGTAGGGGACATAAGTAAGGTGTACGCACAAGGCGTCTTTTCCCAGTTCCCACTTCAGCTGACGGATGCTTTCCAGATAGGGCAGAGACTCAATGTCACCCACTGTACCGCCAATCTCGGTAATAACAAAGTCGAATTTGTATTTGTTTCCCAGCAGTTTTACATTACGCTTGATTTCGTCTGTAATATGGGGAATAACCTGAATTGTCTTTCCCAGATAGTCACCCCGGCGCTCTTTGTCGATGACGCTTTTGTAGATACGTCCGGTCGTGATATTGTTGGCCTTGGTGGTCTGGATGCCCAGGAAGCGTTCGTAATGGCCCAAATCGAGGTCGGCTTCGTGGCCATCCACGGTAACGTAGCATTCGCCGTGTTCATAAGGGTTCAGTGTACCCGGGTCGATGTTGATGTACGGGTCAAACTTCTGGATGGTTACCTTGTAACCTCTTGCTTGCAGCAATTTACCGATGGAGGATGAGATGATACCTTTACCTAATGAAGAGGCAACACCACCGGTGACGAAAATATACTTTGTTTATCCCATAGAATCCAACTTGGCTGGTCTGCGATTTTTTTAATTTGCATAGTTTTGTTTTCTATCAATCATTTATCTAACTTAATACTATTCATTATTTTTGGTTGCTTACTTTTTGCGAGGGGATTTGATGAGTTACTTTAATTCTGATGTGTAACTTTCAAGCGTGGTAGGAAACTTCCTCTATGCATTAGTAAGTTGGGGGAGTACTTTAATTTGATTTTTTATTAGGACCATGTGCGGGAGTTGTTATTGAAGCGGTAAAAGTCATTCTGAAAATATGTATAAAAGGAACTACAACGGCATTTGTCGGTGATTTTGCTAATTTTATTCTGGGATGTTTTTTTGCAGTTCCTGCTTCAGTTGTATATCATTTTCACAGAACAAAGAAAAGAGCGGTATTGGGACTTGTTGCTGGAAGCCTTACACTTATAGTTTCAGGCGTATTTTTGAATGCATTTTATCTGCTTCCAAAATATTCAGAACTTTATGGAATGCCGATAGAGGCATTTATTGCAATGGGTAATAAAATAAATGCAAATATTAATAATGTATTTACATTTGTTGTTCTTGCCGTTGCACCATTTAATTTTGTAAAAGCACTGATATCAAGTGTCATTACTTTTGTTTTGTATAAGTATCTGAGCAGACATTTAAAAGTTTCAGCATGATATGATTAAAAATAGAAATAAAGTCCATACTAAAAATAGTTCGTAAAAAGGAGGACTTTATGAAAAAATGTAAAATAATTATCATGGCAGTTCTTGCAGTTTTTGCTGTGGCGGCACTTGCGGGATGCGGCAATGCTGATAATGAGGAAACCGGGAGTAATCCTGATTCGGATAATGGAGTTGTTGAGCAGATAGTTACAGATGCAGCAACAGGAGCGAAAGAAGTTATAACGGATGCGGCAACAGGAGCGAAAGAAATAATTACTGATGCTGCAAAAGGAATAGAAGATGGTTTTACTGACGCTGTAAATGGTTCAGAGGAGCCGGTTACAGACGATTATGAAGGAATGAACCATGAGCGTTGAAAATCAATAATTATATGCTTGTTTTATGGCAGTATATCTATGCTTTATTGCAGATATGCTGCCATTTATGTATGGTGAACATTTGTTGAAAATTAATAAAAAATGTTGCTTAAATTCTTGGGAAATTGTATAATAAAACACATGATTTTATGATGCGTGATAAGTTACGCGGAAATGGGGAGAAGTTGAAAGATGGATTTGTAAGAGTCGCTGCCTTGACACCCAAAATCAAAGTGGCAGACTGTGATTATAATACCGAACGTATAATTGAACTTATAAAAGAAGCATCGCAAAAAAAGGCTTCACTTGTCGTGTTCCCTGAGATGTGTATAACAGGATATACATGTGGAGATTTATTTTTGCAGGAGACACTTCTTGAGAGTGCAAAGAGAAGTCTCATAAAAATATGTAATGAATCTTTAAAATATAAGAATATGCTTATATTTGCCGGACTTCCATTTGAATATAATTCAAAGCTTTATAATGTTGCTGCAGCAATAAATAATGGCAGGATTCTTGGACTTGTACCGAAAAAATATCTTCCGAATTATGGTGAATTTTATGAGAGACGACAGTTTACTCCGGGATTTGACAAGTGTGTAAATGTTGAAATAAACGGAATGTATACGTTATTTGGCACTAATATTCTGTTCAGATGTGCTGGAATGGATGAATTTGTTGTCGGGGCAGAAATCTGTGAGGATTTATGGACACCTGACCCACCAAGCACGAAGCTGGCACTTCATGGTGCTACTGTGCTGGTAAACTGTTCTGCAAGCAATGAGACAATCGGAAAAAGACAGTACAGGACAGAACTTGTCAAAAACCAGTCTGCAAGGCTTGTCTCATGTTATGTATATTCAAGTGCAGGAGATGGAGAGTCAACACAGGATATAGTATTCGGCGGACATGATATTATATGTGAAAATGGTACAATACTCGGGATGTCAGAACTTTTTTCCGGACAGCAGATATATGCAGATATTGATTTAAAAAAGATAAAAGCTGAAAGACGGAGAATGACAACATTTGTTCCGGCTGATGATATGTCAGAATGGAATGAGGTCGTATTTGAAGCTTATACAGCCAGTCAGATAAAGCTTGAAAGACATTTTGATAAGACACCATTTGTTCCTAAGAATAAAAAGGAACGTAATGAAAGATGTGAAGAGATATTAAATATTCAGACATTTGGTCTTAAAAAGAGACTTGAACATACTAAATGTAAGAGTGCAGTAGTCGGCATATCAGGCGGACTTGATTCAACGCTCGCACTTATAGTTACTGTAAGGGCGTTTGACGCATGTGGAATTGACAGAAGCAATATAACATGTGTTACTATGCCGTGTTTTGGCACAACTGACAGAACTTACAATAATGCGGTAAGCCTTACAAAAAAGCTTGGTGCAACGCTTAGAGAAATTTCTATAGTAAAGGCTGTGCGGCAGCATTTTGCTGATATTGGACATGATGAGAGTGTCCATGATGTCACATATGAAAACGGACAGGCAAGAGAACGTACACAGATTCTAATGGATATCGCAAACCAGACAAACGGTATGGTTATAGGTACTGGTGATATGTCAGAGCTTGCCCTTGGCTGGGCGACGTACAATGGAGACCATATGTCAATGTATGGAGTCAATGCGTCAGTTCCAAAGACGCTTGTAAGACATCTGGTACGTTATTATGCAGATATCTGTGATGACAGTGAGCTAAAGGGTATTTTCCTTGATGTCCTTGATACTCCTGTGAGTCCTGAACTTCTGCCGCCTCAGGAAGATGGAACAATAGCACAGAAAACGGAGGATTTGGTTGGACCATATGAATTGCATGATTTTTTTATGTATCATATATTGAGGTTCGGTGTTAATCCTAAGAAGCTTTTCAGAATTGCCAGATGTGCATTTAAAGGTGAATTTGAAGATAAGGAAATATATAAGTGGCTTCGCACATTTGTATGGAGATTTTTTGCACAGCAGTTTAAGCGTTCATGTCTTCCTGACGGACCTAAAGTCGGAAGCGTTGCAGTTTCGCCAAGAGGCGATTTAAGAATGCCGAGTGATGCAAGTTCAGCCGTATGGATGAAAGAATTAGATGAAATAAAAGAGGAAAATGGATTTTAGGAGGATTAGTAATGGCTAAGGTTAAAGGAAACAAGGCAGTACTTAATAATACAGAGGAAAAGATTATTACAAAGTATGATAAAAAGGTTCAGAAAAAACAGGAGCAGGAGAAAAGAGATGCAAAAGCTAAAAAGATAACATCGATTGCTGCAACTGTAATTCTTGTAATTATTGTCGCTGTGGCAGGAACAGCAGCATGGATGAATTATGATAAGATACATAATGAATATATTGATGTTGACGGCGATAAGATAAGTAAGATTGAATTTGATTTCTATTATTCAATGACAAAGCAGAATATTCTTAATCAGGAATTATTCAGCGGAATGACTTATGGAAGTTATTTTGCATCATATATGGGATATGATACATCAAAGAGTGATTCGTCACAGACTTACGGTGGCAACTCTGATTATACATGGTATGACTATTTTGCTAATGCAGCACTCTCAACAATAAAAGAAGATAAAGCACTTTTAAAGGATGCTGACAAGAATGGATTTACATATAATGCAGATGATGACTATAATAATTTTATTGACAATCTCAAGTCATCTGCAGATTCAGCAGGTTCATCCGTAAAAGATTATTACAAGACTGTATTTGGCGAAAATGCAACAGAAAAGAATATAAAAGGTTATTTGTGCAGTTACCTTAAAGCAGCGTCATATCAGGGAGAACTTCAGACTAAGTTAAAACCTGATGATGCAGAGATTGCTTCTTATTATGAGGAACACAAAGATGATTATGATACTGTAAATTACAGAATATTTGATATAAAAGCAGAGACAGAAAATGATGATAATTCACTTGCTGATGCAAAAGCAAAGGCTGATGAGATGGCAGCAAAAGCTACCGATGAATCATTGTTTGCAGACCTTTGTATAGAATATGCAGGTGATAATGCGGATACATATAAGAGTGATTCTAATGCTTCATTAAAGACACTTGTTAAAAAATCTTCAGTTGACGGTGATGCGGCTGACTGGCTGTTTGACAGCACAAGAAAGACAGGGGATGTAACTGTTGTGTCTGACTCATCTGCAAGTAAATGCAGTGTTGTAATGTTTGTTTCAAGAAGCTACGATTCATCAAATGATTCAACAATTTCAAATGCTATTATAACAGAAAAGTATAATGAACTTATTGCTTCATATGCTGATAATATGAGCGTTAAGAATATTAAGAACAGAATAAAAATGTATGAAGACTAGATTTGATTTTGGCAGATTCAGATGTGCCATATTTGATTTGGATGGCACTCTTTTGAATTCCACGGACGTGTGGGCGAAGGTTGATATTGATTTTCTTGGCAAAAGAAATATTGAAGTGCCTGAAGATTTTATAAGAAAAATAAAAACACATAATTTTGCAACAGGTTCAAAATATGTAATTGAAAGATTTAATCTTGACGAGAAACCGGAAGATATTGCAAAAGAGTGGTTTGATATGGCTGTACAGGCATATGCTGATGATATAGATTTAAAACCGGGAGCAGCTGATTTCCTTGAGAATCTCAGACAAAAGGGATATAAAATATGTATAGCAACAGCGTCTGACAGGGAATTGTATGAGGCATGCCTAAAAAGAAATAAGATATTTGATTATTTTGATAATTTTACGCAGAGCGATGAGGTTGAAAGAGGAAAAGGATTTCCTGATGTATATGAACTTGCCGCAAAAAAATGCGGATTTGGGGCGGATGAATGTGTTGTTTTTAGCATCAGGGATTGATTTAAAGTTTATTATTAAGGCCTACACAATACAAATTTTAAAAGCATCAATTATAATTCCTTTTATTATATTTGTATTAGGTTATTATCTCATAGATTTTAAAATTTCATTTTTTGGTATTATAGCCTTTTTTATATCGACAGTAATAATGAGTTACA
>ENA-UESJ01001089-UESJ01001089.1-human-gut-metagenome-genome-assembly--contig:-NODE-1089-length-13253-cov-4.092896_pt1 | contig 13253 bp, 9 predicted proteins | sample MGYA00243000_ERZ508001 | MGnify/ENA primary metagenome ERZ508001 (study PRJEB26167, sample SAMN06115479) | human gut metagenome | host: Homo sapiens | place: China:Chongqing | collected 2015-03-03... | reverse complement strand
TGTCAGTAATGACAGAATGATATACCAGACGATGACAGCCGCAAATCCGCTCAGTTGGAAAATAATTAGCAGAGGGAATCGGGTTTCTTTTGGGACTGGATCAGCTTACGGCTCGGCTGCATTTAGAGCCAAAGCCGGGCACGGCAGGCGCCAATTCTTTTTTGTTGGTGTTGGCGGTGACTTTGCACAATGTGCCGGAGGGTATGGCGGTGGGCGTGGCGTTTGCCGGTATGCTGGCAGGTGACGGGGCCATTACGCCGGCGGACGCCTTTGCCCTTGCTGTCGGAATCGCATTGCAAAATATTCCGGAGGGCACCATTGTGGCGGCGCCGCTGCGCAGCGACGGTTGCTCTCGCAGCCGCTCCTTTGTGTATGGGGTACTGTCCGGTGCCGTAGAGCCGGTGGGCGCGGTGCTGACCATATTGCTGACCGCCCTGCTGCGTCCGGTGCTGCCGTTTTTGTTAGCTTTTGCCGCCGGGGCGATGGTGTATGTGGTACTGGAGGAGTTGAACCCCCAGGCCCAAACCGGCTCCCACGGTCATACCGGCACCATGGGCGCTGCTGCCGGCTTTGCCTTGATGATGGCCATGGATGTGGCGTTGGGCTGAGTGGCCCTGGGGATAAAAAAGGCCGTCCGCTGCTTTTTGCAGCGGGCGGTTTTGCTTTTCTTTACAGTTTAGAACTGGTTTTGCCCCAGCTTTTCGGCAATTTTTTGCCCGGTGGGGGTGGTGGCCAGTCCGGCCTGTGAGGTCTCGCGCAGGCAGGCGGGCAGCTGGCAACCGATCTCGTACATGGCGTCAATTATCTCGTCCGGGGGGATCACGCTTTGGATCCCCGCCAGCGCCATTTGGGCGGCCACCACCGCATTGGCGGCGCCGGCGGCGTTGCGCTTAATGCAGGGGGTCTCTACCAGCCCGGCTACCGGGTCGCACACCAGTCCCAGCATATTTTTCAGCGCCATAGCGGCGCCCTGGGCAATGGCGTTGTTGTCGCCCCCTGCCAAATATACCAGACCACCGGCGGCCATGGCGGCTGCAGAGCCGATCTCTGCCTGGCAGCCCCCTTGGGCACCGCTGATGGAGGCGTTCTCGGCGATTACACTACCAATCCCGGCACTGACCAGCAGGGCACGCAGCAGTTCTCGGCGGGGCAGACCCTGTTGTTTCTGATAGGTGATGAGCACCGCAGGGATCACCCCGCAGCTGCCGGCAGTGGGCGCGGCTACAATGCGCTTCATACAGGCGTTGCTCTCTGCCACCTGCACCGCCGCGGCGATCACAGCGGACAGGTAGTCCCCCAACAGGGTATCGCCTTTTTGGTTATATTCCGCCAGCCGGGCGCCGTTTTGGCCGCCCATTTTGCCGGTGGTCACCGCTGGGTGATGGAGTCCTCCATGGCTTTTGCCATTTGGTCCATTTGGTCCAGCACGGCACTCTCCGGTAATTGGGTTTCCTTGGCCTGGGTGGTGAGTACCACCTGCCAAAAGGGGCACGCCCGATCCCGGCAGCGGCGCAGGATCTCGTCTATTGAATGGTACGGCATGGCGTTTCCTCCAAACTCAGATAACTGACTTTTTTAATGCCCTCCAGGGCGCGAATGGCGGCAATGGTGGCGGCGGGTATCTCTTGGTCGCATTCGGCAATAAAGGCGGCCCGCTTGCCCCGCCCGGAGCGGTACAGCCGCATTTCCGCAATATTCACCTTTGCCTGTGCCAGTAAGGCGCTGATCTTGGCTACCATACCGGGCACATCGGTGTTGCTGACAATCAGGGTGGGGTAGTCGCCGCTTACGTTGGCCTCCAGCCCGTCGATCTCTGCAATATTGATGATGGAGCCGCCCAGGGACTGGCCGATCAGATCCAGCACCTTGCCGCTTTCGCCCACCAGGTGCAGCTGCACGGAGTTGGGGTGGGCGTTCTTTAGCTTGGCCTGCTCCAGCCGAAAGGTCATGCCTTGAGCTTTGGCAACGGCAAAAGCCCGGGGGATTCGGGCATCGTCCGGGTGCATACCGCACAGCCCGGCGATCAGTGCCAGAGGCGTGCCGTGGCCGCTGCCGGTGAGCCAAAAGGAGCCGTACAGCCCCAGGGTGGCGTCCTTAACCGGCTCCCCCAGCAGTTGGCGGGAGATGTAGCCGATCCGTACCGCACCGGCGGTGTGAGAGCTGGAGGGCCCCACCATCACCGGGCCTAAAATCTCAAAAATATTCATCACTTTGTCCTCCCTTGCGGAGTGAATAAAAAAACAGGCAACGGAGCCTTGTGCACCGTTGCCCTTTCTTATTATAGCCGTCTTTGCCCCAACAGGCAAGCGCTTTTTTATTTCTCCGTTTGTTTACGCTTGGCGGCGGTCAGCACCAGCAGCGCAGCACCGCACAGCACCGCGCCGGCAGCAGCGCCGGTGTGGCCGGTGGAGGGGGATTTGGCCGTGTTCTTTTTGGCGGCCTTGGCGGCGGACTTTGTGGTGGTCTCTGTCTGTTTGGTGGTTTCTTCCGTCGTAGTAGGCTCTGTGGGGACCACCGGGTCGGTGGGCGCTGCGGGGTCCGTAGGCTGTACCGGGTCGGTGGGACCTTCCGGGTCCGTTGGCGGCTGGGGATCGGTAGGGCCTTCCGGGTCGGTGGGCGGCTCCGGCTCGCCGGTCCCGGGCACGGTGAGGGTCACCGTTTGCAGGCTCTGGTTGTCGCCCAAGGGGCCGGGATCAAAGAGAAAACCGGCTTCTTCCAGTTGGGCGGCGGTGTAAAAGGCCTTGACCGTCAGGGTGACGGTGGTATCTGCCTTGGCGGGCGTTACGTCGCCGGTGGTGGGGTCGATCACCTCCGGGTGGTCACTGGTCCAGCCGGTGACAATGCCGTAGTAGCTGAAGTCGTCGTCGCCGGTGGGCAGGTTTACCGGTTCGGTCACCCGGTCGGCTGCGGTGTTGTCGCCCAGCAGGGTTTGCAGATCGGCAGCCTTTTTGGCAGCCGCGTCCAGACGTTCCTGGCGGCTGTATGTATGCATGGGCACCAGCACGGTCACTTCGCTTTTCTTGGTGCTTTGCAGGCAGGTGAGGGTCACGGAGACGGTCAGCTCTGCGCCGGTCTCGTCAAAGTTCAGCATATCGTCGGTAACGGCGTCGTAGTGGATCTTGCCGTTCTTGTCGATTACGGTGTAGTCCTCGTCCCACTGGTCGTTCTCTACCTTGTCCACCGTTACGGTGATCGGGTAGTCGGACTTCACTTTTTTGGCCAGGTATGCTTCAATGGCGCTCTGTACATTTACATCCTGATCGTCGGAGTCAATGTCTGCATAATGACCAAAGTCCGGGTCGCTGTGCACGCCGCTGTACTCGATCATCGCCAGTCCGTCGCCGGAGACGCTGAACAGGGCGTTGTCCGCCTGGGTCAGCAGCTTGTCTGCCGGGCTTTCCAGCTTAACGGTGATCACATAGTTGTTGTTTTTCAGCGCGGTGTCTGTGGCGTTAAAGGTCTTGCTGACGGGGGTGTAGCCCTCGGCGCTGACGGTGTAGCGGTACTGACCGAAGATGATGGTGTAGTACCCCTGTTCGTCCGGCAGGATCGGGTCGCCATAGGCGCCGGAAGCGCCGTTTTTGTACAGAGCCACCGTGGCGTTTTGCGGGGTGGTGTTGAACCGCACCTTGTATTGGGTGTAGGTCAGCTGTACCGGGATCCGACGGCTCTCGCCGGCTGTGACGGTAAAGCTGCCGCTGGCGGTCTGGCTGCCGCTTTGGTAGGTGGCGGTGTAGGTGTAGTCACCGGCGGGCAGCAGGTAGTCGTAGGTGTCGTAGCCGTACTCGTCCTCCTGGCAGGGCATGGTCTTGCCGTCCTTGTCCTGCACCTTTAGGGTGGCATAGTCGGTGGTCTTGCCGGTGGCCAGGGTCACGGTAAAGGACACCTGGGTCGGGTCGTCCTGGGCTGCCGGGGTGTAGATGGCGCTGCCCAGGCAAAGCAGCAGGGCCAGCAGGCAGCAAAGGCTGCGGGTCATGTGTTTTTTCATTTTTCTCCTCCTTTTGCGGCACAAAAAAGCCGTGCCGATCTGGCGGCACGGATAGTATGGGTACGCAAAAAGAGCCTTGGAACGATCCCGTCCTAAAGCAAAACTGCACTTCCAACCTAAAGCACCGCAAACAACAGCTCGTGCGTGGCAGGTCTCCTGACTTATGCTTCATTCGCAAAAGCGGCCTTCTCACTCCCGGGGGAGCAATGGCTGCCGTTACCCAAACGGCGGTGCTTTCTTGTCGGCAAATACAGTAGAGGTTCGGGCTGCTCCGGATTCGCACCGGATTCCCTTTTCAGCCTTTGGCGGGGGCGCAAAGGCACCAAACGCACGCTAAATTGTCTTTATGAGTATAGCATTTAGCGTGCAGCGTGTCAATATAAGTTCACCGGCGTTTTTCGATAGGTGGCAGTCCGGAGATCGGTAAAGCAGGCGGGGGTTGACAAGGCAGATGACTTTTGTGTAGACTATGTAAAGGTGTACCAAAACGAGAACGACCTGTCCGCCGTGCAGCCGGACAGTGACTTTTCCGGCAGCTTTGATTTGGATGAAAAGCGATATGCAAAAAGCGCCTTGCAGCAGCAGGGCGCTTTTTATTGCGTATAGGGATGTGCTTGTGATATAATGAGGACGAGAGGCGCTTCAATCGGTTTTGCAGAAGTAAAGAACGCGCATTCTCTCTGGAAGGGGAAACACAAAAAATGAAAGCTATACTGAAAAAATGCCTGTGCCTGCTGCTGACGGCAGGGCTGCTGGCCTCGCTGGCTGCCTGCGCCGGACAAACGGACACAGCGGTGGTAAAAGACCTGTTTGGCGACCTGCAAAAGGTCAGTTACAGCAGCACCTACACATCGCTGAAGGACAATAAGACCAACAAGACAGACAGCTGGCGGCAGGGTTCGTCACCAGCGGCGACCCGTACAGCGATACCTTTATTTTCCAAAATATGCACTTTCTGCTGCCTAACAAAAACGCCCGCACCTGCCCGGACACGGCAAATGAGCTGGAGACGGTGCGCCAGCAGATCATTAAAGGGCAGGATATTACAGACAACGCCAGTTATGACGATGTGTACCGGTATCACCCGGGCGGCCAATTACGGATGGCGCAGACCAAGGCGCATGCCAAGGATTATGTGCGCTATACTGATTACGCCACCGGCCAAGTGGGCGTGCGCTATACGGACAAGAACGGCACCTGGCTGCGCCGCTCCATCACCTCTATGGCGGACGGCGTGGTGATCACCCGGCTGGATCCGTCCACGACGGGTACGGCGCTGGACCTGACGCTCAGCTACGACGATCTGTCCACCCTGGCCAACTTTGGCAAAAGTGAAGAGGTGGACCTGCAATATAAAAAGGTCACGGCCCAGGACGGCAGCGCTCTGGGGCTGATCGCCCATTACCCGGATTATGAGAACAGCGAGCGCAAGGACGGCGGCTATGCCACTTTGACCTATGTGCTGCCGGTGGGCGGCACCCGGGAGCGGGTGACGCTGGACAAGCAGACCAAAGAGAGCCAGTTTGTTGGCGACAATACCGGGGTGCGCATTACCGGCGCTGCCGGACTGGTGCTGCTGACCGTTAGCGACTACACCCTGGAGATGGGCAAGCTATCGGACTTTGCCGGGCAGACGGAGTATCCGCTGCTGGCAGATCTGCGCGCACAGCTGGAGACGGTGGCCGCCCGGTACAGCACCGACGGTGCCTTTGATTATGACGCCGCGTTGGCGGCGCATTTAAAGGTGTACCGGCCCCAATTTGACGCGGTGACTTTGACCCTGAGTGATGAGAATATCCAGCCTAACGAGGCCCTGCTGAAAGCGCAAAAGGGCAAGAAAGAGATCAACGCGGCGCTGGCCCAGCGTACTTACTATGCCGGGCGGTACGCAGCCCTGTGTTGCGCCGGGTATTCTACCGGGCGGCTTTACGGTATGTGGACCGGGGAGTGGAACACCGGCTGGGGCAGCAAGTACACCATGGACGCCAATGTGAACCTGCAAACGGCGGCGTTGAATAGCTCCAATATGAGCCGCGGCCCGCAAGGCTATGTGTACTTCCTGCTGCGCCAGATGCCGGATTGGGAGGAAAATGCCCGGGCCACCCACGGCTTTACAGACGCCATTCAGGCACCGGTGAATACGGACGGGGACAAGGCGGTGCTGACGGAGACCTGCTATCCCTACCCCTTCCGGTACTGGAACGCGGGGGCGTCCTGGATGCTGCGCCCGCTGTATGAGACCCTGCAAAGCTACGGCAATATACAGATCCCCCTCAGTGACGAATTCAACTTGCAGGCGCTGCGCTCCGTTTTGTCTGCCACGGAAAAGGATCTGACCGATGCCCAGGTGGCAGCCATGGAGAAGCGGGGCTATCTGCGGCTGGAGGAGGATATTCTATACCCGCTGCTGACCAAGGCCGCCAACTACTGGGCGCAGCTGCTGACCCCGGAATATTACACTTCGGCGGACGGCTCCATTCATTATGAAAAGGGAAAGACGGCGCTGGGCAAGGGCGAAAGTTACTGCATTGTGCCCAGCTATTCGCCGGAAAATAATCCGGATAATTACGCCAGCCCGTCAGACGCCAACTGCGCCATTGATATTGCTGCTTGTCGGGATAATATGGAAATGCTGCTTTCCGTGATGAACGATGTGGCTCCCGGCGCGGACCAAAGTCGGTGGAAGCAGTTGGAAACGAACCTGCCGCCTTATCTGTATGACGATACCGGAGCGCTGAAGGAATGGGCTACGACTGCTTTTGATGAGAATAACGAGCACCGGCACCTGAGCCACCTGTACTGTGCCTGGCCGCTGATGGAGACCCGGGGCAATGCCCGGCTGACCGCTGCCTGCAAGCAGGCGATAGAGAACCGGAAAAGCGAGAATGAGGCATCCCACGCCCTGGTGCACCGCAGCCTGATCGCTGCCCGGCTGCAAGACCGCGCTGCCTTGACGGACGCACTGGTGAATTTGATGAACCATAAGATCCGGTACGACTCCCTGATGACCAACCATGACTATGACCGGGGCAGCTGCTACTGTACGGACTTTGCCATCGGCTATTTGGGCATTGTGCACGAGGCGCTGGTGTACTCCAATGCCGATGAGATCGAACTGCTGCCGGCGCTGCCGGAGAGCGGATTTGACAGGGGCACCCTCACCGGACTAAAGACCCGCAACCGGGCCACCGTTACCCGGCTGCAATGGGATCTGGCGGCCGGTACGGTGCAGGCGGTGCTCACCGCCGATGTGGACCGCACGCTGACCGTGCGCTGCGGCCAAACGGTACGCACCCTGCACTGCAAGGCCGGTGAGCCGGTGGAGGTGCAGTTCACTCTGAGGGATTGACACCGGGCGGTTATTACTGCCAACACGACTCTGTAAATAGACAAAAACAAAAAGAGCACGCAGTGTGCACTGCGTGCTCTTTTTGTGTGTATCAAGTGTTTTGGCTGTCCGTCGCTGCCCGGCGGGCTTTCAGCTCCTGCTCCACCTGCGCCCGTTGGGCGGGGGTGTAGCGGATAAACAGCAGCGGGACAATATACAGCAGACTGGCAATGGCCGGGGTCAGAATCACCAGCGGCCAAATCCAGCGGTCAAAGGCGGCACTTTGGGTGCCCAGGTAGGTGGACGCCCCCTCAATGGGCTTGTAGTGCAGCAGGTGCAGCGCCAGGGTCGCCAGGCCGGCAGTAATACCGCTGGAGATCTTTGTAAACGAGGTCTGCATGGAGAAGGTAATGCCCTCGGTGCGCTTGCCGGTCTTCCACTCCATATAGTCGATGCTGTCGCAGAAGATGGCAGTTTGGGCAATGGCGGCGGCACCCAGGGGAATACCGCCCAGGCCGATCACCGCCATGGCAAACCACAAATTCTTGCCTTCAAATCCGATAAAGTACGCAGTAATGCGCGCTAAAATATTGCAGGCCTGCATCACGATCAGAGCATTTACATAGCCGTGGCACCATTTTTTGATCTTATCTGCCGCCAGCATACCTAAAAAGCCCGGCAGCCCGGTCATAATGTAGTAGATGGTGGACAGCCCCAGCGCGCCGATCAGGCTGTTCTCGCCCAAAAAGTCCGCGGCAATCTCGTACTTGAAGAAGTAGGTCACCAAATTGGCGCCAAAGCCCAAAGCACCCAGTAGGTTGGCAAGGGTCACAAGCAGCAGCATTTTGTTCTTAAACAGCAGGGAAAAGCTCTCCCACAGGCTTTGCTGCTGCACCTCCTGCACCACATGGATCCGCTCCTGTGCCGCATAGCAGCGATAGCTGAGCATGGAGCCGCCTAGCCCGAAAATCAGGGCAAACACCAGCGCCATCAGCGCCATACTTGCCCCGGTGGCGTTGGCTATCATCTCCAGCGCCATGGGAATGACGGTGCTGAATGCGCTATATACGCAGGAGCCGATGGTGCGCGCCCATTGGACGAACCGGTCCCGCTCATTGGAATTGGGCGATACGGCGGCGGTAATGCCCCAGATGGACACATCCTGCACCGTGTAGGCCAGATCCCAACAAATATACATAATCACAAAGTAGCTGACCCGCAGCCACAACAGTTCTTCTTTGGTAGAGAACACCACAAACAGCAGCACGGTAAAGATCCCTACCGGCAGCGGGGTGTAGCGCAAAAACGGCCGCAGCTTTTCGCCGTTTTTGAAAGTGTGTTTATCAATAAAGGAGCCGACAATGGGATCGTTGACTCCGTCCCACACTTTCATTACGATCAGCAGCACACTGACCACCAGTGCCGGAAACAGGGCAATATCCGTCATAAAATAAGTAAAGAATGACGCTCCGATTAGGGAATAGACCATATTTTGGCCGCCGAGACCCACCAAAAAGCCGGTTTGTTCCCGGCGGCTGATATACTTCTTTTCTTCCATATTGCTTCCCCCTATATGTTCCGGTTGCGTTTTCGATTTTTGGCAACACGATCCTAAGATATAGAGTAGCCTATTCCGGGTAAAAAAGAAAGCCTTTTTTGCAACTTCCATTGCAGAAAAGGCTTTTTGTCTATATTTATGCGACAATTTGGCGTGACTGCCGTTTAATCAGTGGCGGATCAGCCCCAGCACCAGGATTACGGCCACCAGTACCGGCAGCACATAGCACATATAGCCACGCATCCAGCGCTGCACTTTCAGTCCCTTGCCGGTGTTGGCCTCTTTGGTAAAGTTCTTCCAGCCCCAGCCGTAGCGGGAGGTGCAGAAGAAAATAAAGATGAGAGAGCCCAGCGGCAGCAGCAGATTGCTCACCACAAAGTCCTCCAGATCCAGCACGCCGGTGCCCGGACCCAAAGGCTGGAACTTGGAGAGCACATTGAACCCTAATACGCAGGGCATACTCAGCAGGAGCATGAGAATGCCGTTGAACAGGCAGGCTTTTTTGCGGCTCCAGCCGGACAGATCCATGGTGCAGGACACAATGTTTTCAAACACGCCCAGCACGGTGGAAAAGGCGGCAAAGCTCATAAACACAAAGAACAGGCTGCCCCACACGCGCCCCAGGGGCATATGGTTAAAGATATTCGGCAGGGTAATGAAGATCAGGCTGGGACCGCTGTCCGGTTGCACGCCGTAGGCAAAGCAGGCGGGGAAAATGATCAGTCCGGAGCACAGAGCCACCAGCGTGTCCAGCGCCGCCACCCGGGCAGACTCGCCCATCAGTGCGCGCTCCTTGCCGATATAGCTGCCAAAGATGGCCATAGCGCCGATGCCCAGACTCAGGGTAAAGAATGCCTGGTTCATGGCCCCGGCCACCACATTGCCGATGCCCACTTTCTTCATCCGCGCCAAATCCGGCACCAGGTAAAAGCGCAGCCCCTGGCTGCCCCCGGCGGTGCACACACTGTTGATGGCCAGCACCACCATAATGACCAGCAGTGCCACCATCATCCACTTGGTAATGCGCTCCAGCCCCTTTTGCAGGCTAAAGGAGCACACCAAGAAGCCCACCACGACGATAATGCCCATAAACAGGGTCATGCGTAGCGGGTCGCCCAGCATTTGGCTGAATTGTGCCGCCACACCGTCGGTGTCGGCGCCTACGAACTGGCCGCCGGCGGTGCGGACAAAGTAGTCCAGCATCCACCCGGCCACGCTGGTGTAAAACATCATCAGAATATAGTTGCCGGCCATGGCAACATAGCCGTGCAGGTGCCACTTGCTGCCCTTCGGCTCCAACTGCTGGTACAGCCGGGCGGGGCTGCGCTGGCCGGCGCGACCCATGGCAAATTCCATGGTCATCACCGGTATGCCCAGGATCACTAAGAAAAACAGATAGATCAGTACAAAGGCACCGCCGCCGTATTGCCCCACCATGTATGGGAATTTCCACACATTGCCAATGCCGATGGCGCACCCGGCGCTCAGCAGAATAAAGCCCAGACGGCTGCCCAGTTGTTCGCGTTGTTCCATAATTTTCATTTTCGGCAGATGTCTGCCGCCCTCTCGTTGATTTGCCGTACCATTTTACACGATTATGCGTCCGTTTGCAAGAGGGCTTCTTCTATTGCCCGGCGCACGGTGCCCGGCAGGCGGGTGCGCTTTAGCGCCCGGCGCAGTTCCTCCTTGGTTTTGGCGATTTTGAACAAACGGTAGCACTCGGTTTTGTGCACATTGCTGCCCTGCCAGCGGCAAAAGATCTTCAGTACCCGATCCTTGACCGATGCCGCCTTGCGGTAGGTAGCCCCTTGCAGGTGCAGTTGTGTCCCCACAGTAGGGTCATAGTCGGTAAGAATTACGGTAGCTTCGCCTGCGGCATTTTGGGTCACTTCCGCTTCTGCGCAGGTGAGGACGGACGGCTCCAGATCCTTGAATACCAAGGTTAGCTGTCGCTTTTTCGGCAGCACGGTGCAGTCGCCGGCGGAGGGCGCCACAGTCACCGTCAGTGTACTGCCTTGCAGCTGCTGGGTGATTTGGGTCTCGGCCTTGTGGGTGTCAAAATCCGTTTGGCCGTTGTCCTCATATAAGGTAAAGTCGCCGTCCCCGGCATAGAGCCACAGGGTCAGCGCCGCCGGGTTGCCACAGGCGTTGCTCGGGTCGTCGCTTAGCGGTAGGATTGCTCCGGCCTTGGCCAGCACCGGCATTTCCGTCAATTCTCGGTGAAGGGTCAGGCACAGGGGACCGGTGTAGACCGCCCCGGTGAACAGATCTGTCCACCGTCCCGGCGGGATCCAGGCGTCCACAGCGCCCATACCCAGCTGCTTTTTTTGCGGAGAGGTAATGGGGTACACCAACAGCCGGCTGCCAAACAGGTAGCCGTTGCGGTAGGCTTTGTCGTAGGCTTCCTCCGCCTCCGGGTAGGCATAGTACAGTGGCTCGCACAGGGCCAGTCCCTCCTGGTGGGTGCGGGCGTCCATTGTGTAGAGGTAGGGAATGAGCCGATGGCGCAGGCGCAGCCAGTCCTTGGCAGCGGCGCACACATCCGGCCGATAGCGCCAAGGCTCCTTGCCCATTAGGTCGTTGGAAGTGGAGTGCAGCCGCAGAATGGGGCTGAATACCCCCAGTTGCAGCCAGCGCAGGTATAGCTCTTCGTTGCGCTCGCCCAGGTGGTGGCCGCCGATGTCGTGGCTCCACCAGGTGTAGCCCACATTGGCTGCCGTAGCTGTAAAGTAGGGCTGAAAGTGCAGCACCCGCCAGTTTTGGGCGGTGTCGCCGGAAAAACCCAGGGGATAGCGGTGGGCACCCGGGCCGCTGTAGCGGGACAGGATCAGCGGCAGCCTGCCGTTCTCTGCGTTATCCAAATAATGGTAGTGGTTCAGTGCCACCAGCGGGTCCAGCCCGGGCACATCGCTTTTTTTGCCCTGTTGCCAGTCCAACCACCAAAAGTCCACGCCCTCTTTTTCATAGGGCTTGTGGAGCACATCAAAGTAGGCGTTCCAAAAGGTATCGTTGCCGCACCGGAACGGAATATCCTGCTTGGTTTTCGGGTCCAGCCCCATCGCCTTAGCCATGGCCGGGTACGGATCCTCAAAGGCGCGCACCCCGTCCGCCGGGTGCAGGTTGACGGTGGTGTGCAGCCCCATTTGGTGCAGATCCTGCAAAAAGGCCTTGTAGTCCGGGAACAGTTCCGTATTCCAGGAATAGCCTGTCCAGCCGTCTTTGCCCTTATAGTGGGTGCCAAAGCGTTTGTTGGGGTCCGTCCAGTGCCAGTCCATATCCACGGTGGCTACCGTCAGCGGCACATTTTCCGCCGCAAAGCGCTTCATCAGCCCTAAGTATTCTTCCTGAGTGTAGGCGTGGTAGCGGCTCCACCATACGCCCAGGGCAAACCGGGGGATCAGGGGCACCGATCCGCTGATTTTATAAAAATCCTGTACCGCCGCCCGGTAGTCGTGGCCGTAGGCAAACACATACACATCTTTGCCCTTTCTCTTGCGGGGGCAGAAACGGCCGTCCGCATCCAACAAAAAGCTGCGGCTGTCGTCTAAGAGGCTCACCCCGTCCCGGGACACCAGGCCGTCCTGCAAAGGTACCGGCCCAAAGGTAGCGTCCAGGGTGCGGCAGGTGCCGTGCAGGTTGCCGAAGTTCAGGCAGTCCGCCGTTTTGCCGTTTGAAAAAGTTACCGTCTGCGGTGTGCCGGTGCGGGCGTGGACGGTGAGGGTGATCTCCGGTGTGGTTAGGGTGATCGTTCCCCGGTGCAGTGTCGCCTTGCACGGTGGCACATCAAAGGCTCGGAACCACACGGCCGTGCTGGATCGGTCTTCAAATGCGCCGTCGGGGCAGTGCTCCACCCGGATCAGTCGCGGAGTCAGTACCGTCAGCCGACAGTGACCGAAAATAAATATCTGTTTCTCTTTGGCCGTACCCGCCGTGCGGGCACGCAGTGCTTCTTTTAACATAAAAAATCCCCCTGTCTTTCAAGCCTATTGTACCATATTCAGCGTCTAAAGCAATACCCGATTGTCCCCGGTTGACTTGCCGGGGAAAAACAGGTACAATGAGAGGGAGAAAAAGCCAAAACCGTACAGGGGGGAACAGTATGGGATTTTTGGAAGATACGCTGGGGGACAGCCCCATTGTGGCAGCCGTAAAGGACGAGCCGGGGTTGGAGCGGTGTCTGAACAGTCCGTGCCGGGTGGTATTTGTGTTGTTTGGAGATTTGAATTCCGTGCCGCGGATTGTGGCCGAGCTGAAGACGGCGGGCAAAACGGTATTTGTGCACGCAGACCTGATCGAAGGTCTGTCTGCCCGGGAGGCAGCAGTGGATTATCTGATTCACGCAGCCCGGCCGGATGGGATTATTTCTACCCGGCTGCCGC
>ENA-UESJ01001078-UESJ01001078.1-human-gut-metagenome-genome-assembly--contig:-NODE-1078-length-13345-cov-7.263416_pt1 | contig 13345 bp, 16 predicted proteins | sample MGYA00243000_ERZ508001 | MGnify/ENA primary metagenome ERZ508001 (study PRJEB26167, sample SAMN06115479) | human gut metagenome | host: Homo sapiens | place: China:Chongqing | collected 2015-03-03... | reverse complement strand
TTCTTTTTGGCTTCATTAAACAGTTTCTTAATGCTTATCAGATAAAGAGATAGAGAACGGTTAGAGGGGTCGATGACGCAGGAAATTTGCTCGTCCGCTGGGATAACGGCTCCGGGCTGAATGCTGTTCTCGGTGTTGATGTAGTTCGCAAAATCTGTGGCTGATATACACAATTTCAGCGTGTGTATTTCGTTCAATATATTGTGGTAAAACCGCTTGCTATATACTGCTTTTAGAGTTAATATGTGTGTACCGCAAGGGAAACAAAGCAAACGGAGGATACAAAAATGAACGAGAAAACCACCAAGCAGATTGAAGAAATGATGAACCAGACCATAGGGGTCGAGGTTGAAATGAATAACATTACAAGAACAAAAGCCGCGCAACTTGCCGCCGAGTTCTTCGGAACAGGCAGACACGAGCACACCGCAGGCCGCAACGGTTACGATACCTACTCCGCATGGGACGGCGCGGGTCGCGAATGGAAATTCCAAAAGGACGTCAGCATTTCGGGACCCGACAGCGAGAAATGCGAAATGGTTACCCCGATTCTCACCTACAAAGATATTGAAACCTTGCAGGAGCTTATCCGCAGACTTCGCAAGGCGGGTGCGAAAAGCGACGCAACAAGGGGGTGCGGAGTTCACATTCACATCGGTGCAAAAGGTCACACACCGCAGACTTTGCGAAACCTCGCAAACATTATGGCGAGCCATGAAACCCTGCTTGCAAGCGCCTTGAACCTCGACAGAAGCCGCATGAACCGTTACTGCCGCACGGTCAGCAAGGATTTCCTGGTGGAACTCAACCGCAAAAAGCCCAAAACCATGGCGGCGCTTGAGGACACCTGGTACGGCAGTCAGAACGCGGATTACGGCAGGTCGGCGCACTACAACGAGAGCCGCTACCATATGCTGAACCTCCACGCAACCTTTACAAAGGGCACGATTGAATTCAGACTTTTCCAGTTTGACGCACCCTCGGGCGGCAAGCAGAACGGACTTCACGCAGGTCAGCTGAAAAGCTACATTCAGCTTTGCCTTGCGCTCAGCCAGCTTGCCAAGCAGGTCAAGACCGCAAGCGCAAATCCTCAGCAGACCGAAAACCCAAAGTACGCAATGAGAACATGGCTTTTACGGCTCGGATTCATCGGTGACGAGTTCAAGACCGCAAGGGAACTTTACACCAAGCGGCTCGAGGGTGACACGGCTTTCAGAAACGGCAGACCGCAGTAATCAGCTTCCTGCCCCCAATTCCCCCACTCGGGGGCTTTTGGTGGTAGAAAGGTGATTTCTGAAACTGAACCTTTCGGAAAGGAAAACACTATGAAACGTTATTACTTAGCCTACGGCAGCAACTTGAATGTTCGGCAAATGGCGCTGCGTTGTCATACGGCAAAGCCCGTGGGGACTGCGGTGATTAAGGACTACGAACTGCTCTTTAAGGGTAGTAAGACAGGCGCTTACCTTACGATTGAACCAAAGGTGGGAGCGGAAGTCCCTGTTGCAGTCTGGGCAGTCGAACCCGCCGATGAGAAAAGGCTTGATGTTTATGAGGGTTTCCCAACCTTCTACTACAAGACCGAAATCGAACTGCCTGTAAGGTACTTTTTGGGCAAGACAGTGGGCAGAACGGCTTTCGTGTACATCATGCACGAAGAGCGTCCGCTGGGTCTGCCGAGCGGTTCGTATGTGCGAACCTGCCTTGAGGGTTACAGCAATTTTGGTTTTGATGAGAGTATTCTTCTCGCAGCGCTGAACAACAGCAGGAGGGTTGCAAATGAAATCAGATAACGCAACAGGACTTCGCACTTGTCCCCGCTGTGGGGCGCAGTACGGCGGGGTTCCCGCTCTTTCGAGAAAGTACCCCAACACATATATCTGCCCGGATTGTGGCACACGGGAAGCCTTAGAAAGCATTGGAGTTTCCACAGACGAGCAGGAAAAGATTATCAGTATCATTCACAATAAAACACACAGTTCTGACCGCTGATATTTGTGTACTATATTATCCGAAAATCGCTTGATATAATGCAGCTTTAGAGTTAATATGTGTACAACAAAAAACACGGAGGAAAAGATTATGTGGAAACAGGGCGCAATTGGAGTTAAGGACAGCAACGGCAGAATGGTTTCGGTTACTTTCTGGGTAAAACAGTACGAAGAGCCGAGCGAAGAATACGGAATCAGCGGCGGCAGGATTTCCAAGCTGATGTTAAAGCAGGACGGCAGGGTCGTTTACAACTACGACCGGGGCGAGGATGTTGAACCCCAGACCCCCGAAGCCGAAAAGGCGCTTGCGATACTGATACACGAATACAACTAAACACTTGCGAAAGCCGCCTGCGGGCGGTTTTCCTCGTTCTGGGGGTGATGATATAAAAAAGCTGAAAAAGTACAAACCGACAAAATTCAAGCTGAAATCTTCGGTGTACGATAAATCCGCTGCGGATTATGCCGTGGCTTTCATTGAGAACCTCTGTCATACCAAAGGCACATGGGCGGGAAAGCCTTTTGAGCTTATAGACTGGCAGGAACAGATAATCCGTGACCTGTTCGGAACGCTGAAACCGAACGGCTATCGACAGTTCAATACCGCATACATCGAGATACCGAAAAAGCAGGGCAAGTCCGAACTTGCCGCCGCTGTTGCGCTGCTCCTCACCTGCGGTGACGGAGAAGAACGCGCGGAGGTTTACGGCTGCGCCGCCGACAGACAGCAGGCGGCTATCGTGTTCGATGTGGCGGCAGATATGGTGCGAATGTGTTCTGCACTGTCAAAGCGTGTGAAGATACTTGCATCACAGAAGCGGCTAATATACACACCAACGAACTCGTTCTATCAGGTGTTGTCCGCAGAAGCGTACAGTAAGCACGGCTTCAATATTCATGGTGTTGTATTTGATGAGCTGCACACCCAGCCGAATCGCAAGCTGTTTGATGTAATGACCAAAGGCTCCGGTGATGCGAGAATGCAGCCGCTGTATTTCCTTATAACAACAGCCGGAACTGATACTCACAGCATTTGCTACGAAACGCATCAGAAAGCCAAAGATATAATCGAGGGTCGGAAAATCGACCCTACTTTTTATCCCGTGATTTACGGCGCTGATGAATCCGATGACTGGACTGACCCGAAAGTGTGGAAGAAAGCCAACCCGAGCCTTGATATTACAGTCGGCATTGACAAAGTAAAAGCCGCCTGTGAATCTGCCAAGCAGAATCCGGGCGAGGAGAACGCTTTTCGGCAACTCCGCCTGAACCAATGGGTAAAGCAGGCTGTCCGTTGGATGCCGATGGAGAAATGGGACAAGTGCGCATTCGCCGTGGACGAGGACGAACTGGAGGGGCGCGTCTGCTACGGTGGGCTTGACCTTTCTTCTACAACAGATATTACAGCTTTTGTTCTTGTTTTTCCACCGCTTGACGAAGATGACAAATACATCATTCTGCCGTATTTCTGGATTCCCGAGGACAATCTGACCCTGCGTGTAAACCGCGACCATGTCCCCTACGATGTGTGGGAGCGACAGGGTTATTTGCAGACCACCGAGGGAAATGTGGTTCACTACAGCTTTATTGAGAAATTCATCGAACGGCTCGGCGAGCGTTTCAATATCCGTGAGATAGCCTTTGACCGTTGGGGCGCAGTTCAGATGGTGCAAAACCTCGAGAGCATGGGCTTTACAGTCGTGCCGTTCGGGCAGGGTTTCAAGGATATGTCACCGCCGACAAAGGAATTGATGAAACTGGTTCTTGAACAGAAGATAGCTCACGGCGGTCACCCGGTTCTGCGTTGGAACATGGATAACATTTTCATTCGCACAGACCCCGCCGGCAACATCAAAGCAGATAAGGAAAAATCCACCGAGAAGATTGACGGAGCGGTCGCTACAATTATGGCGCTTGACCGCGCTATCCGCTGCGGGAATGACGGTGGGGCGAGTGTGTATGATGACAGAGGGCTATTGTTTATATAGTTGTGTGCAATTCCCGTTGAAAATCAAAAGTTTTTGCATTTGGTAGCAAAGACTTGATATTTTCAAAAGTTTGTGCTATACTAATGCTAATAGGAGGAATGTGCCATGATAGGATCCCACGAACTGAAAAAACGGGATCAGTATCTGAAAAAGCTGATCAGTTTTCAGGATACCGAACCGGTTAAGGTAATTACAGGCATTCGACGCTGCGGAAAGTCCAGCCTGCTAAAGCTGATGGTCGCTCATCTCAAGGAAATCGGCGTTGCACCGGAACATATCGTAGAGATGAATTTCGAATCACACGATTTCAGAAATATGACCTCAGACGATGTATATGACTATGTAAAAGAGCGCACTGTACCCGGCAAGCGTATGTACCTTTTTTTTGATGAGCTGCAAAGAATTGAGAAATGGGAGGACGCCATCAACGCTTTTCGTGTGGACCTGGATTGCGATATCTATGTCACAGGGTCAAATGCTTATCTTCTTTCATCAGAATACTCCACCTATCTCTCCGGACGGTGCGTGGAAATAAAAATGCTCCCGTTGTCTTTCAGAGAATTCCTGTCTTTTCATGACTTTGAGGTCAGGGAAACACAGAGCGCACTTGGAGGACTTCACCGACAGGTATTTGATAAAAACGGCGAGAGATACGAGGTGCAGGAAGTCTTTGACGCTTTTATGCGTTTCGGAGGAATGCCGGGCATTGCCGATGTGGGTCTTGACCAGGAAAAGGCACTGACGCTTCTTGACGGAATTTACTCCACTGTCGTGGTTCGGGATATTCTTGAGCGTGAGAAGCGGCGTGGGCAAAGACAGATTACAGACCCGGTGCTTCTTCGTAAAATCATTCTGTTTCTTGCTGACAACATTGGAAGCAGCGTTTCAATCTCATCCATTGGCAATACCCTGATGAACGAGGGGCTGCTGGAAGATGGTAAACGGAAAGGAACTCCGAGCGTACACACGGTTCAAGCGTATGTAAACGCGCTGATGGAAAGCTATTTCTTCTATGAAATAAAACGGTTCGATATCAAGGGCAAGGAGTACCTTCGTACCCTCGGCAAGTATTATATCGTTGATATCGGGCTTCGGAATTATCTGCTTGGTTTCCGAAACCGGGACAGCGGGCACGCGATTGAAAATATCGTGTACTTTGAACTTCTGCGCCGCGGTTACGATGTAGCAATCGGTAAAATCGATAATGCCGAGGTAGACTTCATTGCCACATCTGCGGATGACAAAAAGTATATCCAGGTCACAGAATCCATGCAAAGCGAGGACGTTCGCAAAAGAGAACTCGCACCCTTGCAGAAAATCCGCGATAACTATGAAAAAATCGTTTTGTCACTTGACCCGGGACTTGATAATTCATACGATGGAATTAAGTCGGAAAGGCTGATCGACTGGCTGCTGGACGAGTAAGCAATGCGTTTATTTCACTTGATGGCATAGAATTTTTAACAACTGGCAAATTTTAAGCATCTGTCTATGTGCAGGTGCTTTTCTTTTGCCAATTTTACGAAAGGACTGACTACATGAAGATTTTCAGCAGCTTATTTCATTCCAGGGACAAGCCCCAAAACAGCACGGCAGGCGGCGCATACTGCTTTTACATGGGCAGTTCCACCGCAGGAAAGAATGTAACCGAACGTTCCGCAATGCAGATGACTGCGGTGTATTCCTGCGTTCGTGTGCTGTCGGAGGCGGTGGCGGGACTGCCCTTGCACGTTTATAAATACCGTTCAGACGGACTGGGGGCAGCTTCTGCCGGAAAGGAGAAAGCCGTATCGCATTCGCTTTACAGCTTGCTGCACGATGAGCCGAACCCCGAAATGACCTCGTTTGTTTTCCGTGAAACGCTTATGACTCACCTGCTCCTCTGGGGAAACGCATACGCGCAGATTATCCGCAACGGAAAGGGCGAGGTCATTGCTCTGTACCCGCTTATGCCGAACAAAATGACGGTTGACCGTGATTCAAACGGCAGGCTGTATTATAAATACTACCGAGGTTCAGATGAAGCAATTCGCAGCAAAGAGTATGAGGTTATTCTATCTCCTTACGATGTTCTGCATATCCCGGGGCTTGGCTTTGACGGGCTTGTTGGCTACTCGCCTATCGCAATGGCGAAGAACGCTATCGGGCTTGCAATTGCAACCGAGGAGTTCGGCGCTAAGTTCTTCGCAAACGGCGCTGCGCCTAGCGGTGTCCTTGAACACCCCGGTACGATTAAGGATCCGACAAAGGTTCGTGAAGCGTGGCAGTCGCAGTTCGGTGGGAGTTCCAACAGCGGAAAGGTTGCTGTACTTGAGGAGGGTATGAAATACACTCCCATCAGTATTTCGCCCGAGCAGGCACAGTTCCTTGAAACACGCAAATTTCAGATAAATGAAATTGCTCGAATTTTCAGAGTGCCGCCCCACATGGTCGGCGACCTTGAAAAATCGAGCTTTTCTAATATCGAGCAGCAGTCGCTTGAATTCGTGAAATACACCCTTGAACCATGGCTTGTGCGTTGGGAGCAAAGCATGATTCGTTCGCTCCTCACCCCAAGCGAGAAGCAGGATTATTTCATTAAATTCAATGTTGACGGACTGCTGCGCGGAGATTACGCAAGCCGCATGAGTGGGTACGCTACCGCAAGGCAGAACGGCTGGATGTCTGCAAACGACATTCGGGAGCTTGAAAACCTCGACCGAATTCCTGCCGAGGAGGGCGGAGATTTGTACCTTATAAACGGCAATATGACAAAACTGGCTGATGCGGGTATTTTCGCATCGGCTGACAGAGAGGAGGATAATTCCGATGAAGAAGTTTTGGAAATGGACGAACAGGACGGCGAAGAACGAGGAAACGCAGGAGCCGACCCCGGAGAGAACGCTGTTCCTCAACGGCACTATCGCAGATGAAAGTTGGTTCGATGATGATGTCACTCCACAGATTTTCAAGGACGAACTGATGTCCGGCAGCGGTGACATTACCGTCTGGATAAACTCGCCCGGCGGTGACTGCGTTGCTGCGGCGCAAATCTACAATATGCTTATGGACTACAAGGGCAATGTCACGGTGAAAATCGACGGTATTGCCGCAAGCGCCGCTTCAGTCATTGCAATGGCGGGAAACAAGGTGCTGATGTCCCCGGTTTCCATGCTGATGATACACAATCCTATGACGGTAGCTATGGGCGATTCAGCCGAAATGCAGAAAGCAATCGAAATGCTGTCCGAGGTCAAGGAAAGCATTATGAACGCTTATGAAATCAAGACCGAAATGAGCCGCGCGAAAATCTCGCACCTCATGGACGCTGAAACATGGATGAACGCAAACAAAGCGGTGGAACTTGGCTTTGCGGACGGTATTCTCGCCCGTGAAGAACCTATGGAGGAACAGCCTGCAAATGCTCTGATGTATTCCGAAGCGCAGGTGGTTAATTCTCTTATGGATAGGCTTGCGGAGAAATGCCGCATAGCCCCTAAAACCGAGCACAAAACCAAAGCCGAGGATTTATTTTCTCGGCTCGATTTAATCAAGAATTGGAGGTAATATACATGACTATTATTGAACTGCGCGAAAAGCGCAACAAAGCGTGGGAAGCCGCAAAGGCTTTCGTTGAAACCAAGCGCGACAAGGACGGGCTTCTGTCCGCAGAGGACGCCGCTTCTTATGCCGAAATGGAACAGAAGATAAAGGACTACGGCGCTGAAATCGAGCGCATGGAGCAGATGGCGGCTATGGACGCGCAGCTTTCTAAGCCTACTTCGACACCTCTCACCGCAAAGCCGCTGAACGGTGACAAGCCCAAGTCCGGCAGAGCAAGCGATGAGTACAGGGCGGCAATGCTGAACGCTCTCCGCACGAATTTCAGACAGGTGTCAGATGTGCTTTCCGAGGGCGTTGACGCTAACGGCGGATATCTCGTTCCCGAGGAGTACGACAACCGCCTTATAGATACGCTGACCGAGGAAAACATCATGCGAAAGCTCGGCCACACCATCACAACCAGCGGCGAACATAAAATCAACATTGCCGCAACCAAGCCCGCCGCAGCGTGGATTGACGAGGGCGGCGCACTGTCTTTCGGTGACGCGACCTTTGCGCAGATAAATCTTGACGCGCACAAGCTGCACGTTGCGGTTAAGGTGACCGAGGAACTTCTCTATGACAACGCTTTCGGGCTTGAAAGCTACATAATCGAGCAGTTCGGCAAGGCGCTTTCCAATGCGGAGGAGGACGCTTTCCTCAACGGCGATGGCGTTGGCAAGCCCCTCGGACTTTTCTCCGATAAGGGCGGCGGCGAGGTCGCTGTAACTGCGGCGAGCGCTACTGCGATAACTTCCGATGAGATAATCAATCTCGTGTACTCCCTCAAGCGTCCCTACCGCAAGAATGCGAAGTTCATCATGAACGACCAGACTGTCGCGGCGCTCCGCAAGCTGAAAGACAACAACGGCTCATATCTGTGGCAGCCCTCGCTCCAGGCGGGAGAACCCGACAGACTGTTCGGGTATGAGGTATACACTTCTCCCTATGTTCCTACGATTGGCGCGGGTAAGCCTGTGATTGCCTTTGGTGATTTCAGCTACTACAACATAGGCGACCGTGGAACACGTTCCTTTGCGGAACTCAAGGAACTGTACGCAGGCAACGGCATGGTCGGCTTTGTCGCAAAGGAGCGTGTGGACGGCAAGCTGATTCTTCCCGAAGCCGTGCAGATTCTCAAAATGAAAGGTTCGGGTTCGTGATGAATGAACTGCTGACCAAAGTTAAGCAGAATCTCATACTGGAACACTCGGCGGACGATGAACTTCTGAAAAGCTACATCTTCGCCGCTGTTTCGTATGCCGAAAGCTATCAGCATTTGCCCGAGAATTTCTATTCTGAAAATGCAATGTCGCCCACTACCGAACAGGCTGTAATTATGCTTGCAAGCCACTTTTACGAAAGCCGTGACGGTTCAACGGGTGGCTTTTTCGGGGATAATGTTCAAGCCGCAAAACAGGTGTGGGATACGGTGAATATGCTGCTGCGACTGGACAGGCGGTGGATAGTATGAGTTTCGGGAAGATGAACAAGCTGATACAGATAACGCAGAAACAGATTGCGCTTGACGACGAGGTTTTTCAGACGGAAACCGATGTTGTTGTGGCAAAGGTCAGAGCCTATCGTGAGGGGCGGCACGGCAACGAAAAATGGGCTAACCGCGCCGCCTTTTCTGAGGCTACCGACTTGTTCCGGTTCAGAACAATTCCCGATGTGACCGTCACAGCCGAAATGAGAATTATATGTGACAATACGGTTTTCGAGATTACTTCTGTTGAAGATGTAAAGGGTCGTGGAATGTATGTTGAAGTTCTTGCAAAGGAGGTGCAGCCGAGTGGCTAAGGCTGATGTGAAAATGCCCGATGAGTTCCTTTCGAGAATTTCCCGGCTTGGAGCGCAGACCGACAGCATTGCCGAAAAGGTTTTGCAGGCAGGCGGCGAGGTCGCTTTGGATAAGGTTCGAAGTTATTTGAAATCCGTTGTAGGTTCGGGAACTAAAAGCAAATCCCGTTCCACAGGAGAACTTGAACGTTCGCTCGGCTTATCTCCCGTTATGGTCGATAAAAACGGAAATCATGACATCAAGGTCGGATTTTCCGAGCCGAGGACGGACGGCGGCAGCAACGCTAAAATTGCAAATATTCTCGAATACGGGACAAGCAGTCAGTCCGCTAAACCCTTTCTGAAACCTGCGAAATCCGCTGTGAAAAAGCAGTGCGTGGACGCTATGAAATCCGCATTTGAAAAGGAGGTTGAGAGGCTGTGAGTCTGCTTTCGGAACTCTCTGCAATAGCCAAAAAGCTGAAAATTCCTGCGCAGACTGCCGTGTATTCGGGAAAGGCTCCCGATGAATATCTTGTGTTCACTCCTCTGTACGACAGCTTTGAACTCCACGCTGACAATGCGCCTAACGCAGAGGTGCAGGAAGTACGGATTTCGCTGTTCAGCAAGAACAATTACAGCCGCGCTGCAAGCCGTCTTGTAAGGGCGCTGCTTTGCGCGGATATTACCATAACCGCCCGGAAATATGTCGGTCACGAGGACGACACGGGCTATCATCACTATGCCGTTGACACGGCGAAAAATTACGAAATGGAGGAGATATAATGGCAACAATAGGTCTTGACAAGCTGTTCTACGCTGAAATAACCGAGGACAGCGACGGCGGCGAAACCTACGGAACTCCCGCTTCGCTTGCGAAAGCTATCTCGGCTGACCTCTCCGTGGAACTTGCCGAAGCCACTCTGTACGCCGATGACGGTGCTTCCGAAATCGTCAAGGAGTTCAAAAGCGGAACGCTCTCACTTGGCATTGACGATATAGGCAACGAAGCCGCGTCAATTCTGACGGGAGCGACTATTGACAGCAACAATGTGGTTATTTCCACAAGCGAGGACGGCGGCAAGCCCGTGGCTGTCGGGTTCAGGGCGAAGAAGTCCAACGGAAAATATCGCTATTTTTGGCTTTACAGAGTAAAGTTTGGTATTCCGTCAACCTCGCTTGCCACAAAGGGCGACAGTATCACGTTTTCCACACCGACTATCGAGGGCACGGTTCTGCGCAGAAACAAGCCGGACGGGAACGGAAAGCACCCGTGGAAAGCGGAAGCGACCGAGGGCGAGAAGAACGTTCCGGACAGCGTAATTACGGGTTGGTACAAGTCTGTGTATGAACCCACATTCACGGCAAAGCCTGCTGAAACAGGCAAGTAACGGAGGTATAAGCTATGACGAATGAACGCAGTTCTTTAATTACAATCGGCGGAGAGCAGTACGAGATGATTCTCACCACCAGAGCGACAAAGGCTATTTCCAACCGTTACGGCGGTCTTGACAACCTCGGTGACAAATTGATGAAGTCCGAGAACATGGAGATGGCGCTTGATGAAATCATATGGCTGATTACTCTGCTTTGTAATCAGAGCATTGAAATCTATAATCTCAGAAACAGCGAGAAAAAGCCGCTTCTCACCGAGGAAACCGTGGAACTCCTGACCTCCCCCGGCGAGCTTGCCGAGTACAAGGACGCTATCACCGAAGCTATGCTGAAAGGCACGAAACGAAATGTAGAAAGCGATGATACCTCAAAAAACGCAGTAACAGCCGGGTGAATGACGCAGAACTATTCACCCGGCTGTTCTATTACGGAACGGCGCAGCTGCACCTCGGTTCGGAGGAGGTGTGGCTTATGCCGTTCGGGTTTCTGATGGATCTGTGGGAGTGCCATAAGCAATTTATGGGGATTGCAAAGCCTAAGCGGGAAGCGGATATTGACGAGGTTGTGCCGATGGGAATTTAATTTGAAAAGTGGTTGAAAAAAGTGGTATGCGTGGTATAATGAGTCTGTGAGGGCGGTTAATCTGCCCGATAAACCTGTTACTGTTTGTCAAGCCCTTTTTTTGAAAAAAGAAAAATTTTTTCGACAAAAAAAGGCATAACAACAAAGCCGAAAAAGATAGATTTTTTCAGCTTGATAAAAGTATAGTAAGGATTATGACATCAGCAGTAGGTCTCCATTACCCTTGCGTAATAAATTCGCAGGAATTTGTTAAGTCCTGCAATCTTGGCAACACGCTTAGGTTTGCCCTCGGTTTCTTTTTTGATGATAAAATCATATACCGCAGAATCCTCAGTGGGCTTTACAACCTTAAGGCTGTGCATAATCTCATACCCAATTTTTCGCAGAGTGGAAGAACCGCGCTTTGAGATATTGCGTTTAGTACCGATAAACTTGCCCGATTCATAAGGCGGAGCGTCAATGCCTGCAAAGGCCACAAGAGCGCTGCCGTTATGGAAACGTCTGACATCGCCGATTTCGGCAATTAAGCGGACAGAAAGAACATCTCCAACGCCTTTCATATTCCTAACCACAGAATATTCTGGTAAAGTACTTGCAATTTCCTGCATTTGTGATATAATTAAGGACAAGGTGATTTCGGCGTCTCTTACCGCTTTCACCGCCTGCAGTACCAGCATTTTAGTGGATGGGGTACCGGATTTAAGGGTTGGGATATTGTTCTTCGAAAGCTGATATATTGCTATCGCTTGACTTTCGCTGCAACGGTATCCCTTCTTCTTTGCCCACTTACCATAGTCCTCAATAAACCGCTTTTCGCTCATCTTTTTGATATTGTCATAGTGCCAGTACTTCTCCACAAAGTCGCAAAGCTTGTCCTTTGTGCTGTATGCAGGAACGGTGCCTTGCAGTATGGTTTTAATTCCGGGCATAACACCGTCAAGAAGATTAGCAAGCTGGATTTTGCAGTTTACCTTTAGCCGAACATACCGGTCGTATTGTCTGCCGAGCAGCTTCAGTTCTGCGTAAATCTCATCAGGCGGACAATATGCCGTCATAGAAAACCAATGATCAATGCCGTAGCTTGCGATACGGATAGAATCAATTTTATCGGTTTTCGCTTTTCTTAAAGCTGCTGCACAGTATTTTTTCATTATGTAAGGGTTTACAACAACGGTAAAAATACCTGCCGAGAGCAGCTTGGTAACAACAACCTGATGATAGCCGCCGGTTGCTTCAAGCACGACTTTGACATCTTCATCGAATGATTGGATACGCTCTATTAGAGTGTTCAACGCTTGTTCTGTGTGGTCAATGCTGTGCGGAGCTTCCACGACTTCACCATAGGGTCGAAGCATACAAACCGTACTTTTGTCTTTTGAGATGTCAATACCAACACTGATCATAGAGTATCCTCCTTAGAAGTAATTTTGAAAGGTAGAACCACTTACTCTTATTGACACTCATTTTGGCTCGTTACGCGAAGGCTATGCTTCAACCTGTTTACTCGAATGCATACAATAAGAGGCGGTCGACAGTTTATCGAGCGGATGCGTTAATCCAATCGGAATTGCGCCGGACCTTTCCTTCTTATTGTATAAAAATAAGAGTAGTTTTGCAATGCTTTCACATTGGGTTACTACTCTTATATTGTACCAAATCGGTATTTACCTTTATTCAGACATACAAACTCTTGACAAAAAAGCTCCTATATGGTATAATATAAAACAAACTACTATATAGGAGATTTTGCATGGAAATGAATGGCGGATTTCTTGTTACCAAAATAAAACAACTTGGAGACCGGATTTTTGAGAAGATTCTCAGTGAAAAGAATATTGATGCGTTTAATGGAGCCCAGGGGCGTATTCTTTATGTGCTGTGGCAGGAGGATGGTATCTCAATCAGGTCACTCTCGACTAAATGCGGATTAGCGATAACATCTCTTACTACGATGCTGGAAAGAATGGAAAATCAAGGGCTGATAAGCCGTGTTCAGTCTGAAACGGACAAAAGGAAAACACTCCT
>ENA-UESJ01001075-UESJ01001075.1-human-gut-metagenome-genome-assembly--contig:-NODE-1075-length-13371-cov-6.283587_pt1 | contig 13371 bp, 5 predicted proteins | sample MGYA00243000_ERZ508001 | MGnify/ENA primary metagenome ERZ508001 (study PRJEB26167, sample SAMN06115479) | human gut metagenome | host: Homo sapiens | place: China:Chongqing | collected 2015-03-03... | reverse complement strand
CACTGAATATGCGGTAATGATAACACTGTTTTCTTATTAGATTATCTATATTATAGCGTGTAGAGCAAGGGATGTCGATGTTTTTTGATCAAATTATTTTGGCAACCTATTAAATGTAGGGACAGCAAAAACCACGGCTGCTCTGTACGGGGCGGCCGCCGTTTTCCCTATATCATACGCTGCTTTTCAGTACCGCAAGGATGGGTGTCCTGTTATCGTCGTATTCTGATTTCTTTTAGGGCATTTCAGGACTATCCACAAGGGATACGCTGAACTCCTGTGCGGTTGCGCCCTCCGGCAGCAGCTTTGCCATGACCACCAGCCGCTGATTACCGCTGTTGGCCTTGTCATACTTCCGGCAGCAGGTGGAGAGGGTCAGAACAGTATCTTCCTCGGAGAAAGTCACGCCATCAAAGTCAAGCCAGTTTTTCCGCGCAATCGTCTCAAAGAAGCTGGTCAGATCATCTCCCGTGGGATCAGGCGCAATATAGTCAAAGCCAATATCCGTGACGAACAGCGCGGTGATCTGGAAAATCATGTCCTCACCATCCACAGAGAGATAGATATACGGATGCTCCTTTACAAAGTCTACGTCCATATAACGATAGAGCTTGGTGAACCGCACACCGTCCGGGTCGCAGTTGCTGGCGGAGTGGCCGAAAATGGTGGTGTTTTTGTCCAGCTTATCCCTGCCGCCGATTTTGTTTTCACAATGGGCATAATAGCAGCCCCACATGGCGTACTCACCGTTTTCATCCAGCTTTAGGTAATAGCCGTTGTCCTCCGCCTGCATCACAGGGTCGTCCACCTCCGCACCGGGGATATACAGCCATGCCACGGTGTCGGGATTCTTCGCTCTGGCTTCCGCCAACTCTGTCTGCCTGTCCACCGAGGGGATAACTTCACCCGCGAGAGGCGCTGATGGCTGAGGCGCAGATGTGCCGGGAATGTCGATAGGCTCTGTCTCTCTCTGATAGCAGCCCCTGACTGCCGTGGTCATAGCAACGAGAAGGACAACTATGCAGATGATCGGACGAATGATTCTTGTGATTCTTTTCATAATGCTGTCTCCTTGCCGCGCTTGGATAGCGGCGCAGCTCAAAATGTCATTAATTTGTTTCTTGTAGTGAAAAGAGAACAGCACAATCCACAGCGTCCTCATAATAGCTGCCGGTGGCTACATCCACAAACACGCCGGTCTGGGGGTTGCCGTTGGCTTTCATAAAGATGACCTCGATGGTATGGGTTCTGCTGACATTCTCAAAGGTATAAGACTTCGCCGCGCCAATGCTCTTGCCATCAATCTTGACGTTGGCGACAGCATAGCCCTTATCCGGAGTGATGGTGAAGGTCTGATCTCTGCCCTCACGGACGCTGACATTGCCGGATGGAGAAATGGAGCCGCCAGCCCCGGCAGTTGCCTTGATGGTGTAGTAGCTGTAGCCGCTTCCGCCGTTGCCGCCGGTGCTGCCGCTTCCGCCACCGCCTTCATTACCGCTTCCGCCACCGCCTTCATTACCGCCTGTGCCGCTATTGCGCAGAATCGTCAGCGTGTAGGTTTTAGCACCGATTCTCACGACAATGTCGGTTGTGCCGCTGTTGGGGATGGCAACGGTTGCGCTGCCGCCGGTGGACAGAGCCTGTCCGTTGATGCTCACGGGCTCGCCGTTTCCAGACACCGCTGTGACTAGCGTAGATGTTGCTCCGCTATCATTTCGCAGCGTATATGTATAGTTTGTTCCGTTGGCGGTAAAATCGCCGAGCCCCACTGCCAGACCTTCAAAGGTCAGAAGGTCTTTACCGGGCACTGCGACTCGCACCACTACGCGGGTGCCAAGCCGGGAGAAGGTGACGGTTTCTGTCTGGAAGGTTTCCCCGGAGATGGCACCGCCAATACTGGTCTTTTTCGTTTCCAGAACGGTCCCGGCAGCATCCAGCAGCGTGGCCACCAGCTCTGCGCCAGTCTGAGACTGCAGGCAGTTGTTGCGCAGGGTAATGGCGGCGGTGCTGTGACCGTTGCCGTCGTTCCCCTGTGTCACATCCATCGTCAGCTGCTCTCCGGTGCGGGCCAGTGCGCCGGTCATATGGACGCTGGCCTCGCTGTCACTGCCGTTATACTCCGGCAGGCGCTGATTGCTTCCCGTTCCACCGATCTTGCCTTCCGCCCACGCCTCGGCGTACAGATAGGTACCCACATTGGGGATCTCGGTTTTGCCAATGAATGTCATATACTCGCCCAGATCATAGGTCAGGTCCAGTGTAAAGGTTCCCTGATCAATGCGGGCGAGGGCGCTGTCTTCGGAAATGGTGATTTCATTACCGCTAACCGATACGCCGTTTGTGGTGCATGCTACCTCTGCAGGTTCGGTATGCAGATCATCCGCATAGAACGCAAGCTTCACCTCGCGGCTCTTTCCGCCGGCCAGCGTGGCGGCAGCGGAATTATAGAGGGTCATGCGCACCGTGCGCTTGCCGGCGCTCTCCGCAATCACTTCCATTTGTGAGATTCCAATGTCGGGATAATCCAGATACACTGTGCCGTTTTCGTGGATGCCGCCGGCGGCGGTGATGGTATAGCCCGGGTCGGTCACGCAGTCCTTCACATGGTGCCAGACGGTAAGGGTGGTGCTTTCATTGGGCAGCAGTTTTTCCGTAAGGGTAGCGGTTTCCCCGCTGCCAAGGCTGACCGTTAGGTTTGTCACATCGTTCAGCCCGGTGTTGCGGATGGTAAAGTGAATGGGTGTCAGGCTGTTCAACGCCAGCGTTGCATAATCCACACCGATCTGTTCCACTGCCACCGCATCGGTGACAAAATCAGAGGTAGCGGTATAGAGGATCGTTTCCTCACCCGGAACGGTCACGCCGCCGATTACCTGCGGGTTTTCATCGTCATACCGGGTGGCCTGAATGGCGGCCTGCACCTGATTGGTGCCGCTGACATAGGCATCAAAGTGGTCAGCCAGCGTGCGATCCGGCAGCTCTGCCAGTTCCAATGGTGCGGACAGAGTGTAGGTATTTGTGGCATAGCGCAGCTTGGCCGCCTTCAAAATGCCGTGATCTACCGCGCCGTTGGCGTTATTGACAGTCTCATTCCAGACGATGGTAAGATCATTGCGGCTGCGATGATCCCCGCTGAGGGAAGCGAAGCGGAAGTCTCCGCCCACGACGGCGTTGCCGCTGCTGGTCAGGGTCGACAGAGAGCCGGGGAAACTGTTGGACATGGTGCCGCTGCCGTCCACAGCCAACAGCTGAATATCGCTGCTGCCGTCTCGGACACTGTGCCAACCGATGACAAATCGGTCATCCCCGCTGCCGAAATTGGCTGCAACGACCTGGGAGTTTTCGTCAAGATTGCTGTCACAGGTCGCCAACATGGCTGTACCGGGAGTTCCGTCAGCAGCCACGGTACAATAGGCGATCTCGTAGGCGGAGGTATCTCCGGTTCCGCTGCGGTCCAGCGAGTAAACCGCCATAGCGGTTCCGTCGGGCAGCATGGCCGCCTGCAACGCCTTCACGCTGCCAGTAGCACCGTTATAAAGCATTTTTGCCTTGCTCCAGGTGCCGTTAGTGCTGTCATAACAGCTGTACATGATACAATCTCTGGTCGTGAAGTTCAGCAGGTTGTTGCTGCCCTGCGTACCGGGATCGGGGGTGTAGACGTTGCGCCAGAACACGATGGCTTTGCCGTCGCCGCCCACTGCCGTGGCTGGGGCCAGATCCGGCGTGCCGTCGTTGGTTAGGCGGGTGGATGTCCAGGTTGAGCCGTTATAGACGGACACTACGATCTCCGTGCTGTTCATCAGCAGGTTTTGCTCTTCCAATGTCACGGCATCACCGGCATTTTTACCCGGCAGGTCGGTGCCCATGCGAACCCAAGCCGCCGCCGCGAAGCTGCCAGTGCCGGACAAAGAAACGCTCGTGTCGCCGTAGCCGGGGAACCCTGTGGGAGCGTCAATTTCACTGGAGGGAGTATAGACGCCGCCATTGAGGGTGGAGAAATGCGCCCGGCTGTCGTAAATACTGCTGCTGTTGCCGTCGTTGATGTAGGTCAATACCTTCCCGTCATCGCTAAGCTGTGGATAGGATGTGGGGTTGGCATTGGTCTGGATGTTTTCCAGCCCACTGGTGGAGTTCAGAGAAAACAGCATCATCCGCTGCTGGGGCTGGCCCCAGGTACGGGCATATTGCTCCAGATAGTCCCGGCTTTGGAGCGTTGCACTGCCAGAAGCCACCTGCATTCCGCTCTGGGCCGCCGCCATCCGCAGCGAAGCAAGGCTCAGCCCACTGGTGGCGCTATTCCAGTAGTCGTCGATTGTGTTCCAGTCATTAAAAGTCCTGGTGGCTCCAAGGGTTCCGGAGGCGATCACCGCCTCGTAGGAGATAAACAGGAAGGTTGCCACAAATTTGATTCCCACTTCGCTTTGGATTCCCAGGGCCTGACCGTTGATCTGGCGCTTTGTCTCGTCGGCAAGATAGGTGCGGGAAAGGAACTTATTCTGACTGTCCACATCCAAATTGCCGAATAGACCGATCTTCAGCGCCACGACCGAATAGTCAAAGCCAATACCGCCAAACGCGTGGACATAGGCGTTGATACGCAGCGTGGTCAAAAAGTCATTCACTGCCGTGGCCGTGGGATCGCTCCAGGCAAGCTCTGTGCCCTGTCCCTGCTGGCCGTAGCGCACTGCGGTACGGAAATCCAGCTGAATGGCACCGCCCAGCTCAAAGGTTGCTGTCAACGGCACGGGGCCAGCCATGGCGTTCACGCTGAAGGAGAAGCCCACACCAACACCGGTGGTAAATCCGCCGCCTACGGTGAAAACCTCCCACTCCTTTTTTTCGGTGTTATAGCGGATTTCCGCTTCGTAAAAGCCCTCCAACTGCAAGTTGAGATCCGTGCTGGTGACATTGTCGGCTATGGAGTTGGTTTTGTAGTCCCCCTTGGGATCATAGGTGCCCTGGGCCATCTGGCTCAGATCCCCGGTCCCGGGCACACCCACTTCCAGGTTCTGCGTCAGCACATTCGCACCCAACGCCACGCCGTCCTCGGAATAGTCCATGTCCTCCATCTCCAGCGTGTTGTACCCGGCCCAAATCATGGCACGGAACACGGAGGGATCTTCGCTGGGGGTGATAATCATTTTGAACACTGAAGTGTCCACCGGACCGCTCAGATCATCCAGCCGTCCGGTCAGCACCTTGAGAATGTTACTATCGCCCACTCCGCCAAAGTCGACTTGATTCACTCCACTGGAGGATCCCATCGTCGCCAGAATACCGGTGACGCGGTCATCCTCTGTCACCTTGGGCACTCGGGTCAGATCAACGACCCGGAAGGGCATTATTTTCTCCTGTAGCAGGCTGCCGTTCAGGCTCAGCTGCGTTTTCATACCCACATCCTTGCCGTCAGCGATCCATCCAGAGGTGGTCATGGTGGTCTCGGTGAGAATCAGATCGTTTTCCGCTACGGGGATGGATGAGAAGGGATACTGCTTGGTACTGCTGCTCTGGGCGGCAGGAATAACGCCGTATTCGTCCGCCAGCTTGAGACTGTAATTCCGCGCGTTGGCAATCTTCTCGCCCCAGAGGAACATGGTGGTGTGCAGTCTTGCTGTTTTAAAGCTGCTGTTAGGTCCAATCTTCCCAGTCGAGCTGCGGACATCCACCTTCTGACCGTTGTCTAGACCGTAATCAACGCTTTGCGCCACAATGAAGGGTTTGTTTTCCTCCCCCGCCGGCACACGCTCCAGAGAGACAACGCCCTCTGCGGTGCGCATTACATCGTCCACGCCCAGCTTGCCGTTGACGGTCAGCAGCAGCGGATAGTACTTGTCGCCGTCAATTGCGCTGATCTCCAGAATGTACTCCAGCTGATCCAGAGCAGAAAGCGCCGTGGTGTTGCTCTCGCCCTTTTCGGCCGACCAGAACTGGGTGGAATCCAGATAGACGGTTATATTTCCCGCCGCATCCGTGGTATAGGTGTCGCCGGTGATGCCGCTGACAAGTGCTCCTGCCCTGGAGCCCAGCAGAGCTGTCTGGCAGTAGCCTCCGTTTTTATAAACGCCGCCACGAACGGTCACCGTCTTGTTCGCCAGCGGATCGCCGCCCGGCGTGATGAGCGTCACAGATGCCCGGGCAACTCGCCGAAGGCTGAAGGTATTCAAGGGATAAAGCTGCAGTTTTGTGGCATCCCGCTCGCCGGAACGCAAATTTTCTTTATAGATGGTGCCCAGATAAATATCCGCGCCGGAGCCGGACCGCAGAGACACCTCACTGGCGATTCCGTTGGGTTCGTAAAGCGCCAGCACGCCTTCACTGTTGGTCGTGACCGTTTTGGGCACACCTTTGCCGTCGGTGTATTGCAGCGTAGTTTCCGCTGCAGGCGTCAGCTGGAAGAGATAGAACTTATTTTGCAGCGTTTTCGCTGTCACCTGTACGGCGGCATTCATGCCCGTGGCGGCATGGGTAGCCGTGACGGTTGCGGTGCCGTTGGCCAAGCCGGACAGCGCCATTTTGGTTTCGGGAAGGTAGGAATCAAAGGAGAAGTTTCTGATGTCCTCATACAGTCCGCCCTGCTTGTAGTTGACGGAAATGGCATTGTTGTTGCTGGAGAGCCACCGGATGCCGTCTTTAAAGGAGTTCCATCCGTACTCGTCATAGTTGATGCCTATGTACTCGATCAACCCCAACTCCTGGCGCAGCTGCATAATTTCAGCTGTAACGGTGGGCAGGCTGCCGCTGACCTTGGAGGTATTGTCCATGGTCAGCTTAGAAATCGTTTCTCCTTTGTCGTTCTGCACCTTCAGTGCGTCGGCATCGTAGACATACAGGGGGAAGGAGTCGGTGCTGGGAGATTCCTCACCAGGATTCTCCACGCTCAAAACCACTTGATAGGTGTCCTTCAGATTGCCGTCTTTCACACTCTGTAATGACAGGGAGACGCTCCCGGAGGTGCCGGATAGGCGCTCACTGTCCACCACTTTGGTGGTGTTGTCCTCTGTGACCCGGGTGATGGTCAGCGTGGGCTGCAAAGGGGCGCCCTCAGTGGTGTTTTCCACCGACCAGTCGATATTGACGGCACCGTCGGTATCCTTGAGGTAAATGCTCTGGGGCGGTGTCAGCTTGGCTGTGGCAGGTGGTGCCTGCACGATGATCCAAGCAAGTGCCGACAGGCGGACGTCCTCACCGCCGGCGTTGGGGTGCGGCATGGAGACCAATACCGTGTAGGCAGGGGTATTGCCGTTGGAGAGCTTGGAGAGCACATTCTCCTCGATCCGCACGCTGTTTTTATCCTTGCCGGCGGTATAAGTCGCAACGGGCTTGCGGCCGCTCAGCGCCGCCTCATTCGCGTAGTTGCCCTCATACAGGTCAATCCTGTAATTGAACTCTTTGTTCGGCGCCATCAGCGCGGCGTTGGAGCTCCACAGCACGGTGGCGGGCTGATTTACCCGCGTCACGATGGACGCGCCGCCGGGAATCACCAGTGCCAGGGAATCGCCTGCCGTCACGGTATAGGGCTTTGACTCGCCCGTCACATCATCGGCAGTGTCCTCAGTCCCGTTGTCCGCCGTAAAGGTAAAGGTGACGGTTCCCACCTTGGTTCCTGTGGTGGCAACAACGCCGGTATCCTCGTTGATGGTGGCAATGAGCGTGTCACTGCTGCTCCATTTGCCGGTGGTGTAGCTGGCCGTCTCACCGCCTGCCCCCAAAACCTCTGCCTTAAGCGTGGGGCGGGTGGTTTTGCCGAGGGAAATCGTATAGTCGGCGTCATTCGCTTCCGGGAAGACCTTCACCGTGTGCGCGGAAACTTTCTTTGCCACCGTGAACTGCCGGGTCAGGGGAAGAACATTCACCCAGTCAGGATCGGCTTTCGTGCCCTCGTTGGCCTGCAGCGTCACCGTGTAGGTGCGGTCGAAAGCAGAGGGTGCGATTGCATAGTCGCTAATGGTGAAGGCTTCCTTCTCTGTGTCCAGATAGACCTGCAGATAGCTTGGTGCCTCCGCGGAGCCGTACTTCAGTTCGAGTTGGAACGGGGCTTCCCTCGGCTCTGTGCCTGCCGGGGTGTGATAATTGCTGTATACGGTCTTGTAGACCTGCTCCATGTTGGCGTTCATCGTGAACGATGCCTTGCCGCTGGCGTAGGTGGCCGTCAGCTCGGTGGGAGCGTTGCGCATCAAGACGCTCTTCAGCGTAACGTCGCTGATCGAGTCGCTTGGATAGAGTGTGGTATCCAGCGTATGGCCGAAAACATCTTCCACACCGGTCATATCATTGACGGTGACCGTGGTGGCATCCGTATCCTGCACCGGATACCAGAGCATTGCCGTGACACCGTAGTTGTTCATGGAAAGCTCAGCGGCGGTATACACTTTGCCATTGATGGTCACGCTGGCGTTTCTAAGATCCACGAACTCGTTAAAGGTAACTGTGATGGGCACGTGCTGTCCGCCGGTATAGGTTCCCGCCGGGGCCGTGACGCTTTGAATGGTGGGATTGTCCGTGTCCACCAGCTTGGCTGTAACGTTGCTGGTCTTGGCGGTGGTGGTGGAATTTTGGATATTATTATTTACATTCTTCAGATACAGTTCGAAGGGCAGCCAGTACTGCTGATTCTCTCTGTTTTGCGTGGTAGACTGCAGGGAGATGCTGACCGTACTGCCATTGTTAATCGTACAGTTCTCCGTTTTCTTTCCGTCGGTGGTGGGCGTCAGAGCTGTTCCATCGAGCTTGTACTCCGTCAGACAGAACGGGGCATAGGGTATCGGGTTTGCAGAAATATAATTGCCATACGGCGCAGAGCCATTATAGGCAGCTATGTCTCCGCTCCAGCTAAACTCGATGCTGGCGTCGATTTGGTATGGCTGATAAGATTTGGTGGAGCTGCTGGAAGACACCGAGTTGCGGGCACCCTCCAAAATTCCGATGGTATTGCTTAGCGCAATAAAGTCCGAATTGTCGGCACTGCCGCCAGTGTAGCTTTCTGCCAGCAAAGGAATAAACAAATCATCATATAATACGGTTGTATTTTTGAGTTCTTCAACATAACTCGGTGCGGTCATTGATGTTTGTATTGTGGGGGCGTCAACCGTCTTTTTTAGCTTGAGCTGACAGTGGTCGGCATAACCGGCGCCGTCATAGAACACCAGATTTTCCGCATCGTAAAATTCAATCATCCCCAGCAGGTCACCATAGGAATAAGAATTATCGTGCCAGGCTTGGGTACTTCCTTTGGTTGTAACTTTGACAGTGATTTTCTGATCACCTAAACTGTAGCCGTCTACCTCATAGGTCAGCTTGTAGGACCCGTCGCTTTGCTCGACGACCTTACTCTTCCCGCCTATCGAGACCTCCACACCGGTGATATACTCGCTGAGCTGGCCTTTTTGAATGCGGTAGGAAAAGCCGACCGGTTTTCCGCCGTATACAGTAAAAGTCCCGGAGCTCCAGCTGTTGCTTGCGAGATCCTCCAGCGTTTGGCTCATCATGCCGCTCATATCCACCGTCTCAACGCCCTCAGGCTTTGTGGCAGAGGCGGAATACTGCAAACTGATGCCCTGCAGCTCCAGCTGCTCCATCAGGCTATTGAGATTCTCCAGAGCTTCCCCGGTAAACTCCCTGCCGGAGAAATAGGTGTCCTTGATCCGCTGCAGCTCCTGTTCGATTTGGATCATGGTCTTCAAATCGCCCAGCGCCACCGGAGTCCCATCCACGTCGGCTATACGGGTGAGATCCGTGGTGGGATTTTCCAGCAGCTCCATGACAGCCGCCAGTGTCAACACCTGGCCGTCCAGCGTGATGGTTTGATCCACCTTGAAATTGCCGTCTTCATCCAGCAGCCCCAAAGCGTTCAGCATGGAAAGCACCTGGTCGCTGCTATCGCCGGTCAGGGCAGAGAGCTGCTCCAAAATCGCCTGATTTTCCTCGGGTGTGTTGCCCATCGAATCGCTCACCGCTGCAAACGCCGTAGTTGGCAGCATCGTGAGCGTCATGCACAGGCTCAGCAGCGCCGCTAAAAATCTTTTCTTCATGTTTCCTCATCCTCCTTGGTTTGTTCCTGCTGTTTATTGTTTTTTCTCAATCGTGTGCAAAACACGGTAACGACCACCGCCGCTGCAAAGGAGACGACGGCCACCAGCACATAGCCGCCCACGTCCTCCCGCAGCAGCATCGCGCCGAACACGCCCCATGCGGCTGTCTGCTCCTGCACTGCAAACACATCCGCCGCCTGCATCATCACCGCGAACAGCATCATACACGCTGCGCTCAGCCCATATATACCGCGCCGCTGCCTCCGGCGGGTGTTTTCCCGCACCCGCTGCTTGACGAGTGCGACTCGTTTTGCGGTATCGTACATTTCGTTTGAACCTTCTCTCTGGATTTATTGAAATGCAGCTTAAAAACCCCTTCGCTTATATAGGTACAAAAAATCGAAAATACTCTCACCCAAAACGCAAAATTTTTCAAAAAAGTTTCACAAGAAACGAAAAAAACGATACTGCATAGATTTCTTACTCCACACAATATCGTTCTTCTATATTTATACTTTCATTGTCTTCGCCAGAGAAGTAAGCAAAGCCGCCATCTCCGGATTGCCAAGTACTTTCATCAGCAGTTCGGGATCTACTCTCTCCGGTATGGTAATCTTATTTTCTTCCTCTTTCTGCTCATTCAGTTTGTATGTGACACTTGTATGGCGCAGACTATGAAAAACCACATCCGGAAGACCTTCTCTATCAATTACTTTCTGCAGCTGATCCCGAATATAGCTGCTATTGATCGGCATTCCAAAAGTAGTCGCCATTATCAGGTTGTAATCGGTATACTCACTGCCAAGTGCCTCCTTTACCTCATCCTGTTCCTTCTTTATATCAATAAGGCACTGTGCCACAAATCCCGGTATATAAACTTTGCGCTCGCTGGTATCGGTCTTTGGTGTTTTCAGCACCCTGACCGTCTTATTATTCTTCCTTTGTGAGGGGAAGATCAGAATGACTTCTTTTGAATCCAGCTCCTCAACAGCTTCCTTTGATACACGCTCCACCTGTTTGTTAATAAAGACATATGCCCTGTTCTCTGAAATAGCTTCTTCTGATATATCCACACAGTCCCATGTCAGCCCAAGCAGCTCTCCTATTCGGACCGTTGCTGCGAATGCCAGATGAAATGCTACTTTTTGAAAGAACTCTGGCCGGCTGCTTTTCAGTTCCTTATCATCCGCCGGTAGTCTGTAGTTGTATTTGTATAGCATGTATCAGCAACCGGCATCAGCCTGAAAACTATTGCCAATATCGAGTCAAAACAGCATATTCCTTCTCTGCTATACGCCATGAGGATTGCAGACTTTTTCCTTAAGCCGGTAACAAGCCTGTCATCGAATTCTATGGACACAACAGCCGGAAGATTTCCTGTGATTACTATATCGACGACCGGATGCTGCTTCCGGAAAACGCAAAGGCATAGAACCCGTAATGGTGCTATGCCTTTGTGCTTATTCTGGCATTCATTTTTAGTTAGTGCGGGTTATTTACCTAATACAGTTTTTCTCATAATAAAAATCTGTTAGTTAAACTATTTCAAATTTTGCTACTTCATCCGATAAATCTTCCGAAAGGTTCTTATTTTCGTCCGCCTGCACTGTAATTGCTGAAATTGCTGTTACAAGTTGTGATATCTCTTGTGCTACGTTTGTAACACCTTTTGCAGATTCTTCAATCGCTATAGAAATATTATTGATACCTTCATTCATATCATTCATTGTACCTAAGCTATCTTTTGACTTAACTGCAAACTCGTTAAATGTATTACTTGCCTGATCAGAATCAGCATCATAATTTCCAATAATTTTTACAAAGTTGTCATAATCAAGTGCTACCTTTTCATCTACAAAACGAATCATTTCCGTTGCATTTCCAGACAGATTGTTTACTGCCTCAATAACTTTTCCACTGATTTCCTGAATATTGTTTGCTGTCTCACGTGAACTATCTGCAAGCTGTCTGATTTCATCTGCAACAACGGCAAAGCCCCTGCCTGCTTCCCCTGCTCTTGCTGCTTCAATCGATGCATTAAGTGCTAGAAGATTTGTCTGTGCTGCGATATTTAAGATATTTTCTGTAAGTTTTGCAATTTCATTTACAGACTTAGATGCTTCTACTGCCTCCGCGACATCCTTTTGAATGCCATCAAATGTTTCTACTGTTTTTTCTTTTGATGCAATCGCTTCTTTATAGCTATTTTCTGCAGTAAGCTTCACTTCATGCAACTTCATTGCAGAGTTCTTAGCATCCTCATTCATGCCTGCCATTTTCTCTAGCAGATTATTACATCCTTGGGCTAAATCATGTAGAGAAGCAGATACCTCTTCCATGGATGCTGCAAGTTCTTCCGATGTTGCACTCACATTGGATGCACTCATATTTGAAGATTCCGCCTCATTTTGTATAAGATAGGAAGATTTTTTCATATCTTTTGATACACTCTGAATCTTTACCATAAGATTTTGTAATGTTTCAATAAAATGGTTGACACCATTTGCAAGCTGACCAATTTCATCACTGGTTTCATCAAATACTCTTAACGTAAGATTACCCTGTCCTGATTCTATACCTAAAATGATATCATCCAAATCATTCTTTGCTCTTTTTGCTGGACGAACAATGGACTTATTAATAACAATCGAAAGAAGTACGATTACAATAATATCAGCTACCACAAGTGCAAGATCAAAAATGATGCTTCCATTTATTCTGTAGTTGCTATGTCTGATGGCTTCTACCACTTCTCCTTTTGCTGTTTCAAAAACCGCAGTATCATTATTTTCCACTGCTTCTTCATATTGTTCAAACTGTTCTATAAGTACATTATTCTTTCCTCGAATAGCTTGTAATGCCATTAAATTCAAGACTGTAATCAAAACTGCAAAAAAGCCTACAGACACTAACATTGTTACTAACTTTTTTCCCAAGTTCTTTCTCTTTTTCATATTTATTTTCCTTCTTTCTGCGAAAGGCACCAATGCGTTATGTTTTGGAATTTTTTACCATCATTTTACCCCCCCCACAAAATTTTGTCAATTCTTTATTCTCTTGATAGAAAATTTTAATCTTTACTCATCCGTATCAAAGCCAGACCTAATAAATGGCATAAGAATGACTGCCCTTTCTGTCACAAGTCATGTCCTGCTTATGACAAACATTCCAGCAGACCAACCACTTGGAGGGGGCTGGACTGGGAAACTGTAGGCCGCTGTGTCAATCGTGCTCTTCACGATTTAGAACCGGAGCGCTCAAGAAGACTTGAATATAGTGTTTTGTTTCACTGCTTTTCCTAATTTTACACCCTAAAACTCATCCTACACTGTAGTTAATCCCT
>ENA-UESJ01001072-UESJ01001072.1-human-gut-metagenome-genome-assembly--contig:-NODE-1072-length-13399-cov-6.475004_pt1 | contig 13399 bp, 12 predicted proteins | sample MGYA00243000_ERZ508001 | MGnify/ENA primary metagenome ERZ508001 (study PRJEB26167, sample SAMN06115479) | human gut metagenome | host: Homo sapiens | place: China:Chongqing | collected 2015-03-03... | reverse complement strand
ATCTATATGCATTCCGACAAGCTTTGTAAATTACATTCACAACAAATATAAGGATGTCAATATATGCACCGTAATTGGCTTTCCCCTCGGATATTCCACCACTCCAATCAAGGTTGCAGAGGCAAAGCAGGCAATTGAAGACGGCGCAAATGAAATCGATATGGTAATCAACATCGGCTGGGCAAAGGAGCATAAGTTTGATGCTGTTACCGAAGAGATCAAGGCCGTCAAAGCGGCGTGCGGGGACAAGATTCTGAAGGTTATCATTGAGACCTGCTATCTGACTGACGAGGAAAAAATCGCACTTTGCAAGTGCGTTTCGGATGCAAAGGCCGACTATATTAAGACCTCAACCGGATTTGGCACCGGTGGCGCAACGCTGGAGGATGTAAAGCTTTTGAAGGCCAATGTTGCACCTTATGTAAAAGTAAAGGCAGCAGGCGGTATGAAGACCAAGGCAGACCTTTTTGCATTCCTTGAGGCCGGTGCAGACAGACTCGGCACAAGCTCGGGCATAAAGCTTCTCAACGAATAATTTGTTGATGGTGATAACTGATGAGTAACCGTTTTCTTCTTGAAGCTAAAAACATAATTAAGACTTTCCCGCCTACTGTGGCATTGAATGATGTTCACTTTTGCCTGAGGCCCGGCGAAATCCACGGCCTGATGGGCGAGAACGGCTCAGGCAAGAGCACGATGTGTTCAATCGTTTCGGGCATTTATCCCTATGATTCAGGTGAACTCTTCCTGGATGGTGAGCCGTATTGCCCTAAGAATATGATTGACGCAGCAGCTAAGGGCGTTTGCATGATTGTTCAGGAGCAGGGGACCTTTGCGAGCACAACCGTTGCGGAAAACATATTCATCGGAAAAGAAAAGCAGTTTCATAACGGCATAAGGCTGGATACGAAAAAAATGGCGAATGCCGCACAGAAGATTCTCGATGAGCTTCAGATGCAGCACATTGACGCCAGAATGACCTGCGGCAGACTTTCCTTTGAGGACAGAAAGCTTGTAGAGATAGCAAGAGCAATGTATTCAGACCCAAAGGTTCTGATAATAGATGAGACGACCAGCGCACTTTCCAAGAACGGCCGCGATATTCTCTACGGCTTGATGGAAAAGATGAAGTCAGAAGGCAAGTCCGTAATCTTCATCTCACATGACATAGATGAGCTTATGGAAAAATGCGACTATCTGACGGTTTTTAGAGACGGCATTTACATTGACGAGGTGCCGAAGGAGAAATTCAATGCCGATCTGATCAAGCAGCTGATGGTTGGCAGAGAAATGGTCGGAGCCTACTATCGCGAGGATTTCAAGCCGAGCCACGAGAACGAGGTTGTCCTCTCGGTTGAGCATATTACGCAGGGAATCGTTACCGATGTCTCGTTCGATGCGTATAAGGGCGAGATACTCGGCATAGGCGGCCTGAACGAGTGCGGTATGCACGAGTTGGGCAAGCTGATATTCGGTCTTGAACCGCGTACGATCGGCGTTACCAGGTATCAGGGCGGCGTTGAGTTCAAAAATCCGACTGATGCAATGAAGCTGGGCATCGGCTATATTTCCAAGGACCGCGACAAAGAAGCAATTCTCACAGCAGCAAGCATTCGTGATAACATCTGCCTTCCGTCCCTGAGTAAGCTGCAGAAGGGCATATTCATCACGGATAAGAGAGAGAAGGAGTTTACGAATTCCTACATAAATACGCTCGAAATCAAAACCAGCGGAATGGAACAGCTTTGTATGCATCTGTCCGGCGGCAATAAGCAGAAGGTCGTTATTGCGAAATGGGTGGGCTTCGATGCCTCCGTTCTGATAATGGACTGTCCCACCAGAGGCATAGACATCGGCGTTAAAGCGGAGATTTACCGCATCATGGAAAAAATGAAAGCAGACGGCAGGACCATAATCCTGATTTCCGAGGAGCTGCCTGAGCTGATAGGTATGAGCGACAGACTGCTTATCATGAAGGACGGCAAAATCACAAAAGAGTTTCAGAGAAGCAAAGAGCTGTCCGACAGAGATATTATTAATTACATGATATAGGTGATAGGTGCTTTCTAATGAAAACGGATATAAAAAAGCATGAAAACGGCGGGGCAAAAAGCTGGATCAAGGCGCACCTGTCTGACATTATTCCCGTATTAGGCCTCATATTGGTGTTGGTATTCTTCAATGCGGTCAGCGGCGGAAAAGTATTTACAAAGACAAACTTCAACACGCTGTTCAACGAGGCTTTCAGCCTTCTGATTGTTACATACGCATTGATTTTTGTTATGGCGCAGGGCAAAAACGATATGTCCCTGGGCGGCGTTGTGGCACTTGCGGCGGCACTTGCGGCACACGCATCATCTATAAGCGGCAATTTGGTCCTGCCGGTTGCGCTGCTGGTCGGACTGCTGTGCGGCCTGCTGAACGGCTTGATTGTTACGGAGTTTAGAATTGACTCGTTTATTGCTACAATAGCAATGTCCTTCATCCTGAAGGGCTTTGTTGAATTGCTGCTCCAGTCGGGTGTTCAGTCCATACCCATCAAGATGATGATGCTCGATTCTCAGCAGCTTAAAATCACAGTTGCGCTGGTATTCGGTATTATTAGCTTCATACTGTTTAAGTTCACCATGTTCGGCAAGCATTGCCGCGCAATAGGCTCAAGGCTGGAAGTCTGCAGACAGTCCGGCGTAAGAGTAAAGCTCGTTCAGTACGGAAGCTATGTGTTCACAGGTTTGGCCTCCGGCCTTGTTGCATTCTTCTTCCTCATCCGCTCCGGTGCTGCCAATATCGGCACGGCAAGCAATTTGGAATTCAATGCGCTGCAGGCGCTGATGCTCGGCGGCGTGCTGATCACAGGCGGCTCGTCCGTTAAGTTCAGAAGTGCGGTAATCGGCAGCATCACGATGGCGGCACTTGCAAATGGTATGACCCTGTGGGGCGTTGAGACACTGACTCAGCAGCTTATCAAGGGCTTTATATTCCTTATTGTAATTGCGCTTACATTTGAAAGAAAGAGCGTAGAGGTAATCAAGTGAATTTTGTAATTCTCATTACTGGCAGAGTAATGAAAAGAAAGAAAAAGGAGAAAAAAATATGAAGAAAGTCATCGCCCTCTTGCTGACAGCAGTTATGGTGTTTGCACTTTGTGCATGCGGCCAGCAAGGCGCTAAGGGTAAAGATCCCTCAGCAGACCTTCCCGAATTCAAGCTCGGCATCCCCATGGAAAACACCGCAAACCCTGCACAGTATTCCTACCTTGAGAACATGGTTTACCTGTGCGGCAACTTCCCCAACGGCGGCACCGCAGTTGCAGAAGCTGACGACCTGACCGACCCCGATCATATGATTTCCAGCGTTGAGAAACTTATCTCTGCAGGCTGCAATATGATCACCATCTGCCCCTGCAACGACACTATGCTCATCAAGGTTGCAAAGCTTTGCGAAGAGAACAAGGTTTACTGGGCAGTTGCATGGCGCGACATCCTCGACCCCGAGGTACGTGATGTTGTATACGCATCTCCCTACTTCTGCGGCACCGCAGTTCAGTCCGACCTGAACGCAGGCTATGCAGCAGTTAAGGCAATGGGCGAAGCAGGCATGAAGAAGATCGGCCTCATCTCTTTGGACAAGAGCAGCTCCTGCGCAGCACTTCGTGAAAAGGGCATGCAGAAGGCGCTTGACGAGTACGGCATGCAAGTTGTTGCTGAGGCAAGAGACCTCCAGCAGGCAGCTGACGCAGCACAGGCAGTTGAAAGCTTCATCGTTGCAAATCCCGACCTCGACGGTGTTTACATCGCTTGCTCCATGGGCATGAACATCCTCGACGGCACGCTCTCCGCGCTTGAGCAGTACGACCCCGACAACCACATCAAGATCAGCGTTATTGACTTCCTGACCGGACTCGACACCTGCTTCGAGAAGGATAGAATCATTTGCGCACAGGGCGGTATTTACATCCCCGTTCAGATTGCCTGCGGTATGCTCGAGATGAACGCAATCCTCAATGGCGGCCGCCTCGGTGGACAGGCATGGGATGTTCCCATCTCCTTCGGTGCAGTCAGCTCCGCTGAAGAGTTCAAGGATTACAGCAAGTTCTGCGAAGGAGCACTTCCTACTTACACCTTTGAAGAGCTGCAGAACCTGTTCATCACCTACAATCCCGATGTAACCGGTGAAGACATCATCGCTTGGGGTAATGCATTCAACCTCGCCGACATTTATGCTGCACATGCAGACCTCGCAGCACCCGTAAAGGGACCCAACGGCGTTGAATATGTTCCCTTTGCAAAGTAATTGCGTTCAATTAGCCTGAACTTAACACCACACAAATTCCGGGGGGAGGTTTATTCTCCCCCCGGCACTGAAAAAACCGTCACCCATCTCTGCGTTTTTGCTTTATATGTGTTATGAATGACGCATGTTTTCCCCTTATGAAAAGTAATGCAGCAGCTGCATTATTACTGACAATAATCGTTGTTAAAGGTTTACTGTTATGAAGGAAAAAAAGAACAATATATTTATCGTACTTGCCGTACCGGTGGTCATCTTTTTGATTCTGACTGCCTGCATAGATAATTACGGCTTCCATTCTCTGAAGATTGTTCTGTCTCAAGCCATTATCCCTACAACTCTGGGATATGCAATGTGCTTTACCAACGCAATTGGTATGTTCGATCTCAGCTGCGCATCTGCTATGATCATTGCTGCAATGATAGGAGGTTCTCTCGGAAACACAATGGGAATTCCCGGCCTCATCATCGGCTGCATAGCCGTTGGCGTTGTGCTGGGTGTAATTAACGGCACTGTGTACAAGCTGCTGAAGATTCCCTGTCTCATTGTATCTCTGGGCCTGCTGCTCATCTACGAGATACTTGCACAGAAAATCGGTCTCGGCGTCAGCAAGACAATTCCCGCTGATGTCGGCATTATCGGCAAATTCCCCTATAGTTTGATTATATTGGGAGCAAGCGCACTCTTGTTCTATTACATATACAACAAAACCTGCATTGCCTGCCACATTCGCGCGGTAGGTAATGAGGAGCTTCTCGCCAACGCACTTGGCGTCAATGCAATGAATACCAAGTATATGACCTTTGTGCTTGCCGGTATCTTTATCGGCATTACCGCAATCCTGCAGATTTCTTATGCAAACAGCATTACCACGGTTTCTTCCCTGAGGAGTATCTCAATGATATTCCAGCCTCTTATGGGCGTGCTGATTGCATTTGCAATTCAGGAATGGTGCAATCTGACGCTTGGTGTATTCATAAGCCAGTTCACCCTTTCCATGATGTTCAATGCATTGATTGCTCTGGGTGTCCCGAGCAAGATGCAGGATGTTGTGCTGGGTGTTATGCTCATAATCGTAATGGGTATTGCGCTGAACAACAAGCGTATCAGCGGATTCTTTGAAAGAAAAGCAAGAAGAAAAGAATTAATGAAAAGAGCCTAATTGAGTTCAATTAGGCTCTTTCAAAAACTTGCGCAAATTGAAAAGAGCATAAAAAGACATAGCTTACAGGCTTTGGCAGAATGAAGCCACGACACACCATCATTTGTAAAGAAGTATGTGCTTACGAAATGTTCGATATTCAGATATAAAATAAAGGAGCGCGATCATGGCATTCAGATATTCTGATAAATATAAGAAATACTCTCTTGATATGCATGTAAATGTAACGAGAGACGAATTCCTTAAGCAGTTTGACCCGGAGGCTCTTGCTAAGGACATTATCTCAACAGGTGCTGAGGCGGGAATGATGTACATTCAGTCCCATTACGGCTATTCCTACTGGCCTACAAAGGTTGGCGAAATGCACCCGGGTCTCATCGGAAATGAAGATGCATTCAAAAGGCTGTACGATGAAATGCACAAGGGCGGAATGGATGTTGATGTATACTTCAGCATGATTTATAACAACTGGGCATATGACCACCATCCCGAGTGGAGAATTAAAGACATAGACGGCCACTATTCGCGCGACAAGGGCAGAAGATTCGGCCTTTGCTGCCCGAACAGCGAGGGCTACAAAAAGTTCTGCAGAGACCAGATTGCAGATTTCACTGAATATGTAGGTCCCTATGAGGCGTTTTTTGCGGATATGACCTTCTGGCCCACAGTATGCTACTGCGACAATTGCAGAGCAAGATGGGAAAAGGAAGTCGGCGGAGAAATGCCGAGAATTGTCAATTGGAAGGACGAACGTTGGAAGCTTTTCCAGCGCAAGCGCGAGGAGTGGCTGCAGGACTATATGCAGTACATCTACGATTCCGTCAAGATGGTCAATCCCGGCGCAGTTGTCGAAATGCAGAACTCCACCATGCCGGGAAGCTGGATGATGGGCGTAACCGAGAATGCCACGATTGCAAGCGATGCAGTTTCCGGCGATTTGTATGGCGGTTTTTCTCAGCAGACCTTTGCCTGCAAAATGTACTACAATATGACGCCCAATCTGCCGTTCAACTATACTACCTCAAGGTGCGAGCCGTCTCTTGACGAGCATACCACCATTAAATCCGAGGTAATGATGAAGCTCCATGCAATGCTGTCATTTATCAATCACGGCAGCAACATATTTGTTGACGCAGTGGATATGACCGGCACATATGAACCGCTGGTGTACAGCCGCCTTAAGAATGTATATGATGATGCGGCAAAGTTTGAAAAGTATTTCTCAAAGGGCAAGCCCTGCACGGATATAGGCATATACTTCAATCTGCACGGCAAGTACGACGAGGAGATGCCGCCTATGGACATCTCTGAGAGCAAGAACATTAGCAGGGCAATACCGCATCTTGACAGCAGCATCAATGTCAGCGAAACGCTGCAGAGAGCGCATATACCCTACAGCGTGTATACCAGCTTCCACCCTGAGCAGTGGGGCAAAGCAAAAATGCTTATCGTGAGCGATGCGCCCAATATGAGCAAGGAAAATATGTCTGCGCTGAAGGCTTATGTCGAAGACGGCGGCATAGCGTATATCAGCGGTCACAGCGCACAGCCTCTGGTTGAGGAGATTTTCGGCGGAAAGATAACGGGACGTACCGACGAAACAATCACTTATATTGCCCCCGAGGATGAGGTGGCACCGCTGTTTGGTGAGTACAGCAGAAAATATCCTTTGACAGTGTACGACAGTGCGTATATTCTTGAAGGAGCAACGAACGGCAAGGTGCTTGCAAAGCTGACGCTGCCGTATTCACTGCAGGCAAGCTCATTCCTGGTGTGTGCAGACCTCGAGCTTCAGGTGGAAGCGGACCCGAATGACCCGCGCAATGAGAGTGCATCCATGCACTCAGACCCACCCGGAATCGCAACAGACTACCCTGCAATGATGGAAGCAGAGGTCGGCAAGGGCAAGATAATATGGGCATGTGCACCCTTTGAGAGCACAAGCCTGACACAGCCAAGAAAGGTATTCACATCATTTGTAAAGAAGTATGTGCCTGAGATGAGCTTCGCTTCAGACGATACGCCGTATGTGGTTGAGTATCAGCTGTGGGAGGATGAAGAGGGCAAATATCTGTCTGCAATCAACCTGCAGTACGCAGATGAGGTTCTGCCGGTATTTGACTTCAATATCTGCATAAGGACGGAAAAGCCTGCAAAGATAACCCGCGTATCAGACGGCAGGGAAATGGGCTTTGAGTATTCAGACGGCAAGCTTGTTCTGCACATTGACAGACTTGACCTTTACGAAATGTTCGATATTCAGATATAATTGTGATAGCTGCAGCGTGTCAGCAAAAGGAGAAAAGCAATGGAAAACAAAAAGATAGTAGTGTTTGGCAGCTATGTAACTGACCTTACCGGCAGAACCCCTAAGTTTCCCACAGAGGGCGAAACGGTAATGGGTGTGTCCTTCAAAAGCGGACCGGGAGGAAAGGGCTCCAACCAGGCGGTAGCTGCAAAGCGAGCCGGAGGCGATGTAACACTTGTAACCAGACTCGGTGAGGACGACTTCGGAAAGCTGGCACTTAATTTCTATGACAAAGAGGGAATCGATTCCTCAAAAATCATTGTTGATAAAAATTCTGACACAGGTGCTGCACTGATAATCGTAAACGAAGCGACTGGACAGAACGAAATCATTGTAATTATCGGTGCCTGCGGAGAGTTCAAGCCCGAGGAGGTTCAGGCGCTTAAAGAAACTGTCGCCTCAGCGGGAACGGTTCTCTGCCAGCTTGAAACAAATCCGGAGGCTACCTACAAGGTGCTTGATATGGCAAAGCAGGCAGGTGTGACGACTGTTTTTAATCCTGCACCGGCAAGAAAGCTGCCTGATGAGGTGTTGAACGGCATAGATTACATCACCCCCAACGAAACAGAAGCAGAAATTATAACAGGCATTGCAGTTACCGGTTATGAGAGCGCCTCAAAGGCGGCAGATGTTCTTCTCGGCAAGGGAGTTAAGAATGTTGTCATCACGCTCGGAAACAAGGGCTATTATGCCAAAAATGCACAGTCTGAGTTTACCGGTGCGCCGATTCAGGTAAATGTTGTTGATACAACGGGAGCAGGTGATGCCTTTAACGGCGGCTTTACTGCGGCGCTTGCGGCGGGAATGAGCTTTGAAGCTGCGCTTATATACGGCAATGTAACCGGCGGACTGGCGGTCGAAAAGCTCGGTACAGCACCGGCGATGCCTTATAAAGAAGAGATTATGGCAGCACTGAACAAGTAATTATTTGAAAAGGTGCAGATACTTGAACCTGTATGTTCAGAAATTCAAGGTCTGCACCGATTTTTTGCTGTAGAAGACGAGTATAGGTGAGGTTCGGCGATCCCGTCAAGATTTATGCGCAAATGTATTTGCAGGCTCCGGCTGAATGAAGTCAGCCGGCAATGGGGGCGTCGTCCAGAGCCGCCTCCAAGTGCTTCATGTTCATGTATTTCTTGCAGCCCCACTGGGTGCCCGCCGCGTGGCGAAGTCGGGCGCAGACCAGCATCAGGGCAGAGTTGCCGTCCGGGAACGTCCCCAGCACGCGCGTCCGCCGACGGATCTCCCGGTTCAGCCGCTCGATCACGTTGTTGGTGCGGATGCGCGTCCAATGTTCGCTGGGAAAATCGCAGTAGGTCAGCGCTTCCTCAATGCCGTCCTCGACCTTCTTAGCGGCCTCCTTCAGCTTCATGGCGCGCAGCTCGGCGACCACGGCCTTCGCCTTCTCGCAGGACGCTTTCTTGCTCTCCTGGGCGTGGATCGCCTTGAGCATTTTTGCCACAATTTTGACCTTGGATTTGGGCACAACGCCGCTCTCCCGGCGGCGATACCGCTCGATGATGGCAGTCTCGAAGGATACACCCTTGAGCCGCGGCATATGGAGCGTGACATCCCCGGAGGTCGTGGTAAGATTCCGGTCATAGTGGCCGCTGCGGTAGCCCTGACGGGCCTCGCTGCGCTCGTAGCGGGCGGCCTGCGTCAGGGACTCCGCCTCCTTTTCCAGCAGCTTGTTCAGGGTCTCTTCTACACTTCCTCGAACCAATTCTTTGAGCTGCCCCTTGATAATTTCCTCATTCAGCTGTACAATTCTCGGACATAGTTTGCTGTCTCCTTTCAGAATGGTGTGTGGTAACTTCATTCTACCAGAGCCTGCATGCTATGTCTTCTTTTATGCGATTTTCAATTTGCGCAACTTATTGTACATTATCTTCCCTCGTGCTGCAGGGGCTGTGAGCAGGGATAGAAACCGGACAGAAACCGCGAAGGCCCCGCCGGAAAACCGGCGGGGCTTTTGGGCTGTTGCGAAAAGAAAGGGATCGGATCAGTATTTCTGCAGCGGGGCGTATTTCTCGTGCAGCGCTTCCTCGCGCTCGCTCGGCAACGCCTGGGCGCGCGACGGCATCACCGTCAACTGCATCTGCCCGGGCTATTTCCCGACCGAGATGACCGCGGCCTATATCGACGCGCCCTTCTTCCATCAGGCGCACCTCGAGTGCTGCCCCATGGAGCGCCACGGCGAGACCGGCGAAATGGACGGCCTGTGCACCTACTTTGCCTCCCCGGCCTGCAGCTACACCACCGGCCAGATCGTGTGCGTGGACGGCGGCTGGAGCGCCATCTGATCTCTGCCTGATCCGGCTTTCGCCGCGGCGCATAGCGGCGAAGCCGTTCCTCTCCGCGTCGGGCGGCTGTGTATGCCCGGCTGCCCGACGCGTCATGTTTCCCGTATCACCATGCGCATTTCTTCCTTTCATTTTCCCCCCCACTCCATGGCATACGCCCCTTCTTTTTCTTTGCGCGGCAGCAGTTTTTGCTGCCGCGCAAGGCATTTTGGGGCATTGCGTGCGCCTTGCGCTGCGCGGCGATTTGTGCTATCCTGCGCGTGAGGTGATACGATGAAAATTCTCATGATCAACGGCAGCCCGCACCCGCGTGGCTGCACTTATATGGCGCTGCATGAGATGGAGCAGGTGCTTCAGGCGGCAGGCGCTGAAACGCAGATCCTGACCGTTGGCGCCGAGCAGGTGGGCGGCTGCACCGCCTGCGGTGGATGCAATGCGACCGGCCGCTGCGTGCGCGGCGGGCTGGTGAACGATGCCATCGACGCGATGGAGACGGCGGACGCGCTCGTGCTCGCGTCCCCGGTGCACTATGCCGGGATTTCCGGCGCGATGTCTGCTTTTTGTGACCGGCTGTTCTATGCCGGCGGCAGTTGGGCGAATAAGCCGTGCGCCTGCGTCGTCTCGGCGCGCCGCGCGGGCACGACGGCCGCGCTCGATCAGCTGGTCAAATACCCGATGATCTCGAATATGCCAGTCGTGTCCTCTCAGTACTGGCCGATGGTGCACGGCGCGCGCCCGGAGGACGTCGCGCAGGACGAGGAGGGCCTGCAGACCATGCGCCAGCTTGCGCGCAATTTGCTCTGGCTGCTGCAGTGCATTGCAGCCGGCGATGCAGCCGGTGTCCCGCGCCCGGAGACGGAAGCGCGCAAGTTCACCAATTTCATCCGCTGATCTGCAGCAGGATCACAAAAAGAGCCCCCACAGGCACTGCCTGCGGGGGCTCTTTTGCTCGTTATGTGCGGTGCATTCAGCCGTGCTTTTTCGCGCGGCGCTTGCCGGTCATGTGCTCGACAGTCAGGCACAGGACGGTCGTCGCGGGAATGACGGCCTTCGAATACGGAAAGTCCGGCGCACGATACTGCGCCATGAGCACGCGCAGCGCGCGCTCCTTGTCCGCGTCCGGCACGACCGAGATGCGGCCCTGACCAATGACGCTCTCGTACGTCATGGTGCAGTTGCCGTGCTCATCGTCGAGGATGAGCGCGTGCCCGCGGTCCATCTCGAACGCGACATTCGGATTTTTGGCAATGAGGTCGTACTTCGTGCCGGTGTTTGCGCCGTGGAAGTACAGGCGGACAGTCTCGCCGTCCACCTCCAGGCCGAAGTTCAGCGGCAGGATATAGGGATACGGCTCGTCGTGCAGGGCGAGGCGGCAGACGTCGCACCCGCGCATGACGGTGATGAGCTCCTGAAAATCGGTGATCTCTCGATCGGATCTGCGCATGGGAATGCTCCTTTCTGATTAGCCGACCGGCGGGCCGAGGCGCGCCAGCACGTCCTGAAAATAGTCCGGCAGGGGGCAGGTGAACGTCACGAGCTCGCCGGTGCGCGGGTGGAGAAAGCGCAGCGCCCGCGCGTGCAGGCACTGCCCGCTCAGGCCCTTTTCCGGCCGCTTGTGGCCGTAGACCAGGTCGCCGAGCAGAGGGTGACCGATGTGCGCCATGTGTACGCGGATCTGGTGTGTGCGGCCGGTCTCAAGCTCGCAGCGGATGTGCGTGTAGCCGTTGTAGCGTGCGATGACCGACCAGTGCGTGACGGCGCGGCGGGCGTTTTTTTGCGTCACGGCCATGCGCTTGCGATCCGTCGGGTGGCGGCCGATGGGCGCATCGACCGTGCCGGCGTCCTCGCGCAGATTGCCGCAGACGACGGCCTCATACGTGCGGGCCATGGTGTGGTCGGCCAGCTGTGCCGAGAGGGCGAGGTGCGCAAAGTCGTTTTTCGCCGCGACGAGCAGACCGGACGTGTCCTTGTCGATGCGGTGCACGATGCCGGGCCGCCGCTCTCCGCCGACGCCGGAGAGACTGTCGCCGCAGTGGGCGAGCAGGGCGTTGACGAGCGTGCCGTCCTCGTGGCCGGGCGCGGGGTGCACGACCATGCCGCGCGGCTTGTTGACGACGATGAGGTCGTCGTCCTCATACACCACGTCCAGCGGCAGGTCCTGCGCTACCAGCTCCGAGGGAGCGGCGTCCGGCAGCGTGACGACAAACGTGTCGCCCGGCGCGGTCTTATAGTTTTTCTTCACGGGTGCGCCGTCTTTCGTCACCGCGCCCTGCGCGAGCAGCCGCTGGGCGGCGCTGCGCGTGAGCTCGGGCAGAGAGCGCGCAAGGAGAGCGTCGATCCGCTCGGCGCTCTCCTGTGTTTGAATCGTTCGTTGTTCCATTAGAAATCCGAAAACTCCGCTAAAATGTCGTCGAGCGAATAGTGCTCGCTGTCCGCCGGGGCGGTGTCTTTTTCCTTGTCGCTGTCCGCGACTTCCGGTTCGGCCGGCGCGGCGGGCGTGCTGTTGAGATAGGCGAGCAGGGGGTCGTCCGGGGCTGTGTCCGCCGGTTTGACGGCGGGGGCAGCCGCCTTGGGCGTTTCCTGCACCGGTTTGGGGGCGGCAGGCGCTGCCGGGGCCTTTTTCGGCGCGGACGGCGCTGCCGGTGTCACCGGCTGCGCCTGCACGGGCGCGCGATCCCACGCCGCGAACGGGTCGTCCTTCGCCGGGGCGGGGGACACGGGCTGCGCGGCGGGCTTTTTCGGCGCAGCGGGCTGCTGTTTCCGTGCGGGCAGATGCAGCTTGTGCGCACGCGCAGGGGCGTCCGGGTGCTGACGGGACTTGCGCGCCTTCTTCGGCGCGGGCTCGCCCTCCTCGCTGCCGTCGCCCCGGTAGAAGATGACGTGCAGGCACAGCGTGATGCCAGCGACGACGATGAAGATATCCGCCAGGTTGAACACGGCGAAGCGCATGAACAGGAAGTTGAACATGTCTACCACGTAGCCGCTGAGGATGCGGTCGATGCAGTTGCCGACCGCGCCGGCGAGCACGAGCACGACCGACCAGCGGCCGACCTTGCCGTGCACGATATTGCGCCGCAGGCAGAACACCGCGATGGCGGCGAACACGACCGTGAAGATGACGAAGAGCCAGTGCGGCGCGTGCTGCAGGATGCTGAAGGCAGCGCCGTTGTTGTGGATATTTGTCAGCTCCAGCACGCCGGGGATGAGCGTGACGTGCCCGGTGTCGAGCGGGATATTGAGCGTGACCCAGTACTTCAGGCCTTGGTCAGCGATGAGGATCAGGATGGCTACGATGGCATACCACATAGCGGTTCCTCGCTTTCGGATCAGGATTTT
>ENA-UESJ01001071-UESJ01001071.1-human-gut-metagenome-genome-assembly--contig:-NODE-1071-length-13402-cov-7.188143_pt1 | contig 13402 bp, 12 predicted proteins | sample MGYA00243000_ERZ508001 | MGnify/ENA primary metagenome ERZ508001 (study PRJEB26167, sample SAMN06115479) | human gut metagenome | host: Homo sapiens | place: China:Chongqing | collected 2015-03-03... | reverse complement strand
AGCTTTTCGTCTTTTAATATCAATTATCGATGCCATGACAGATCACCTTACTTTCTAAATGATTCTTTTGCTTCATTGATCGCTTTGATCAGTTTCTCTTCTGTCGCATCATCCATGACTTTCGTCTCGGCAATGCTTGTAAAGATCTCTGGATATTTTGTATCAATCAGTTCAAATAATTCTTTCTGGAAATCAAGAATCTGATCTACTGGCAGATCTAAGAGATGTTTCTTGACTGCTGCATAAATGATCGCAACCTGTTTCTCAACTGGTAATGGCTGATACTGTGGCTGTTTTAAGATCTCTCTGATTCTCTCACCCTGATCTAATCGTTCTTTTGTATCATCGTCAAGCTCTGATCCAAACTGGGCAAATGCTGCCAGTTCTCGATACTGTGCAAGGTCTGTACGGATTGGTCCTGCGATCTTCTTCATTGCCTTGATCTGTGCAGATCCTCCAACTCGTGATACAGAAAGTCCGGCATTGATCGCTGGTCTGAAACCTGCATTAAACATCTCTGTTTCCAGATAGATCTGTCCATCTGTGATGGAAATAACGTTGGTTGGAATGTATGCAGATACATCACCTGCCTGAGTCTCGATGATCGGAAGGGCTGTTAATGATCCTCCACCTAATTCATCAGATAATCTGGCTGCACGCTCTAAAAGTCTTGAATGTAAATAGAATACATCTCCAGGATAAGCTTCACGTCCAGGTGGTCTGCGAAGAAGTAAGGAAAGTGTACGGTATGCAGTTGCATGTTTGCTTAAATCGTCATATACAACTAATACGTCTTCTCCTCTCTCCATCCATTCTTCACCGATCGCACATCCTGCGTATGGTGCGATATACTGAAGCGGTGCTAATTCACTGGCTGTGGATGCTACGATTGTTGTATAATCCATCGCTCCAAACTCTTCTAATGTCTTAACGATATTAGCAACTGTGGATGCTTTCTGGCCGATTGCCACATAAATACAGTGAACACCCTGTCCTTTCTGATTAATGATCGTATCAATCGCGATCGCTGTCTTGCCTGTGAACGCTTTCCCTTTCCTATCATTCCTTTAAGTCCTAAATCAAGAAGGTCTGGTGCATATTTATCCATACGGCTTGCTGTTGTCGGACCTGCTGAACCTATTGGTCTTCCTTCTCTTGCCGGAGATGGTCCCATGTAATATATTATATTATTTTTCATGTCTATTGGAAGTGGCTGTCCAGCTGACAGAGCCTCTGCCATTCTCTTATGTGCTGCATCTCTTGCTGTATATATTGTTCCTGTTATGTATACATAATCTCCTGAGTGAAGACTCTTTGCATCTTCATCACTTATTGGTGCATTAATATATTTATCCATGATTAGCCTCCCTGATTATATTACCCTGTGTGAATGTCTGTTTACATGGCAGCAAATGTTTACTGCAACCGGAAGTCCTGCAATATGTGTAGGATATGTCTCTATATTGATTGCAAGTGCTGTCTGAGTTCCGCCAAGTCCACCAGGACCTATTCCTAACTTATTGATTTTCTCAAGCATTTCCTTTTCTAAGTCACGGACATATTCAACTGGGGATTCTTCATTCAGGTCTCTTGTTAATGCTTTCTTTGCAAGATAAGCACATTTTTCAAATGTTCCTCCGATTCCTACACCAACTACCATCGGAGGACAGGCGTTAGGACCTGCATCCTTTACTGCTGTAAGTATTGCTTCCTTTACACCTTCTATTCCATCTGCCGGCTTTAACATGAATACTCTGCTCATGTTCTCGCTTCCGAATCCCTTAGGTGCAACTGTTATGTCGACCTTGTCTCCTGGAACTATGTTAAAATGTATTACTGCCGGAGTGTTATCTTTGGTATTCTCTCTGTAGATAGGATCTTTTACAACTGACTTTCTTAAATATCCTTCAACATATCCTCTTCTTACACCCTCATTAATTGCATCTGTGATATCTCCGCCTGTAAGATGGACATCCTGACCAACATTAATGAATACTACTGCCATTCCTGTATCCTGGCATATAGGTATCATATCCTCTCCTGCAATCTTTAAGTTTTCTTCAAGCTGTCCAAGAACCTGCTTTCCAAGCGCAGACTCTTCGTTTTTTACTGCTTTTTCAAAAACATTCTTCATATCATCTGTGAGAAAATGATTTGCCTCTATGCACATTTCTTTAATGTTGTCTGTTATTATTGATACATTAACCTCTCTCATTCCCAATTCCCTTCTTGTATTTTAATTATTAATTAATCCAGTAAATACTAAAAACCTTTTTAATTCTTCACGCCAGAATTTCCATTCATGTCCGATTTGTTCAATTTCATCGTATACATAATTGTATTCAATATGGCTCATGAAATAATCTCTCAATATATGATTCATGTCTATCCATGGATCAAGTTCTCCGCAGGCATGATATATTTCAGGTTTTACACTTTTCTGCTCTATTAATCTGTCTGCCTGATATGTGATTCCATATTCTGTTTTATGCAGGTCTCCATCACCATAAAGCTCTATTCTTCTTATTGACTTTTCACTTCCATCATTAAGAAATTCTGAATCAGCTTTGTCACCTGCTGAAAATGCTCCTACAGTTCCATATTTTTCAGGATATCTGAGTGCAATATGAAGACATCCGTATCCACCATTAGAAAATCCTGATACGTAATTATTCTCTCTTTTATCAGAAAGACATGGAAACATATTCATAATTATATTGAATAATTCTTTTCCAACATATGACTCATACTTATCTCCAATATTCATATTAACATAGCATGAATTCTGCACATTTGGAAGTACTGCTGCAAACCTGCCCTCATCAACATATTCTGCTATTGGTGAATGATACAGCCATACAGTATTATCACCACTGCTTCCATGATATAACCATAATACAGGAAGCTTCTCATCATTTTTCATATCTGATGGGAGAATAACTGTGCATTCCATATTACGCTTAAGATATATAGAAAAATGATTAATATTCATTACTGTTGCCATATATATCCTCCATCCTATACGACTGCTCTTTTATTATATTAACTGTCTCATGTATGCATTTATCCCAGAAAATAAAATCATGACTGCCGGCAGTTTCATAATAATTCACTTTAAGTCCTGAATCTAATGCATATTTATTCCATTGTCTGCTCATTGGAAGTATCTGATCATATAATCCACATCTAATGTAAAATTCCGGATAATTTTCCACATTTGTCTTGAAATTATCCTCTTTTAGACAGTTCATTATATCAAATCGGTTATCTGATAATTTTTCTCTGTCTCCAAATATCTGATATGTATTTATTCCCTGTGGATTGTCAAATCTTTTCTCTATATCAAGCAGTCCTGAATATGAGAACACCTTGCCATATACATCAGGCTTAATAAGTGCAGCATGTACTGCTCCATATCCACCCATTGACATTCCTGCTATGTAACGGTCTTTTCTGTCACATGATAATCCAAACCAGTTAGTACAGGTTTCTATAAGTTCTTCTGTTAAAAATGTAAAATATTTTCTTCCATGTACATTATCAACATAACATTTGTTATCACCTGAAATCATTATGACCGCTATATCAGTATTATCTACATAATCTGCCACTCTGGATTTCGTAATCCATGTTGTATAATCTCCTCCCATTCCATGAAGAAGATATAAAGTCTTATAACTGCCTCTTCCCTGAGGAATAATTGCATTAATCATAACGGGCATACCAAGTGTTTTTGATTCATAATTAATATTAATTAAAGCCATGTTATCTCCTGCTAAAAAGGAAACCGTCACATATATAAATGTGGCAGTTTCCTTAAGATTAATCTTCAGATTCTACTGTTTTATCTGTGTCTTCTTCAAAGCCCTCTGCGTCCTTACCATCTTCATCAGCAGGCTGCTTCCTTACTTTGGCAATTGTTGCTACTTTAATTCCTTCATCAAGGTTAATAAGTTTAACACCTGATGTTATTCTTCCAAGATTAGATATATCTGAACACTGAAGTCTGATTATAATTCCTTCTGTTGTAATAAGCATTACTTCTCTTGAATCATCTACAGCCTTAGCTCCTACGACATTACCTGTCTTTTCTGTTATCTTGTAACATTTGACACCTTTACCACCACGATGCTGAACTGTATACTCGTCAATGTCTGTTCTCTTACCCATACCATTTTCTGAAACTATAAGCATAGTATCTCCCTGGGTACTTACCTGAACACCAACAACTTCATCCTCATCCATAAGACTCATACCTATAACACCCATTGCTGAACGTCCCGTAGGTCTTACATCTGTTTCCTTAAATCTTATACACTGTCCAAGCATTGTTACCATAAGAATCTCTGCCTGATCATCTGTAAGTTTAACTTCTATAAGTTCATCATCTTCTCTTAAGTTAATTGCCTGGATTCCTGTCTTTCTTATATTGGCAAAATCTTTAACAGGTGTCTTTTTAACTATACCCTTCTTAGTTGCCATAAACAGGTAATCTGTATCCTGAAGTGTATCAATTTTAACAGGAACTACTGCTGTGATTGTCTCACCCGGTGCTAACTGTAAAAGATTAATTATTGCAGTTCCTCTTGAAGTTCTTGATGCTTCAGGAATTTCATAAGCCTTTAACTTATAAGCTCGTCCTGTGTTAGTAAAAAATGTAAGTACATGATGTGATGTTGTCATGAATAAATCTTTGATATAATCATCATCAATTGTCTGCATTCCCTTTATTCCCTTACCACCACGATGCTGGCTCTTAAAGTTATCAGGTGTCATTCTCTTTACATAACCCAAGTTAGTTCTTGCAATAACACATGGTTCATCTGGAATAAGGTCTTCCATTGAAATATCGTATTCATCATATCCGATAGAAGTTCTTCTGTCATCACCATACTTGTCTGCTATCTCTGAAATTTCAGTCTTGATAACTCCAAGAAGCAACTTCTTATCTGCAAGAATTGCCTTGTATTCTTTAATCTTTTCATGAAGTTCCTTCAACTCAGCTTCAAGCTTGCTTCTTTCCAGACCTGTCAGAGCTCTCAGACGCATATCTACGATAGCCTGTGCCTGTGCTTCTGAAAGTGCAAATTCAGCAATTAAGCTTTCCTTGGCAATCTGTACATTTGCAGAACCTCTGATTATTGATATAACTCTGTCGATATTATCTAAAGCAATCATTAAGCCCTCTAAAATGTGGGCTCTTTCTTCTGCCTTATTAAGATCAAACTTTGTTCTTCTGGTAACAACTTCTTCCTGATGAAGAAGGTAATACTTTAACATGTCATACAGGTTAAGTACCTTTGGCTGGTTATCTACTAATGCAAGCATAATTACACCAAATGTATCCTGTAACTGTGTGTGTTTGTATAACTGGTTAAGTATTATGTTAGGATTGACATCTCTTCTTAACTCAATGGCAATTCTCATACCTTCTCTGTCAGATTCATCTCTTAAATCAGTGATTCCATCAATCTTCTTATCTCTTACAAGCTCTGCTATTTTCTCGATAAGCTTTGCTTTATTAACCATGTATGGAAGTTCTGTAACTACAATTCTGTTCTTACCATTATTCATCGGTTCAATATTAGTTACAGCTCTTACCTTTATCTTGGCTCTACCTGTACGGTAAGCCTCTTCAATTCCCAACTTGCCAATGATTGTTCCACCTGTAGGGAAATCAGGACCTTTAACTATATCAAGAATTTCCTCAATTGTTGTGTCTCTGTCTTCTTCCACCTTATTGTCAATCATCTTTACAACAGCACCTATAACTTCTCTTAAGTTATGAGGTGGAATATTAGTAGCCATACCTACGGCAATACCTGATGTACCATTACATAACAGGTTAGGATATCTTGATGGAAGTACTGTAGGTTCTTTTTCTGTTTCATCAAAGTTAGGTATGAAATCTACAGTATCTTTGTTAAGATCTCTTGTCATCTCCATAGATATCTTACTGAGTCTAGCCTCTGTATATCGCATAGCGGCTGCACCATCACCATCGACTGAACCAAAGTTACCATGTCCGTCAACAAGTGGATATCTTGTATTGAAATCCTGAGCCAGCTTTACTAATGCCTCATAAATTGATGAATCACCATGTGGGTGATATTTACCCATTGTATCACCAACGATACGGGCACATTTTCTATGTGGCTTATCAGGACCGTTGTTAAGTTCTATCATTGAATATAGAATTCTTCTCTGTACCGGCTTAAGACCATCTCTTACATCCGGAAGTGCTCTGGAAGCGATAACACTCATGGCATAATCTATATAATAGTTTTCCATGGTTTTCTGCATATCGACTTCTTGAACTTTATCAAAGATATGTTCATCCATTATTATAATTCCTTTCCGTGAAGTTATTAATTAACGCAATGTATAAATCTGGAATACGCCATGCGTAAATCCTAATCACGCGCATTCGTAAAATCTGACGATTTTACGAATGGTGCTAGTCGCACCATACAAGACAACATCACAATATTATTTAGCGTGCAAGCACGCACATAATATTCCGATATTGTCTTACGCGCTGCTTGTTAGATATCCAAATTCTTTACGAATTTCGCATTTGCTTCTATGAAATCTCTTCTTGGCTCTACCTTATCACCCATAAGTGTTGAGAATGTTACATCAAGTTCTGAATCATCATCTTCATTCATATTAACTCTTAATAATACTCTCTTGTGTGGGTCCATTGTTGTTTCCCATAACTGCTCTGCGTCCATCTCACCAAGTCCCTTATAACGCTGGACTTTATTATTCTGGTCTCTTCCAATCTCAGTCATGATTGCATTAAGCTCATCATCATTATAGGCATACCACACTTTTTTATTCTTCTCAACTTTATAAAGTGGTGGCTGTGCAAGATATACATGGCCTTCTCTTATAAGATCGGGCATGAATCTGTACAGGAATGTGAGAAGAAGTGTTGCAATATGTGCACCATCTACATCGGCATCTGTCATAATAATAATCTTGTGATAACGAAGCTTGCTTATATCAAAATCTTCATGAATACCTGTACCAAATGCAGTAATCATCGCTTTAATCTCTGCATTTCCAAGTATTCTGTCAAGTCTTGCTTTCTCAACGTTAAGAATCTTACCACGAAGTGGAAGGATTGCCTGTGTAGCACGGCTTCTTGCAGTCTTTGCAGAACCGCCGGCTGAATCTCCCTCAACAATATATATCTCACAATTCTTAGGATCTTTATCTGAACAATCAGCTAACTTGCCAGGAAGTGAAGTGCTCTCAAGTGCAGTCTTTCTTCTTGTTAAGTCTCTTGCTTTTCTTGCAGCTTCTCTCGCTCGCTGTGCAAGCAACGATTTTTCACATATAGATTTTGCAACTGCAGGATTCTGCTCAAGGAAGTAAGTAAGCTGTTCACTTACTATACTGTCAACTGCTCCCCTTGCAACTGTATTACCAAGCTTCTGCTTAGTCTGTCCTTCAAACTGTGGATCTTCAATCTTAACAGATACGATTGCTGTAAGACCTTCTCTTATATCATCACCTGAAAGTCCCTGATCACTATCCTTAAGAATCTTATTCTTTCTTGCATAATCATTAAAAGTCTTAGTCAGTGAATTTCTGAAACCAGTCAGATGTGTACCACCTTCAGGTGTCTTAATATTATTAACAAATGAATCGACAACCTCATTGTATCCATCATTATGCTGGAATGCTACTTCAACCTGAACATTGTCTTTCACACCTTCACAATAAATAATCTGGCTGTATAAAGGTTCTTTACTCTTATTAAGATACTGAACAAATTCCTTGATACCACCCTCATAATGGAATACTTTCTGCTGCTCAAGACCTTCTCTTAAATCTGTAAGAGTAATCTTGATTCCCTTAGTAAGAAATGCCATTTCTCTTAATCTGTGCATAAGAATATCAAATTCAAATACAGTTGTTTCCTGAAAAATCTCTGAATCAGGAAGAAAAGTAACCTGAGTTCCTGTATCCTCAATATCGCAGTCACCTACTATCTTAAGGTCATAACATATCTTTCCTCTTTCGTATCTCTGCTGATAAATGTGTCCATTTCTCTTTACCTGAACTTCAAGCCACTCAGACAAAGCATTAACTACTGATGCACCAACACCGTGAAGTCCTCCTGACACCTTATATCCTCCACCACCGAATTTACCCCCGGCATGAAGAACGGTATATACAACTTCAATGGCAGGTCTTCCTGTCTTATGATTAATATCAACAGGTACACCTCTACCATTATCAATTACAGTGATAGAGTTATCTTTATTAATCATAACCTCAATATGTGTACAAAAACCTGCTAAAGCTTCGTCAATTGCATTATCAACTATCTCATACACAAGATGATGAAGTCCTCTTCCTGATGTACTTCCAATATACATACCAGGTCTTTTTCTTACAGCTTCAAGACCTTCGAGTACCTGAATCTGGTCTCCACCATAATTCTTCTCTGCATTCTGATCTGCCACTTTAATTCCTCCTTGTTTTACAAAGCAAAATGTAATTAATTCTCATTAACTACATGACCATCTGTTACTTTAAATATTTTGTTGATATTCATTCTGTTATTAATAAATTCTTCAAGTCCGGTGCATGTAACAATCGTTTGTATATCTCCAATGCTGTTTATCAGAAAATTCTGTCTGTTACTGTCTAACTCAGACAAAACATCATCAAGAAGAAGTACCGGAGTATCTTTAATTACAAGTTTCACAAGTTCAATCTCAGATAACTTAAGTGAAAGTGCAGCTGTTCTTTGTTGTCCCTGTGAACCATATTTTCTCACATCATTGTCATTTATTAAAAATATAAGATCATCCTTATGAGGACCTTTGCCTGTAACCTTGTATTTAATATCCTTTTGTCTTGAATTTCTTACTTCTTCTTCAAAATCATTCACATCAACATCAGGAACGTAACATACTTTAATATTCTCAAAACCACCAGTAAGTCTGGAATGAATATCACTGATTATTGTGTTAATCTTTTCTATGAAAATTTTTCTGCCTTTAATAATAAGGCTTCCATACTTAACAAGCTGCATGTCCCATATATCAAGAGTCTGCATCAGCTGTTCTGATGGTGAAAATGCTATATCTTTGAGAAGCTTGTTTCTCTGATTAAGTACTTTGTTATAATTAACAAGGTTACTAAGATATATCTTGTCAAGCTGGCTAAGTTCCATATCCATAAATCTTCTTCTCTCTGAAGGACCGTTTTTTATAATATTAAGATCCTCCGGAGAAAAGAAAACAATATTAATAATTCCAAAAAGTTCAACAGCTTTTTTTATAGGAATTCCATTAACTGCTATGCCCTTGGTTTTATTCTTCTTAAGGTGCATGTCTATGCGGTATTTCATACCATGCTTTAAAACATTCAATTTAATATGCGATTCATCTTCTCCAAATCTGACTATTTCTCTGTCTTTACTTCCACGATGTGACTTAGAAGTTGAACACATATATATTGATTCTAATATGTTAGTCTTTCCCTGGGCATTGTCACCATATATTATGTTTACATGCTCATTGAAATTCATATCCAGAAATTCATAATTTCTGTAATCCTTTAACTCAACAGATTCGACTATCACATTAACACCTATTTTTTAATAAGAATACTGGAGCCGTTGTATTCTACAACTTCTCCGCCAAAAAGTTTTTTTCCACGCTGTGTTTCAACAACGCCATTAACCTTAACTTCACCATCCTGAATAACAATCTTGGCTTCAACACCTGATTCAACTAATCCGGCAGCTTTAATTGCCTGTCCAAGTTTGATGAAATCATCTCTTAAAATTATTTCTTCCATAACTTTCCTTTCTCTTGTTAAGCTGTGAAGTTAACAGGAAGTATAAGATAAATATAATTCTCTTCCTTGTCTCTGATAAAGCAAGGTGATTTATGATTAACTAGATACATAGTCACATTTTCATCATCGATAACCCTTAATGCATCCATAAGGAACTTAGGATTAAAACCAATCATAATATCCTTACCTTCTTTATCAATATCAATATCTTCGTTAAGAGCTCCAATTGCAGAGTTAACATTTACCTGTAATAAACCATTTAAAATATTAATAATAATTGGCTTCTTATCTCCTTCTCTTATAAGAAGATTAGCTCTGTCAATAGAATCAAGAAATTCTTTTTTATTAATAGATACTTTAGTTTCATAATCATTAGAAAGCATCTGACTAATCTTAAAATAATCACCCTCTATAAGTCTTGATACAACATGAGTCTGGTCAAATTCAAATAATACATGATTGTTAGTAAAGTAAATATTAACAAAACTTTCAGCATCAGCATTAAGAATCTTGCTTATTTCCTGAAGAGTCTTACCTGGAATAACTACTCTTACGTCATCAGATCTGCCTTCAAGCTTAATATTACGGATAGCAATTCTGTGACCATCAAGACCTACAACTTTAAGTGTACCTTCATTTACTTCAAAAAGTTCACCTGTCATCATTTTATTATTATCATTAATAGCAATAGAGAATATTGTCTGATTAATAACTTCCTTTAACTGGAACTGGGAAAGTGTAATCATCTTATCTTTAATAATAGCAGGAAGGTAAGAAAAATCATCTCCAGATTTTCCTGCTATATTAAATTTACTTTTTTCACATGTAATAAGTGCATTATTATTTGAATCAGTAGTTAAAGTAATATCATTATCAGGAAGCTTTCTTACAATTTCAGAAAAAAGCTTAGCATCTATGGCAATCTTACCTTTTTCTATAATTTCACCTTCTACTATAGTTTCAATGCCAAGTTCCATATCGTTACCTGTGAACTTGATTTCATTGGTAGTAGCGTCAATAAGAATACATTCAAGAATATTCATAGTAGTTCTTGTAGGTACAGCTTTCATTACGATACCTACAGCTTTGTTTAAGTTAGATTTAGTAAAAACTAATTTCATGTTGATAACTTCCTTTCGATAAAATTGTAGTGGAGAAGAGCTATATATAAATATATAAATGCAGTAGCCGTAGTCTTAGGGGTTGTTAAAATGTTAAAAAGTATGTAAAGCCTTAAAAACACTGGATATATGAAAATAATAACCATGTTAGAAAACACAAAATTTAATGTTCAATGTATGTGAAAAATTAAAGTTTAAAAAAATATACATAAATTTAAAAAAAAGTTATAAAGAACATTCAACATAAAAATAACATCTAATTAACAAATTATCCTAAAACCATTGTGGAAAACTTTTTAAGATGGATTAAGCTTCTTTATTAATATATCAATAGTGCTCTTGGTAGTTTCATTATTAGCTGTTTCTTTAGCAATCTTTTCTGAACCATATAATATAGTAGAATGATCTCTACCACCTAAAGCTTTACCTATAGCTTCAAGAGGAGTCTGTGTCATCTGCCTGCACAGATACATTGCAATATGTCTAGGAAAAGCTATATCAGCACTTCTCTTATGAGATATTATATCTTCAGGCTTAATGTGGAAATGTTCAGCAACTACATCAATAATAAGCTCTGGCGTAATCTCTTTCTTAGAGTAAGGAGATATAAGATCCTTAAGTGTATTCTCAGCAAACTCTGCAGTAAGAGGTGTGTGGGAAAGCTTAGAATAAGCTGAAAGCTTGGTAAGCGCTCCCTCAAGTTCCCTGATGCTTGAAGTAATATTAGTTGCAACATAATCTTTAACTTCATAAGGAAAATCAATTCCTAAAGCCTCAGACTTCTTATTAATAATAGCCATCTTAGTTTCATATGTAGGAATCTGGATATCTACCGGAAGTCCGCTTTCAAAACGTGTTCTTAATCTGTCAGGAAGAGTTTCCATTTCCTTAGGTGGTCTATCAGATGATATAACAATCTGTTTTCCTAAAAGATAAAGGTCATTAAAGGTATTGAAAAATTCTTCCTGAGTAGAAACTTTTCCTATTATAAATTGAATATCATCGATAAGAAGAACGTCAATATTACGGTATTTATTTCTGAATTCAGTGTTTTTGTTAGTCTTAACCGATTCGATAAGTTCATTAGTAAATGTCTCAGAAGTTACGTATAAAACCTTCTTAGATGGGTCACTTGCAATAATAAAATGTGCAATAGCCTGCATAAGATGAGTTTTACCAAGTCCGGCACCTCCGTATATGAACAGAGGGTTATATATCTGTCCAGGTGTTTCGGCAACAGCGAGTGATGCTGCGTGAGCCAGATTATTATTAGTACCTATTACAAATGTGTCAAATGTGTAATTAGGATTCAGATTCTGTGAAGCAAGACTATTATCAGTAGAAACTGAAGATGTCTTTTTCTTTAATTCATCTTCCTTTTTCTCAGCAGATGACATAATAATTACCTGATATTCTTTGTTCATTACTTCACATACGGTAACTTCAAGAAACTTGAGGTAACGTTTTTCAATATATACAATGCTCCTTTCATCAGTAGAAGCGTCATCTTCTAAAGATGAGAAAGTAAGAGTAAGAACATTGCCGTCAAGTTTATATATTTTAAGGGGTTTAATCCATGTTTTAAAAGAAACATCAATAATTTCGTGTTCTTCTTTAAAAGTAGAGAGAATTAAATCCCATTTATCAATCAATGTCTGTAATTCATCCATAAATTCTAGGCCTTTCTGGCTTGTTAATTAGCCTGTCCAATCATAAAAATACATTCCTTTATATAATATATCATTTAGAAAATTATTTCAATATTTGGGCAGATTAAGCCCTGTGGATAATTTTATGGATAAAAATGTATTAACATGAATGTGGAAAATATTATAAACGCGAAAAAGGTCGAAAATAGGCACTTTTTCAAAAATATCGTTAATAACTAACGTAATTATAAAGAGTTTTCCACAAGTTATCAACATTTTGTGGAAAACTCATGCTTTTCAACATTTTCCACATACTTTTCAACATCGTTATACGCAATAGACTTTAGTCTGGTAAAGTGTTTCAACATTTCAACAAGTTTTCAACAAATCTTTCAACAATGAAATATGCTTTTTTTTTACGATGTTACGTTTCAAATTTATGGTTTTCAACTTTTCCACAGCCCCTACTACTACGGCTACAACAAGTTATATATAATAAGCGAAAATAAATAGTGGGCCTAATCCTCTTCTTGATAGGATTAGGCCCACTGACACTATAATAGCCCTCTGGCTTTTCTAAACCTCTGTTTCTTTGTCTCTTCCTCTACTTTTGCTTCCTGCTCTATGGTCAATCCTGTATTGGCCATTTTGAGTTTTAAGGCGTTTATTGCGCTCGACTGTCGTTTTTCTTTTATGCTCCATAGTCTTTTCGGGTTTTCTTCTTCGTATTTTTTATCTTTGTCCCCCGTTATCAACCAATATTAGCGTCCGAAAAATGGGGGATTTTATATTAAGAGGGTGGAACTG
>ENA-UESJ01001069-UESJ01001069.1-human-gut-metagenome-genome-assembly--contig:-NODE-1069-length-13419-cov-11.498201_pt1 | contig 13419 bp, 10 predicted proteins | sample MGYA00243000_ERZ508001 | MGnify/ENA primary metagenome ERZ508001 (study PRJEB26167, sample SAMN06115479) | human gut metagenome | host: Homo sapiens | place: China:Chongqing | collected 2015-03-03... | reverse complement strand
CCCCCTTCGGGGTACTCCCTCTATAAACAGAGGGAGAGTTGAATGCTCCCTGTCTTGGGGAGAAGTTACCAGCTCCTCCTCTGTTTATAGAGGAGGTGGCAGCGAAGCTGACGGAGGAGTTTAATTTAATAAATCAAGAAATATATGAGTAGGATATTGACAAATAAATGGTTTAAATTAGGGTGCGTTCTTTTCGTGTACCTACTGTGGACGTTATGGATCGGGAGCTGGTGGTTGTTATTAGGTGTGCCTGTTCTGTTTGATATTTATATCACGAAGAAGGTGCATTGGGCTTTCTGGAAGAAGAAAGGAGTGGAAAAACAGACCAAGACAGTGGAGTGGATCGATGCTTTGATCTTCGCTATTATTGCGGCTACATTGATTCGTATGTTTTTCTTCGAGGCGTACACGATCCCGACTTCCTCTATGGAGAAGTCCATGCTGGTCGGGGATTATCTTTTCGTGAGCAAGGTAGCTTACGGACCGAAATTACCTAATACCCCGTTGTCAGTACCGTTTACTCATCATACCTTGCCTTTCACCCAGTCAACGAAAGCTTATTCTGACTTGATTCAATGGCCTTACAAACGGATTGCCGGGCTGGGAGAGATTAAACGTGAAGATATTGTCGTGTTTAACTTCCCGGCGGGGGATACGGTAGTCGTCGGAAGAGAAAACCCGGATTACTATTCGCAAATTAGGGGACAGGAGGCTGCTATTCGGTACGTGGCACAAGAGAAGGGATTGAGTGTAACCCCAGAGGAGGCTTGGTCTATCGCTCGTAAACAGATTTGGCGGGAGAACGAGATTATCGCCCGCCCGGTAGATAAGCGGGAGAATTACATCAAGCGATGCGTTGGGATCCCAGGGGATGTTTTGGAAATGAAGGATGCCGTACTTTACGTGAACGGGAAGAAGTTGGAGGATAAAGATAAGATGCAATATAATTATGATATTATCGTGAATGCTCCTTTTAATAAGGTAAAATTGCAAGAGATGGGGATTTCCATGGAAGATATTAATGGTGGTTATATGGGAAATAATCATTACGTGTTGCCTCTGACGGTTGAAATGGTGGAGAAGATTAAGAAAATGCTGAACGTTCTGTCGGTGAATCATCAAGAGGATGATGCCGAGAAGATTACCTTGATGACCATTCACTCTGCTAAAGGCTTGGAGTTTAAAAACGTCTTTGTAGTTGGGATGGAAGAGAACTTGTTTCCCAGTGCTTTGTCACTCAATTCGTATAAGGAGCTGGAAGAGGAGCGCCGCTTGTTTTATGTGGCGATTACACGTGCCGAAGAGCATTGCTATTTGTCTTTTGCCAAGAGTCGGTTTAAATATGGAAAGATGGAGTTCAGTAGCCCTAGCCGTTTCTTGAAAGATATTGATGTACATTTCCTGAAGTTACCTCAGGAGGAACAGATGGCCCGGAGAATAGACGAGAGAGCCAGCCGTTTCTGTCGTGAGCAAAATGAACGTGCGGCTCGTTCCTTGTTTGACGAACCTGCTTCTCAGTCTTCTTACGGGCGTTCTTCATCGAACATCTCTGGTGGTCAGAAAACATTTTTAGTTGGAGAAAGACCGAAAGTTGAGATTATTCGTCCCAGTATACCACGTAATTTGACCAAGGTTGGTCCGGAAACGGTCTCAAAGCCGTCCGCAGCGAGAAACTTGTCGGTGAATGTACAGGCAGGGCAGGTGATAGAGCATGAGCGTTTTGGAATAGGCGATGTGATAAAGGTGGAAGGAATTGGTGAGAACAGCAAAGCGACTGTCCGTTTCCGGAATGCCGGAGAAAAACAATTATTACTGAAATTTGCCCGATTCAAAGTTGTGGAATAGAATAAATATTTTAATAGAATTCTGATACAAAAATGATAGATATCCATAAAGTACCTTCTCCATGCTATGTAATGGATGAAGCATTGCTCAGAAAGAATCTGAGTTTGATAAAGAGTGTGGCAGACCGAGCCGGAGTTGAGATCATCTTGGCTTTCAAGTCTTTTGCCATGTGGAAATCATTCCCCATTTTCAGGGAATACATTCGTTATACTACAGCCAGTTCCGTATATGAAGCCCGTTTGGCGTATGAAGAATTTGGCAGTAAGGCCCATACTTATTCTCCGGCGTATACGGATACTGATTTTCCGGTTATCATGCGATGCAGCAGTCATATAACCTTTAATTCTTTCAGTCAGTTCCGGCGTTTTTATCCTATGGTTGAGGCCTTTGGAGAAAAGATAACCTGTGGTATCCGCATCAATCCTGAATATTCGGAAGTAGAGGTGGAACTTTATAATCCTTGTGCTCCCGGTACGCGTTTTGGGGTGACGGCCGATTTGCTTCCTGAAACTTTACCGGAGGGCATCGAGGGCTTCCATTGTCATTGTCATTGTGAATCCAGTTCTTATGAATTAGAGCATACTTTGCAGCACATAGAAGAGAAGTTTGCTTCTTGGTTCCCACAAATAAAATGGTTGAATTTGGGAGGGGGACACTTGATGACACGTAAAGATTATGATACGGAGCATCTTATTTCTTTATTAAAAAACTTGAAAGCCCGTTATCCTCATTTGGAGATTATTTTAGAACCGGGTTCGGCTTTTACTTGGCAGACCGGACCTTTGGTAGCTTCTGTTGTCGATATAGTGGAAAACCGGGGGATAAAAACCGCGATTTTGGACGTTAGCTTTACTTGTCACATGCCCGACTGTCTTGAAATGCCTTATCAGCCGGCAGTGCGTGGTGCCAAAACTTTACCAGTCGATGCGATAAAAACAGCTTTAACGGAAGAGAATGTTTACCGTTTGGGTGGAAACAGTTGCTTAAGTGGCGACTATATGGGTAGCTGGTGTTTTGACCATCCGTTACAGATAGGAGAACGCATTGTTTTGGAAGATATGATTCATTACACTATGGTAAAAACAAACATGTTTAATGGAATCCATCACCCTTCTATTGCTATTTGGCATACAGATAATACATTGGAAGTATATAAAGACTTCCGATATGAGGATTATCGTGACCGTATGTCTTGATAGTAAGTAAAAAAAACTTTTGTTTTATATTGACTATGAGGAGTTTGATGAAATAATGTAATAAAAGTACTATAAAAAGTATAGAAAATTTTTGGAAGTTTAGAAAAAAGCACTACCTTTGCATCCGCAATCGGGAAACAGCTGGGAAATAGTTAAAAACCGAAAGCGGAAATTGCGGAAATAGCTCAGTTGGTAGAGCATAACCTTGCCAAGGTTAGGGTCGCGAGTTCGAGTCTCGTTTTCCGCTCTTTTCAGATAAAAAAATCCCGCAAGCATTGTTCGGTGCTTGCGGGATTTTTTTGTTGTATGGAAGTTGTTGTTACAGTTTCTGTAATGAGAATCCGAGCATCATTCCGTCGTAGCTGTTGGCCAGCGAGCCGATACTCTTCAGAGTGGAGTTGCTGCTTTTGCTGGAGAGGAAGGTTATCAGTTTCAGTAGCTTGTCCGATTCGAACAGCAGGTCCATAGTTGTGGAGGTAGCGTTGACCTTGGCATTCATACCTATCAGCTTGGCGAATTTCAAGTTGACCTTTTGGGTGGATGCATCGTAGGAGTAGCTTCCCTTCATGCTCTTTTGCCCTACTTTGGCGCTGAATGTGCTGTCGGCGTTGAATGTGAATGACATTTGCCCGGCTTTGATGCCTACTTTGGCAAGCTGTTCGTCCAGTTTCTTTTCTGCGGCTGTGGCGGCAACGGCACCGCCGGCTTTCTGCAGCAGGTTGTCCGATTCGAATTCAATGGCGGAGCCGGTATACGACCAAGTGCCGGTCATATCCGCTGTTGACTTGCCGGTCACGGCATTTACCGCCTTCTCTATATTTTCTTTGTTGAACAAATCCTTGATGGATTGTGCATGACTATTGCCGGTCAGCAGTAGTGCGGCAACAAACAGTTGCCAAAAAACTAATCTTTTCATTTTACTTATGTCTATTGTTTGCTATTCAGGCTTTTGTTGATACTTTCGATATAGTCCAGCAGCTCTTTCCGTCCCATGCGGTTTTCAGAAGAGGTGATGAAGTAGGGAGGCAGCTCTTCCCACTGTTCCTTCAACTGTTCCAGGTATTCGTTGATGTGGGTGTTCAGTCTGCCGCCTTTCAGTTTGTCGGCCTTTGTGAAGACGATGGCAAAGGGTACGCCGTTCTCGCCCAGCCATTCCGTAAACTCGAGGTCGATGGCTTGGGGAGCCAGCCGGCTATCTATAAGAACAAACAAACAAGTCATCTGTTCGCGTTGCAGTATATAACTTTCTATAATACGTTTGATTTGTTCCTGCCCTTTCTGTCCCCGTTTGGCATAGCCGTATCCCGGAAGGTCTACAATGTACCAGCTCTTGTTGATGAGGAAATGGTTGATGAGCATGGTCTTTCCCGGTGTGGCAGAGGTCATGGCAAGCCCTTTTCTCCCGGTCAGCATATTGATGAGACTGGATTTTCCTACGTTGGAGCGTCCGATGAAAGCATATTCGGGAAATGTGCCTGCGGGGCATTTCCGCACGTCTGTGTTACTGATGACGAATTCAGCGTTTGTAATATCCATTTTGTTGCCTTTTTGGGGTTTTACGTGTGGCAAAGGTAGCACTAATTTCATAAGTTTGCACTATCTTTGCCCAGAAAGCGAAGATAGGCTGCACCTCAGCATAAAAAATGAACGAGTTCATTTTATTCTGCATTCGGTTTGCACTATCTTTGTGGCCAATAGGAGAATTTTAAGTATGAATGGACAGTTTCCCTCTACATTATTGGAGAAGGCGGTAAATGAGTTTGCCAAGTTGCCCGGAGTGGGACGCAAGACGGCTATGAGGCTGGTTCTTCACCTGCTCCGCCAGGATACGGCAGTGGTGGAAGCGTTCGGCAATGCCATCGTGACGCTGAAGCATGAAGTGAAATATTGCAAGGTATGCCATAATATATCAGATACGGAGACGTGCCGCATCTGTTCCAGTCCGCAACGGGACGCTTCTGTGGTTTGTGTGGTAGAGAACATCCGCGATGTGATGGCTGTGGAAGCCACACAACAGTTCCGTGGTTTGTATCACGTGCTGGGAGGTGTCATCTCGCCGATGGATGGCATTGGCCCCGGAGACTTGCAGATAGAAAGCCTTGTGCAGCGGGTAGCCGCCGGCGGCATCAATGAAGTGATTCTTGCGCTGAGCACGACGATGGAGGGAGATACCACCAACTTTTATATCTACCGCAAGCTGGAAAAACTGGGCGTGAAGCTCTCTGTCATAGCCCGTGGCATTTCCATCGGCGACGAATTGGAGTATACGGATGAAGTGACTCTGGGACGCAGTATTGTGAACCGCACTCCATTTTCCGGAACTGCCTGATTGTTTGGGCCATTATCAATTATTCATTATCCACTATCAATTTACTAAATGGAAGAACAAATAAAGAAGACCGCAGCGCGTGTCCGAACAACTTTTGCCTATTTCTGGATGCTTCCCATCCTGCTCGTTCTACTTGGAGAAACCGGAGGCGGATGGGTAGGTATGTATGCCGGAGATGTACGTGTCACCTATATGGCTGAGACGGTAACCATTCTGCTGGCTGCCTCTTGCGTACCCATAGCCTTGAAACTCTTTTCATGGGTATTAATCCGGAAAATAGATGTAGTGACGCTTCCCGAAGCCCTCCGCCTCTATGCGCTGTGGAGTGGCGTGCGGCTGGCATTGCTTGCCATACCGGTGCTTGCAGGCTTTTTCACCTATTATATCATGTTGAGCAGTACGGGTGCACTGTGTGCACTGATAGGACTGACGGCTTCTCTGTTCTGCCTACCGGGTGAGGGACGCCTGCGTAAAGAACTGCATATCAATAAAGAAGAAGAAATGTAACCGACTGGAAGATATGAATAAATCTTATTTCTGCAGTGAAAGGGTGCGTCTCCGTGCTATGGAGCCGGAAGATCTGGAAGTGATGTATGCTATGGAGAATGATTCCCAGACTTGGGATGTGACGAACTTCACCGTGCCCTATTCCAGATTTGTCTTGAAACAATATATTGAGAATTCCGAGTGCGATATGTTTGCCGACCGCCAGCTGCGTATGATGATTGTACGTGCAGAGGATGATGTGGTGATAGGTACCATCGATATTACAGAGTTTTCTCCCATGCATGCCCGGGGAGAGGTGGGTATTGCCATACGGAAGGAGTATCAGGGCAATGGTTATGCCAAGGAAGCGCTGCGTTTGCTGTGCGACTATGTTTTCAGTTTCCTATATCTGAAACAGTTGATAGTCCATATCTCGGTGGATAATGAGGCAAGTATCTGCCTTTTTGAATCCTGCGGTTTTGTGCGTTGTGGGCTTTTGAGGGAGTGGTGGCGCGTAGGAGGGTGCTATAAGGATGTTGTACTGTTGCAACTTCTCCGCAGCACTAATTGAATGTTGGAATCTGGGGGAAGCGCGACCATATTTCATATTTTGCTCCCAGCTTGCACAATGCCTTCTTCCAGAGTGTGCCGCTGGCCGCCTCGTCCATTAGCGAACTGATGTTTTCTTTGCCTACCAGCCAGGTGTTTTCTTCAATTTCCCGGCCCAGCTGTTCGTACTCCCAGCCGGAGTATCCCAAAAAAAATCTGATTCTGCCTTTAACGGGATTTCCCTGCATGATGTAGTTTTTAATGGCTTCAAAGTCACCGTTCAGGTAGAAGCCTTTGCCGATGGACAGCGCTCCGGTAATACCCTCGAGCGTGTGCAGATAGAACAATGTATCTGTGCTGAGTGGTCCTCCTTTATAGATAGGTATACTTTCCGGGCAGTCGAAGTCTTTCAGCACATCATTCAAGAATAGGGGGAGCGGTTTGTTCAGAACCAGTCCCATTGTGCCGTCATGTGTATGGTCCACCAGTAGAATGACGGATCGTCCAAACATATGGTCACACAAAAAGGGTTCGGAAATCAAGACCTTTCCCCGGGCAGGAACCACATGGTTTGTTTCTATCTTGAATAGATTTATATTGCTATACATGCCCCTAATATACATAATATTCCACAATAAACCAAAGTTCTTCGCTGTTTTTCATTTTAAAAGTTTCTTTTCTCAGATTTTATGGCTTTTTTTATTCGGAGAAAATACTTAAGTTTGCAAGTAATTGGCAATTTAATGCAATGAAATATACTACATTATATACGTTAATTTTAGGGCTGTTTTCTATAGGATGGACGGATTGCCCGGAGGATTTTATGGAGCGTATGCAGCGTCCGGGACATTCTGAAATACAGCTTTCTAAAGTGACGATAAGTGGCCGTGTGCTGGATGAAAGCGGGTTTCCGTTGGCCGGTGCCACTATTCAAGAGAAAGAAACTGCCAATGGTGCGATAGCGGATTCGGAAGGAAAATTCACTCTGGTGGTTGCCGATAATGCAGTGCTTCGTGTTTCGTTTATCGGCTACATGTCCCAGGATATTGAGGTGGAAGGACATTCGACCTTTCATATCACACTAAGAGAAGATATGATAGAGCTGGATAACGTTATTGTTACCGCTTTGGGTATCGAAAAGAAAGAAAATTCTCTTTCTTACGCCACAGATTTAATAAAAAACGAGGAGTTGACGCGAGTAAAAATGCCCAACTTAATTACTTCGTTGACCGGTAAGTCGGCAGGTGTGCGTGTCAATCAGGTTTCTTCCGGTCTGGGAGCCTCAGCCAAAGTCAGTATCCGTGGAATCCGTTCGGTGGCGAGTGACAACCAACCGCTGTATGTGATAGACGGTGTTCCCATTCTGAACTCCACTTCCGAGCAAGCATACTCTGCCATAGGCGGAACGGCCAATGCCGGCAACCGTGACGGAGGAGACGGCATTTCCAATCTGAATCCTGAAGATATAGAGAGTATCAGTATCCTGAAAGGAGCTCCCGCGGCAGCTTTGTATGGTAGCCAGGCTGCCAATGGGGTGATACTGATTACTACAAAGAAGGGGCAGTCGCACGGGCAGCGCAGTGTTTCTTTCTCGACGAGCCTAATGTTCGACAATGCTTTTGCGCTACCCAAGATGCAGAACCGCTATGGAGTAAGTGACGGTGTGGACAGTTGGGGAGAACGGGCAAACCTTCCCGAATACGATAATCTGAGAGACTTCTTCTCTACTGGTGTCACCTCCATAACTTCCATCTCCTTGAGTCACGGCAATGAGAAGTTGCAGAACTATTTCTCCTATGCTAATACTACGGGGCATGGCATCATTGGGAAACATAACCTTTCGAAGCACAACCTCACTTTCAGAGAGACTTCCGTTCTATTGAATTCCCGTCTGAAGTTAGATGGCAGTATGAACCTGATGCGCCAGGTGGTGAAGAACAAGCCTACCGTGGGTGGTTTCTACATGAATCCTTTGGTGGGGCTCTACCGTTTTCCACGGGGTGAGGATATTGCTTATTATAAGGAGAACTTCGAGGTTTATGATGAGGGTAGAAACTTGAACATACAGAATTGGCATACCTCCTACGAGGATTTTGAGCAGAATCCCTACTGGATTACCAATCGCATATTGAGCAAGGAGAACCGCATGCATGTCATAGTCTCCTTATCCGCCAATCTGAAGATAAACGATTGGTTAAGCCTGCAGGCCCGTGGCAATGTAGACTATATTAACGACAAGGTGCGCCAGCAGTTCTATGCCTCTACCGCTCCGGCGTTGGCGGGAGCCAATGGGCGTTATATCGAGATGGACTATCAGGAAACCCAATATTACGGAGACGCCATACTGATGATGAAAAAGCAGTGGGATGCATTCTCTCTCAACGCGGCGCTCGGTGTCAGTATCAATGACAAGACTGTGAACTCCACCCGCTATGACTCTAAAACAGCTTCGCTGAAATATGCCAATGTGTTCAATCTGGCCAATATCATCATGAATGGTTCTGCCGGGCTGGACCAGAAGATTGATGCGCGGCGCCAATTGCAGTCCTTGTTTGCGACGGCACAACTGGGCTACAACGAGTTTGTCTATCTTGATTTGTCGGCCCGTAATGACTGGTCTTCCACGCTGGCTTATACATCTCATGAGAAAAGCGGGTTCTTCTATCCCTCCGTGGGATTTTCGCTGATATTCAATAAGCTGATGACTTTACCCCAATGGGTGTCACTGGCAAAGATAAGGGGGGCATACAGCATGGTGGGCAATGATATTCCCATGTTCATCACAAATCCTTCCTCGCATATCACGGCGGGCGGAGAGTTCCTGGCAAGTGATGCCGCGCCGTTCAAGGATATGGAACCGGAGATGACGCACTCCTTTGAGGTGGGTATAGAAGCGCGTTTTTTAAAGAACCGCATTGGTTTGAATGCCACTTTCTATAAGACGAATACCCGGAACCAGTTCTTCAAGCTTCCTACTCTGTCGGGCGATAAATATGCCTACCGTTATGTCAATGCGGGTGATATACAGAATGTGGGGTGGGAGATTTCATTGGATGCCGTTCCTTTGCTGACAAACCATTTCAAGTGGAAAACAGAGGTGAACTTCTCCACCAACCGCAACAAGATAATTTCACTGCACGAAGCGCTGAAGGAGTTTCTTTACGGTCCTACCAGCTTCTCGTCCAGTTATGCCATGAAATTGGTGAAAGGGGGCTCTATCGGTGACATCTACGGAAAAGCTTTTGTACGTGACGATGCGGGCAATATCGTTTACGGCACGGAAGGAGACAATACCGGCATGCCTTTGGTGGAAGGTGATGGCAATACGGTGAAAGTGGGCAATGCCAATCCAAAACTGATGCTGGGCTGGAATCATATGCTGTCTTACAAGAATTTTTCTTTCTATTTTCTGGTGGATTGTCGCTTTGGAGGCGATATTTTGTCCCAGACGCAGGCGGATATGGATATGTATGGCGTTTCTGAAGTCACGGCCCGGGCCAGGGACAAAGGTTATGTAATGCTTGAAGGTAACCGGATAGATAATGTGAAAGGATTTTATAAGAATGTTGTAGGCGGACGGGCCGGGGTGACGGAATATTATATGTATGATGCCACGAACATCAGGCTGCGTGAGCTGTCCGTGGGCTACCAACTGCCTGCTGCCTGGATGGAAAAGACCAAAGTCCTCAAGCGGGCACAACTGTCCTTTTCGGGACGCAACTTGTTCTTCTTCTACAAAAAGGCGCCTTTCGACCCTGACCTGGTACTCTCTACGGGCAACGATAACCAGGGAATTGAAGTCTACGGTATGCCTACCACGCGTAGTTGGGGATTTTCTTTGAAGTGTGAATTTTAAGAGGGGGAGGGAGACTTGATATGAAGAGGATTATAGTACTGATTGGCATGGTTTTCGTGTTTCTGGCTTGTACGGGAGACTTTAAGGAAATCAATACGGACAAGTCCGGCGTGACGGACGAGGACTTGCAGGCCGACTATAACGAACATGGCATCCGTCTTGGAATCATCCAGCAAGGCATCTATTTCAATTACGACTACGGAAAGGGGAAGAACTGGCCTTTTCAATTGACCCAGAATTTGAATGCCGACATGTTCAGCGGTTACATGCACGATGCCAAGCCTCTGAATGGAGGTTCGCACAATTCGGACTACAACTTGCAGGATGGATGGAACAGCGCCATGTGGGGACATACCTATGAGTATGTTTTCCCGCAGATATATCAGTCGGAGAATGCCACACGTGATCGCATGCCTGCCTTTTTCGGCATTACCAAGATACTGAAGGTGGAAGTGATGCACCGTGTCACGGACTATTACGGCCCTATTGTGTATAGTCATTTTGCCGATCTCGAAGCCCGTTATATGCCCGACACGCAGAAAGAGGTCTATAATGCATTTTTCTGTGAACTTGATACGGCTGTAGCTGTACTTTCCGATTATATTGTCGAGCATCCGGGAGCTTCGGAGTTTGCGCGTTTCGATATGTTGTTGGACGGTGATTATGACTCTTGGATAAAGTTTGCCAACTCGTTGAGGATGCGGCTTGCCATGCGCATTGCGGTAGCCAGTCCGGAGAAGGCAAAAACGGAATTCCGTAAAGCGATGGATAATGAATACGGAGTCATTCGGGAGGCGGACGAGTCGGTGGCGGTTTCCACGGCGAGTGGATATACCAATCCGTTGGGCGAGATAAACCTTGTTTGGAATGAAGCTTATATGGGAGCGCCGATGGAGTCCATACTGAACGGATATGAAGATCCCCGTCGTGAAATCTATTTTGCCACTTGCCAGAATGAACAGTTTGCAGGCGAGTATCGCGGCATTCGTCAGGGTACATGCTTTGCACATAACTATTATAATACACTCTCAAAATTGAAAGTCACCCAGCAGACTGATGCAGTGTTGATGCCGGCAGCAGAAGTCTGGTTCCTGCGTGCCGAGGCTGCCCTACGGGGATGGACCGATGAGTCGGCGAAAACCTGCTATGAAGAAGGGGTAATGGCTTCTTTCCGTCAGTATGGCATCTTGCAGTCCGACGCTTATCTGGAGAGCGACTTGTTGCCTGCCGATTTTGTGGATACCTACGATATGGAGAATGATATTACTGCCCGTTGCCAAGTTTCGCCACGCTGGCTGGAGTCAGCGGATAGGGATACGAAACTGGAGAAGATTATTACCCAAAAATGGATTGCCATGTTTCCCGAAGGGTGTGAAGCTTGGGCGGAACAGCGCCGGACGGGGTATCCCCGGCTATTCCCCGTACGCTTTAATCACAGTAAAGACGGGTGCATAGATACTGAGACAATGATTCGCCGTCTGAACTTTCCCGGCGGACTGAAGACGGAGAATGCCGAGCAGTATGCCGCTTTGGTAGAGGCACTGGGTGGGGATGACAATGCCGGTACCCGATTGTGGTGGGATACCGGCATCAACTGGTAGAGATACCTTATTTATATAGGGATATTTTTTATTGGATGGGGTGATTCTCGGCAAAAATTGCCATACGTTCGTCCAACTGGTCGTACTGATGGTCTTGGATAAAGGAAGTGCAGGCACGCAATCCTTCTTGATGGCTTCCGGTGGTCACCAGCGAAATGGCGCTTACACCGTAGTACATTAGTTCCCGCGCAAGTTCTCCGCTACTCATGCCCGGATAACCGATGGTGAAATAGAAACCGTCGGCAACGGGATCACCCAAATCATTGTCGTATACCAAGTGGAAACCGTGGCGCAAGAAGATTTCTTTCAGGCGGCGGGCACGCTCACCGTATACTTTCACTTCATCAAGGAAGTTGTATTGACCTTCATTGGCTGCTTTAAGCATGGCGGCAAGAGCATACTGCGCAGAGTGGCTGGTGCCGGAGGAGAGCGCATAGAGTACGCGGTGGATGAATACTGTGCCGAAGGTGCCGCCGCCGTAGCGTTGTGTCAGCCCGGGATAGGCCCGGTGATACAGTTTGTCCGAAATGCAGCTGACACCGATACGTTGACCGGCATAGCTGAAAGCTTTGGAACCGGAAATGAGCAGCACGTAATAGTCCGTATAGTGTGCCACAGAAGGTTGGTAAGGCGCTTGGAACGGTTTGCTCAAGTCTTGGCGGAAGTCCATGGCAAAGTAGGCGAGGTCTTCCAACACAATGACGTCATATTGGGTTGCCAGTTCGCCGATGATGCGCAACTCTTCTTCTTTCAGGCAAATCCAGCTGGGGTTGTTGGGATTGGAATAGACGATGGCAGAGATATTGCCTTTGCTGAGGTAACTTTCCAGCTTCGCTTTCAACTTGTCGCCACGGTAGTCATATACGTCAAAGGTTTCATATTTCTGTCCCATCACGACCAGCTGCTGCTTCTGTACCGGGAAACCGGGATCGATGAAGAGAATGGTATCCTTTTTCTCATCGCACTGGCTACATGTGAGGAATGAAGCGAAAGTTCCTTGCATGGAGCCGGTAACTGGTACACAACCTTCGGGGGCTACATCTACATTGATAAAGGCTTTGATAAAACGTGCTGCTTCCTCTTTCAAGGCGGGAAGTCCGTTAATGTCCGGGTAGAGGCTGGCAATACCATTCTGCAATGCCTCCACCTCGGCCTTTACGCCGACGGCTGAGGGGGGGAGTCCGGGTACACCCATTTCCATTTTTATGAATTCCACACCCGATGCCGCTTCGGCATTGGCTGCAATGGCTTTTACTTCACGGATGGTTGCTTTGGCAAAGTCTGTGATATGAAAATCTGCGATAGTTTCATCTATCAACTTACGTTCAATAGGAGTATTTCTCATGATTTCAATATTAATTTAGTTTTGCAAAGGTAACATAAATCTCTTATAATCAAGCTATGTTAAAAAAAAGATGATTTTTTTTCTTTCAAGCTATTGCAGATATAAGAATTTTGTCTACCTTTGCAACCGCAATCGAGAGAGATAGCAACGAAAGAATGAAATAATGGTGCGTTAGTTCAGTTGGTTAGAATACATGCCTGTCACGCATGGGG
>ENA-UESJ01001061-UESJ01001061.1-human-gut-metagenome-genome-assembly--contig:-NODE-1061-length-13555-cov-8.029752_pt1 | contig 13555 bp, 13 predicted proteins | sample MGYA00243000_ERZ508001 | MGnify/ENA primary metagenome ERZ508001 (study PRJEB26167, sample SAMN06115479) | human gut metagenome | host: Homo sapiens | place: China:Chongqing | collected 2015-03-03... | reverse complement strand
AATTTTTTCAAGCAGAAGACGGCATACGAGATTTCTGAATGTGACTGGAGTTCAGACGTGTGTCTCCGATCTATGCCTGTTGAAGAAATAAATGAGAGTAGTGTCTAATTTTACGTGACCTAATATTTCCTTTATTTCTTCCTCTATATTAAAAAGTGCATATGTATTTTTTAGCTGTGCATCTTGCAACAATTTCTTTTTAAGTCTTACCCACGAGCGATATTCTTCTATAGTTCGTGGCGTATCAAATTTTTTATGACATATTCTACAGACCGCTATGACATTATCCAGACTATTAACATCTTTACTCAAACGTTCCTCGTCTTTTAACAATTCGATTTCATCTGGACGAGGATTCGCAGGATATATATGTGCCACTTCAAACATTTTAATAATTTGTCCATTCTTGGTATTAGTTAATGGCTTTCCACAAATTGGACATCGCCCATCGACCTCATTAAATAATACCATTTTTTCATTATCACTAAAAATTCTTCGATTATCTCCCATGTTTACCACCTACATTTATAAAATCGTAACTTTATTTAATCTTACCATATAGAATGGTAAATGTCGTTTTATAAGTTTATAACTATGCACTAAAGATTAACTACATACGCCAAAAAATTTCAACGCATCCTTTATGGCTTCCACTTTCTCCGCTGTCGGATGCTTCCTTGGCTGTTTCAATTCTTCTACCGCATTAGGAGCATCATACATCAGCAAGCCTAAATCTCTCTTTACCTCTGCGATATATGTAGTATGTACTTTGAAGCCGTATTTCGCTTCTATGTACTCCTTTATCATTTTGTAGGTCACTCGTTCTTTGGGCTTATAGCTTTCCGCTCTTTTAGCAATATTATCAAGTGGAACTTTTCCCTCACCCTCACCAAACTCAACTTTTACGTTGATATGTCCGTCTGGCTTTTTGTGGGAAAGCAGTACAACCGTCTCTACATGCACCGTATGAGCGAATTGGTCTACAGGCTGAACACGAGCTATCTCGTAACCGTTAGCAGCAAGATATTTCAGGTCGCGTGCAAGTGTTGCCGAATCACAGCTCACGTACACAATCCGCTTAGGATTCATTTTGACAATCGTATCAAGAAGTGTCTCATCGCAGCCCTTTCTAGGCGGGTCAACAACCACAACATCAGGATTAATCCTCATTACAGACTCAACGGAGGCTGAATCGGACAATCCAGAACTTTCTTTTGAATCAACCGGCTCATTTTCCGCTTTTTTCATATCTTCATCATAAATACGCGGCACAACCTCTTCTGCCTTGCCGACAAAAAATTCAGCATTATTAAGAGAATTGCGGAGTGCGTTATTTTTTGCATCCTCTATCGCCTGTGGAACAATCTCGACACCGTATACCTTTCGTGCCTTTGTTGCCATAAGAAGCGATATTGTTCCTATTCCGCAATACAAATCCCAGACCGTCTCATTTCCCGTAAGTTCTGCATATTCAAGAGCTTTACGATAAAGCTTTTCCGTCTGCACAGGATTGACCTGAAAAAATGAGAGTGGTGAAATTCTGAACATAATCCCGCAGATACTGTCCTCGATATAGGAATTCCCCCATATTACTGAACATTCACTGCCAAGAATAACATTAGTTCTTTCCTTATTAATGTTAATCATAATTGATGACATTCCGCCGATATCTTTTAAACAATCTGCCAGCTTGTCAGCATGCGGAAGTGTTTTACCGTTTATAATAAGACAGACCATAATCTGACCGGTATGTTTTCCTGTTCTTATCAGAATATGACGGATAAGTCCCTTGTGGGACTGCTCATCATAAACGCTTATATTGTTTTCATTGATAAATGTACGGATTTTCTCAAGAATCTGTGCATTTTCAGGTGCACCGATTGCACACTGCGTATAATCTACAATACTGTGTGTTCTTCCTGCGTAAAAACCAATTACAACTTTTCCGTCCTTATTTCTTCCGACCGGATACTGTGCTTTGTTGCGGTAATTAAACGGATTCTCCATTCCTATTACAGGAAGAACTTCACAATCTGTTATTCCACCGATTCTTGCCAGATTGTCACGGACAAGCTTCTGTTTATATTTAAGCTGTGCTGAGTACGACATCTGCTGAATCTGACATCCGCCACACTGCCTTGCAACAGGGCATACAGGTTCTACCCTGTCTTTAGAAGGTGTTATTATCTCCATGAGCCTTGCATATCCGTATGTCTTTTTTGCCTTAATAACTTTGGCTTTTATAATATCACCTATAACCGCATCTTTTACAAAAAGTGTATAACCATCGGCTTTGCCTATTCCCGCACCGTCTGTTCCTATATCTTCTATTTCAATCGTAACCTGATCGTCTTTTTTTAACATAAATTCTCCTATAAGATGAATTCTTATCTACACAATTGTTCTCTTGATATTAGCATCAATCCATCTATTGTATCCAAGCCAGTCATTTGTATCTTTCGCCTCAAGTGCCTCACGCATTGTCTCCATTTTTGCATCACAGTCATCTGCAAATGCAAGAGCAAGTGCCTCCGCTATTGCCGGTTTTTTTGGCGAACCATACTCTAGTTCACGATGATGTGCAAGTATACAATGACCTATTTCCGCTTTCAATGTTTCAGGAAATCCTTCTATCTGATTCATTTTCTGAGTAACCATCTCGTATCCCATTACAATATGTCCGAGGAAATTCCCCTCATCCGTATAATCATTTTTAGGAAATTCTGCAAGTTCCCTTACCTTACCGCAGTCGTGAAGCATTCCACAGGCAACCAGCAGATCCCTGTTAAGAAAATCATAATTTGATGCAATTTTATCACACATTCTTGTCACACTAAGGCTGTGCTCAAGAAGTCCGCCTGCAAATCCGTGATGAACAGACTTTCCAGCTGCAACTGACTTGAATTTTCTGATAAAGTCCGCATCATCCACAAAAAATGCTTTTAAGAGTGATGAAATATATGTATTTTTAATACTTTCCGCAAACTGAAGAAGCTCTTTATACATATCATCAATATTAAAACGGCTGCTTGGAATATAATCAGATTCAATATATTCACCCTCGTCAGCCTTTCTGATTCTGTCAATCTTTAACTGTAATGCTCCATTGAAACTTGTAACCTGTCCTGTAACCGCAACATAATCAAGTGCATCGAAGTCACTTATTCCGCCTGAATTAGGGTCCCAGATTTTAGAATCAAGCTGACCTGTCTTATCCATAAGCATAACATTTTCATACTCTTTACCCGCTTTTGTTGTCGCAGTCGATTTTGACTTGCAAAGATATACCTCACTTATCCTTTCACCATCTTTTAAAGTCTCAATATAACGCATTTTCTTTTACCTATTCCTTCTTTAAAATATTTACTCATTATTTTCACAAAAATCCACCGGAACATACCGTTATCTCACAGAAAGCACAACAGAAAAATTAAGTTCCCTGTACTCATCGCGTCCGGCTCTTTTGACTGTCAGTGTGATATTCTCACCGTTCACACACCGATATAGTTTCTCACTAAATGACTGAATTGTCAAAACACTATTTCCATTCAAAGCAGTAATAATATCACCGCATTGAAGTCCTGCCTCAAAAGCCGGCGAGTCCATAATCACATCTGTAATATAGACTCCCAGCGGAAGCTTATATCTTTCAGCTGTAACTGATGTCACATTAGTGCTTTTTATTCCAAGATATATAATCTCAGGGCTTGCTGAAAGTGTCTCAATAAGAGGTTTTAAATCAGATAATCCAACCGCCTGAAATTTCATCATATCACCTGATGGTCTTGCAATTCCTACAACATTGCCGCCTTTGTTAAATATATAACAATAGTCGCCATATGATGGAATAATATCAATACTCATCATCTCAAATGTATTATCGACACTGCTCTCATCTGTAATCTGTGTAATATTTCCAAATTTTGTCTGTCCTGTACTTCCATTTATGCGTCCTATTGCAATAACAGGGTCATTTTCCTTCATCTTATACGAATTGCCAAGCACAGCCACCTGTATATCAGCATCTGAAGATGCTTTAATTGAATCTTTCTGCACTGACAACAATGAAACTTTACTGTATGAATCAGTGCCGATAAGCTTTGCCTCTCCATATGCACCGCCATTAAATCCTGCTTTGACAGCCGTATCATAATTATTCAAAACACATGAATCAGCTATTATAATATATGCATTATTTATATCACCTATTATAAGACCTACTGAATCATTCATTCCTGTATTCTGGCTGCCATCATTTTCAAATATCACCATGCACTTTGATGCTTCTTCATTAATCTGTGCCGTCGATTTTATCTCCAGTCTGTCAGCATCTGCCTGATCCTGGCGTACATTGTTAAGACTGCCGTCAACGGAATCATCTATATATTGGTCTTTTTTTAACTCAAGTGAAACAGCTGGCTCATTGTTTCCATTTACCTTTTTATCAAAATATGGATACAATAATACAATTACGGCACATGCAATTACTCCGAATATAACTGCACCGCCAAGAAACTTCAAAAAACTGAACAGCTTTTTATACTTAACTTTAGGATTAATAATTATTCTTTCCGTATATAAAGGAAACTCTTCCTGTGCTTCCTTCTCATCTCTTCCATTATAATCCATACGAAACAAAACTCCGTTCTAAAGTATTTTCCTAACTATGAGAAACACGCTCACAATTCCAAACTTATTTTATTATAATAAATAAATATGAACATTCTATGACATACTTGTAAATTAATATTACCAGAGTACCTGACACAACAATGCGTATAGCTTTTTTTAGCTGAATGATGTAAAATAATTATATTAAACAGATTTTGAATGGAGAATTTAAATAATGGATTACAAGTCACTTAAAACACTTGAATATCATAAAATTATAGAAAAATTATCATCTTATGCCGGCAGTGAAGCTGCCAGAAAAATGTGTGCTGATTTAAAGCCCATGACTGATATTAACTCAATTAACGACGCACTTACACAGACAAGCGATGCACTCTCCAGAATATATGCAAAAGGCAGTGTATCATTTTCGGGAGTTACTAATATTATTGACAGCATTAAGCGTCTTGAGGTCGGAAGCACGTTAAATACACACGAACTTCTGAATATAAGTGCAGTTCTTACTACTGCCGCAGCTGCAAAATCGCATTACGAGGAAACTAACGATTCACTCACAGATTATTTCAACTCACTTGAACCTCTTACACCACTCAATACACAGATTAAAAACTGTATTATTTCCGAGGAAGAAATAAGCGATGACGCAAGCGGCACTCTGCGTGACATCCGCCGCCAGATGCGTATTTCGGCAGACCGTATTCACACTGAACTTAATAAAATTCTCAATTCACCGTCAACAAGATCGTGTCTGCAGGATTATGTCATAACCATGCGTCAGGGCAGATATTGCCTTCCCGTAAAGGCCGAATACAAATCACAGATTGCCGGAATGATTCATGACCAGTCTGCAACCGGCTCAACAATTTTTATTGAACCGGCAGCTGTCGTTAAGTTAAATAATGACATTCGTGAGCTTGAACTTAAAGAACAGGCCGAAATCGAGCGTATTCTTGCAGCACTCAGTGCTGAAGCATCCGCATATACAGATGAATTGCAAGCGGATTACACTATCCTTGTCACACTTGACTTTATATTTGCAAAAGCACAGCTGTCTAAATTTTACAAATGCAGCTGTCCTATAATGAACACTGATAAATACATTAATATCAAAAAAGGCAGACACCCTCTTATTCCGGCAAAAACTGTCGTTCCAATTGACATTTATCTGGGAAAAGATTTTAACCTGCTTATCGTAACAGGTCCTAACACAGGCGGTAAGACTGTTTCTTTAAAAACAGTCGGACTTCTCACTCTCATGGCACAATCAGGACTTCATATTCCTGCCATGGACCACTCACAGATTGCCGTATTTGATAATATTTTTGCAGATATTGGTGATGAACAAAGTATTGAACAGAGCCTTTCTACATTTTCATCACATATGACTAACACTGTAAGCATTTTAAAGGAAGCTGACGAAAACAGCCTTATACTTTTTGATGAAATTGGTGCCGGTACTGACCCGACAGAAGGTGCAGCACTCGCAATTGCAATTTTATCCGACCTTCACAACAAAGATATAACAACGATGGCTACTACACATTACAGTGAAATAAAGGTATTTGCACTTACAACGGAAGGCGTGGAAAATGCAAGCTGTGAATTCGATGTTGCAACGCTTTCACCTACTTACAGACTTTTAATTGGTGTTCCGGGAAAAAGTAATGCATTTGCAATTTCAAGAAAACTCGGTCTTCCATCTTATATAATTGATGATGCATCAAGCCGTATTGACGCAAACGATATTCACTTTGAAGATCTGCTCACAGACCTTGAAAACAGCCGTATAACAATAGAAAAAGAGCAGGCTGAGATAAAAGAATACAAAGACCAGATACGCAGACTCAAAGCAGAAGCTGCTGCCAAATCAAAGCGTCTCGATGAAAGAACAGATAAGATTATCCGTAAAGCCAATGAAGAAGCTGCAGAAATCCTGCGTGAAGCAAAAGAATATGCCGACGAGACAATAAAGACTATGAACAAACACGGCATGAGCGTAAAAGAGCTTGAAAAGCAAAGAAGTGCTGTCCGTGACAAAATGAATAAAAGGCAGGAAAAACTCGCAGTTAAGACTACTGCACCAAAGTCGCACAAGCCTGTATCTGCCGCAGAATTAAAAGAGGGCATGCATGTACGCGTACTCAGCATGAATGTAATCGGCACAATTCTTTCTGCACCGAATCCAAAAGGTGAAGTAACAGTTGGTGTTGGAAGTCTTACAACCAAGACTAAAGTAAACAATCTGGAAATTGTAACAGGATACAAAGACCCTGAAGAAAAGACTACAATAAAAACAGGCGGCTCAAGCCGCATAAAGATGTCAAAATCAGCTTCAATCTCACCGGAAATCAACCTTTTAGGACTTACCGTTGACGAAGCTGTTGCAAAACTTGACAAATATCTTGATGATGCATACATTGCAAAAATCGCACAGGTACGTATTGTCCACGGAAAAGGAACAGGTGCATTAAGAAATGGTGTTGCAAGCTACTTAAAAGGTGTTCCATATGTAAAATCATTCCGTCTTGGCGAAGTCGGTGAAGGTGATGCCGGCGTTACAATCGTAGAATTCAAATAAAAAGCAAATAATAAAGGAGGCTTTAGCATGGCAGTTAAACAAAAAATACTCATTGTTGATGATGATGAAAATATTGCGGAACTTATATCTTTGTATCTTACAAAAGAATGTTTTGAGACAAAGATAGTATATGACGGCGAATCTGCACTGGAACAGGTTAATATATTCAAACCGGATCTGATACTTCTCGATCTTATGCTTCCCGGCATTGACGGTTATCAGGTATGCCGTGAAATCAGAAAAACAAACAATATTCCTATAATCATGCTCTCAGCAAAGGGTGAGACATTCGATAAAGTTCTCGGTCTTGAACTTGGTGCTGACGATTACATGATAAAACCATTTGAGACAAAAGAGCTTGTCGCACGTGTTAAAGCCGTACTCCGACGTTACCAGCAGCCGGCAGCCACATCCGTCCCAGAAAAGCCATCACAGGTTGTTGAATATCCTGACCTTACAATCAATCTTGGCAATTATTCTGTGCTTTATTATGGCAAAAACGTTGAAATGCCGCCAAAAGAACTTGAACTGCTCTACTTTCTCGCCTCATCTCCTAATCAGGTATTTACAAGAGAGCAGCTTCTTGACAATATATGGGGATATGAATATATCGGTGATACAAGAACAGTAGATGTACATATCAAGCGTATCCGTGAAAAAATCAAAGACCATGCACATTGGGCAATAGATACAGTATGGGGCATCGGCTACAAATTTGTTACAAAATAATGGAGTATATCATATGAAATTTAATCTATTAACCAAATATATTCTCATATATGTTTCCGTTGCAATTATAGGTTTTGTAGGTGTAACTGTCATATCATACAAAATAGATTAAAATCGTGTATATTCAGAACAGACTGAAAACATGTACCGGCAAGCAGTATCAATAGCTGCCGAATTTGCCCCGGACTACTTCAGCAATGACAAATTGAAGATCATACAGCTTGAACTTCATACAATAACCGAACTTGACCATTCAAGAATCATGTTTGTTGACATGGATGGCAATGTAATACTTGACACACAATACAACAATATGAATGAAGAAGTTGACGAAAATGGTATCCTGTATACAATCAACAATTTTGATGTAAGTAAGCTTGGTACCAATCACTCAATGAATGGTAACTTCTATGGTGTATTTACAGAAAAAAATGTTTCCGTATTCGCACCTATTACAAATAAATTTGTCATGAAAGGCTATGTCGTTGTCCATATGCCGGAATCTGTTATAACAGACCGTGTGTATACAACATTCAACACTAACTATATAACACTTCTCATAATACTTGTTTTAAACTCAGCTTTTATCATACTGTATATTATACATATACATAATCCTCTGAAAGACATTACCAATGCCATCAAAGAATATGGCCGCGGTAATCTTTCATATAAAGTTGCTGTCGGACATAATGACGAGATTGGACAGCTCTCTGCTTCGCTTAATTACATGGCAACACAGATTAATGAGATGGACCAGTTCCAGCAGAAGTTCCTTTCAAATATTTCACACGACTTCCGCTCACCGCTCACATCAATCAAGGGTTATCTCGAAGCGATTGCTGACGGAACTATTCCACCAGAAATGATTAATAAATATATCAATATTGTGCTGTTTGAAACTGACCGCCTTACAAAACTTACAAGTAATATCCTTACGTTAAACGAACTTGACCCCAAATCAGTTCGTCTCGACATAAGCAGCTTTGATATTAATGCTCTTATAAAACATACAATAGAAACATTTGAGGGAACCTGCAAAAAGAAAAAAATCCAGTTCCAGCTTACTTTTTCCGCAGAAAAAGAACTAGTCAGTGCTGATAAAGTAAAAATCGGACAGGTTATTTACAATCTTGTAGATAATTCTATCAAATTCAGTTCAGAAAACTCAAATATATTTATTTCAGTTAAAGAAAAAGGTGAAAAAGCCTATATTTCAGTAAAAGATTCCGGTGCCGGTATTTCCAAAGAAAATATTGACAGAATCTGGGACAGATTTTACAAGTCAGATTCATCCCGCGGACGTGATAAAAAAGGTTCTGGTCTTGGTCTGTCAATCGTAAAAGAGACACTTCTGGCACATAATGAAAATATTGATGTAATCAGTACAGTCGGCGTCGGAACAGAATTCATATTCTCACTGCCAATTTCAAAATCAGCTGAAAACACTTAAAAACAGTCTGAAACAACAAAAAGCAGTCAAAATCAGCCGTGGTTGTGATAACTAACACACTCCACGGCTGTAATTTTACTCATCATGCCACTCAAGTCGGTGCAGATGACCTTCCTGATTCATATGATCAAAATTATTCTGTCTTAAAGCCTCATACAAAACAATGGCAACAGAATTGGAAAGATTAAGTGAACGGATATCTCCAATCATTGGAATCCTTACACAGGTATCTTCATGATCCACAAGAATTTCCTCAGGAATTCCGGCACTTTCTTTACCAAACATTATATAGCAGTCCGGCTCATAAGAAACCTCGGTATATGTCTTATGTGCTTTTGTTGTAGCCATATAAATCTTAGCTCCCGGATTTCTCTCACAGAAATCATTAAAATCATCATAAACTGTCACATCAAGTTTATCCCAATAATCAAGACCGGCTCTTTTTACCATCTTATCATTGATACTGAATCCCAAAGGCTCTATAAGATGCAGCCTTGCACCTGCTGCAACGCATGTTCTTCCTATATTTCCTGTATTTGCAGGCATTTCAGGTTCGTGTAATACAATATTAAGCATTTATGTGCCTCTTTTCTATCAGGCCTTGACAGCAACGTCAAGTTCAATTGTTATATCGCCGCCGCTTAAAGGTACACATATATTCTGTGCAAATGACTGTGCAATGGTAAGATTACCACGACAGACCGTAGGCGGTGTAATATCTATAAGTATTCCTTTTGTTGAAAATATTGTCGCAGCATTACCCATAATCATATTACCAAGTTCACTGATTGCACTAATAGACATTTCATCAAGTTTTTCAACCGGCATCCCCATCATCATCTTAGATGCAATTTCAAGTGCCTTTGTATATGAAAGAACAATCATAACCTGACCACGCATCTCTCCCGTAATACCAATCATAATAATAACTGAATCATCCGCAAACGCTGTCTCCTTTACATAAGGTTTGCCAATCTTCATTTCAATCTGACATATATCTTTAATAATCCCCGTTGCCGCCATTAAGAACGGATTAATATAATCAACATTTATTCCAGTCATTGTTTTTTTCTCCTACAAGTTCTTTATAAAATTTTCTATCCTCTCAAGTCCTGCTTTCAGTTTCTCAACAGAATAAGCATACGAAATTCTGACAAAACCCTCACCCGAAGCTCCGAATGCAGTTCCCGGCACAACGGCAAGCTTCTGCTCAAACAACAGTCTGTTAGCAAACTCATCCGATGTCATGCCAAACTTTTTAATTGATGGAAATACGTAAAATGCACCATATGGCTCAAAACATTCTATTCCCATTTCCTTAAATGCATTAAGTAGAAATCTTCTTCTCTGGTCGTATGCCTCAACCATCTTTCCGACTTCATCATCACAATTACGCATCGCTTCAACCGCAGCAAACTGGCTGTTTGTGGGAGCACACATTATCGCAAACTGATGAAGCTTTATCATCTGCGTCATAATATTTTTCGGTGCACAGGCATACCCAAGCCTCCATCCTGTCATTGCAAATGCTTTTGAAAATCCATTTATGACTACAGTTCTTTCCTTCATTCCCGGAAAAGATGCTATAGAGCAATGCCTGCTGCCATATGTAAGCTCTGAATAAATCTCATCAGAAATAACATACAAATCATTGTCAATTATAACAGGTACAAGCTCTGCAAGCTCCTCCTTTGTCATAATAGCACCTGTCGGGTTATTAGGATATGCCAGTATAAGTATCTTAGTCTTATCTGTTATTGATGCTATAAGTTCTTCTTTTGTAAGCTTGAATTCATTCTCGGCTTTTAACTCAATAGCCACCGGCTTTGCATCTGCCATAACCGCACATGGGACATAAGATACATAACATGGCTGCGGAATCAGTACTTCATCCCCCGGATCAACCATGCAACGAAGTGCAACATCTATCGCTTCGCTTCCTCCTACTGTGACCATTATCTCACCTTCGGCACTATAATTCAAATTATATTTTCTTGCAATATAACGGCTTATCTCATCCCTTAACTCTTTTAAACCGGCATTTGACGTATAAAATGTGCGGCCTTTTTCAAGCGAATAAATGCCCTCTTCCCTTACACGATAAGGGGTGTCAAAATCAGGTTCCCCGACACCAAGCGATATTGCATCAGGCATTTCACTTACTATATCGAAAAATTTACGTATTCCAGAAGGCTCAATATCAACAATTTTTTTAGATAAAGCATCTCTCATGGTGTCACCGGCATCCTTTCATCTTTCTCAGGTTCGCCAAGAACTTTTCCATAATCTTTATATTTTTTCAATACAAAATGTGTTGAAGTGCTTAATACCGAATCAAGCGGTGCAAGCTTATTGGCGACAAACTGTGCTACAGATTTCATTGTCTTTCCCTCAATAATAACCGTAAAATCAAATCCGCCTGACATAAGATATACAGAAGTTATCTCATCATACTGGTATATTCTTTCAGCAATGCTGTCAAATCCAAGCCCTCTCTGTGGCGTAACCTTAACCTCAATAAGTGCCGTAACCTTTTCTTCACTTGTTTTATCCCAGTCAATTATTGTATTATATCCGCATATAATATGCTCTCTTTCCATATCAGCGATTTCATTGGCTACCTCCGGCTCGCTTATCCCCAGCATAACAGCCATATCCTTTATATCTATTCTTGAATTTTTTTCAAGCATATTTAAAATCTTTTCTCTCATATCATAATCCTTTCACTGTACATGCAGTCTCATTCTGCTGTTGTTTCACTCTGCATCTCCTGCAGTCTGTAAATTTCGTCCTGTACCGGTTTATCAAGGAAACGAACCTCATCAAGATTATTGATTATCTTATCATTGCCATCCGTAACTTTTCCTATAACACATGCGTCAATTCCCTCTTCTGCAAGTGCTTTTATAATACGCTCCGAATCGGATGATGTTATCAAAAGACTTCCACAAGAATTTAATTCATATGGATTAATGTCAAATATTTCACATATCTCTATTATTTCCTGTCTGACAGCTATTGCCCTGAAATCCACCAGAAGTCCTGTTCCTGATGCTTCAGCCATATCCCATAACGCTGCATATACACCACCCTGTGACATATCGTGCAAAGATACAGCACCATTTTCTATCGCTATACAGGCTTCTTTTGCAATTGACAAATCACTTCTATTGCCATATGCACGTTTTACTACATCTTCAACATACTTTTCAAGTATTTTTTCTCTGTTATTATTTATAATATACTGTACTCCACCTATGCCGATACATTTTGTCATTATAATATCGTCTCCCGGCTTCGCCATATTGCTTCCGACAGCATGTGGTTCTTTCACATTTTCTGTAAATCCAACTGCTGTAACCGCTACAACAGCTCTTGTATTTCCTGCCTCAACCTGTGTATGTCCACCTGAAACAACAAGCCCAAGCTGTGCACAATCCGCAGAAATCTTTTGCATTATCTCTTTTAGACGTATCTCACGCATATCCTGTGCAAGATTGACGCAGCACTGGATATACTGCGGTCTTCCACCTCTTGCGTAAATATTGTTAGATGCTGTATAGACAGGTTCAAAGCCACTGTCTGATGCAATTACAATACCATTTTCAAGAACTGAAGCATCTGCACCAATTGACAGCTTGACAGTAAGGCTGTTCTTTGCAGGTTTTATATTTTTTAATACAGAACGACTGATAACTGAATTTGTTATTTTTCCTGTTTTCATATTCTCCTCCGGACCGCATTTAATATTCTCTATGTAACATATTGAAAAAAAAGGCGATTTAATATATCATTTTATTAATAAATTATTTAACGAAATGAAAGCAGTGCAGAGGCAACCATCGGTACAACCATCGCGACTACAAGAAAAATAATTATAACCGCTGTCAATATTTTCTTATTTTTTTTGTTATTAAAATTAATCATATTTCCTCTTTTCTCGCAAATCCTCCACGTTGTTTTTGATATTTTCATTATAGGATGCCACAATAGGGCAGTTATAGTTATTATCCGCCGCGGCGCTGTCCCGTCTTTCGTAAACCACACCGGGATAGAAGATAAAATCAACGCCTGCGTTAATCAGCCACATGATATGCCCATGCACCAGCTTTGCAGGGTAGCAGACGGATTCACTGGGGATGGATTCCATGCCCATCTCAAAC
>ENA-UESJ01001057-UESJ01001057.1-human-gut-metagenome-genome-assembly--contig:-NODE-1057-length-13614-cov-3.423728_pt1 | contig 13614 bp, 9 predicted proteins | sample MGYA00243000_ERZ508001 | MGnify/ENA primary metagenome ERZ508001 (study PRJEB26167, sample SAMN06115479) | human gut metagenome | host: Homo sapiens | place: China:Chongqing | collected 2015-03-03... | reverse complement strand
TCTTGAAAAAAATTTCCGTGCCGAAACGGATGCCCTCCGCAATCTGGAGCAGGAATATTTCCACAGCTTTTTCCGCAAGGCACCGCTTGCAGAAAGCGTGCATGTGGTTGCCTGCCCTTCCCTGCAGGAGGAAATCCGCTTTGCCGCAGGGAAAATCCTCCGTCTGGTGCGCGAGGAAGGTCTGCGCTTCCGCCAGATTGCCATTGTAACAAACGCCATGGAAGCGTACGAAAAGAGTCTGCGCGGCATTTTAGAGGAATACGAAATCCCCTGCTTTATCGATGCGCGCCGCGAAACCACCGCACACCCCCTTGTCACCCTGCTGACCTCTCTGTTGGATATTCTGGTGTATGATTTTAAATATGAAGCCGTTTTTTCCTATTTAAAATCCGGCTTGAGCCTGCTTTCCACAGAAGAAATCGATATTCTGGAAAACTACGTCCTTGCCTATGGCATCAAGGGTTGGAAATGGCGGCAGGATACCTGGGATTATGGCATCCAACGCGAGGGCGCAGAAGCCGTAGATGCGGTCAATGCCCTGCGGGACAGGGTGCTTGCGCCCTTCGCCCCCCTTCTTGCCCTTCCGCAGAAGAAGGCCTTCCCCCTTCGGGAATTTTTGCAGGCATTGCTCTCCCATCTGGAACAGCTCCACGCCGCCGAAACGCTCGATGATTGGGCACAGTCCGCCACCGCCGCAGGAAATCTCAATAAGGCGGAGGAATACCGCCAGATTTGGCAATTAGTGATGGATGTTCTGGAAAAGGCAGATGCCATCCTCGGCAAGGAAGAACTCACCTTAGAAGAAATGGCAAAAATCCTCAAGGCAGGTCTGGAAAAATGCTCCATGGGTGTCATTCCGCCGACCGCCGATTGCCTTCTGATCGGGGATATCGAGCGCAGCCGCCTGCCTGAAATCAAATATCTTTTCGTGCTTGGTGTCAATGAAGGCGTTCTCCCCTCTCCCGCCACGGCGCAGGGCATTTTCACCGAAGTCGAGCGCGACCTTCTGACTGCCCAAGGCGTAGAACTGGCAAGCGGCGGCAAGCAGAAAATCTTCGAGGAGCAATTCCTCATCTATCGTGGCTTAACCAGACCCTCAAAGGGTCTATGGCTCACCTATGCCGCCAATGATGCCGAGGGTCGGGAGCTGTCCCCCTCCTCTCTGATTGAACGACTGCAGCGTCTGGATGAAGACCTGCAAATCGAGCCCATGCCCGCCTTCGATTTAGAAGAAACCGCCCCTGCCGCCACCGCGGCCCCGGCGGAAACCCAGGCCCCCGCTGCCGCGCTGCCGGACGGCGTATACACCGCCGACTTCAACACCGACAGCAGTATGTTCCACGCCAACGAGACCTGCGACGGCAAGGGCGTGCTGACCGTGAAGGACGGCCAGATGACCATTCACGTCAGTCTCGCCTCCACCAGCATCGTGAATCTGTTCCCCGGTTTGAAGGAGGACGCCCAGAAGGACGGCGCCGTGCTGCTGCAGCCCACCAAGGATACCGTCACCTATCCCGATGGCCTGACCGAGACGGTCAACGGCTTTGATATCCCCGTGCCCGCACTGGACGAGGAGTTCGACGTGGCCCTCATCGGCAAGAAGGGCGTGTGGTATGACCACAAGGTTTCCGTCTCCAACCCTGTTCTGAAGGAGGATGACGGCGTGGACGCTGCCGCCATTACGCTGGCGGACGGCACTTACACCATTGAGGTGGGCTTCGAGGGCGGCTCCGGTAAGTCCCATGTGCTGACCCCCTGCACCCTGAAGGTGGAGAACGGCGCTGCCACCGCCACCATCGTGTGGAGCAGCCAGAAGTACGACTATATGCTGGTGGACGGCCAGCGCTATGACGTTCTCACCACCGAGGGCGGCTCCACCTTCGAGATCCCCGTGCGGGCGCTGGATACCCCGCTGACGGTGATCGGCGACACCACCGCTATGAGCACCCCCCACGAGATCGAGTATACGCTGACCTTTGATTCCGCAAGTCTGAAGTGACTCCTCCAGTCACCTTCTTTGGCAAAAAGATAAACTTTACCGTACTGCCAAAGCCTCCCTCTATGAGGGAGGTGGCACGGCGTAAGCCGTGACGGAAGGAGTTACCTATGAAGATCACCCGCAACCAATTTCTGAAACTGATCCCCGCTGCGGCGCTGACGCTGACCGGCTGCGGCAGCAAGGCTCAGCCTGCCAATACGGAAAGTCTTGTTTTCTCCCATCATTACAAGCTGGACTATGCACAGCAGTTCACAGCGGACTGCTATGAGGGCGGCTATACCATGCTGACCATCGCGGAGTCGGATGCACGGTTCCTTGTTGTGCCGGAAGATGCTGCGGAGGTGGACAGCCTGCCCGCTGATGTGACTGTGCTGCGCCAGCCGGTGGAGAATATTTATCTGGTCTCCACCTCGGTGATGGATCTGCTTTTACATCTGGACGCACTGGACAGCGTGGCCTTTTCCGGCACCAAGGCCGAGGGCTGGTATCTGCCCGCGGTGCAACAGGCCATGGAAGAGGGAAAAATCGCGTATGCAGGCAAGTACAGCGCCCCGGATTACGAGCAGATCCTGGCAGCGGGCTGCCGCCTTGCCATTGAGAATACCATGATCCTTCACACGCCGGAGGTAAAGGAGCAGCTGGAGCACTTTGGCATCCCGGTGCTGGTGGAGCGTTCCAGCTACGAGAGCGACCCGCTGGCCCGCATGGAGTGGATCAAGCTTTACGGCATCCTGCTGGGCAGGGAAGAACAGGCCGAGCAGGTGTTTTCCGCGCAGGAGACAGCCGTTCAGCCCATCCTCTCGCAGGAACCCACGGGAAAAAGCTGCGCCTTCTTCTCGCTGACCACCAACAACCTTGCCACTGTGCGCAAGGGCAGTGACTATGTGGCCCGCATGATCGAAATGGCAGGCGGCAGCTATGTCTTTGCGGACCTGACGGACAATGGTAACAGCCTTGCTACCATGAACCTGCCGCTTGAGGACTTCTATGCAGGTGCAAAGGATGCCGATGTGCTCATCTACAACAGCGCCATCGAGGGCATGATCGCATCGGTGAGCCAGCTGACCAAGCGTTTCCCGCTGCTGAACGAATTCAAAGCGGTGCAGAACGGTCAGGTGTGGTGCACCACCCAGAGCCTGTTCCAGCAGAGCATGGAGCTGGCAGACCTGATCGTGGATATGAACCGGGTGTTTACTAAGGGCACACCTGCCGCCAGTACCCTGAAATTCCTCACCCATGTGGATTAAAGAAGGAAAATTTTACAGAAAGGAAAGCCTATGACCCGTACCAGACGCCTTGCAGCCGCCTATATTGCCCTTGCGGCAGCCGTGGCGGTGCTTTTTGCGCTGAACCTGTTCTGGGGCAGCGTATCCCTTGCACCGGGTGCGGTGCTGACGGCGCTGCTGGGCAAGGGCGGCGATGCGCTTGCGGGGAACATCATCCTGCAGCTGCGCCTGCCCCGCGCGGTCATGGCGGCGCTGCTGGGGGCAGCCCTCAGCGCAGCGGGATACCTTCTGCAGACCTTTTTTGCAAACCCCATTGCCGGGCCATTTGTTATGGGCGTTTCCAGCGGCGCAAAGCTGGCGGTGGCCCTGACCATGGTGGTGTTTCTGGACCGCGGGATGCTGACCAGCTCGGCAACTATGATCGTGGCTGCCTTTGCGGGGGCCATGGCTGCCATGGCCTTTGTGCTGGCGGTGGCCCGGTGGGTGCAGCGCATGAGCATTCTGGTCATCTGCGGTGTGATGATCGGCTATATCTGCTCCGCCATCACCGATATCGTGGTGGCCTTTGCGCAGGATTCCAACATCGTCAATCTGCACAACTGGTCGCAGGGCAGCTTTTCCGGCATGACGTGGGGCAACGTGCGCACGGCGGCGCTGGTGGTGCTACCCGCACTGGTAGCAGCCTTCTGCCTTGCAAAGCCCATGGCCGCTTACCAGATGGGCGAAGCCTACGCCCGCAGTGTGGGCGTGGATGTGCGGCGGTTTTCCCGGCTGCTGGTGCTGCTTTCCAGCCTGCTGGCCGCCTGCGTTACCGCCTTTGCGGGGCCCATCTCCTTTGTGGGCATCGCGGTGCCGCACCTTGTCAAGCAGCTGCTGGGCAGTGCCCGCCCGCTGTATGTGCTGCCCGGGTGTTGTCTGGGCGGGGCAGCGTTCTGCCTGCTGTGTGATTTAATTGCCCGCAGCCTGTTTGCGCCCATGGAGCTTTCCATCAGCGCGGTCACCGCTGTATTCGGCGCGCCGGTGGTCATTGGGCTGCTGCTGCGCCGCAACCGGGAGGATGTGCGATGAAGTACTCTGTTGAAGCCAACGCCCTTGCCATCGGCTACGGCAAAGCTGCCCTTGCGCGGGATATCGCGCTGGGCGCTGCCAAAGGGCAGGTGCTGGCACTCATTGGCCCGAACGGCGCGGGCAAATCCACCTTGCTCAAAACCTTGTCCGGGCAGCTTGCCCCTTTGGGCGGCGCGGTGCTGCTGGACGGGCAGGAGCTTGCCCGCATTCCCGGCAACGCCCGGGCGCAAAAGCTGGCACTGATGCTGCCCCACACCCGCCGCACCGAGCTGACTACTTGCTTTGAGTTTGCAGCGGCAGGACGCATCCCCTACACCGGGCGGTTGGGCATCCTTTCCGCTGAGGACAAAAAGCAGGTACAGAACGCGCTGGAGCTGGTGGGCGCGGCGCATCTGGCCGACCGGGACTTTAACTGCGTCAGCGATGGGCAGCGGCAGCGCATTTTACTGGCGCGGGCAGTCTGTCAGCAGCCGCAGGTGCTTCTGCTGGACGAGCCAACGTCATTTTTAGATGTAAAAGGCAAGATAGAGCTGCTGACCATTTTGCAAAAACTAGCGCATGAGCAGCAGCTTGCGGTCATCGTGACCCTGCACGAGCTGGACATGGCGCAGAAGATCGCGGACGCGGTGGTATGTGTTTCGCCGCATGGCGTCTCTGCCCCCCTGCCACCGGCACAGGCCTTTGCCCGGAAAAATATCAAAGCGCTCTACAGCCTGACCGAGGAACAGTACAGCGCTGTTTTTGGCCCACCAAAGCCGGAAAAGCCTCAATTTGAGCACTATGTGCGCAGCGGGCAAAAGCTGCTGCGCTGCGGCTACACCACCGGCACCTGTGCGGCGCTGGCCGCTGCCGGGGCCGCTCGTCTGCTGCTGACCGACACTGCACCGGAAACTGTCGCTCTGCGCACGCCGAAAGGCATTGTGGTGGAGGTTGCCCCCCTGTTCTGCCGCGCTGCTGCCGAGGGCGCGGAATGCGCCATTGAAAAGGACGGCGGCGACGATGTGGACGTGACCACCGGTCTGCCGGTGACCGCCACGGTGACGCTGCTGCCCGGCACGCCCGAGATATGTATTGCCGGCGGCGCGGGAGTGGGCCGGGTGACAAAGCCCGGGCTGGACCAGCCGGTCGGGCAGGCCGCCATCAACCATGTGCCCCGGCAGATGATCACCGAGGCGCTGCGCCGGGAGGCGGAAGCCGCCTGTTATCCCGGCGGCTTTGCCGTGACTATCTCCATCCCCGGCGGCGAGGAGGTGGCCCGGCGCACCTTCAACCCCCATATCGGGGTGGAGGGCGGGCTGTCGGTGCTGGGCACCAGCGGTATCGTAGAGCCCATGAGCCAGCAAGCCATTCTGGATACAATCCAGCTGGAGATGAATCAGGCGGCGCTGCGGACAAACGACCACCGGCGGCTCATCCTTGCCCCGGGCAATTACGGGTTGGACTATCTGCACGAAACGTATCCGCAGTTTGCTGATATCCCGGTGGTCAAGACGTCCAACTTTATCGGAGATACGCTGGATATGGCAGCGGCGGCGCACTTTGAACAGGTACTGCTGGTGGGGCATATCGGCAAGCTGTGCAAGCTGGCGGGCGGCATTATGAACACCCACTCCCACACGGCAGACTGCCGCACGGAGCTGTTTTGCACCCATGCTGCCCTGTGCGGTGCTGACCGGGAAGTGTGCACTGCGCTGTACAATGCAGCCACCACGGATGCCTGTCTGGAGATTCTGGACACTGCCGGACTGCGGGAGCTGGTGCTGCAAAGCCTGCTTGCCGCCATCCAGCTGCATCTTGACCGCCGCACAGGCGGGGCGTTCCGGGTGGGCGCGGTGCTGTTTTCAAACCAGCACGGCCCGCTGGGACAGACCGAGACTGCCGCCCGCCTGTTAGACGAATGGAAGGAGTAATGCACATGGTACATTTTGTGGGCGCAGGCCCCGGCGCGCCGGATCTGATCACCCAGCGCGGCGCAGCATTTTTACAGGCCGCAGACTGCATTATTTACGCAGGCAGTCTGGTCAATCCGGCGCTGCTGGGACTGGCAAAGCCGGGCTGTGCTATCTATAACAGCGCCGAAATGACGCTGGAGCAGGTGCTGGACGTGATGCATCGGATGGAGAACGCCGGCAAGACCACCGTGCGTCTGCACACCGGTGACCCCTGCCTGTACGGTGCCATCCGGGAGCAGATGGATGCACTGGACGCAGACGGCATTTGTTACGATGATACCCCCGGTGTTTCCAGCTTTTGCGGCGCTGCCGCTGCGCTGAACGCCGAGTATACTTTACCCACGGTCAGCCAGACCGTCATCATCACCCGCATGGAAGGGCGCACCCCCGTGCCGGAGAGGGAAAGACTGGCAAGCCTTGCCGCACACGGCGCGACCATGGTGATCTTCCTGTCTATCGGGCTGATCGATAAGGTGCAGGCGGCACTTTTACAGGGCGCATACACACCGGAAACGCCCGCCGCCGTGGTGTACAAAGCCAGCTGGCCGGAAGAAAAAATCGTGCGGTGCACAGTTGGTTCTTTGGCTGAGAGCACCCGTCGGGCGGGCATTACCAAGACGGCACTTATCGTAGTGGGAGATTTTCTCGGCACGCAGTACGAGCGCAGCAAGCTGTACGACCCCGCCTTTACCACCGAATTCCGCAAAGGAGAACCGGTATGACCCGCGCGTACCTTGCCTTTACGGATACCGGCCTTGCGCTAGCAAAGCGTCTTTCCGCTGCCTTGCCCGGCAGTGTTGCCCGGTGCGGGCGGGATGGCGATTCTCTTGCAGAATGGACAAGCGCACAGTTTGTGCATTCGGATGCGCTGATATTTGTAGGGGCTGCGGGTATTGCAGTGCGGGCCATCGCGCCCCACTGCAAGAGCAAGACCGCTGACCCGGCCGTGGTGGTGGTGGATGAATGCGGGCGGTTTGCCGTGCCCATTCTGTCCGGGCATCTGGGCGGTGCAAACGATCTGGCGCGGGCCATTGCCGCGGTATGCGGAGCCGTGCCGGTGATCACCACCGCCACCGATGCCCACGGCATTTTTGCAGTGGACGAGTGGGCAAAGCACCAAAACTGCACGGTACTGGAGCCGGAACGCATCAAGCTGGTCAGCGGCAAATTACTGGCCGGACAGCCGGTATTTTACCGGGCTGATTTCCCGGTAACAGGCACCGTGCCCACAGGGTTATTCCCCGCTGATACCCCGGAAAAAGCCGACTTTGCACTCACCCTTTGCCCCACCGGACAGGCACTGCATCTTGTGCCGCGCATCGGGGTGCTGGGCATCGGCTGCAAGCGGGGTACAAGCGCTGAAACGCTGGAAGCTGCTTTTGCCGCTTTCTGCGCCCGGTACGGCTTTGCTGCGCAGGCAGTTACCGCCGCTGCAAGCATCGACCTGAAGCAAAACGAGCCGGGCTTGCTGGCCTTTTGTCAGTCGCGTGGCTGGCCGGCGCGGTTTTACTCTGCCGCGCAGCTGCGCAGTTTGCCCGGGCAGTTCACCCCCTCCCCTTTTGTACAACGCGTGACCGGGGTAGACAATGTCTGCGAGCGGGCGGCTGTGCTGGACGCAGACGGCAGCCTGTTTTACCCGAAATTTGCCTGCAACGGCGTGACCTTTGCGCTGGCGTGCAGGCCCTTTGCCCCGGACTGGAGGTGGCAGAATGATTGACGTGATGGAAATTGACATTGACCGTCCCGAGAAGGTGGTCTATGTCGTGGGGCTTGGCCCCGGCGAGCCTTTTTATATGACCCAGCAGGCCGCGAACACGCTGGAAAGCGTTGACGCCATCTGCGGGTATAAGGTCTATCTTGACCTCATCCGCGATGAATTCCCCTGTGAGGAATACTATTCCACCGGCATGACGCAGGAGATCGACCGCTGCCGCTGGGCGCTGGAAAAGGCACACACCGGCAAACGGGTGGCGCTGGTCTGCTCCGGCGATGCCGGGGTGTACGGCATGGCAAGTCCCCTGCTGGAACTTGCCCCGGACTACCCGGACGTTGCCGTGGACATCGTGCCCGGACTGACCGCTGCCCTCAGCGGCGGGGCAGTGCTGGGTGCACCGCTGGCGCACGATTTTTGCGTCATTTCCCTTTCCGACCGGCTGACCCCGTGGCAGGTCATTGAGAAACGGCTGACCTGCGCTGCTATGGGGGATTTCTGCGTTGCGCTGTACAATCCATCCTCCAAGGGCAGACCGGACTATTTGGCAAAGGCGGTGTGCATCCTGCTGGAAAACGGCAAAAGTGCCGATACCGTCTGCGGCATCGTGCGCAACATTGGCCGGGAGGGACAGACCGCCCGCATTCTGACCCTCGCGCAGCTGGAAAGCACCACGGTGGATATGTTTACCACCGTGTACATCGGCAACGCCGCCACAAAACAGCTGGGCAGCAGAATGGTCACCCCACGGGGGTACCGCAGATGAAGGCAGTGGTTTTCAGCGGCACTACCGAGGGGCGGGTGTTCTCCCGGCAGCTAGCGGCGCTGGGAGCGGAGGTGCTGGTCAGTGTTGCCACCCCGCTGGGTGCAGAGGAACAGGGCAAAGCAGACGGCATCTCCGTGCACTGCGGTCGACTGACTACCGAGGAAATGACCACCCTTTTACAGGGCGCTGCCCTGTGCGTGGATGCCACCCACCCCTATGCGGTGGACGCCACAAAAAACATCCGGACGGCGTGTGCCGCTGCTGGGGTGGAGTACCACCGGCTGCTGCGGGAAGAAAGCCCCTTGCCTGCCGGGAGCATGGTGTTTTCCACCGCCGCCCACGCGGCTGTATTTCTGGCCGGGTGCAGCGGCAATGTGCTGCTGGCCACTGGTGCAAAAGAACTTGCCGCTTTTGCGGCGCTCAGCCCGGAGCGGCTGTTCCCCCGGGTGCTGCCCACGCGGGAGGGCATTGCCGCCTGCGAGGCCGCCGGTATCCCGCATAAGAACATCATTGCCATGCAGGGGCCATTCAGCTATGCGCTGAACTGCGCTTTGATTGAACAATTCTCCATCCGGTATCTGGTCACCAAGGACGGCGGTGCTGTGGGCGGTTTTGCCGAAAAAGCACAGGCCGCACAGGATACCGGTGCACAGCTGATCGTGGTGCGCCGCCCGGCTGAAAACGGACAAACTGCCGCACAAATTCTGGCTCGCTGCAAGGAGGTTCTGGTATGATCTCTCTGATTGGAATGGGCTCCGGCTGCCCGGAAAGCCTGACCGCGCAAGGACTGGCTGCACTGCAAGGCGCAGGGCTCATCCTTGGGGCAAAGCGCCTGTTGGAGCATTTACCGGCGGGGTGCACTGACAACTGCAAAGCCGTGTATAAGCCGGAGGAAATCCTTGCGTGTCTTGCCGCACAGCCGGATACAGACACCGCTGTTTTGTACAGCGGCGACACCGGGTTTTACTCCGGCGCGGCAAAGCTGCTGCCCCTGCTGCGGGCTATGGGTTACTCTGTCCGGGTGCTGCCCGGGCTTTCCAGCGTGCAGCTTTTAGCCGCAGCAGTGGGACGCCCTTGGCAGGACTGGAAACTGGTGTCGGCCCATGGCCGCGCCTGCGACCCAGTAGCAGAGGTTTTAACGCATCCACAGGTGTTTTTCCTCACCGGCGGCGGGGATACCCCTGCCACCCTTTGCGCTAAACTGACCGCCGCCGGGCTGGGCGCTGCTCACGCCCTTGTGGGCGAAAACCTTGGCACCCCGGCAGAAGCCATCCGCTTTGGCCTTGCCCGGGAACTGGCAGAGCAAACCTTTGCACCGCTGAGCGTATTGCTCATCGAACGGGAGGCTTTGCCGTCCCGCCGCACCCCCGGCCTGCCGGACGATGCTTTTATCCGGGGCGCTGTGCCCATGACAAAGCAGGAGGTGCGCGCCGCCGCGCTGGCAAAGCTGGCGGTCGCCCCCACGGACACCCTATGGGACGTGGGCGCAGGCACCGGCAGCGTGAGCGTGGAGCTGGCGCTTGCCGCCCCTGCCGGGCAGGTATATGCCGTAGAGTGTGACCCGGAAGCCTGTAAACTTATCCAGAAAAACCGGGAGAAATTCGCAGCTTATAATCTAACCCTGATCGAGGGCAAAGCCCCTGAAGCTTTGGACACGCTGCCCGCCCCGGATGCTGTATTCAGCGGCGGTACAAAGGGCAATATGGACGCTGTTGTAGACGCCGCACTACACAAAAATCCAGCCGCCCGGCTATGCATTACCGCTATTGCGTTGGAAACGCTCAGCGCTGCCGTGACTGCTCTGACTGCACATGGGCTTTCTGCCGAGGTAACGCAAATCGCCGTCAGCCGCACAAAAACGGCAGGCAGTCTGCATTTGCTGATGGCTAACAACCCTGTGTTTCTCATTACGGGGGCACGGACATGATGCAGTTTCTCATCGCTGCGCCGCGCTCGGGCAGCGGCAAGACCACCGTTACCTGTGCCGTGCTGACCGCCTTGCAGCGGCGCGGGACTGACCCTTGCGCCTTCAAATGCGGGCCGGATTATATCGACCCCATGTTCCACCGCAGTGCACTTGGGGTGGAAAGCCATAATTTAGACCTCTACCTCTCTGCCCCGGATACGGTGTGCACGCTTTACGCCCGGTATGCCGCCGGGCACGGCGCTGCCGTATGCGAGGGCGCCATGGGCTTTTACGACGGGCAGGGACTGACAACCCGTGCAAGCGCTTGGGAGCTGGCCGATACGCTGGCGCTGCCGGTGCTGCTAGTAGTGCAGCCAAAAGGGGTAAGCATCACCCTTGCCGCCGAGCTGCGGGGGCTTTTGCAGTTCCGCACGCCCAGCCATATCGTGGGCATTCTGCTCAATGATTGCTCTGAGTCCTTATACAAAACGCTGCGCCCGATGCTGGAAGCCGAGACCGGTCTGCCGGTGGTGGGGTATCTGCCCCATCTACCGGGGTGCGCTATTGAGAGCCGCCACCTCGGGCTGAAAACCGCTGGAGAGATATCGGACTTACAGCAAAAGCTGGGCAAGCTTGCCGATGCCCTTGTGCTGGACTGGGCACAGCTGGCAGTGTTGACCGACCGCCCTGCCCCGGCTGCGCCGCCGCTTGCCGCGCCGTGCGCACCCGCCGTGCGCATTGCCGTGGCGCGGGACGAAGCCTTCTGCTTTGCCTACGCTGAAACGCTGGACGCCTTGCGGGATGCAGGTGCGGAACTTGTGTTTTTCAGCCCGCTGCGGAACGCCGCCCTGCCGGAAAATATCGGCGGGCTGTACCTGCCCGGGGGTTACCCGGAACTGTACGCCCGTCAGCTGAGTGAGAACATCGCCCTACGTGCTGCTATCCGGGAGGCTGTTCAGAAGGGGCTGCCCACCGCTGCCGAGTGCGGCGGCTTTCTGTACTTAGGGCAGGCGCTGGAGGGTACGGACGGAAAAACTTACCCCATGGCAGGTGTGCTGCCGGGCAGCGGGCACAACACCGGGCGGCTGGTGCGCTTTGGCTATGCCGCCATGACGGCAAAGGCCGACAGTATGCTTTTCCACGCCGGAGAAACGCTGCCCGTCCATGAATTCCACCACTGGGATTCCTCTGAGAATGGTGCAGACTTTTCTGTGCGCAAAACCGAAAAAAGGCAGTGGGAATGCGGCTTTGCAAACGCGCATTTGTATGCCGGTTTCCCGCATCTTTACTGGGCAGGCACTGCCCTGCCCCGCCGCTTTGTGCAGGCGGCGCAGCACTTTTTGAAACACAAAGGATGACGAAAATGACCGAAGCTGAACTGATGCAGCTGCTTGCTGCCATCACCCCGCCGGACGAAACCGCCCGCGCCGCCGCCCATACCCACTGGGCCAGCCTTGCCAAGCCCTTGGGCGGGCTGGGCGCGCTGGAGACGATGCTGGAGGATGCCGCCGCACTGACCGGCACGGCGCAGTTTGATTTTTCCCGCCGGGCGGTGGCGGTGCTCTGTGCGGACAACGGCGTGGTGGCGCAGGGCATAAGCCAGACCGACCAGAGCGTGACCCGCGCCGTAGCCGAAAACCTTGCTGCGCGGCGCACCAGCGTATGCAGGATGGCACAGGCGGCGCACTGCGATGTGTTGCCGGTAGATATGGGCATCGCCGGTGCGCCCGTACCCGGCGTGCGGGACTGCCGCATTGCTGCCGGGACTGCGGACTTTACCAAAGGTCCTGCCATGACCCGCGCCGAGGCAGTGGAGGCCATTGGCCGGGGCATCGCCCTGACCCGGCAGCTTGCCGCCGAGGGTTACGGGCTGGTGGCTACCGGCGAGATGGGCATTGGCAACACCACCACCTCCAGCGCCGTAGCCGCCGTGCTGCTGGCACAGCCGGTGCAGACCATGACCGGGCGCGGTGCAGGGCTTTCCGACGCAGGGCTTGCCCGCAAGGTGGACACCATCCGGCGGGGCATTGCCTGCAATGTCCCCAACCCCGACGATGTATTGGACGTACTGGGCAAACTGGGCGGCTTTGATATCGCCGGGCTGTGCGGGATGTTTCTGGGCGGGGCGCTGGCGGGTGTGCCCGTGCTGATGGATGGCTTTATCAGCGGAGTGGCGGCTTTGTGCGCTGTGCGGCTGTGCCCGGCAACGGCCAAGGCCGTGTTTGCCAGCCACTGCTCCACCGAGCCTGCCGCCCGGCTGGTACTGGAAGCATTAGGCAAAATGCCCCTGCTCACTGCCGGGCTGCATCTGGGCGAGGGCACCGGCGCAGTGGCCAGTATCCCACTGTGGGACATGGCGCTGGCGGTGTACGATGGGTGCTATTCCTTTGCGGAGGGCGGCATTGCGCCGTATACGCCCCAATGCTGACGCTGGTGCTGGGCGGCGCTGCCAGCGGCAAAAGCGAATACGCCGAAGCCCTTGTGCTGCGCAGTGCTTTGCCACGGTACTATCTGGCCACCATGCAGGTGTGGGATGCCGAGTGCGCCGCCCGGGTGGAAAAGCACCGCAAAATGCGCGCTGCGAAGCAGTTTGAGACCCTCGAATGCCCGCTGCATTTAGAGACGGTGTGTCTGCCCTGCAGGGGCACGGTGCTGCTGGAGGACTTAGGCAATCTGACCGCCAACGAGCTGTACGACCCCGCCGGTGCAGGCGATGCCGCTGCCGAGCACATTTTGCAGGGGCTGGATAGCCTTGCCGCACAGTGTGAAAACTTGATCGTTGTTTCCAACGAGGTTTTCAGCGGCGGTGCGGACTATGCCGGGGACACGGACCGCTATCTTCTGGCGCTGGCACAGGTAAACAACGCCCTTGCCGCCCGGGCTGATGCCGTGGTGCGGGTGGTGTGCGGCATCCCCGTCTATTATAAAGGAGTGGAAAAATGATCGTTTTGCAGACCATTGCGGGGCGCTTTGCCATGTATTCACC